>Ga0209163_1000131_pt1 | contig 178259 bp, 140 predicted proteins | sample MTBAKSrepl2MetaG_FD_187457 | JGI IMG/M metagenome (GOLD analysis project Ga0209163, IMG submission 187457) | Enrichment culture microbial communities om Arthur Kill intertidal strait, New Jersey, USA, that are MTBE-degrading - MTBE-AKS2 (Arthur... | ecosystem: Environmental > Aquatic > Marine...
GCCGGGGAGCAGGCCGGCCTGCGCCACGCGGAGCGCGTCCCCGGCGCCGGGCCGGAGCAACAGGGCCTGAACCGGGGCGCCCGACAGGTCGGCGGTGGTGACCATCACGACATCGAGCGACTTGTTGAGGATGCCCACGAAGCGGTAGCACTCCTCGACGAAGCGCACGCCGGCCATGACGTTGTCGAACACCTTCTGGATTTTCTCCAGCGTCTCGGCGTGCTTGACGATCTCCGGCTGCAGGTAGATGGTGCCGATGATCTTCATGGCCACCTGACCGCATTCGCTGATGGTATCCACCAGCACGGTGAGCCATTCCTCGGCGATGCGCCATTTCACCATCTGCTGGTATTCCCGGGCCAGCCAGTCGTGCCGGACCTTGAGCTGGGCGTAAGAGCGGGTGTGGGCGGCGCGGATCGAATCGTAGTCTTCGTTTTCGAGGAACAGGATCAGAAACTGGTTGGCCAGGTCGTCGTACGGCGCCAGTAGCGCGCTGGTGATGGCTCCCTTGATGTCGGGGAACGGCATCTCGGGAACGTATTCGCCCAGAAAATCGGAAATCCGTTTAATGATCTGGGGCAGGATCAGTTCGTTGAGCATGCTGCGAGTGACCCGCCGGGTCTGGCGGTTGTCCACCAGCCGCTCGACCGGGGGAGTTTTGAAGAACCATTTGAACAACCAGCGGTAAATCTGTCCCGACACGCTGGACGGATCGCTCTGGCTCTTCTCCCAACGGGCCTTCAGTGTCTGGAGCTTGCGCAGCCCGACGGTCTTTTCCAGCTGCTTGTATTTATCCTTGATGTACTTGTCCAGCTTGGAGTCGGCGTAGAAGTAGCTGGCCGCGGCCTGAAACAGCGTCCAGGCATGGCCCAGCAGTTCCTGGCCGGCGTCGGTGGCGTCCTTGCGCGTGTCCTTGAGCACCAGGAGCATCCAGCCGAACAGTTCCATTTTGTTGACGAGTCCCTCGGCGTCCTCGGCGCTCAATTCGGCCACCTGCGTCTGGGCGCCCTGGACGAAGGTTTGGCTGCGGGCCTTGACCTCGGCGGAGGCCTCCCACTTGCCCAGGTGGGCCAGGGCGTTGTGCTGCAGCCCCAGCAACCGCACCGATGGCGCGACCAGGAAGGGATTCTTGAGCTCCTTGTCCCAGCGGGGCCAGTTGCTCATGTGCATCTTCAGGGTGAACCGGCCCTCGCTGTCTGTGTTCACCACGTCGACGGCGGCCCACTTGAGGACCTTCTCGTCCCCCTCCAGCTTCACCGTGGCGTCGTTGACGGGGATGCGCGTGGCCGTGCCGGGGAGGCGATAGGTGGTGACCTTGAGCAGGAGCCGGCCGGTGATGGTTCCGTTCAGGCTGCCGATTTGCAGCGGCAGCACCGCCCGTTCCAGGCCCGGCTTCTCCACCACCAGCCGGAGGGGGGCGGACCGCATGACGCCGATCTGGCACATGACCCGGCCGGAGTCCTCACCGGCGGCGTACTCGACGATGACGTCCCGGTTCTTGACGGCGCCGGTCTCCTGCATGTCCTTGGCGTCCATCCTGGGCGCCTGGTAAACCGCCCGGGCGGTGCCGTCGGCGCCGGTGACCGGCTCGGCAGACAGCAGTCGGCCGCGCTGGGCGGCGGAAAACACGCCGTAGAAATCCAACTTCCAGTTGGCGCGCACGCCGGCGCGGGGGCGGCCCTGCGCGTCCCGGTACTGGAAGACCACGGCGGTGGTGCTCTCCCCGTCGCCGGCGATGGGATTGTCGCGGGCGGTCAGCGTGACCGTCGGTTTCGGCTTCACCGCAGTGGGCGTTTCCGGCGCCTCCGGAGCGGCGCTCACCCGATGGAACAGGATCGGCGGGGCGATGAGGAAGAACTGGTCGCCCGGCAGCGGGATGAGCGAGGTGCCGATCCCGCCCACGCTCACGCCGTGGAACCCCATGTGGCTTTCGCCGGTGAACGCCACCTTGACCTCGTCGGCGTACCCCGACTGCTTGAGGACCATCTGGTTGGCGTCGAACGTCCAGGTGGTGGAACCGGTGACGTCGCTCCCCTCGTAGTAGCCGGAGATGCCCGACACCGAACTGGTGGACGGCGTCAGGTTGATCTTCGCCTTCCCCTTGACGCCCTGAAACTCGGCAACGATGAGCACCCACGGCTTGTCGCCTTCGACGGTGTTGAGCGCGGCGGCATTCGGCCCCCCGAGCGCCTCTTCGATGGCGATCCGCTCGTAGTCGGCACCCGGTCCGGCGCCCATGATTTTCCGGATGATGATGGTCGACAACTGGATGGAGCGCAGGAGGGCTTTGGGCCGGTCGTCCAGAATGGGCATCTGGAGGTTGGTTCGGGCGATGCCGCCGGCCATCTGAACCCGGGCGGCGGCCAGGCGCCCGGCGCTGACGCGGACGTCAACCGGACCGGACAGGTAGTCCAGCAGCCGTCCGTCAGGATTGCGGGCGGAGACGGTCACGGTGGTCACCGTGTCGCCGTCACCGGGGAGCCGGTCGGCGCCCGGTTCCACCAGGAGGCGGATCTCGTCGCTCGGCGGTTTCTCTTCGTCCTCCGGTTCCGGCTCCTCGGTCGGGGGCGTCTCGGGTTCCTCCTCGTCGGGCGGCCGGGTGGCGTCGCCGGGCTTGCCCACGCGGGACGTGGCGGTGAACACCGCAGCCACGGCGTCGAGGAACACGCCGCTCGCGGTGAACGGCGGGTCGAGCGGCTCGCTGAAGGCGAACCGGACGGTGACGCTGCGGGCGCCGTTGGGGGCGCTGACGGCGAAATCCACTGTCCGCTCAGTGAACGTGACACCGGTGATGCGCACCGGCTCGCCCGCCGAGAACAGGGCGTTGAGGCCCACGCCGGAAGGCCGATTGAAGCCGTCGGGCTGGATGGTGAGCACGTAAGGGTTGGTGAAGATATTGACCCGCAAGTACTGCAGGCTGCCGGCGTACTGGCGGCGGTAGAGTTCTACCTGGCCCGGATCCACGGCGGCGGCCGCCCACGACACGGTCAGGAGGATCAGCAGGACCGGCAGGAACTGCGACGCGCGGCGTCTAGCCATGGGGCACCTCCCCCGGGCTGGACCGGTGCGGAGGTTCCGCCAGTACCACGATCCGGTTCAGCTCCACTCGCTGGGCCGGAAAATAGTCGGGGATCTCCTCGTATTCCTCCTCCACCGGGTTGGCCGGCGGCTGGAGGTAGAACCAGGCGAAGGCGACGAATCCGGCCGCCACGACGAACAGGAGCAGCAGCAGCCACAGGCAGCAACTGCAGCAGCCCCGCTTCTTCTTGGCAGGGGCGGATGGCTGGGGAGGCGGCGGCGCGGGGGGCGGATAGTAGGCGGCGGGTGGATACTGGGCCATGGGTGCGTCGCTTCCGTCAGGCGTTTGGAGACAGGCAGCGCTATTGTAACAGGACGGCTAACCGCCGCAAGTGAGATTCCTCACGGTTTCGGGGGTGGCTCTGGTTCGCGCAAAAAGCGTCGGCGCGGTGAACGGACGGTGTACAATGGCACCAGAGCAGTCTGAACAAGGAGTGAGGGCCCATGGAAAAAGCAGGCACGCGCAAGCTGGGAGTGGGGATCGCTCACATGGTCATCCATTTTATGGATGGCACCAAGATCGTTTTCCGCTATCCGAAACAGGCGGGGCACGACCCGGCCACCATCGCCGCCACCGTCAAGAAGGCGCTGGACATGGACAAGGTGGTGGTGGAAGCAAGCGGCGCGCTCCTGGTGATTCCGGCGCGCAACATCAAGTACATTCAGGTCACGCCCGTCCCGGACGAACTGCCCAAAGGGATCCTGCGACACGCCGAGATCGTGGGGTGATCCCGCCGGCGGACCCGCCGAACGGAGAGACCGGCACGTGTTTCCCCGGCTTCGACTGTCTGTTGATAGTTGATGGTTGTGGGTTGAGAGCCGAGGATTGAGACGGCGCTCCGTTTACGCGGCGGCGATGTTCGGTGGTGTCGGTCTGACCTGACCGATTCACCCATTTGTCCGTTCAGCCATTCACCAAACCGGTCTCCCCAACCATTGGCGCAGCATCACCGCATCGGCCACGTCGAGATGGTTGTTGCCGTTGAGGTCGCCCATCGGGGGCCACAGGCAGAGCGGATCCTCCAAGCCGATGTTGCCGGCCAGCACTTGAGACAAAACCGCCAGGTCCAAAGCGTTCGAGACGCCGTCACCGGTTAGGTCACCGTCGGGCGGCTTGATCGCGTCGGCGAGAAACTCCTGAATGTGATTCACCAGGCCATCGTACTGGTCGTTGTAGTCTCCTGAAGTGGTGACCACCACGAGGTCGAGGGCCGGGACGACAAAGATGTGCTGGCCGCCCCAGCCCCAGGCGATCCAGATGTCGGGACCGGCGCCGGGCACGGCGCCGGCCTCCAGCGGCATCAGCCACCACTGGTAGCCGTAGCCGCGGCCGTCGCCGAAGGTGGAGCGGCGGATCATGCTCTCGGCGATCCACGAGATGGGCACGAGCTGTTGGCCGCGCCACGCGCCCTCCCGCAAGTAGAGCTGGCCGATCGCGGCCATGTCCCTCGGCCGGAGACGGAGGCCGCCGCCGGTGTCGGTGAGCCCCCCGGTGCCCAGCGACCATTCCCAACGCGTGATGTCGAGGGGCGCGAACAGGCGCTCCGCCGCGAGCTCGTGGGCCTGGCGCCCGGTGGCGTGGAGCAGGAGGCCGGAGAGCAGAATGGTGCAGCCGCTGTTGTACTGAAACGCGGTGCCGGGCCAGTAGGCCATCCGGCGATCCAGCATGAACTCCAGCCAGTCGGGGCTGGCCATGAGCTGGCGGTACGGATTGCGCGTGTCGGTGTACGGGTACTGGAATTCGTTCCAGTCGAATCCGGCGCGCATGGCCAGCACGTCGGCCAGAATGATGGCGTCCTTGCGCGGATCGGGATTGGCCACGGGCGCGTATTCGGGAAAGTGGGGGAGCAGCGGGGTGCTCAGGCCGTCCAGTTCGCCGCGGTCCAGCGCCATCCCCACCAACGCCGAGGTGACGCTCTTGGTCACGGAGTAGACCGGGTGCAGGGTATCGGCGTCGAAGCCGCGATAGTAGTGCTCCGCTGCCAGCCGCCCGTGGCGGATGACCAACAAGCTGTGCACCGGGCCGAAGTCGCCCCGCGCGATGGCGGCGTGGCATTCGTCGAGCACACCGCTGTCCAGCCCCACCGCCTCGGGCGCCGCCACCGGCCATTCAGGAGATTGGGCGCTCGCCCTTCCCGCCGCCATCAACACGACGAAGACGAACGACCCGGCGGCGAACCAACGGCGGCTCAGGTGCAACAGCGACATGCGCGTCTCCCATTCTGCCTGGTGTGAAGGAGTATACGTGGATCAGCGGAAAAAGTCGCCCCCACCAAATTGGCGCACCAGGTCCAACGGCAAAAAGCCCCGGTCGCGGGACCGGGGCGATCCATGTCAACAATCAACTATCAACGTTCTATCGGACCTCGACTTCGACACTGGCCGAGTGGCTGTTGAACTCCGGCGCGTACATGCACTCGATGTGGGCCAGGCCGGTGGGGTAGCGGCCTTTGTGGGTCACCCGCAGGTTGTACTCGAAGATGTATGTCCCCACGGGGAGATAGTCGATGAAGAAATGAGTGGCCGTGTCGCGGGTGGACTGGTAGTAGAAAAGACCGTCCTGGAAGCGGTAGCCCGAGAGCACGTCTGTCGGCTCGAAGCCGCTGCCGCGGTGATCCTTCATGTGGACATACTCCATGTCGCGGTCCACCCGCAGGGTGACCCGGACCACCACCAGGTCGCCCACGGCCAGCGGCCCGGCCACCGGCTCGATCACCGGGCCCCGCTTCGTGTCGCGCCGGACGAAGAGCGCCTTCTGGAGCTGCAGCGGGGTGCCGGCATGCGGCGTGATGCGGTCGATGTCCTCGATGTACTGCCAGTGCAGGCCGCCCCAGGCGATCCCGGGGTCGGTCTTCTCGAGCTTCACCTCGCCCATCTCCGGCCGGATCTCGGGGCCGCTCCACCGCTTCTCGTAACAGCCGGTGCCGGCCTCGGCCTTGTCCGGCTCCACCCGCTGCCCGCCGAGGGTCACCCCGACGAGGGCGTCGGACGCCAGCAGGTCGTCGCCCCGCCGCAGCAGGGCGTAGACGGCGTCGGCCGTGGCGGTGGTGGTCTTCCAGTTCTGGGTCTGCTTCTGCTTGAGGAGCCAGACCTTGCACTCCTCGACCGTCTGGGCGTCGCGGGCCACCTCGTCGAACGCCTCGATCATGAGCGCCTGCGATTCGATGGGGGCGTGGTACCACCACCAGGAGAGCTGGCCCTCCGCCCAGTAGCGGCCGAGCTCCGGATGAACCTGGCTGCGCTCCTTGAGCGAGCGCAGGATCTTCATCGCCGGCACGGTGCCGCCGAAGCGGTGTTCGGCCAGCGCCAGCTGCGCCTGGGCGCGGCGGGAGTCGAGCTTGAGCCAGTTCGTTTCACCCTGCTTCAGGAAATAGAGCGCGGCCTTGGCGGCGTCCCCCTGGAGCGGCTTTTCGTCAAGGTAGAAGCTCCGGGCGTACAGGTACATGGCCGCGGTGGGCGACAGGTTGTTCTGTTGGAGCCGCTTGTTTTTGATGATGTCCCGGTGCACGCCGGCGATCCAGTCATCGAGATGGTCGATGGCCTTGATGGCCATCGCCTGCGGCACGGCCTGCACCCCAAGGTGCTTGAGGCGCCCGAAACCGGTTGCCAGGTACAAGGTGATGTAGCTGTTACCGCGGCCGCCGGGGAACCAGGGCCACGAACCATCAGGGAGCTGCATCTCCTCGAGCTTGCGCAGGGCGGCAGCCAGCTCGGATTGGATCCGGTTTTCGTCGAAGAACAGGGCCGTGTTGCGTCTGGCCTGGGTCTCGTCCCGCGCGTCCAGCACCCACGGCGACTCCTCCAGCAGCACGCCGCGCAGGTCGGTGTTTTTCTCGAGGTTGGAGACCAGCGCCTCGGGCTGGGCGGTCCGCCAGGCGTCCAGCACTTTACGGATGCGCGGATTGGAGCGGGCGATGTGGTGGCCCAGGGCATTGGCGTAAAGGCGGTTGAACACCTGCTCGGAGCACTCGTACGGGAACTCCATGAGGTACGGCAGGGCCTGCACCGCGTACCACGCCGGATTGGACACCATCTGGAGCACCAGTTTCAGGTGGGCCAGCGAGTCGGAGGCGCCGGCGGCCAGGAGCTTGTCGAAGCGGAACGTTTTGTCACCCTGGCCGTTTATCCAGAGCGGCAGCGATTCCTGAACGAGGATCCGTCGGCTGATGACGGGGAGCAGCCCCTCCTCGCCGTCGGAAAATTCGCCGGCGCGGGCCACGGCGCGGAAGGTGACGAGGTCGAGGCGGTCCGGGACCTGGATCCGCCAGGCAAACGAGCGGGACTGCTTCGCCGGAATAGCGCAGGTCTGGTCCGGCGTCGCGTTGGCCAGGGCGTCGTCGAGGGCCTGCTCGCCGAGGGCGTCCAGGAAGTTCAAGGTGACGTTGCCTTCGAGCGCGTGGTCGGTCAGGTTGATAACCTTGACGCTGAACTCCAGCTCATCGCCCTCGCGGAGGAACCGCGGCGGATTGGGCTGGACCATGAGTTCCTTCTGGGTGACGATCTCGTCGGTAAGGGTGCCGCTGGCGAGATCGCGCGTGTGGGCCAGACTCAGGAAACGCCAGCGGGTGAGCGCCTCGGGCATGGTGAAGCTCAGCGTGAACGATCCGTCGGCGCCGGCGGTCAGCTGCGGAAAGAAGAAGGCGGTCTCGTTCAGGTTGGTGCGCACCTGGACCGGACCCGTCGGCGGAGGCGCCGGCTGGGTGGACGCGTCTGCCGGCGCGGCAGACGCGTCGGCGGCTTCCGCTTCTCCCGGGGCCGCCATTTTCGCCGCGGGTGCCGGTGCGGGGGGCGGCATGGGCGCGCCGGCCATCATGGCGGGCGCCTCGGCCATGGTGCGCATGCGCATCTCATACATGAAATAGTTGTCGGCCACGTCCGATGGAAAATGAAGGTAGGTCGGCTCCTCGTAGGGCGCGTGGCGCCGGAATTCATTCTCCCATGGGCGCAGACCCTGACCCTTCGTGGTGAAGAACGGATGGATATACGTCCGGTCCTGGCGGAAAACGCCGGAAAGGCCGGGGAATCCGTGGGGGTAAAACTGGTCGAGGGAGGCGTCGTAAAGCGTCGCCACGAGTTCGGCCGCGGCAGCCTCGGCGCCCGGACCGGATACTTTCAGCGACCAGGTCTCGGCCTGGCCGGGACGCAGCTTGGATCGGAAGGTGCCCCACTCCAGGTGGAGCGCCTTGTTTGTCCATGGCACCGTGACCCGTGTGGTGGTGGTGTAGAGGCGATTGTCCTTCACGAACGTGGTGAGCACCGTGAACCCGCCGCGGTGGCGCTCGGTCACCGGATAGCTGATCCGGTGCTGAGTCTCCTGCGGATGGATCCAGTACTGCTGCAGCCACTCGCCGTCGGAAAAGATCTCCACAAGCGCGGGGCCTTCGGCGTAGCCCGTGGCCCAGAACGCCTCGAACGAACCGCCGGGCTCCACGGCGCCCGGGCGGGCGCCGAAAAACGCCGGCGTCCTGACCGGGAAGGTGCGGGCCGCCGGATCCAGCACCAGCAGGGGCTGCATGGCGCGCACCGGCGAGCCATAGCGGTCCTGGGTGTGGAGTTGGGCGCGGTAGACACCGGGCGGCAGGGCGAGTTCCACGGCCAGCGTCCCGTCGGCGCCGGTGGCGAACTCCCGGGAGAACGCCTGTTCGCCCGCGGGCCAGCGCTGCCACTCGGCGGTGCGGGCGGACGCCGTCTCGCCGGCGCCGCGGCGGGCGCCGAACAAGTCGGCGGGCACGGGCGCGTCGGGCATCTGCAGCTTGAATACCGTCAAGGTGCCCGCGGCGGGAACGGGTTCGCCGTCGAGGGTGGCGGTGCGGAGGTTCAGGCGGACCGGCCCCGTCGACTCCTGCCACTCGGCGGCGGTGAGGTCGGCCTGCAGGGCGGTGTAGCCGAGGCGGACCACCCGCTCGCCGCTGCGGGTCTCGCCGGCGGTGTCGGTCACGTCCACCTGGATCCGGTACACGAACGTGGGGTTGTCGCCGGCGGGAATCTTCTTGTCAGGCCGCGCGGCAAACGTCACGCGGAACACGCCGGCGGCGTCGGTGGTCAGCGTGCCGCTGGCGATCTCCTGCGGTTCGCCGATGCGCCAGCGCGGGTCGCGGTAATAATAGAACCAGGGCGGCAGCTGGGCCAGCCGGACCACCCGGTAACGGACGGACGCGCCGTCGATGGGGGCGCCGGCGTAGGCCTGGGCTTCGCCGGTGACGGTGACCGCGTCGTCCAGCCGGAATTCGCCCTCGGGCGGCTTGAGCTCCACATAGAACTTGGGCCGCTTGTACTCCTCAACCCGCAGGGTGGCGCTGCCCGGCGGGTTGGCGGCGACGAGCCGCATGGCGCCCAGCAGCCGGCCGGTCGGAGCAGTCCACGTGCCACTGAAGGAGCCGAAGTCATTGGTCACGAAATCGGCCTTGGCGATCTCCTGGTCGTTGACGTCGCGGAAGGCGAGCGTCACGGTCCGCTGGGGCAGGATTCGGTAGCTGTCGCCGGCGGAGTCGGCCTCGATGCAGAGGCCCTTGAAATGGATCATCTGTCCCGGCCGGTACAGCGAACGGTCGGTGAAAAGGACGGTGCGCGCCGAAGCCTCGGGCTGGGTGACGCGGGAGTACCCGACGCTGTCGTCGTGGACATAGCGCGTGCCGTCGGAAGCCCGGAAGGAGAACAGCTGGTCCCGGCGGTTCTCGCCGGGCTGGAAGAAGAAGTAACCGTTGGCATCGGTGGTGGTGGTCCCCGTCTGCGTATAGGCGCGCTTGGCGTAGTCGTAGGCGTACGCCGTGACCGCCACGCCGGCCAGGGGCCGGCCGGTGTCGTTGCCCAATGCGTGACCCTCGATCCGGCCTCCGCGGGCGCGCAGGACCACCCCGAACGGGCTGCTCCAGAAGGTGGCATGCGCCATGGCGTTTTCCTTGAGGCGGAAATCCTTGTCATAGCTGGCCAAGACGCGGTAGCAGCCGGGCGCCAGCCCCGGCAGTTCGACGTCCTGGGTCGCCTCCTTGTAATCGGCGGTGGGCGGGAGGGTGGCGTGCATCTCCCAGAGCGGCAGGCCACGGAGCAGTTTGTCCAGTTCTTCGGTGTTGAGATGCTGTTCCCGGAAAAGCTCCATCGACGGGGGTAGGGGTACGGGATAGATTCGGAAGGTCAGCGCGGTCACGTTGCGGTAGGTGACCCGGACGTGCCACGGGCGGTTCGGCAGCGTCACCGTCTCGGCCTGGAGCTGGAAGCCCGGCTGCCGGATGGTGGTGATCAGGCTGCGGCAATTGGCGCCGCCCACCGACTTGGGCGCGGCTTCGGCGCCCGCCTCGGCGACGGCCAGGGCCGCCGTGTGCTCCTCCTGCGCGTGCAGTTCCTGCGCCCAGTAGTAGCGGGCCAGGGCGGCCGTGTTGCCGGCGCCGGCCGAGTTCGCCAGCTCCTTCAGTCGTTCCATGAAGCGCTCGGAAGCCTCCTCGCCCGCGGCCACGTTGCGCGCCCAGTGCAGCCGGCGCAGGTCGGCGTCGAACCGGACCGATGGATCGGCGTCCTGGGCATGGATGCGCATGACGCGCTGATAAAGTTGGAGCGCCTTGAACAGCGGCGACTCCGTGTCGGTGGTTGCCGGCTGCCACCTCACGAAGGCGGCGGCCGGGGCCAGCGCGTCGGAGTCGGCGCTGATCTCGAAGGCGTCCTGGGGTTTGGGCCGGAACGTGTCTTTCGACGTGTAGAAGGCGATGGCCTGGTCGGCGACGAAGTCGAAGAGGGTGGGCCGCAACGCGTCGGGCATGTTGCCCGGTTCCAGAAACTTGCGGAAGTCCGCGGTGGGGATCCGGAGCAGCCGCTCCTCGTCGGCGAGCACCGACTGGTAGAGCGCGTCCATTTCCCGGAACAGCCGGGGCAGGTCCCAGGTGGTGAAGTCCTGTTCGTCCAGGTTGGCGGTGGCGTCGCGGTTGAGGAAACGATACCGGTTCCGCTGGTAGTAGTGGTTGAACCACTGGGCCAGGATGACGCGGAGCAGCGGCTGGATGCGCTCCGGCGCCTGGGGGATCGCCTCCCGGAGCCGGCGCACCTTTTCCTCGGGGTGGTTGCCGGCGGTCACGGATTCCATGAGGATTTTTTTGACGAGCGCCCGGAGCGCCTCGATATCGGCGCCGTCGCGGCAGGCGCCGGTGTAGATCTGGCCCAGCAGGGCCGCGGCGGTTTCCGGCAGGCCGTCCGCCTCCGCCTGGGCGACCTGCTCCCAGAGCGCCTTACGGCTCTTGCCGTCCGAGGCGTCACAGGCGATGCCGAAAAGCAGAATGCTCCCGACCAAAAGAAGAATCGCCCACATGGAGTACTCCTTGGTGTTGCTGCGCATGCTCGATTGTCCTTTTTATTTCGAGAATACTCTGATCGGCGGGGAGTGTCAATGTGCCGTCGCGGCGGCCGCGGGCTCGGGGCGGCCGGACGGGCTGACGGATGACCGGTGGCGTCCGGTCAGTAACCGGCGCGCCACTCGCAGTCGCGATTGCGTTCGTATTCGGTCCAGAGGCAATACTCGGACGGCAGGGGGTGGAGGAACAGCTCCCCGTACGCGCCCTGATCGGGCCCGACCCCCTGGTCATTCAGGTTCAGGTTGCGCTCGGACACCTTGGCGAGGCCCTGGCTGGACAGGCGGTAGTGGATGAGCCGACCGAGACCCTTGCCCGTGCGCTGGAACACCGAGACGCGTCCCGTGCCCGGCCGGATCTTCTCGATGGCGATGGCCTTCGGATGGAACAACAGTTGCGCCGCCCGGTTGTAGCGGCCGTCCGATTGAGCCAGGTAGACGTCCCAGACGCCGCCGGCACCGCCCCACGTGTGGCTGCCGGTCACGGCGACGTCGGTGCGGCCGTCGCAATCGAAGTCGGCGTAGAGGCGGATGAGGCGCAGCTCGGGTTCCTCCTGGGCGATTCCCGACATTCCGATGAAGTAAAACGCGACGGGATCGGCCACGGCGGGTGAGACCGGCAGCGTCGTGGCGATGAGGACGGCGAACCAGAAACCGGCGATCCGACAGCGCATGGCGAAGCCTCCACGGCAGGGTGGCCGCATTGTAAGGTGGAAACGCGGGACTGTCAAAACATCCGCTATGCGACCACGCGGGTCACTGTGGTGATTTCCGGCGGGTTTTCCAGATGCTGTTTGACCTTGCACTGGTCGGCGGCGCGGATCAGCGCCGGGAGGTATTTTTCGGGAAAACTGTTCGGGACCTGGATTTCCAGCTCGATGGTTTCCACGTTCTTGGTGCCGGTCGTGTAGTGCACACGCTGAAGGATCCGGATGCCGTCCAGGCTCAACTTCCGCTTCTGGCAGAAATACAATACGTAGATACCGGCGCACGTGCCGATCGACGCCAGGAACAAGAGGAAGGGGCCGGGGGCGCTGTCGGCGCCGCCGCCCTCCGGCGGTTGGTCCGTGACCACGGTGTGATGACCGAAATGGGCGTTGACCAAGGTGCCGCCCGGGAAGTCGATTTGCATTTCTAGCATGCTGCCTCCCTTGTCGGGTGTGGTGTGTTCATGATCGGGTAAATGCGTGCCACGCTGTCGGTTGCTACGGACGAATACAACAACCGTCATTATACCGGCGGTTGGATGACGGGATCAATCCGGCGGATTCCGCCGGAGCCTGGCGGCACATGCCCGGCCGGCCGGCGATCGCGCAGGTTGAGACTGTTTCTGCGGGGGCCGCGTCGGATGGTGTGGGCTCGGCCAAGCGCAACCGGTTTCAGTCCAGGGCGGCGGTGAACGTGTCCGCCAGCGGGGCCTTCGGCTGGAAGCCAAGTCCGCGCAGCGCGGCGTCGATGGCGCCCAGGGCCAGGCCCACCTTGTCCACCCAGCAATTCTCGCCCATGTGGCCGATGCGGATCACGGGATCGGTGAGCGTGCCCAGCGAACCGGCCAGCAGGATGCGATGCCGCTCCAGGATCTCCCGGCGGATCTCCGACTCCTTCAGGCCGGACGGCGGCAGGAAGGCCGTGACCGTGTCAGACCAGCCGGCCTTGGGGAAGAGCTCCAGGCCACCGGCGGTGATGGCCTGGCGCACCGCCTGGCCCACGCGGCGGTGGCGTTCGTAGACGTCCGCGTCCGCCAACACCCGGTCCAGCGCGGCGTCCAGCCCGAACAGGTCGTTCACCGGCAGCGTATAGGGGAACCATTTCCGCTCGTACCAGTCGGCCCAGTGGTCGAGGTTGCAGTAGTAGCCGGCCACCGGCTGCTTCCGGCGGTGAATGGCGGCCCACGCTTCGGGGCTGATGCTGAGGAAGGCCAGACCCGGCGGGGCGGACAGGCACTTCTGGGAGCCGCCCAGCAGGATGTCCACGCCCCAGGCGTCGGCGGCGACGGGGATTCCGCCGATGGATGACACGGCGTCCACCACCGTCAGAATGCCGCGCTCCCGCAGCAGGGGCACCAGCAGCGGTACCGGATTCAGCAAACCGGTGGGCGTCTCGCAGTGGACGAGGGTGGCGAGCTTGAAGCCGGAGTCGCGCTGGAGCAGCGCCGACACCTCGTCCGGATCGAACGGATGCCGCTCGTCGCCGTAACAGAACACCACCTGGCCGCCGTACAGCTTGACGAAGTCGGCGAAACCGTAGCCGAACACGCCGTTGGCAAAGCAGAGGACCCGGTCGCCGGGCTCGATGAGAGAGGCGCAGGCGGCCTCCAGACCGAGGATGCCCTCCCCGCCGAGCACCAGCACCTCGTGTGCCGTGCCCACCAGCCGCGCGACCTTGCGGGTCAGCGCGCGATAGAACTCGAAGAAGACGGGATCCAGGTCCGGATTGATCATGGACCGGGACATCGCGGTCAGCACGTCCTCGCTCACTTCGGTGGGACCCGGCGTCATGAGCATGGGCGGTTTCATGAGCGCGCCTCCTGGAAACTCTCGGCGGGGCGCGGTTCGTTGCCCGCCGGCGACCCGCCGGATGCGGGCGGGGGTACATGCACGCCGCCCCGTCCGAACGTTCTGTGCAGAGATTATCATAAAATTGTTGTTTTGGTGTTTCAAAGGGGGCGGCCCGCCAAGGACGGGACACATGTGTCCTGGTTGTGGATAGCTACCGCAGGTCGGACTGGGTGAAGCGGCCCGGTTCTCCTCAGAAGCGGACGTAAAATCCGCCGGTGACCTCAAGTTGGTGGAAGAACTGCCCCGCCGTGACGATGTAAACCTCGCCCGGCAGGACCCCGACGACCCGGGTCTCTTCGCTGATGTAAGAGGGCACGTAACAGCCCTGCACCCGCACCCCGGCATGCTTGCCGAAGCCCAGCTTGACTCCGCCCCCCATGCGCACCGACAGGTGGAGCGAACCGTCGACGTCGGCGGGCACCGGGTCCAGGTAAGTGGCGCCGATCCCGAAGATGAGGAAGGGCCGGACCTTGCCGCCCGTGGTGTGCCAGTGGTAGAGGCCGTTGAATTGGTACTGGTCCACGTTGAGGTCGAACAGCCGGACGGACGGCGACAGCGACCCGGTTTCCTCCCGGAGTTCCGACTGCTGCCGGAGCCATGAAAACTCCAGCTGGTAATTCTTGTCGTAGTCTACGCCGAACGTGAAACCGAAGCCCGGTCCGCCCTCGATCAGAAGGTCCCGCGTGTTCTCACCGTCTTCGGCTTCGAATTCACCGCCGATCCGATACAGGGCCATGGGAGTGATCTCGAAACGCCCGGCGGCGGACAGCACACCCGTCAGGGCCAGGCCGATGAGCAGAGCGGTCGTGAATCGGTGTGGCATGCGGCATTCCTCCTGTCGAGAGTTTGGGCGTTCACCACCAGGCCGTTCGGGCACCTTGGATCTCCGTGTTTGGACGATAGCCGGAATTCAGAGGGCCCATTGTAACACCGATCCTGACGGATCAGCTATTGGGAACAGGTCGATCCCGAAGCGGATGAGGCGGCCAGCCAGCGACGGAACCAGTCGCGGATGGCCCGCCGGGTCGTGTCGGTGCCGTCCCGGGTGATGGAGAAGTGGTCCTCGCCGTCGAGCAGCAGCAACCGGCTGCCTGGCGGGGCGGCCGCATGCAGGCGGATGCTGTGGACGCAAGGGATGTTGCGGTCATCCCGACCGTGGACGAGCAGAACGGGCGCCCGGGTGCCGTGGATGGCCCGCAGCGGATCGGCGTCGTCTGGTTTGAAACCGGCCCGACGTCCCGCCCGGGCCAACCCTTCATCCACCAGCCGGTCCGGAATGAGGCCGCCCAAACCGGGCAGGTAGTGCCGGATGTAGTCCCGCACCACTTCGCGCAGGCTGGTGAACGGGGCCACGGCGACCACCGCCGCGAGGCGCGGGTCGCGGCCCGCCCACTGGATGGCCGTGGCCGCGCCGTACGAGGGGCCCATCACGCCCACCGGTCCCGACACCCGTCCGCGGGCGGTCAGCGCATCGAGGAGTTGGACAAGATCGGCCGATTCACGGATCCCGTAGCTGAGCCAATCGCCTTCCGAGCGGCCGTGGCCGCGCAGGTCCACCAGGACCACCCGGTGTCCGTCCGCAGCCAGGGCGCGACCCAAGCCGAGCAGGTGGTCTTTCCGGTCACGGATCCCGTGAAGGACGAACACGGTGGACGATGCGTCGTTCACCGCGGCCGGCGGATCGATGATCCAGATGGAGAGCGCGGCCGGCGGATCGCCCACCTGGATCCGTTCCTGCAGCGACACGCCCAGGCGCCGCCATTCGGCGGGTCGGAGATCATCGGCCGGATGGGGCGGTCGACGATGATTGGGCGCATAGACGATCCCGCCGGCGAGAACGTCCGGAATCCAGCGGGAGGCCGTGACGGCGGCCAAACCCGCACCCAGGCCGACAAGGACCGTGCCGGCCAGGAGTGCGGTGCGGACGCAGGAACGATGCTTCGCTGGGGAGGGTGAGGATCTGGACATGCGGCGGTTCAGTCGTCGAGCGAGACACCTTCCAGTGCCAGCAGCCGCACTTTCAGGTCGAGTCCGCCCGGACCGGAAAAACCGCCGAGGCGGCCGCCGGCGGCCAGCACCCGGTGGCACGGGATGATCAGGCCCACCGGGTTGTGAGCCATGGCCTGACCCACCGCCCGGGCGCCGCCGGGCGATCCGCAGCGCGCGGCGAGTTCGCCGTAGGTGACCGTCTGTCCGGCCGGGACCTCGCGGGCGGCCTCGTAGATGCGGCGGGTGAAGGACGGCAGGCCGTCCAGATCCAGCGGGACGGAGCTGAAATCGCGGAGGCGTCCCGCCAGGTGATGGCGAACCCGCTCGATCACGCGGACCATCGCCGCCGGAGGCGGGGCGGGTTCTGCGCCGGGATCCTCTCCGCGAAGCCGGGCGGCCGCCGTCGCCGGATTGGCCGCAGGCAGTTGGAAGCGGCAGACCCGGGTGCCCCGCCAGGCAATGGCGCAGAAACCCAGAGCGGTTTCGAAGACCGTGAACTGGCTGGCTGTGGATCGGGCCATGGGGAACCTCCGCAGACAGAATCAAAAACCGGCCGCCAACCCGGCGCCGCGGGGATCGGAGGCGCCGCGCATCACGGGCCGGCCGTCGGCGTCCCATTCGACGTCGACGCACTCCACCAGGCCGAGCCGGCCGCTCCGGCTGTATGACTTGAGATCGTAGCCCATGCCCGCGAGGGCCTGCCGGACGGGCTCGGCGAGACTGGCCGGTTCGTGGTACAGGACATCGGGCAGCCACTGCTGGTGGATGCGGGACCGCTGCATGGCGGCATCCAGGTCGAGGCCGAACTCCAGCACGTTGAGCAGCACCTGGGTGACCGCCGTGGCGATGGTGGGACCGCCGGGGCTGCCCAAAACCAGCACCGGCCGGCCGCCGTGACGGGCCACGACGGGTGTCATGGAACTCAAGGGGCGCTTGCCCGGGGCGATGGCGTTGGCCTCGCCCTGAATCAGCCGGAACGTGTTGGGCCGGCCCGGAGCCGCGGCGAAGTCATCCATCTCGTTGTTGAGGAGGAAACCGAGGCCGGCGACCACCGCGCCGCAGCCGAAGTTATCGTTCAGCGTGTAGGTGAGCGAGACGGCATGTCCCGCCGCGTCCACCACCGACAGGTGGGTGGTCTCGGTGGATTCCGGCTGTGGCGCCATGACCGCGGGGAGGAAGAACCGGCTGTCCAGCGCCACGCCCGGTTTAATCAGTTGCCGCAGCCGGTTGATGTGCGCCGGGGCCAGCAACTCGGCCGTGGGATCGGGGACGTGATCGGGATCGCCCATCCGGCTGGCCCGATCGGCGAAGGCCAGGCGCATGGCCTCGGCCAGCAGCTGGAGATAGGCGGGCTCGGGCAGCCGCGCCAGGGCGTATGGCTCCAGGATCTGAAGGATCTCCGCCAGCACCACCCCGCCTCCGGGCAGGGGCATGGCGACGATCTCGAAGTCGCGGAAACGGAAGACCAGCGGCTGGCGCACGGCCACGCGGTAATCGCGCAGGTCGTCCCGGGTGATGAGACCGCCGTGACGGGCCGCCTCGGCCACCAGGCGTTCGGCTGTCTCGCCGGTATAAAATTCCGCTTCGCCGCCGGTGGCGAGCCGGCGGAGAGTGGTTGCCAGGTCGCGCTGGATGAGGTGTTCGCCCTCGTGCAACGGGCGTCCGTCGCGGAAGAAAATGGCGGTCGTGGCCGGGTGCGCGGCAAGCCTCGCCGCCTCGGCCGCCAGGCGGCGGGCCAGATCGGCGCTGACCGGAAAACCCTCCGCGGCCAGCGCGATCGCCGGTTCCAGAAGCGCGGCCCACGGGAGCCGCCCGGCATGACGCCACGCGGCATGCAGTCCACGAACCGTGCCTGGCACGCCGGCGGCACGAAAGCCCTCGGTGGAGGAATCGGGGATGTAGCGTCCCGCCGCGTCAAGATACATGGTCCGTGACGCGGCGGCGGGCGCGGTCTCACGGAAGTCGAAGACCGCGGGCCTGCCGCCCGTCGCCGGCACGTGGAGCAGAAAACCGCCGCCGCCCAGGTTGCCGGCGTTGGGGTAGGTTACGGCCAGCGCAAAAGCCGCTGCCACGGCGGCGTCGACGGCCGTGCCGCCGGCGCGGAGGGCTGCCACGCCCGCCACGGTGGCATGCGGCTCGGCGGTGCTCACCATGCCCTGCGCCGAGAGCCGCGGCAGCCCCTCCCGCTCCAGTCGTTCCGTCAACGCCCGGTAGTGATCGATCACCCGGGCCGGCTCCGTCGCCGCGATGGTTGCGGATAACAGTCCGAATGCGATCACAATCAAGACCGGTCGGCGCATCGTGTGTTCTCCTGAGAAGTTCAGCCGCATTATCCCAGATTTTCAGTTCGGGCACCAATCGGAAGGTGACGTGACCGCAATGTTTTTGTATCCCGTCATGAAGTTTAAATGTTCAGTTAGCACCTGGCCTCATCAGAAATATATTTATCTATGTTCATATTTAACAATATCTTAATGAGTTTGGATTGAATTTATACCAATCGGTATATTTTTGTTGACAAATGGATCGGAACTTTTATACTTACCGTTCGGTATATGTTGGCTGGAGGCAAGAATGCCGGAACCGAAAAGCAAGAACCGAAGCCAGGGGCACGACCACGGTGGAGAGGGGTCCACTCGGGCACGCCTGTTTCAGGCGGCCGCGGAGCTTTTCTCGCGCAAGGGCTATTCCGCGACGTCGGTGAACGAGATCGTCGAGGCGGCCGGCGTCACCAAGCCCGCCCTTTACTACCACTTCGGCAACAAGGAAGGATTGTACCTGAAAATGCTGGAAGAAGCCTCGCGCGACCTGGAACTGGAAATCCGACACGCCGTCGCCACGCCCGGCGACGCCGTGACGCGCATCCGGGCCCTCTGCGACCGTTTGATGGAAATGGTGATCACCCACCTGGCGCTGGTTCGGCTCATGCACGCCATGTACTACGGCCCGCCGCAGGGCGCCCCCTATTTCGATTTTGAAGCCGTCCACCAGCAGGTCCTGCGGGCGACGGTGGCCCTGGTCGAGGAAGGGATCCGTGAAGGATCCATCCGACCGGGAGACCCCACCGACATCGCCTGGGTGATCCTGGGCGTGACCAGTACCTGCATGGACCTGCAGCTCTGCCACGCCGATATCGCGCCGGGTCGGGACGGTTTGCAACGCCTGCTGAAGCTCATCGGATCGGGTATCGCCACCGTTGAATCCACCTCGCAAGGAGAAGACTCATGACCTGCCGAATCACCCTCTGTGTGTGCACGGCCGCTCTGCTGTTGGTCGCGGCCGGCTGTGCCAAACTCGACGCCGACCAGCCGCCGGCGGCGGGCCGGCCGGCGGTGGCCGTTGACGTGGTGACCCTCTCAGCCGAAACACTGGAGGAGGGCATCGACGTGGTGGGCACGCTGGCGCCGAAATTCCAGACCGACGTCAAGTCCGAATACACGGGTATCGTCACCGAGGTGTACGTGACCGAATGGGTGCGCGTGCGGCAGGGGCAGCCGCTGGCGCGGCTGGACACGCGCGAGGGCGAGGTCATGCTCCGGAAGGCCCAGGCCGCTGTGGCAGCCGCGCAGGCAAACGTCCTCCAGGCGGAGGTGGCGCTGAGCCGCGCCGAGCGCGAACTGGCCCGGCTGACCAACATCAAGCTGCACGGCCTGGTCACGCAGCAGGCCGTGGACGACGCCCACAGCGCCCGCGACGCCGCCGAGGCCCAGGTGGCCGCGGCCAAGGCGCAGTTGCGACTGGCCGAGGATGACGTGCGGCATACCCAGACCCGCCTGGACAAGGCAATCATCCGCGCGCCGATGAACGGTACGGTGGCCTTCCGCGGTGTCAACGTCGGCGATCTGGCCGGTGAGATGGGCTCGCCGAAGGTGATGTTCCAGATCGTGGACAATCGCCGCCTGGAGCTCACGGTGACGGTGCCTGAAGCGCGGCTCAGCGAGCTGCGGCTGGGGCAGCCGCTGACGTTCGCCACTGACGCGGTGCCTGGCCGGACGTTCACCGGCGAGGTGAAGTACATCAATCCGGCGGTCTCGGTGGCCGACCGCTCCGTCCGCGTGATCGCCGAGGTGCGCAATGAACCGGAGGTGCTCAAGGGCGGCCTGTTTGCCAAGGGACGCATCGTCACCGGCCACCGGGAAGATGTCCGGCAGCTGCCGCGCGAGGCGCTGCAGGGTTGGGATGTCGCCGCGGGCAGGGCGGATGTGTTCGAGATCGAAGGCGAAATCGCCCGTCGCCGTCCGGTGCAGACCGGCGCCGTCGCCGGCGACAACGTCGAGATTCTCGCCGGGCTCGACCTCGGCAGCCAGGTGGTGGTGCGGGGCGCCTTCAACCTGAAAGATGGCGACCGCATCCAGGTCGGCCGGTAAGTGAGGAGGGACTGCGATGCTGTTGTCCAACCTCTCCATCAAACGACCCGTGTTCGCCGCGGTCATGATGCTGGCCCTGGTTACCCTGGGAATTTTTTCGTACCGTCGGCTGGCCATCGACATGTTCCCCGACGTGGAGATTCCGGTGCTCTCCATCGTCACGGTGTTTCCCGGCGCGTCGCCCGAGACGGTGGAGCGGGAGGTGACGAAGCGTGTCGAGGAAGCGGTCAACCCCATCTCCGGCGTCAAGCACGTCACCTCGACGTCCCGCGAGGGGGTGTCCACGGTGGTGGTGGAGTTCGAACTGGGGGTCAAGATCAACGACGCCTCGCAGGAGGCTCGGTCCAAAATCGGCGCCGTCCGCGGCGAGCTGCCCCAGGGGATCGAGGAGCCCATCATCAACAAGCTGGATTTTGCGGCGGTGCCCATCGTGTCGGTGGCTATTCGCTCGGAGCGGCTGTCGCCCCAGGCGCTGACGACACTGGTGGACAAGAAAGTCAAGCGGCGCCTGGAGAACATCTCCGGCGTGGGCAAGGTGGACATGGTGGGCGAGTCGGAACGCGAGGTCGCCATCCAGCTCGATCCCGTCCGTCTGGAAGCGTTGGGGATGGGCGTGGACGAAGTGGTGCTCGGCCTCCAGTCGGAGAATGTCAACACGCCGCTGGGACGGATCAACCGGAACGGGACGGAGTTTCCCCTGCGCATCGCCGGCAAGCCGAAGGATGTCGAAACGTTCAACCGGATGGTCATCGCCCAGCGCAACGGGCGGCCCATCACCTTGTCTGAAGTGGCTCGGGTTGAGGACAGCGTCCAGGAGCAGCGCTCGCTGGCGCTCATCAACGGCGTGCCGGCGGTGGCCCTGGACATCCTGAAGCAGTCGGGCGCCAACACCGTGGAGGTCGTAGACACGGTCAAGGCCGAGGTGGTCCAGTTGCAGAAAGAAATGCCGGCCGGCACCACGCTGGAACTGATCCGCGACGGCTCCATCTTCATCCGCGATTCAGTCAGGGATGTCCAGGAGACGATGATTCTCGGCGGCCTGCTGACGGTGTTCATCGTGTTCCTGTTTCTGAACTCCTGGCGCTCCACGGTGATCACCGGTCTGACCCTGCCTATCTCGGTCATCTCCTCGTTCATTGTCATGAACTTCATGGGGATGACGCTCAACATGATGACACTGATGGCGCTGTCGCTGGCCATCGGACTGCTCATCGATGATGCCATCGTCGTCCGGGAGAACATCGTCCGCCACCTGGAGCGGGGCGAGGACCACTTCACCGCCGCCCGCAACGGCACGAGCGAAATCGGGCTGGCGGTGATGGCCACCACGTTCTCCATCGTGGCTGTGTTCGTCCCGGTGGCGTTCATGAAGGGAATCATCGGGCGGTTTTTCTTCCACTTCGGAATCACCGTGACCTTCGCCGTGCTCGTGAGTTTGTTCGTGTCGTTCACCCTGGACCCGATGCTCTCGTCACGCTGGTACGACCCGGACGTGGAGCGGAAGGGGAAGCGGCATCTGATCGCTCGGATTCTGGACCGCTTCAACGGCTGGTTCGACCGGTCCGCCGACGGCTACCGGGTGCTGGTCGGCTGGGCGCTGGATCACCGCAAGACCATCGTGCTGCTGGCTATCGTGGCGTTCGTGGGCGGCCTGGGCATGTTCGGCATGCTGGAGACGGCCTTCCTCCCGCCGTACGACCAGGCGGAGTTCCAGATCAATTTCAAGACGGCGCCCAACGCGTCCGTCGCCGAAACCCGCAACCGCGTGGTGTCGGTGCTGCAGGTCCTGGGTGAATTCCCGGAGGTCAGGCATACTTACGCGACCATCGGGGCGGGGGACTGGGGCACCGTCCGCGACGCCAGCGTGTACGTGAAGCTGGTGGAGCGGGACGCCCGGAGCCGGAACCAGTTCCTGCTCCAGCGGGCGGTCCGGGAGCGGCTGCAACACGTGGCGGGGATCGTGCCGTCGTTCGCCGAGCCGGGCAACATGGACTCCCGCAAGCCGCTCCTGGTGAGCATCCGCGGCGAGGACCTGGATCTGCTCAAGCAGCACGCGCTGCGGTTGAAGGAGGCCACCTACTCCATCGCCGGGGTCGTCGATCAGGAAGTCAGCCTGGAGCAGGAGATCCCCGAGTACAAGCTCATCGTGGACCGCGAGCAGGCGCTGGCCACCGGCGTCATGACCATGGACGTGGTGCGCACCGTCGGGGCGCTGGTGGGCGGGCAGGTGGTGTCCACCTACGAGGACGAGGACGGGGACGCGGTGGACGTCCGGGTGCGCCTGCCGTTGGAGTTGCGGCGCGACCCCGGCCAGGTCCAGCAACTCAAGGTGACGGTCCGCACGCCCGAGGGGCTGCCCGTCCTGGTGCCGCTGCTGAGCCTCGTCCGCTATGAGATGAGCACGACGCCCTCCGAGATCAACCGGCAGGACCTGAGCCGCGAGGTGGTCTTTTCGGCGAACATGGATAACCTGCCGCTGGGCACGGCAGTGCAACAAATCGACGCCGAAGCAGCCAAGCTGGACCTGCCGCCCGGCTACCGGGTGGTGTTCGGCGGCGAGAACGAAATCATGGTGGAGTCGTTCGGCTACATGGCCGAGGCGCTCCTGCTGGCGGTGCTCCTGGTGTACCTCATCCTGGCCGCGCAGTTCGAGTCGTTCATCGATCCGCTGGCCATCATGCTGTCGCTCCCCTTGTCCATCGTCGGTATGGCGGGCATGCTGTTCCTCACCGGCGACACGGTCAACATCATGTCGCTCATCGGGCTCATCATGCTCATGGGCCTCGTCACCAAGAACGCCATCCTGCTGGTGGACTTCGCCAAGACTCTGCGGGCGGAGGGGCTGAGCCGCCGTGAGGCGCTGATCCTGGCTGGCCGGACTCGCCTGCGCCCCATCATGATGACCACTCTGGCCATGATCTTCGGCATGTTGCCGCTGGCATTCGCCATCGGGTCCGGCGCCGAGATGCGGGCGCCCATGGCCCGCGCCATCATCGGCGGTCTCATCACCTCCACCTTCCTGACCCTGCTGGTGGTGCCGGTGGTGTACACCCTCCTGGACGATGTCGCGGCCTGGCTCGGCCGTCGCCGGCGAACTCCGGTTCACGATCCGGAGGCCGAGCGGGTTGACCCCGAAGCTGCGGCCGAGGAGACGGTGTCATGAGCGGAAGGTTGCCATCCCAGTTTTCAATCATGCAAAGAGAACAGATCATGAGCAGGATCGCAGACAGACAACACACAACTCAATTCATCACGCGGCTCCGGGCCGTCGCCGCCGCGGCGCTGGCGGCGCTGCTGCTGGCCGCGCCGCTGCCGGCGCAGACTGCGGGCGGAACGCCGGCCGCGCGCGTCCTCACGCTGGACGAAGCGCTCCGCATAGCCGCCGACGAAAACAAGGATATTCAGAAAGCCAAAGAATTCCGCCGGAAGGTTATGGGGCGGTACCTCGAGGAGCGGGCGGCGGCGATGCCCCAGGTGACGGTGACCTCATCGGCTTCCCGCGACAGCGACGAGAGCCAGAAGGCCTTTGGGGGGGGCTTTCTCGAGGAGTTCGACTTCGACGTGACCCGCAATCTCTACACGGCCGAGGCGGGCGTGTCCCAGGCGATCTACACCTGGGGCCAGGTGGGGGCGGCCATCCGGGCCGCCAAGGAGGGGCTGGCCGACGCGGAGGACCAGCTTGTCATCTACCAGCAGGCGGTCGCCCGGGATGTCACGACAGCGTTCTACGCCGTGCTGCTGGCCCGCGAGCTGCATGCCCTGGCCCTGGAAAACGTGGCCATGAAGCAGCGCCACCTCGACGAGGCCACCCGCAAATTCGACGCCGGCCTGGCCACCGATTACGACGTGCTCGCGGCGGAAGTGGACCTCGAAAACTCGCGGCCGGCGGTCATCCGGGCGGAAAACGCCGTCCGGATTTCCCGGGAGCAGTTGCGCTTCCTGCTGGGCCTGGAGGGACAGTCCGTGGATGTAATCGGAACACTCGAGGCGCCGGTGGGCGCCTATCCGGCCTACGCCCCGGTGCTCGAGATCGCGCTGCAACACCGCCCGGAGATCTCCGAACTGGGCCACCAGGCCAACATCGCCAAGGAACTGGTCAAGATCTACGGCGCGGGCGACAAGCCGCGGGTGGATTTTCGGGGCGGCGCCGGCTGGCGCAGCCAGACCATTGGCGAAGGGCAGGCGGACGGACTGGCCTATTCGGTGGGCGTCTACCTGACGTTCCCCGTTTTCGATGGCGGACGTACGAAGGGAAAGGTGATGCAGGCCCGCAGCGACCTGGAGACGCTGCGCATCGAGCAGGCCAGGCTCGTGGACTCCATCGCCCTGCAGGTGCGCCAGGCGGTGGACAACGTCCAGGAGGCTGGTGAAATCATTCGGGCGCTCGGCGGAACGGTCACCCAGGCGGAACGCCTTCTGGCGATGGCGGAAAAAGGATTCGAGTTCGGTGTCAAGACCCGTCTTGACGTGGATGATGCCCAGCTCAACGTGCTGCAGGCCAAGATCAACCTGTCCCGCGCCAAACACGACTATCTGGCGGCGCGGGCCAACCTGGAGTGGGTATCCGGCACCATTGCCACCGGAGCACCTTAATCTAATGGTGAACCGGTGAATGGGTGAATGGTGAATCGGTGAATCGGTGAATGGGTGAATCGGGAGGGGGCGAGTTCTGAACCCCGAACGCCGAACCCCGAACGCCGAACCCCGAACCCGTTTTCGTCTCAGTGAAAATTCTTCAGCGCCACCCGCACCGCCCGCTTGTCGTGGGGCTTGAGCACCTCGCCCACCGACAGCACCCAGGGCTGGTGTTTCTTGAGCGCGACGGTGTTCGTCCGAGTGTTCAGATCCAATTCGAAATCGGGCCGGTTATCGCCGTTCACATCGATGGCGTCGGAGAGTCGCTCCGGCAGAGTCTGCCCCTCGGCGGGCACCCAGGTGACTTGGACGAATCCTTCGTCCTGCTCTCCGATCAGCGCGTCAAACACCGGTTGATGGATCTGGGTCTGGTAGCCGACGCGCAGGATCGTCTGCGTCACCTCGCCGCCGTCGTACCAGGGATTGATCTTCAGGCCGGTGGTGTCCACAAGCAGTTGCGCCCAATTGTTCATCCCAAAGAACGTGGCCAAAACGATGAAGAGAGCGGCGACGGCCCAGGTGTAGCCCAGGATGGCGCGAAAGCGTTTGTGCATCGTGATCCTCCTCTCGTTCTCACTGGATCATCCGGCCGGTGGTGACCAGCAGCAGGATCCGGTGGAGCCCGTCCACAATCATGCCGCCGCCGATAGTGGCCAGGAAAATGAACGCCGGGTAGAGAAACAGCAGCCGGGCCCGCTCGGGCGGGGACGCGGTTCCCTTGACATGGAAACCGATGGCGCCCTTGGCGCAGGCGTCGATGCATTTGCCGCATTTGCAGCAGGTGATCTTCGGGGCGCCCGCCGCGATTGACGCCTTGTCGAGCGAGAATGTCGGGCAGGCCTGGACGCAGCGCTGGCAATCGGTGCAGCGGGTTCGGTCGATGCGGATGGTGAACGGGTCGATCTTGTTCGTCACCGACTGAAAGGCGCCCATGGGGCAGAACAGCCCGCATTGCGTGCGTTTTTTGGTCAGTGTGGGCAGCACGACCACCAGCCCGGCAAACAGCGAGATGAAAATCACCGCCTGGATCGCCGTGCGCGTAGACGTGACTTCGACGTACTCGGTCACCGTCTTGAACGGGCACAGCCATTCACAATACGTGGGCGACAAGGTGAGGGCGGAGAAGATCGCGACAACCGCCAGGACGGCAAACGGCAGATACGACCAGTAGGGCGCGATCTTGCGGATTACCGGCCGTCGCAGAATCCGGGAGAAGCCGTCCTCCAGCCCGCCGAAAAAACAGCCCCAGCTGCAGAAGCCCCGGCCGAGGGCGAGGGACACACCGAGCCACAACACCAGCATCCCCGCCACCGGGGCGAAGCCGCCCAGCATGTGACCGGGAAAGATGATGGTTTTGGTGAGCGCCGCCGGGATGATGGTCATGGGGATCACCATGTGGCAGAACGGCGTCTCGCCCGCGGCCATGTCCGACGTGGACAGGGCCATGCTGCCGCGCACCTCGATGAGATTGGCGATGAAGCTGATGACGAACGTCACCGCCATGGTCACGAACAGCACGGCCCGGTAACGGTCGGTGCGGCCCGTCCGCATCATCAGGTAGAAGAGGACGTTGATCAACACGTACGTCGCGAGCACGGCGGCCAACTTGATCGGTGAACGGGGCATGGTGGGGCCGCCCATGAGCAGCACGAAGGTGAGCAGCATCACCGGCAGGGTGAGCAGCAGCGCCTTGCCGCGGCTGCGGAATGGCACGGACCCCGGCGTTTTCTCCTCAGCAGTGGAAGTCATGGCGATGTCAAACCTCCCGCATAACCGCAATGGATTTGTTTATCTAATTACGCCAAACCTTGACCGATTGTTCACCGCTGGCAACATGAAAGGATCTTGACCGGAACGTCACGAAATCATCGTCACGCCAAGATAGACATAGTAAACACCCACCACGCCGGCGGCCAGTCGGCCGACCGTGCGGATTGCGGGATGCCGGCCGAGCGTGCCGAGCAGCGGCAGCGGGATGAAGAACAGCGAAGTCGCGGCGAAAAAGGTGAGGAAGAACAGGAGACTCCCGGCCAGCGTGCCGGAGGCGGCCGCCTCGGTGAACGCCAGCAGGAACGGGGGACACAGGTTGAGCCCCGTCAGCAAACCCAGCAGCGGCGGGAGCAGGGCGGGCCGGCGCTCGGCCAGGCGACGGGCGGGACCGGCGGCGGTCGGCAACAGGCAGGGTTCGGTCCTGGGCGGCCGGAAGCCGTATGCCGCCAGGAGCAGGCCCAGCACAATGTAGACGGCGCCGGCCCAGCGGAGGCGTCCGGGCAGCGCCGCCGGCAGGGCCAGGCCGAAGATCCAGGCGAGCAGACCGAAGGCGAGATAGCCCAGCAGCCGGCCGCCCAGGAAGCTCAGCAGGATGATGGTGTTCTTTCTCAGCCGCTGCCCCTCGCCCACGAGATAGGGCAGCAGCACGGGCACGCAAGCGGTTAGGCAGAATGCGCCGCTGGCCAATCCCAGCAGTGCGCCGCGCCAGCTCTCCATGCGTCCTCCGACGGTGATTATCGAAAAACGTTTAACTCGGCTTGAGCGTTGAAGTGGGTGCCGAAACAGTTATAATATCATCGATTCGCTGACACCACATGTGTTGGTATCCGTGAGATGCCGGCCAACCTGACGCCCCAGTATCTGGACGCTGAGCAGCGCTACAAGCAGGCGGCGACGCCCGCCGAGCGGCTCAGCGCGCTCGAGGACATGTGGGCCACGCTCCCCAAGCACAAGGGCACCGAGAAGCTTCAGGCGGAGATCAAGAAGAAGCTGTCACAGGCCCGCAAGGAGCAGCAGCCGAAGAAAGGGCCGAAGCGGCTGGACCCGGCCAACATCCCGCGCGAGGGCGCCGGCCGGGTGGTCCTGGCCGGCCCGCCCAACGCCGGCAAGTCCGCCCTGCTCAAGGCGCTCACCCGCGCGGAGCCGGAAGTGGCGCCCTACGCCTTCACCACCCGCGAGCCGCAACAGGGGATGATCGAGTGGCAGGACATCCAGTTCCAGCTCATCGACCTGCCCGCGCTGAGCCGACAGTACATGGAGCCGTGGGTGATGAGCGTGGTCCGCAGCGCCGACCTGCTGCTGGTGGTGGCGGATCAGGCCAGCCCCGGCGTGCTGGAGGAGATCGAGGACGCCGCCGCGCTCATGGCTGAACAAAAAGTGTTCCTCGCGACGCCCGTCGGCGAGCTGCCCCGCGGCGGGACGGTGGTGCTGTCGCTGCTGCTCCTGAACAAGATGGATCTGGCGGGCGCCGGGGATAACGCCGCGGTGGTCGAGGAGCTGTTTGGCGGCCGGTTCGCCGTGCGCCGGGTGTCGGCGGAGACGAGCGAGGGACTCGAAGCGCTCAGAGATGAGATCTTCGAACTGTTGCGCATCATCCGCGTCTACACGAAGCAGCCCGGCAAGCCGCCGGATCAGGGGCGGCCCTATGTGCTGAAAATCGGCAGCACCGTCCTGGACCTCTGCCAGATGGTTCACCACGACTTTGTGGACCACCTGGCGTTTGCCAGGGTGTGGGGGAAGCACGCCTTCGACGGGCAACGGATCAACCGCGACCACGTCCTCGCGGACGGCGACGTCGTCGAGTTGCATCGCTGAAACGAACACCCCGACTGTTGCCGGCATCCCGATCAGAGTCGATCAGTAAACGGGTGAATCGGCAGGCGAGCCGTCACGCCGTCCGTGTCTCACTCAATAGATCGCGTAGATGGTTTCCAGCAGGTCCGGGGGGATCTCGTTTTCGGTGATCAGGGAGGCGTCGTTCATGGTGCCGATTTCAAGCGCCAGCACCGCCTTGCGGATGATGGTCTCGGTGGTGTCGTGCATCCGGCAGCAGGAGATGCCGCAGCGGACGGCCAGCTGGTGGGCGCCGCCCTGGGTGCGGAACTTGAGTTTTTGGACCGCGGCCAAGAGCTGTTCGCCGAACGTGCGGGCGTTGGCGATAGACATGTTCAGCAGCAGGATGGCCAGCGTCTCGTGCTCCAGCCGGCTGATGAGGTCGTTGCGGTGGAGGTTCTGGCAACAGGTGGCCACGAGGTGCTTGAGCACCCGAAGCGACATCTCGCGGCCGATTTGATGTTCCAGGTCGGACAGGTTCTGCACCCGCAGGAGCACGAGCGTAACGTTGTCGCGCTGCAGCCGGGTGTTCTGGAGCACCATGCGGAACTTGTCGCGGAAGGCCTGGCTGTCGAGCAACTGGCGGGGCTGCGCGGCGCCGTCCTTGACCCGGATCTTCTCCAGCTGCTGGCGGAGCCGCCCGATGCGGTGGTTGGTCTCCACGAGACTCCCGTACAGCTCGGCGCCCTGCCCCTTGATGTGTTCGGAGAGGGCCACCAGGTGCTCCTGGATGACCTCCATTTTCTGGGTGCTGTCCAATCCCTCCAGCTTGTTGCGGAATTCCTCCAGGATCTGGAGGAAACTCTTGCCCGTGTTGTGCAGGGTCAGAATCGAGGCGCTCAGATCCGTCAGGAACGCCTCGAGCTGGGTCCGGTCCTCCTCCAGTTCGGAAAGCGTCTTGCGGAAGAAATTCAGGAACAGGTTCAGGGAGATCTTGAATTCGTCGTAGTCGTCGACGGTGCGACACTGGAGCAGTTCGGCCATGATCTCGTTGAAGCGGGATTCCTGCTCGGCGTCCAGCGAGATCTCGACGAAGAAGCGCAAGAGCTGACGGGCGATCTCCTTGAGGCTCTGCTCCAGGGCGGCGTCGGCTGCCGGGACGACGTCAGTGGCGCCGGATCGGCGAAGCTGCTCCATGCACAAGTCGGCGAATTCCGATTCCGACGCGGTAAAATTTCCTTCGGACATGATCTTGGCGGCATTCAGCGCCGCTTTCCAGTACTGCAGCGACCCCCGGTCTTCCATGCCATGTCCTTGCGGCCGATTGAGTGCTGCAATCATATCAGGTTGTTCAGGGAAGGCGCAACGGTAAATGAATCCGCGGTTGTTCGGGCCGCATCCGAGTCGCCGCGGCAAAACGGCGTGCCGCCGGCCGGATCGGCGAGGAATCGGCTTGACATTATTGCGGTTCGATGATATTCAAAAAGCTCTTTCGAGTCCGTGTGTTAGCTCCAATCTACGGGCGCCGGGGTTGATCGCGCATGTATCTGCTCAGCAGTGCCACCGAGGCGTTGACTCTGAATCCTTCCGTCGCGCTGGTGGCGCTCGTATTCATTCTCTTTCATTTTGTCATGAGCCGGCTGTTGTATCGGCCGCTCATGGCCGTGCTGAAGGAGCGCGAGGCGCGCACCGATGGCAAGCGGGCCGCGGCGGCGAAATCGCTCGAGGAGTACGAGGCGCTGCTCCAGCGGTACGAGCAGGGGATCAAGGCCGCCCGGCAGGAGGGCTACGGCCAGATGGACGCCGTCCGGCGCGAGGCGCTGGAGCGCCAGGCGCAGCGGCTGGCCGCGGCCAACGCCGAGACGCGCGGCCGCGTGGAGGCGGCGACGGCCGAAATCGACGCCCAGCGGGCCGACCTGCGCCGTTCGCTCGCCGACGAGATCCAGGAATTCGCCCGGCTCATCTCCGCCCGGATCCTCGGCGGCGGGAGGCCGTCATGAGCGCCCCCCGCCGGCTGATCCTGACGCTCACCTGGGTTCTCCTGGCTGTGGCCGGCCCGGGGAGTGCGGTCCGCGCGGCCGACTTTCCGAGTTCCTTCAGCCACGAGGTTCTCGAGGCGGGCAAGATCTTCAATTTTTTGGTAGTGGTCGGAGTGCTGGTCTACCTGCTGTGGGCGCCGCTGCGTAAATTCTTCCGCGGCCGCACCCAGGAGATCCAGCGACAGCTGGCCGATGCCGAGGCGGCGCGGATCGACGCTCTGCGGAAGCTCAACCTGATGGAGGAGCGGCTGCTGGCGCTGGACGATGAAATCCGCGAAATCAAGGAGCAGGCGAAGGCGGACGCGGTGGCGGAGAGCGAGCGGATCCTCCAGCAGGCCGAGGTCGAGGCCGTCCGGATCCAGACGCGCGGCCAGACAGAAATCGAGACCATGAAGCAGCAGGCCATGAGCGAACTGCGCCGCTTCGTCGCCGAAGAGGCCGGCCGGACGGCCGAGGAGATCCTCCGGCGCGAGATGACGCCGGAAGCCGAGGAACGGTTAGTCGAGCGCTTCCTGACTCAGATGGGAGACAAACGGTGATCCGGAAATCGATTATGAGACGATATGCCCGCTCCCTGGCGGAAGTGGCGCGCGAGAACGGCGTTACCGACGCCATCCGCCACGATTTTCGCGGACTGCTGGTTGTCAGCCGGAGCGTGCCGGAGTTCCTCGCGGCCATGCGCAATCCGGTGGTGCCCCAGGAAGCGAAGCAGGCGATCGTGGACGACCTGTCGCGCCGTTTCGGTTTTCAGGATTATTTCGCCCGGTTTCTGCGGGTGCTGGTGGAGCACCACCGCATCGTGCACGTCGACGCCATCGGTGAGATGTTCGACGAGGAGGCCGATGCCCTGAGCGGCGTGGTGCGGGCCCGCGTGGCCACCGCCCGGGCGCTGGAACCGGCGCGGCGCGACCGCCTGGCTGCGGACTTGCGCCGGATCCTCGACCGGAACGTGGCGGTGGAGGCGGCGGTGGACCCCGCGCTGATCGGCGGCCTGCGGGTCCAGGTGGGCGGCACCGTGTACGACGGCAGCGTCCGGAGCCAGCTTGACCGGCTCAAGCGCCGGCTGGCCGGGCCCTGATCGTGGACGATCCAAACGCAACGGAGAACCGATAGCCATGGAATTCAAAGCTGACGAAATCACCCGCTTCATCAAGGACGCCATCAAGGGCTTCGATACCGCGGTGGACGTGGCCGAGGTGGGCAGCGTGATCAGCGTGGGTGACGGCATCGCCCGCATCTACGGCCTCGACAAGGCCATGTACGGCGAGCTGCTGGAGTTTCCCCACGACGTGTTCGGCCTCGCCATGAACCTGGAGGAGGACAACGTCGGCGCGGTCTTGCTGGGCGAGGCCTTCGCGGTCAAGGAGGGGGATACCGTCAAGCGCACCGGGCGGATCATGTCCGTGCCGGTGGGCGAAGCCATGGTGGGCCGGGTGGTGGACGCGCTGGGGCGGCCCGTCGATGGCAAGGGCCCCATCGTCACCGACCTGTTCAATCCCGTCGAGCGCCTGGCGCCCGGGGTCGTGGACCGGCGGCCCGTCAAGGAGCCGCTCCAGACCGGCATCAAGGCCATCGACTCCATGATCCCCATCGGCCGCGGCCAGCGTGAGCTGATCATCGGCGACCGCCAGACCGGCAAGACGGCCATCGCCGTGGACGCCATCATCAACCAGAAGGACACCGGAGTCATCTCGATCTACGTGGCCATCGGGCAGAAGCAGTCCACGGTGGCCCGGGTGGTGGACACCCTGCAAAAACACGGCGCACTCGAGCGGACCGTCATACTGGTGGCCGCCGCCAGCGACCCGGCGCCCATGCAGTACCTGGCGCCCTATTCCGGCTGCGCCATCGGCGAGTACTTCCGTGATCGGGGCCAGCATGCGCTGGTGATTTACGATGACTTGTCAAAGCACGCCGCCGCGTACCGGGAGATCTCGCTGCTGTTGCGGCGGCCGCCTGGGCGCGAGGCGTTTCCGGGCGACGTCTTCTACCTCCACTCCCGCCTGCTGGAGCGGGCGGCCAAGCTCAACGACGAGTTCGGCGGCGGCTCGCTCACCGCACTGCCCATCATCGAGACTCAGGCCGGCGACATTTCGGCCTATATCCCGACCAACGTCATCTCCATCACCGACGGCCAGATCTACCTGGAGACGGACCTGTTCCACAGCGGCTTCCGACCGGCCATCAACGCGGGCAACTCCGTGTCCCGCGTCGGCGGCTCCGCCCAGATCAAGGCGATGAAGCAGGTTGCCGGTCGGCTCCGGCTGGATCTGGCGCAGTATCGCGAGCTGCAGGCGTTTGCCCAGTTCGGCTCGGACCTGGACAAGGCCACGAAGGCCCAGCTCAATCGGGGGGCGCGGCTCATGGAATTGCTCAAGCAGGGATTGTATCACCCGCTGTCGGTGGAACAACAGGTGGTCATCATCTATGCCGGCACCACGGGCCACCTGGACGACGTGCCGCTGGATCAGGTGAGCGTCTTTGAAGAGGCGCTCTATGAGCATCTGAATGCCCGCTGCGGCGGGCTGATGGCCAAAATCAGCCGGAAGAAGAGCCTGGACGCCGAGTTGATGGAAGAACTCAAAGAAGCGGTCACGGAGTTCAAAAAGCTGTTCATGGAACAGCGCGCCGCGGCCAGCCAATCCTGAGGTCGAGCCCGATGGCGAACCTGTTGGACATCCGCCGGCGCATCCACAGCGTCCGCAACACGCAGCAAATCACCAAAGCGATGAAGTTCGTCGCGGCGGCGAAGCTGAAAAAGGCGCAGCAGCGAGTCCTGACGGCGCGGCCGTACGCCCGCCGGATGCTCCAGCTCATCCAGCACCTGGCGCTGCGCCACCCCGACCGGTCCCATCCGTTGCTCCAGCCCCGGGGCGAGGCGAAGATCCTGCTGCTCGTGATCTCCGGCGACAAGGGTCTGTGTGGGGGATTCAACACGAACATCTTCAAGGCCGCCTACGCCTTCATGGACCGGTCGCCCGGCGCCCAGATCGTCCTGGATGTCGTGGGCAAGAAGGCGTACGAGCACTTCAGCCGGCGCAAGTATAACATCCTGTCCTTCTACGTGGACCGCCTGTCGTTCGTGGACCTGGAGCTGGCACGGCAGGTGGCCGGACCGCTGATGGAACGTTTCGTCGCGGGCGCGGCGGACAAGGTCTTCCTGGTCTACAACCAGTTCAGGTCGGCGGCGCAGCAGGACATCACGGTGGAACCGTTGCTCCCCATTGTCGACCTGGGCTTCGAACTGCCGGCCGCGGGGGCCTTCCCCGCCGGCGTCGACTACATCTACGACCAGCCGCGGGAGGTGATCTACCGCGATCTCTTCCCGCAGCACGTGATCATCCAGGTCTACCGGGCGCTGGTGGAATCGGTGGCCAGCGAGCAAAGCGCCCGGATGACCGCCATGGACGCGGCCACGCGGAACGCCGGCGAGATGATCGACCGGCTGATCCTGACACGGAATCGGATCCGCCAGGCGGCCATCACGAAGGAGATCATCGAGATCGTCAGCGGCGCCGCGGCGCTGAGTTGAGCGCCGCCGCCGGCCGCTGCCTGGAGCAATTCGAATCGACAGGGAGACGAGCATGAACGTAGGGAAAGTGGTACAGATCATCGGGCCGGTGGTGGATTGCGCGTTCCCCGAGACGAGCATCCCGCCGATCTATAACGCGGTGCGCATCGTCAGCGAAGGCTTCGACGTGGCGGCGCCCATCGACATCACCACCGAGGTCCAGCAGCACCTCGGCGAGGGCCGGGTGCGCTGCGTGGCGATGGAGCCCACCGAAGGATTGGTCCGCGGAATGAAGGCCATCGACCTCGATGAGGGCATCACTGTCCCGGTGGGTCCCAATACCCTGGGCCGGGTGATGAACGTACTCGGTGAGCCCGTGGACAAGGGCGGGCCCATCACCTCCGACGTCCGCTATCCGATCCACCGGCCCGCGCCCGAGTTCGTCGACCAAAGCGTCGCCACGGAGATGCTGGAAACCGGCATCAAGGTCATCGACCTGATCGAGCCGTTCCCGAAAGGCGGCAAGATCGGCCTGTTCGGCGGTGCTGGCGTGGGCAAGACCGTCATCATCATGGAGTTGATTCACCGCATTGCCAAACAGCACGGCGGTTATTCCGTCTTCGCCGGAGTGGGCGAGCGGACCCGCGAGGGAAATGATCTGTGGCTCGAGATGAAGGAGTCGGGTGTCATCGACAAGGCCGCCCTCGTCTACGGCCAGATGACCGAACCACCCGGCGCCCGCTTGCGAGTGGCGCTGACCGCTCTCACCGTGGCCGAGTACTTCCGCGATGTCGAGGGGCAGGACGTGCTCCTGTTTATCGACAACATCTTCCGCTTCACCCAGGCGGGCTCCGAAGTGTCGGCGCTGCTGGGCCGGATGCCCTCGGCGGTGGGCTATCAGCCCAACCTGGCCACTGAGATGGGCGAGCTCCAGGAGCGCATCACCACCACCAGCAAGGGGTCCATCACGTCGATCCAGGCCATCTACGTGCCCGCTGACGATTACACCGACCCGGCGCCGGCGACCACCTTCACCCACCTGGATGCCACCACCAACCTGGACCGCGCCATCGTGGAGATGGGCATCTACCCGGCGGTGGACCCGCTGGCGTCCACCTCCCGGATCCTGGATCCGCGGGTCATCGGCGAGGAGCACTACCGGACCACCCGGGCGGTGCAGCAGGTGCTGCAACGCTACAAGGAACTGCAGGACATCATCGCCATCCTGGGCATCGACGAGCTCAGTGACGATGACAAACTGGTGGTGAGCCGGGCCCGCAAGATTCAGAAGTTCCTGTCGCAGCCCTTTTTTGTCGCTGAGGAGTTCACCGGCATCCCCGGCAAGTACGTGCCCGTGGAGGACACCGTGGCCGGCTTCCGGGAACTCTGCGACGGCAAGTACGATGACATTCCGGAGCAGGCGTTCTTCATGGTGGGTGGCATCGAGGAAGTGCTCGAGAAAGCCGAAGCCATCGCCAAGTCGTCCGATTGATTTCCGCAGGAGAACGGCAGCACGCCATGTCCGCACCGACCCTTTACCTGGAAGTGCTTACCCCTGAGAAAACGCTGTTCTCGGGTTTCATCCGCAGCGTCACCTTTCCGGGACCCGACGGCGAGGTGGGCGCGCTGCCGGGACACGCCCTGCTGGTCTCCAAGCTGGGCGCGGGGGTGGTCGCCGCCGTGGACGAGAACGGCGACACCGTCCGCTTCTTCTGTTCCGGCGGCTTTGTCGAGGTGTCCGGCGCCGACATCGCGGTGCTGGCCGACGTGGCCGAACGAGACGCGGAGATCGACGTGGACCGCGCGGACAGTTCCCGCCAGCGGGCCCGGGACCGCATCATGTCGGGCCGTCCCGACATCGACTACGCCCGGGCCAACGCCAGCCTGCGCCGGGCCCTGGACCGGCTCCGCGCCGCGCAGCGGTAGCCGGTCGCGCGGCGCCGCTCCCGGTACTGGTCTCAACGCGTCGTCCGGTTTTCCCGGAAGCGCGGATAACGCCTTCAGCCGGCTGTATATCAGGATGTGGCCATGTCCCTTGAACTGGTGATCTTCGACCTCGACGGCGTGCTCTTCGACTCGGGCGACCTGGTGGTGGCGGCGGTGGAACGCGCGGTGCGGCGCCTGTCCGACGAGACCGGCCGGCCGCTGGTCGGACCGCCGCCGGAACGGATCCATGCCCTGATGGGCGTGCCCAACCGGGAATACGTCCGCGGGATGGGACTGGACCTTGACGAGTCCGGCTGGCGACGCTTTCAGGTGCTGGTCCAGGAAGAGGAGGTGGCGCTCATCGAGGCGGGCGAGGCGCGGATGCCGGCCGGCATCCGGCCGCTGCTGGATGCGCTTGCGGACACACCCGTCCGCTGCGCCGTGGCCAGCAACTGCGGCCGGCCGTATCTCATGGCGTTTTTGGATTACTTCAACCTGCACGAACGGTTCGCCCTGGCGGTGTGCAGCGACGACGCGCCCGACGGCGACAAGGCCGAACTCCTGGGCATGATGCTGGAGCACCAGGCCGTCCTCGCTTCGGAGGCGATCTACCTGGGCGACCGCCGGCGCGACCTGGACGCCGCGCGCGCGGCGGGCACGGGCTTCATCGCCTGCCTGTGGGGCTTTGGGGATCCGCAGGAGTTTCCGGATGGAACTCCCTTGTGCGCGTCGCCGGCGGAAGCGGCCGCCATTCTGTCACTTCTTCGGCAACGCAGTTAATCGCGGCCGGTGCGTGAACCGCCGCCCACCGCCGGGTGTGGTAAAAATGACCGAGCGCGGATCCGATGACAAGGAGGAACCATTCATGGCCGAACCCGCCACCCACGACGTGATCATCATCGGATCGGGACCGGCCGGCCTGACCGCCGCCCTGTATGCCGCCCGGGCCAATCTCCGGCCGCTGGTGTTTGAGGGCGTGCAGCCGGGCGGCCAGTTGACCATCACCACCGAGGTGGAGAACTTCCCCGGCTTTCCCGACGGCATCATGGGCCCGGAGATGATGGAGCTGTTCCGCAAGCAGGCCGCCCGGTTTGGCGCGGAACTGCGACCGGCGACCATCGTCCGGGCCGACCTGTCGCGGCGGCCGTTCACGCTGGAGGATGACGCCGGGAACACCTTCCGGGCCCGGACGGTCATCATCGCCACGGGTGCGTCGGCCAAATATCTGGGGTTGGAATCGGAGCGCCGACTCATGGGGCATGGCGTGTCGGCCTGCGCGACCTGCGACGGATTCTTCTTCCGGGGGAAGGAGCTCGTGGTGGTGGGCGGCGGCGACACCGCCCTTGAGGAAGCCGTCTATCTGACCCGGTTCGCCGCGAAAGTGTCCATCGTCCACCGGCGCGACGCCCTGCGCGGCTCCAAGATCATGCAGGACAAGGCGGCGGCCAACCCGAAGATCGCCTTCGTCTGGAATTCGGTGATTGAGGAAATCCTCGGTGACAAGGAACACGGCGTGCACGCCGTGCGCCTGAAGGACACGGTCACCGGCGCGACGCGCGACTATCCCTGCCAGGGCGTCTTCATCGCCATCGGCCACCAGCCCAATACCGGCCTGTTTCAGGGACAGTTGGACATGAACGAGGTCGGCTATCTCCTCACCGAGGGGAAAAGCACGCGCACCAACATCCCCGGCGTGTTCGCCTGCGGCGACGCCCAGGACCCCCACTACCGCCAGGCCATCTCGGCCGCGGGATCCGGCTGCATGGCCGCCATCGACGCCGAGCGCTTTCTGGAAGCCGACGAGTAAGATCGGCCGCCGGATCGTTGGTGCCGCGCCGCATCAGCCGCGCCGGCGCCGGTCCGGACCGTTCCGCCAGCGGATCCGGGACGGTCACGCCCCCAGCTCCTCTTCTTCGACCCGAGCCAATTGGAACGGCGGCGGCGCCGTCGTGGGACCGTCATCCGGATCCTCGTCAGGCGGGTTCGCGCGGGGCGCGGCCGCCTCGGGAAAACGCTCGCCGGGATTGCCCGCCTGGTGGTACGCCATGATCCGGATCCAGACAGGCAGCGCCACCGCCGAGCCGGTTTCGTTGGCGCCCAGCGTCCGGTTGTCATCGTAACCCACCCACACGCCGGCGGTGATGCCCGGAGTGAAGCCGACGAACCAGGCGTCGGCGAACCGGTTGGTGGTCCCCGATTTGCCGGCGATCTCCGAACCGAGGGAACGGGCCTTGACGCCTGTGCCGTAGGTGATGACCTCGCGCATGTTGCCGGTCAGCGCCCAGGCCACCGCTTCCGGCAGCACCTCGCGGACAACGGGCGCGTGCACTTCCAGCACCCGGCCCTGGAAATCCTCAATGCGGCGGATGAAGTACGGTTCGGCGCGCATGCCGCCGGTGGGAAATGCGGTGTAGGCGGACACCATCTCGGCCAGCGAAATCTCGGCGGCGCCCAGGGCGGTGGAGGGGTACGGCGGGATGGGCGCGGTGACGCCCAGCGCGCGGGCGGTCCGGATCACGTGGGGCAAGCCCACCTGCTGACCGAGGCGGACGGCAGGCGCGTTGAGAGACCGGGCCAGCGCCTCATGGAGGGTGACGAGACCGCGGTACTGGTCCTGGAAATTGCGGGGGGTGTACTCCGTTCCGTTGGGCAGCGCCACGGTCACCGGTTCGTCGAGGATGGTGTCGTCGAGACACAGTCCGTCCATGAGCGCGGTGGCGTAGACAAACGGCTTGAAGACCGAACCGGTCTGGCGCCGGGTCTGGGTGGCCCGGTTGAGCTGGCTCGTCGCCCAGTCCGATCCGCCCACCAGCGCCTTGATGGCGCCGGAGCGGTTGTCCATGGCTAGGCAGGCGCCCTGGACTTCGGGTCGTTGGTCCAGCTCCACGATGAGACGGCGGGCGGGAGCGTACACCTGTCGCACCCGGAGCGGCACCAGGTCGCCGGGGCGCACGAGACGGCGGAAGTCGGCGCGGCGGGTCCAGGCCGCGGCCGGGGCGTCGAGGACCGCGTGGAAGGCGCCCACCCGCACCTCGGCCTGCCGGGCGCTGACGGCCAGCACCAGCCCCGTCACGCGGCCGCCGGGTCGCGGGGGCCGGCGCCATTCGCGGCGGTCGTAGGCGGCCAGGTCCGTCACCCCCGCGGCGGTCACGTTGGGCAGCGCGCCGCGCCAACCGTGCCGCCGGTCGTATGCCCGCAGGCCGTCGTCGAGCGCCGTTTCGGCGCACCGCTGCAGGTCGGGGTTCAGCGTGGTGTACACCTTGAGCCCTTCGGTGAGGATCTGCCGGTTGGAGTAGTGCCGCGCCAGGTGGAGCCGGACCATCTCGCGGAAATACGGTGCGATCCCGGCGGGGCCGGGCTGCGGGGACAGGCGGACCGGCTCGGACAACGCGGCCCGGAGTTCCCGTTCGGTGAGGCCGCCGTCGCGGCGCATGGCGTGCAGGACGCGGTCGCGCACCGTCCGGGCCCGGTCGGGATGGGCCAGCGGGGAGTAATACGCCGGATTGCGGACAACGCCGGCGAGCAGGGCGCTCTCGGCGGCGGTGAGGTCGCGGACCGGCTTGCTGAAGTAGTATTCGGCGGCGGCGCCCACGCCGTAAGTGCCATGACCGAAATAGATCCGGTTCAGGTACAGGGTCAGAATGCGCTCCTTGGAGTAATGGCGCTCGATTTGGAGAGCCAGCAACACTTCCCGGATCTTGCGACTCCAGTTGCGATCCTGATTCAGAAACAGGTTGCGGCTCAACTGCATGGTGATGGTGCTGGCGCCGCGGACGATTCGACCGTGGCGCACGGTCTGCCAGGCCGTCGCCGCCACCTGGACCCAGTCAATCCCGGTGTGCCGGTAGAAGCGCCGGTCTTCGGCGGACACGACGGCGCGACGGAGATGGACCGGCATGTCCCGGGTGGCGGCGAGTTTTCGGCGCTCCAGATAAAACTGGCCGATGGGGCGGTCATCGTCGCCGTATATCTCGGTGATGACACTGGGGCGATAATCCTCGAGGCGGGCTACCGCGGGGACGTCCCGCCAAACGGTGAGACCCAGCCCGGCCAGTACGCCGACGAGCAGGGCGCCGGCCAGCACCGCCAGGTACAGCTTGAGCCGCAGGCTGGGCGGTCGGCGCCGGATGGCCCGCCGGGGCAGCCATCGTTTGATGGCGTCCCAAATCTCATCCGCTGCAATCCGGATGTCCGACAGAAGCGATTTGGGTCTCATGGCCGGCACCTCCCGGTTCATTTTCTACTTCGATCATCGGCCCGTTGTGTGAATGGCGTGTGAACCCGTCATGAAATCGTGAAGGAAAGCTGCCGCGGCGGATACAGCTCCGGCCGGATTTCAGCGAACGATCGGATACTCTTTGAAACCGCAGCGCGAATGTGCTGAAATGGGCAAACCACTCAAGAGGAGGCGGTATGACACACAGCGGGAGCCGGGTGGCAATGTCTCGGGGAGTCAGTCCGGGAATGGCGGGGTGCGAGCTCACCCACCTGAACCGTCAAACCGTCGACGTCGACCGGGCGGAACGTCAGCACGCCGCCTACGAGGCCTGCCTGGCCTCGCTCGGCTGCCGGTTGGAGCGGCTGCCCGCCGATCCGGACCTCCCGGATTGCGTCTTCATCGAAGACACCGCGGTGGTCGTGGCCGAGGCGGCGGTGATCACCCGTCCCGGCGCGCCGTCGCGTCAGCGGGAAACTGCGGCGGTGGCCGATGCGCTGGCGCGTTATCGGACGCTGTTCCGGATTGAGGCGCCGGGCGCCCTCGATGGCGGGGACGTGCTGCAGGTCGACCGGGTGCTCTATGTGGGGGCGTCGGGTCGCACCAACGCCGCCGGCATCGCCCAGTTGGCCGGGCTGCTCCGGCCCTTCGGCTACGCAGTGGTCCCGGTGGCCATGTCGGGCTGCCTGCACCTGAAGACCGCCGTCACGGCGGTCACGGACGGCACCCTGCTGGTTAACCGGTCGTGGGTGAACACCGCCGCGTTCGCCGGCTTCCAGCTCGTCGACGTGGACCAGGCGGAGCCGTGGGGTGCCAACGCGCTCCGGGTGGGCGACGCGCTCGTCTATCCGGCCGCGTTTCCCCGCACGCGCGAGCGGCTGGAGGGGCTCGGTCTGGATGTGCGGACGGTGGCCGTCGACGAACTGGCCAAGGCGGAAGGCGCCGTCACCTGCTGCAGCCTGATTTTCACCGTCTGAGCGTTCCGCGACAGTATCGCTGCTCCCTGAAAGCCGCCGGGCCCCAAACGGGGCCCGGCGATTCGTCGCTGGCTGGGGGGACGCAGGCGCGGCTATTTTTTCTTCTTCAGCGAGATGCGGGCGATGGGCTGGATGTTGAGCTCGGGCGACAGCTCCTGGTAGGACAGCACGTTGAGATTCTCGAAGTCCATCTCCACCAGCCGGCGCACGTAGCGGCGGATCTCCATGTCGGTGACGATCACCGGCCGCTGGGCCGTGGGAGGCAGGCTGCCGAACTCCTGGCGGAACGTGTGCAGGATGTCCTGAGTGGTGTCGGGATCCAGGGCCAGGTAGTTGCCGGTGGTGGTGCGCTGGATGGAGCCGGAGACGAGGTCCTCAATTTCCGGGTCCAGCAGGTAGACCACCAGCACGTTCTTCCCCTCGGCGTACTTGAAGCTGATGTACCGCTTGAGGTTGGAGCGGACGTATTCACACAGTTGGACCGGATCTTTTTCCACGCGGCCCCACTCGCTGAGCGCCTGGAGGATGGTGCGGATGTCGCGGATGGAAATCCCTTCCTGCACCAGGCGCTGGAGGATGTCGGTGAACGTTTGCAGGCTGACCACCTTGGGGACCACTTCCTGAACGAGCGTGGGGAAGGACTTGCTGAGCAGGTCCATCAGGATCTGGGCTTCCTGGATGTCGAGGAACTCGGCGGCGTACTTCTTCATGAACCCCGACAAATAGAGCATGAGGATCTCGGCGGTGTCCCAGACGCGCAGGCCGGCGCCGGTGAGTTTCGCCGCGTGCTCGACGGAGACCCAGCACGCCGGCCGCCCCGTGGCCGGGTTCCTGATTTCCTCCGCGGGGACCTGGAAAATGCCCAGGTTGGCCCGGGCCTCGTTGACCAGCACCATGTTGGGCCGGAGCTGGCCCACGCTGACCGGCACCTCCTTGAGACGGATCTGGAAGCCGTGAGGCGGCAGGGGGGCGTCGCCGCGGATCTGGACGCCGGGATAGCGGACGCCCATCTCCATGTACATGGCCTGGCGCAACGCCGGCATGATCTCGCTGGTGAGCCGCTCCTCTTCGCCCTCCTTGCTCTTGATCGCCGCGTAGAGTTCCTTGGAGATTTCCATGGCCAGCGGGATGGTGAGCGAAAACATGGCGTCGGCCTTCTTCTGGGCGGGCAGCGCGCCCGCGGCCGCATCCTTCCCCGCCACCCCGGGCGCTTCGCCCGGCTTGGCCGGAAGCCGCTTGACGGCGGGCCGTCCGGTCATTTCCTTGGTTTTGTAAAGGCCGAAGGCCACGCCCCCGGTGACCCCCGCCAGGATGAGGAACGGGATCAGCGGCAGTCCCGGGACGATGCCCAGAGCCACCAGGATGCCGGACGAGATGGCGAACGCCTTGGGCTGGGCCATGAGCTGGCCGCCGATGTCCTGTGCCAAGTTGCTGTTTTCGTCTTCGGAGGCGACGCGGGTGGTGACCATGCCGGCGGTGACCGAAATGAGCAGGGCCGGGATCTGGGAGACCAGGCCGTCGCCGATGGTGAGCAGGGTGTAAGTCTGGGCCGCCTTGACCAGGGTCATGTCCTTCATCAGGACGCCGATGATCAGTCCGCCGATCACGTTGATGAGGGCGATGATGATGCCGGCGATGGCGTCACCCTTGACGAACTTCATCGCGCCGTCCATGGATCCGTAGAGCTGCGACTCCCGCTGGATGGCGGTGCGCCGCCGGCGGGCCTCCGCCAGGTCGAAGGCGCCGGCGCGCAGGTCGGCGTCGATGCTCATCTGCTTGCCCGGCATGGCGTCAAGGGTGAACCGCGCCGCGACCTCGGCGACGCGCTCGGAGCCCTTGGCGATGACCATGAACTGGATGAGAGTCAGGATGAGGAAGATGACCGCCCCGACCACGTAGTTGCCCGCCACCACGAACGTTCCGAACGAGTTGATGACCTCGCCGGCGTAGGCGTAGAGCAGAATCAGCCGCGTGGATGAGACGTTCAGGGCGAGCCGGAACAGGGTGGTGATGAGCAGGATCGTGGGGAACGAGGCCAGCTTGGTGGCGTCGGGGATGTACATCGACACCAGCAGCAGGGTCACGGCGATGGTGATGTTGAGGGTCAGCAGGATGTCCAGCAGGAACGTCGGCAACGGAATGATCATCATCCCGACAATGAGCACGACCACGAGTGCCAGCACGATGTCGCCGTACTTGTGCATGAGCTGCTGCACGTCGCCGCTCCTGAGGTCGGCGACCATTCCGTCGAACATGCCTTTGATGTCCAGGGCCATAAGCGCTCACCTTCCTGGGATTGAATAAGACGGAAGATACCCGCCAAGGGGTATCTTCCCTCTGTCGAAAAACCGAATTGTCAACAGACGACCGGGCATGCCGCCGGCTTACGCCTGCTTTTCCTTGGCCTTCTGGGCCACCGCGGCCAGGCCCACCAGAATCAGGCGGGCCCGGTTGGCGGCCGGGCTCTTCCGTTCCGGATCCATCTCCAGGGCCGTCTTGAAGTCGCTTGCGGCTTCCTTGACCTTGCCGAGGCGGATGAGCACCTCGCCGCGATTCACGTAAATGGAAATGTCTTTGGGGTTCAGCTTGGCCGCCTTGTTCAGGGCTTCGAGAGCGGCGTCATTGTTGCCCTTTTTGGTGTAGACGGCGCCCAGGGCCGACTGGACCAGTTTGTTGTCCGGGTCCATCACCGCCAGGCCCTCCAGGATGGTCTGGGCGGCCTCGAAGCGGCCCTGGGTGTAGTAGAGCTGGCTCACCTGGAGCAGCCCGAAGATGTCCTGGTCGGTCATGCCGGCGACATCCTTGAGGGGGACCTTGCCGTCGAACTTGCCATTCTCGAATGTGCGGTACTTCGCTTGGGCCATCGTTGCCTCCTGTGGCGTTCGGGAGCTCAGCCCTTGATGTTGCGGATGATGGACATGCTCATCTCGTGCAGATCCTTCTGCAGGTTGCTGAGCAGTTCCGTCATCTGGGTGTACTTCGACATGGCCAGCTGGATGTTCTGCAGGTCTTTCTGATAGCTGTCGCTCTTGGGATCCAGGTTGTTGATGCTGTTTTCCAGGTCTTTGTACATGTCGTCGGTCTTGCCCGCCAACTGGGCCATCAGGGTGTCGAGGTTGCCGCCGCCGGAGCTCGCCTGGGTGCCCGTCGCGGCACCCGCCGCGGCACCCGCCGCGGCACCCGCCGCGGTGCCCATCGCGCCCAAGGCCGCAGGTGACAGGGAGCCCAGCATCAGGCTGGGATTCATCATCTCGAGTTCGAAGGGGAACGGATTCAGAATGGAGATCTGCGGTGGCTGGCCCGTGGGCGCGCCGAACAGGTTGCCCACGATGTCGCCGATTCCGCCGAACAGGTTGCCGGGCATGATGCTGTCCACGATGCCGGTGGCGGTGTCGAAGATGCCGCCGATGCCGCCAAGCACCCCGCCGATGCCGCCGGCCACGCCGCCGAGCACGTCGCCCACCACGTCACCGATCATGCCGAAAGGATTGAGGGCGTCCATGACGCCGCCAACCACGTCGCCGATTGCGTCTACAACTCCTCCGAAATACATGATTTAACCTCCTTGATGAGTGATTGTTTTCTGCGTTCGCCTTACTTATCGGCCGATGGCGGCAGTTGTTGCGAAAAAAATCACTCCCTGGCCATCTGATACACCCAGTTCAGCACCTCGGCCACGGCCTCGTAGAGATTCTCCGGAACCTCATCGCCGATCTCCAGTTCGTGGAGCGAGTGGGCCAGCGGCACGTTCCGCATGATGGGAATGCCATATTGTTTGGCGATCTCGATGATCTGGTGGGCCCACAGGTTCAGCCCCTTGGCGGCGACCCGCGGGGCGTTCATGGTGTCCTTGTTGTATTCGATGGCGACGGCGATGTGCTCCGGGTTCACCACCACGACCGTGGCCTTCCGGACGTCCTGGATGGTGTTGTGCTGGGTGATCTCCCGGAACAGCCGCTTGCGCTGGTGCTTGGTGTGGGGGTCGCCCTCCTGCTGCTTGTGCTCCTGCTTCACCTCTTCCTTGGACATCTTCATGTTTTTGTTGAACAGTTTTTTCTGGATGAAAAAATCGGCCGCGGCCACCACGAGGAAGAACACGGCCACGTACATGAACAGCTTGAACATGAGCGCGCCCACCAACTGGGCGGTCTCGTTGAGCGGGTGCTGGGCAGTGAGCACGATGTAGCGGAAGTGCTGGGAGATGACCATGTACACCAGGGCCACCACGACCGCCATCTTGATGATGGATTTGGCCAGCTCGATGTAGGTGGTGGGCTTGAAGAAGATGTTCTTGAAGCCCTCCATCGGGTTGAACTTCTTCAGGTCGGGCTTGAGCGGCTCCACGGTGAACAGCGCGCCCACCTGGATGTAGGAGACGAACAGGGCCAGGACGAACATGGCGCCGAAGATCGGGGCGCAGATTTCCAAAAGCAGCGAGCCGCCCTTGCCCAGCACGTCGAACGCATTGATACTGTCGACGTCGCGAATCTGGCTGGCCTGGGTGAAGCAGTAGGCCATGAACTGGCGCATCCGGTCGGCGAAGGACGGCAGGATCATGGCGCCCATGAGGAACCCGGCGACGAACACGGCGCCGCTGGACAGGTCCTTGCTCCGGGCGACCTGCCCCTTCTTGCGGGCCTCCCGCAATTTTTTCGGAGTGGGTTGTTCGGTCTTGTCGCCGGACATTGGACTGCCCCGTGTTTTGCTCCTATTGGGTGATCCGCCGGTACGTGCGCAGAATGGCCTGCACGCGCTGCCGCTGCGGCGCCCGCGGCTGCCGGGTCCGATACAGTTTGTCGGCGTGCTCCAAATGGGCGAGCCCCTGGTCGGCATTGCCCTGGATCAGGAGCACCTCGCCCAGGTTGGCCCAGGTTTCCGGCTCCTGGTCGTCGAGCTTGAGCGACCGCTGGTAGTAGCGCACGGCGGCATCGAGCTGGCCCAGGCGCTGGTTCACCGCACCGAGCGCCCGGCAGTGGTACGCGTTGCCCATGTCCAGCGCCATGAGCCCCTCAAACAGCACGCGGGCCTCCTCGTAGCGGCCCTCCTTGAAATAGAGGTGGGCCAGTTCCGTGAGCAATTCCAGGCGGCCGGCGCCCAGGTCCAGCACGTCCTTGAGCTGCTTTTTCCCCTCGAACACCAGGGCCAGTTCATTTTCCAGTTTCGGTTCGGTCATCGTCGCTGCTCCTCAGGTTTTTTGCTCGCTGGCCAGGCGGCCGAGAATGCTGTCCTGGTTGGCCAGCACCGCGTCCAGGTGGCCGACGAGCCGGTCCACGTAGCCGAGGCGGTTGTTAACCGACTGCACGTCGGGACGGTCGCCCTGCATCGCGGGAAGGGAGCGCAACTGCCGGACGTTGAACTCCATGTTAACCGCCATCTTGCGCAGGGCGCCGCGCACCTGGGTCCCGCTCTGCGTGGCCAGGGAATGGTCGGTCGCCGCCGGCGGCGACAGGGCGGCCGCGTGCGGCGCGGTCTCGCGAAGACCGAGCAGTTTCTCGAAGGCCTGGATCTCCTCCAGCTCCGCCGTGGCGGTCATGGCGGGTCCGGCCAGGGCGTCGAGCTGGTCCAGGGTCTCGGAGCGGTCCAGATCGTACACGGGGCCGATCCCGGCGGCATCGGGTCGTTCGATGTTGGTCATGGCGACACCTCGTTTCGCGCGTCGTCACGGCGGCCGCCCCCGGCGGCCGCCGCGGGTCGGTTTAGAACATGCGGATCCAGCGGTTCACGTCGTGGAGCATGGCCACGAAGAAGGAACCCATCTGTTCCGCCACGAATCCCAAAACGAAAAACGCCACCACCAGGCCCACCATCATCTTGGTGGGCATGGTGAGGAAGAAGACGTTGATCTGCGGCGACACCCGGTTGATGATGCCGAACACCCAGTCGGTGAGGAAGGTGGCCACGGTGATGGGTGCCGCCATCAGCAGGCCGATCAGGAACACCTGGCCGGAGGCGTAGGCGAGGTGCTGGGCCGAGGGAACCGTCCGGGTGATGAAGTCGGGGAACGTCTCCAGCGGCACCAGCTGGAAGCTCTGAAAGATGGCCCGGAAGAAGAAATGATGGCCGCCCAGGACGAAAAACAGCACGATGGACATCTGGAACTGCAGCTCGCCGAAATAGGAGACCTGGCCCTCGGTCTGAGGCGCGAGCATGTTGGCCATGGAGGCGCCGCGGGACAGGTCCAGAATGCGCCCGCCGGACTGGATGGCGTAGAAGACAAGCGAAGAGATGTAGCCGATGCTGGCGCCGAACAGGATTTCCTTCAGCAGGAGGGCCATGTACGGCAGGGCGTCCTGGGGGATGGGCTGCACCAGACTGGCGGTGATGGGCTTGTAGACCAGGGCGGCCACCAGCAGGGTGAAGCCCACCTTCGCGTTCTGGGGCATGGTCTTGCCGCCCAGGAAGGGATTCATGATCAGGATGGGCAGCATCCGGCCCATGATGAGACCCAGCACCAGCACGAACGACTGGAACGAGTCGAGAACCCCCATCTCCCGGAGCAGCGTCTCGGCGCCCATGCGCTCCTCACTTCGGCAGGTTGGCGATCAAGGCGAAACAGGCGGCGGTGAACTTCACCATCTGGCTGATCATCCAGGGTCCCAGCACGGCCAGACTCAGGAAGACGGTCAGAATCTTGGGCACGAAGGTCAGCGTCTGCTCGTGGATCTGGGTCACCGCCTGGAACAGGCTGATCGCCAGGCCCACCACCATGCTGAGCACGATGGGACCGGCCGACAGGATAATGACCATCAGCAGGCCCTCGCGAAACACTTTCAGAACCAGTTGCTCGACCATGTGGCCTCCGTCAGAGATAGCTCAGCACCAGGCCGCGGACGATGAGATACCAGCCATCCACCAGCACGAACAGCAGCAACTTGAAGGGGAGCGAGATGGTGGTGGGCGACAGCATCATCATGCCCATGGCGGTGAGAATGTTGGCGACGATCATGTCGATCACCACGAACGGGATGAAAATGATGAAACCGATGAGGAAGGCCTCCTTCAGCTCGCTGATCACGAACGCCGGGATGACCACCTGGAAATCCCGGGGGCCCACCTCGCGGGCTTTCTCCGGGTCCTTGGCCAACCGCTGGGCCAGTTCCACGAACAGGGCGCGGTCCTTGGGGCCGGAGTGCCGCAGCAGAAACGCGCGGACCGGCTCCTTGCCGAGATCCGCCGCCTTGAAAACGTACGTCACCGTGGATTGGGAGAACATGTCCCGGCCGCCCTCCAATCCCTGGATGTTGTTGAAGACGTCGCGCCCCACCGGGGTCATGATGAAGATGGTCAGCAGGAAGGCGAGGCCGGTGATCACCTGGGACGGCGGCACCTGCTGTGTGCCCAGCGCGTTTTTGAGCAGGCCCAGCACCACCACGATCTTGGTGAACGAGGTGATGAGGATCAGCACGAACGGGGCCAGCGACAAGGCGCCGAACACGATGATCATCACCAGCGGATTGCTCAGTTCGGCGCTGCCGCCGCCCTGGGCGTAGACGGGGGCGCCCGCCAGCAGTCCCAGCAGCAGGGCCAGGGCCGGACGGGAAATGCGGGGTCGGGGGGAGCGGTTGCTCATGGTTTCTTCCTCAGCAGGACCTCGATGAAGGATGGCTTGCGTTCGGGGCCGGCCGGCGCCGGCGCGTCCGGCGGGGCCGGGCCGGACGCGTCGAGCGCGGCCAGGTCTTTTTCCACGCGGGTCAGGAAATGGAGTCCCCGCTCGGAGGCGGCCAGAAGCAGGATCTCGCCGGCCACGTTGACCAGGAACAAGCTGCGGTGATTGTCCAGCCGGTAGTTCTCCAGAATCCTGATGTGGCGGGCGTCTCCGCCTTGAGGGCCGTAGAGTCGCGGCAGGATCCACCGCAGGCTGAGCCAGGCCAGGCCGCAGATGCCGGCCAGGATCAGCAGCAGCTTGAGCAGCATCCAGCCGTATTCCACCGGGGTGGTGTCGGGTAACTCGGGATCGGCGGGGCCGGCCGGTCGTTGCGGCGGGGGTTTGGCATCACCGGGCATCAGCCAGAGACCGGCCGCGACCATCGCGACCAGGACGAGAATCGGCAGATAGCGTTTGTATGGCTCGAACTTCATAGGCGGTTATTTTTTCAGCGACAGGATTTTCACCCCGAGGGCGTCGTTGATCTTGACCAGTTGGCCGCGTCCGACGAGCTGGTTGTTCACGCACAGGTCCACGGGATCGGCGGGCGCGCGTTGCAGCTGGATGATCTGCCCGGGCACGAGCTGGACCAGGTCCGCCAGTTTCATCGTGACGCGGTCCAGCTCCACTTCGAGGCTCAGCGACAGGTCGGTCAGCAGCTCGCCGGGAGTCTCCGTCGGCTTGACCGGCGGGGTCTCGGGCGGGTTGGCGGGCGGGTTGTCGGACATTATGGCCTCCGCATGTCGGCGTGTGAAATGCTGAAATTCGAGCGCATAGCGGCCGTCGGCGAACCGGAGGACGCCGGCGCCGGTGAGGGTCGTGCCGGTGCGCAACTCCAGCCGGACCGGGCCGGTCAGGCCCGCCTCGGGGTCGCCGGCCGGCGCGCCTTCGGGCATCAGGATGATGTCGCCCGGTTCCAGTGACATCATCTCGTTGAGCGACAGGCTGACGCCGCCCGCCAGCACGGCCAGCGGTACGGACAGCCACTCCCAGCCGTCGAGGCGGTCCAGCCAGTAGGCGGCGTCCGGTTCGACCGGCCCCGGCCCGGCCTCCCGGCCGTGCTCCGACCAGAACCGGATCACGCCATCCGGGATCCGCAGCCAGATGTCTCCCTCGGTGTCCTCAAACCGGATGGTGAAATGGGCGACCACGGCCTCGGCCGAGGGCGTCAGGGACTGCAGCGGGGAATCGAGGGCGGCCAGGTAAAACGCCTCGCGGCTTCCGGACACGGTGTGGCGGTGCACCAGTTGCAGCAGCTTGAGCAGGAGAAACTCGGCCAACCCTTTCTCGACGTCGCTGAGCGCCTCCTGCACGCTCTCCTCGCTGTATCTCAGCCCGACGAGGGATTCCAGCCACAGGCGCACCTGACGGGTGGGCAGCAGCAGATCCGCAAATTGGGCGCACCCGTGCAAGCCGATCCGGGCGTTGGTCAGGGTGATCGTCTCCGGCGGCAGGTTGAGCGTGGTCTCAAACCCGCGGAAGGCGAACGCCACCTGCGGCGGCCGCAGTTCGGGATCCTGGAGCTTGAACACCATCTCGGTGCCCATGATGGCGATAACGTCACCGCTCTGCAGCGTGGCGGCCGTGTCCTTGACCAGACGCTGGGTGTTGACGATGGTGCCGTTGACGCTGCCCGGATCCACGATCTCCCAGCGGTCGCCGCGCTTGTGGATCTGGGCGTGCACGCCGGAGACGCCGGTTTCACCGAGGACCAGATGGTTGTCCTTTTTTCGGCCGATGGTGAACACGGCGCCTTCCACCGGGATCTCTTTCGGCCCCGGGCCGCCCTTCTTGACCACCAGCAGCGGCGACTGGCTCTCCTTCACCTTGCAGTAGCGCCGAAACAGTTCGACGACGGTGTGCTCCAGGCGCTTGCCCGACAGCAGCGGCCACCACAGCCCGACCAGCTGCTGGATATTGCCCGACCCGGCTCCCGGCGCGACCGGGAGGTCCTGAAACCGGTAGGGCGTCGCACGTGTACCCGAAGCGGAGATCAATTGAAGTCGGCTGGTCATGGGTGCCGCCTGGTTTTTTAAATATCCGTCCAGTCTTCGGTCTCGTCCTCTTCCGGCTGCTGTTGCTGCTGCTGGTGGGACTGTTGCTGGCCCTGTTGCTTGGGCGGTTCCTTGTACTGCACTTCCACGGTGGCCACCTGCAGGCCCTTCTGGGTCAGGGTGTGCATGAGTTCGCCCACGTGGGCCTCCAGCTTGTCACGCACGTCCCGGCTCGCGGCTTCCAGGATGGTCACGACCTTGTTGTCATGAATGCTCACCCGGATGGTCATGCCGTCCAGGACGGTGGATTTCAGGTCGAACTGGAGTTCCTTGTCGCCGGCCCGGTTGACGCCCACCCGCACGGCCTGGACCACCTCGTCGATGACCTTCCGCGGCAGCGCCGATTCCGCGCGGAGATCGCCGCCGGCCGGCGGCTCGATGGTCCGGGCGCGCAGGTGGTGGTACACGGGAAACTCGCGCAGCGGGGCGTCCTTGTCGGCCGCCGCGTCCTTGGGGCGCGTCCGGACGGCGCCCTTGCGGACGTCGTCCCGGTCGTCCCGCTCGCGATCCTGCTTGTCCATGACCTTGTCGAAAGCGGACGGTGAATCCTTGCGTTCCGAGACGGGCGCGGCGTCCGCGGCGGTTGACGGATCGACCGGCGCGCCGCCCGAGGTGGAAGAGATCTTGTCGGTGGTCATTGGTTGTCACCTCTCCGTTTCATGAACTGGATCATCCCGATCTCTTCCATCAGTTTCTGTTCTTTTTTCTGCTCCTCGATCTTGAGCTGCTGCAGCCACCCTTCCTTGTGCTTGTTCATGGCCTCGAATTCCTTGGCGCAGCGGATGAGCTCGGCCTTGGTTTTTGCCACCGCCTCCGCCGCGCGTTCCACCGCCTTGGTCTGTTTGTAGATCCGGACGTCCAGCTCCTTGCGTTGTTCGTGGAGCCCCTGGATGTACGTCTTGTACTGCTGGGACTCCTGAACGGTCAGCTCGCCCTCCATCGCCTTCTGGTCCCGCTTCTGGCGGGTGTCGTCGATCCGGGCCAGCAGCCGCGTCTTCTGCTCCTCCAGTTCCCGCTGCTTCCGCTCCTCCTCGGCCAGCGCCTGGTGCGCCCGGGCCAGCGCTTTTTCGGCGTCGGACTTGGCCTTTTCCTTCTGGTCCAGCACGGGCTGGAGGCGGTACTTCGGCTTCTGGGCCATGATCAGAAGAGTTCCTTCAGTTTGGTGACCGTCTCCTCGAAGCCCATCTTTTCATCAATGCGCTGCTTCAGAAAGGTGTTGACCGCTTCGATCTTGTCGATGGCGAAATCCACGCGCGCGTCGCTGCCCTTCTGGTAGGCGCCGATCATGATCAGGTCCTTTTCCTTTTCGTAAGTGGCCAGCACCTCGCGCAGCTTGATGGCCGCCTGCCGGTGCTCGGGCGGGACCACCGCGGTCATCACGCGGCTGACGCTGAGCGAGACGTTGATCGCCGGGTAGTGGCCGCGCGAGGCCAGGTCGCGGGACAGGATGATGTGCCCGTCCAGGATGGAGCGCACCTCGTCGGCCACCGGCTCGTTCATGTCGTCGCCCTCGACGAGGATGGTGTAGAACGCGGTGATGGACCCCTTGTCGGAGTTGCCGGCCCGCTCCAGCAGCTTGGGCAGCTCGGAGAAGACCGAGGGAGTGTAGCCGGCGCGCGCCGGCGGCTCGCCGCAGGCCAGGCCCACCTCGCGCTGGGCGCGGGCGAAGCGGGTGACCGAGTCCATCATCAACATGACCTTCCGGCCCTTGTCGCGGAAATACTCGGCGATGGCCGTGCCGACGTAGGCGCCCTTGAGGCGCACCAGCGACGGTTCGTTGGAGGTGGCCACCACTACCACCGACTTGGCGAGGCCCTCCGGCCCGAGATCCTTCTCCAGGAAATCGCGCACCTCGCGGCCGCGCTCGCCGATGAGGGTGATGACGTTGACTTCGGCCAGGGCGTTGCGGGCGATCATCCCCAGCAGGGTGCTCTTGCCCACGCCGGCCGCGGCGAACAGCCCGATGCGCTGCCCCTCGCCGCAGGTGAGCAGGCCGTCGATGGCCCGGATGCCCACGGTGATGGGGCTGAGGATCCGCCGCCGCTTAAGGGGATCGGGCGGGTCGTTGAACACCGGGTACAGATCGTCGTAGTCGAGGGGGCCCTTCTCGTCGAAGTCCATCGGCTCGCCGAGGCCGTCAAGCACGCGGCCCAGCATGCCGTCGCCCACCTTGACGGTCAAGGGGTGCCCCGTGGGGACGACCTCGCAGTTCATGCCGATGAAGCGCATGTCGCCCAGCGGCATGAGCAGCACCTCGTTGTCGAGGAAACCCACCACCTCGGCCTTGACCGGCTCGGGCGTGTGGGGCGTCTTGATCAGGCACAGTTCGCCCACCCAGACGTTGGGGACCACCGCCTTGACGATCAGGCCCACCACCTCGGTGACCCGGCCGCGCACCTCGACCAGCGGGGACTCGTCCAGATCCCGGAAGTACTTCGAAAAATCGATCGGGGCGGTGAGGTCACTCATGGGCGATCCCTGCCGCTAACGGCCGCCGGCGCTCATCTCCCGACGGAGTTGCAGGTAGCGGCTCTTCTCGCTCTGCAGCTTCAGCACCAGCACCACCATGACGATCACCAGCACCAGGCAGAGCCCGGCCAGCACGATGATGAAGATGGTGGGGTCCTGGCCGGCGAGCATGGTGCTGGTCTTGGCCGTCCGGGCCAGCTTCCCCTGGTCGATGAGGATGGGCTTCATGATCACGGCCACGCGGTTCGGATCCAGTCCGTCCACCGAGTGGGCGACCATCTGCTTGATCTCTTCGGGGGTCAGCGGGAGTTGCTCGCCGCGGTACTTGATGAAGACGCTGGCGGACGCCTGGGTGCCGCCGCCTTCGGCCAGCGGGTCCTTCTCCGGCATGACGATGTGCACCCGGGCGGCGGCGATGCCGTCGACGGTCTCGAGGGTGCGGGCGATCTCGCCCTGGATGGCCAGCAGCATCATCGCCTTTTCCTCGGTGGCCGTCGGGATCAGCCCGCCCTGGGTGAAGATCTCGCCCAAGCCCTTCGGTTTTTGGCGGGGCAGCTCGTATTTTTTCAGGATCTGGTTGGCGCTGGCCACTTCGCCGGCGGGCACCGTCACCGAAAAGGTGGCGTCCTCGCCCTCGCCGACCCGGACCTTTTCGGCCGAAATGCCGAACTGCTGCAGGATGACCACGGCTTCCTGGGCCTCCCCTTCGGTGAGCCCGGAGGCGATTTCGGTGGCGCCGCAGCCGAGCAGGCCGGCCGCCAATAGGACGAGCAGGGATGCGCGCAGGAGCCGCATCCGGCTTCCGGCAAACGAATGGATTGTGCTCATACCGTCTCCCGAAAATGGATTTTGTCCGTCACACTTGGGTGCGCAGGATGGTCTTCATCCCGTCGACCACCCGGTCCACGACCTTGCTGAGCATTTCGATGTTCTGGCTGATGCCCTGGACCTGCATCTGCATCTTGAGCAGGTCCTGGAGCGAGTGCGGGCGGTCGCCCGAGGAAATCTCCTGGTACATGGAGTCGAGCGCCTTGAAGCGGGTCTCCGATTCCTTGAAGTAGTTCTGGACCGCGCCGCTGAATTCGCTCTTGTCCACGGCCGGCAGGGACGCCCGGGTGTTTTCCAGGCTGGCCTGGGTCTTCTGGATGTGCTCCGAAAGAACCTCCAGTTCCTTCCCCTCGCCGCGGGCCTGCACCTGGCGCAGGAAGTCGTTCTGCACCTGGCGGGCGTCCATGCGGTTCAGGATGTTGTCGTTGTACTGGATGTCGCTGGCCTTCAGGCCGGTGACCTGCTCTTCCTGTTCGAGCTTGTCCATGCGGACCTTCTCGAAATCCGACGTTTTTCCGACCGCCTTGTCCTGGCCGCCACCCACCGCTTCGGTGCCTTCCAGGCCGGTCTGGATGATTTTGCCCACGCTCTGAATGTCCATCGGCCCTCCTGAGTCGGATGTGTTCGCAATAATTATCGGATCATTCAGTAAATGGTTGCTAACAAGTGGCTGTATTATAGCACGCCGGCAGGGGATAGCAAACCGAACCGGACCCGTTCAGCGGGGCGGGTCCGGCGCCGCCGCCGCGATCGACCGCTCGTGGCCCGTGACGAGGATGTAGAGCCCCAGGATGATGACCAGACCGCCGGCGATCTCGCGCGGCGCGGGGACGATGTGGAGGAACAGGGCGGCGTTGATGAGCACGAAGATGGGCTGGGAGGCCCGCACCAGCGACGTCTTCGACGCGTCGCAGTACTTCAGCGAGTAAAAGTAGAAGAGGATGTTCAGGAAGGGGCCGAACAGGGCGCCGGCGGCGGTGTACGCCAGCAGGCCCGGGCTCACCGGCTCCAGTCCCGGGCCGGCCAGGGCATAGATGTTGAACACGACCATGAGCGCCACGGCCCGGTAGAGGGCGATGGTCAGGGGGGGCAGGTCGCCCAGGTTCTTCTTGACCAGGATGACGGTGCACGAGAAGCAGCCGGCCGAAAGCAGCGTCAGCGCCATGCCCAGCAGCGCCGGCTCGGCCGAACGGTACGAGATGAGCAGGACGCCGGCCAGGGCCACCGCCGTGCCCAGCAACTCCGTGCGGTTGAAGCGCTCCTTGAGGAAGACGGCGCTCAGCAGGATGATGAAGACGGTCTGGGAGTTGTTGAAGAACGAGGCCAGCGTCGGGTCCATCAGCCGGACGGCCGTGAACAGGGCGAAGACGCTGACGCTCTCCAGCCCGGCGATGAGGAGCAGCTTGCCGGCGGCCCGGGGCGGGATCCGGAACAACGCCCGCTGGCGGGACAGCGCCAGCCAGGCGGTGAAGTAAACGGCGGCGAACAGGTAGTAGTAGCTGCAGTAGGTGGCCGGGCCCACCCAAGCCAGAACGTGCTTGCTGAAGATGAACAGGTAGGCGCCGCTGATCGCGGACAGCAGGGCCAGGAGCGTGCCTTTGTGGAAGTCCTTCATCGTTGGTGCAGCCGGTGGTTCCGCCCGGCACTATACCGTAAGGCGGGGACAAAATCAAAGGCGGCCGCCATCCCGCCCGGCGGATCTTATGGTATTGGAAGGATCGGGGGGTCGGAAGGTTCAAACTGCGTCCTTGACTTTTAAGGTTGAAATACCTAAGGTAAGGCTTTGATTTCGCATCGCGCGGGAAGAAAAGGGATGGCCAAAAAAACCGTGAAGAAGGAAACGGGCGGCGGCAAGCCGGCGAAGGACAAAGCCAGGGACAAGCCGAAGGCCTCGCCGGCCGAGACCGTCCGCGAATACGTGGTGGCCATCCTGGTGTGCCTGGTCATCGCCCTGTTCGTGGTCACGTTCATCGTCCACCCCATGGCCGTGCCGACGCCCTCCATGGACACGCCGCCCGAGCGGCGGATCCCCGGCACCGACCAGACCCTGGGCGACTACAACCTGCTGGTGGGCGACCGGCTCATCGTGGACAAGTTCACCATTCTGGCCAACCACTTCCCCCTCTGCCGCTGGCTGGGCCTGAACCATCCCATCCGCCGGGGCGAGGTGGTGGTGTTCAAGGCGCCTGACCGGAAAAACGGCCATTACCTCACCCCGTACGTCAAGCGGGTGGTCGGCCTGCCGGGCGAGACCATCGAGGTCCGCCAGAACCAGGTGTACATCGACGGGCAGAAGCTGGTGGAGCCGTACCGCTACCACGCCATCGGCGAGGACGTGCCCACCACTTTCTCGGAGATGGCCCCGCTGCGGATTCCCGACGGCCACTACTTCATGATGGGCGACAACCGCGACCACAGCTCCGACAGCCGCGACTGGGGCACCGTCCCCGCGGAGTTCGTGTTCGGCAAGCCGCTGTTCATCCTGTGGTCGTTTCCCGACACCCTCGTCCTGGAGAAGGCGTTCCCCGACAGCCGCTACCGCGGCGTGCACGAGGTGAACGACGCCCTGGACGTCGTCAAGCTGTACGCGTACCGCGTGTTCTACTTCTACAAGACCCGCTGGAGCCGGATGTTCCACTTCGTGCCCCGCGGCATCTACACGCTGCAACCCGCCCCACCCGCTCCGGCGCTCTGAGCGCGAGACATGGAGCTGGAGCCCCGCGTCACGTCATCGGCCCGCCGGATGCTGCCCCGCTGGCTCCTCGACCGACTGGATCCCGTCGAGGCCCGCATCGGGGCCGCGGTGGCGGCATTCGCCGCCCGGCGGGGTGACGGCGAGGTGGTGCTGGACGCCGGCTGCGGCGAGGGCCGCTTCCGCGGGCTGTTCCCGCGGCAGCGGGTGGTGGGCTACGACCGCGGCGTCGGCGACCCGCGGTGGGACTACGGCCGGGTGGACGTGCGGGGCGACCTGGGTGAGCTGGCGCTCCGCGACGGGGCGGCGGACGCGGCGCTCTGCGTCGTCACCCTGGAGCACGTGGCCGACCCGGCCGGCGCGCTGGCCGAGCTGGCCCGGGTGCTCAAGCCCGGCGGCGAGCTGCTGCTGGTGGTGCCGTTTTTGTGGGAGATCCACCAGCCCCCCCACGACTTCTTCCGGTTTACCCGCTACGGGATCGAGTACCTGCTGGCCGGCGCCGGTTTGGCGGCGGAATCCATCGAGCCGCTGGGCGGGTTCTTCGCCGTGCTGGCGCGGCGCAGCGTCGCGGCGCTGGCGCTGTTCCAGGGCGGCTGGCGCTGGCCGCTGTTCGTGCTGCTGGCGCCCGCGCTGGGGCTGGCCGCGCCGATGGTGCTGGGCTGGCTGGACCGGCTGGACCGGGAGCGGGCGTTCACCCTGGGCTACGAGGTCCGCGCCCGCAAGCCCGCGCCGGGGGACGGCGCGGATTGATCGCGGGGTCGCCATGGCACCAGACCACGTGACGCTGACAGACCTGTATGGCCGGGACCCTGGCCTCGCCTGCCTGTGCATCGGCGGCTGCCGGATTGACCTGCGCATCAATCCCGGCCTGCTGGAGCAGCCCTTCGCGTTGTATCGATGTCCGGCGGATACCGCGCCCGCACCGCCGCACTGGTTCCTGGCGGTGTCGGAAAATGCGTGGTTCGAACCCGCATGGCCGGGCCCGGCATTCCCTCCCCGACTGCTGCGCACCTCCGGGCGGATTACTTTGGAAGGGTCGTGCTACTCCATGGAGTTGAGCCTGGCCGCCGGTGCGGGCCGGGCGACCATCGCGCCGGGCACCCGCTTCCACCGGGTGCTCCTGCAACTGGCGCTGACGGAGTGGCTGGCGCCGCGGGGCGGGCTGCTCGTCCACGGCTGCGGCCTGGCGGCCGGGGGCCGGGGCTGGCTCTTCATCGGTCCGTCGGGCGCCGGCAAGAGCACCCTGGCCGAGCTGGCCGGTTTGCCGGTGCTCAGCGACGAGACGTGCGTCGTCCGGCTGGCGCCCGGTGGCGGCGTAGAGCTGGCCGGCACGCCCATCGGGATCAGCACGGCGGCGGGGCCGGTGCCCCTGGCCGGGATCCTCTGGCTGGAGCAGGCGCCGGCGGACGAGCTCCGACCGCTCGATTCCGGGCAGGCGTTGGCCCGGCTCATGTCCCAGACGGTGGCGGCGGGCCGCCCGGACACCGAGCTGGCGCCCCTCCTGGAGACGGCCGCCGCGACGCTGGACCGGATCCCGATGCGGACGCTCCGCTTCACCCGGTCCCGGCGGTTCGTGGATGTGTTGGGACTGGATGCCGAGGCCTGATTGCCGGGGGCACGGATGACGGACATCGGACATCGGAAATCGGACTTCGGAAATCGGACATCGGATTTCGTGCTCGTAATTCGTAATCGTGATCGTAATCGTAATCGTGATCGTGATCGTAATCGTAATCGTAATCGAGGCTCGCGGTTCGTGGCTCGTTCCAACCATCAACTACCAACCGTCCACGAACTTGCGAACCTGGAACCTGCGAACCTGTGAACCAGGAATCTGCGAACCTTCAAACCCCGCTCACACTGAAGGATGTCCAAGTTGAAAAAACCTTCGCACTATGAGCAACTGCTGGAAGCGGCCGCCCGCGACCGCATCCCCATCTCGGTGCTGGCGGAGCTGACGTACCGGTGCGTCCACCGCTGCCGGCATTGTTACACCAGCGGCGGCGACACCCGGCCCGACGCGGCGGACGAGCTCGCCACCGCCGCGTGGCTGGACATCTTCGACCAGCTCGCCGCCGCCGGCACCCTGTTCCTCACCTTGAGCGGCGGAGAGCCGCTGCTCCGGGCCGACTTCTGGGAACTGCTGGACGAGGCGGTGCGCCGCGGCTTCCACACCCGGGTGTTCACCTCGGGCTACCTCGTCGACGAAGCGGCGGCCCAGCGACTGTCGGCGTCGGGAGCCGCGGGCGTGGACGTCAGCTTCTACAGCTCCGATCCGGCGGTGTTCGACGCCGTCACCCGGGTGCCGGGGAGCTTCGCCCGGGTGATGGCGGCCATCGAGCGGCTGGCCGCAGCCGGGCTGCCGCCGCGGCTCAAGACGCCGGTGATGCGCGCCAACGCGTCCACCCTGGCCGCGACCTGGCGCTACGCCCGCTCGCGGGGCTGGCCCTTCCTGGTGGACTTCATGCTCTTCCCGCCCCCCGGCGGCAACGCGCAATACCTCGAGCGCCTCGACGGCGACGAGCTGGCCGCCGTGCTGGCCGAATGCCGGGAGTTCCTGGAGCCGGCGGATCCGGAGCGGCGGGACACGGACATGACCCTCTGCTCCGCGGGTTTTCGCTTCTGCACCGTCGACCCGGCGGGCCGCGTGTGGGGCTGCAGTTTCCAGGACGAGCCGGCCGGCGACCTGCGGCGGGAGCGGTTCCTGGACGTCTGGCGCGACTCGCCGGTGCTGGCGGCGTTCCGGCGCCTGAGCCGGGCGGCGTGGACGGCGTGCCGCACCTGCGCCCTGGACGCCGTCTGCCGGCGCTGCCCGGCGTTTTCGGCCCGCACCGGCGGCACCCACACCGAGCTGTCGGACGCCGCCTGCCGGCTGGGCCGCCTCGTGGCCGAAGCCGCAGGGAGAATCACCAGGACACAGGGGACACAGGGGACACGGAGTAGGGGTAGGGGATCGGGCCAGTAGTGAACGGTGAACAGTGAACGGTGAACAGCACCTGGAACCTGCGAACCTGTGAACCTGTGAACCTGCGAACCTGTGAACCTGTGAACCTGCCAACCTGCGAACCTGCGAACCTGCGAACCTGCGAATCTGTGAATCTGTGAACCTGCGAACCTGCGAACAGTCTCTCCCGCTGATCAACGCCGTCCCCGCCTCCCCATGAGTGTGACGCGCGGCACAAAATCTGTAAAAATGTGCGCAAATTGTGTTTTCTGAACGAGTTAACGGGGAATTTTTTGTTGACTCCATGGCGGTGGAGCGTTTACATTTATAGAGGACGATTGCGTTGCGGGAACGGCCGGCGGTTCTTCAGCGTGCGGCGCCCGGTGGCGATTTCCTGAAGCATCCGGCGTTTGTCGTCAGTCGTTTCTCCGGCGCAGCGTGGATTGGGCAGGTCTGGCTTCGGCCGGCGGAAGCCGGCGCGGGACGGGCCGCGGATTTTTTCGGGTGAGGTCAGCATGAGCAAGTGGCCCCGTGTGGAGAAAGGCGTGTCGTGGCGGCAGGTGGGGGAGCAGGGGGTGGTGATCCATCCCCGGCGCGAGATCATGGTGGGTCTGACCGGGACGGGCTGGCGCTGGTGGGCGGCCCTGGCCGCGGCGGAGCCGGGCGCCGCCGACGGCGCGCCCGACGAGGGCTTCGTGCAGTTTTTCCGCGGCCTCGGGTTTTTCACCGACAGCCCGGAACCCGCGGCCGCCCCGCCGGAGCCGCCGGCGCTGCCGCCGGAGGTGAGCTGGCTGGAGCCGTTCCGGCCGCTGGCCTTCACCGCCTCGTGCGGCCGGGTGCCCGCCGGCGGCGGCCCCTGCACGGGGAATCCGCACGAAGGAAATTGAGACGGTTTTTAGATTTGAAAATATTGATCGGGGGTCGGGTGTCAGATGCCAGGAGGAGACATGAACGATCACAGTTTTAAGACAGAACGGATCCTGGGCGCGATGGTCGTGCTGGCCTTGCTGACGGGGCTTTTCTGTCTGCCGGTGCTGGCCGCGGATAACCTGGGCGGGGGGCGAAAAGTCGTTCCCCCCGCGGTCGTGGATCCGGACACCGGCGAGTCGCTGGTCTTCATCGCCTCCGATTGGAAGACCTATCATCCGTTCGCTGAGCGCTACCTGCCGGCCGACCAGCTTCAGGCGGCGGGCGACCACGTCATCGACCTGGCGGCGTTCCAGTTCGCCACCGACCGGCTGGTGAGCAAGGATCGGGCAGGCCGAAAATCGTACGCCTATCCGGACCTCGGTAGTTTCCCGGCCGGCCTGGTCAAGCGCCCGTTCACCACCGGCGGTTGGGAGTATTTCATCGTCCAGGCCGAGACACCCGACGGTCAGACGGCCCTGCGGCAGCATCTGGAGCAATCCGGCATTGCCATCCTGGGCTACCTGCCCCGGCTGGCTTACCTGGTGCGCCTGGACAGCGCCGGCTGGAAGGCCCTGGAGCAGCGTCCCGAGGTGTTCTGGATGGGCCTGTACCAGCCGGCCTTCCGGATTTATCCGAAGATCGATTGGGTGATCGAGGCCGATCCGCTGAAAGAGCTGGAATTCACCGCTCACTTCGATCCGCTGGTATATCCAGAATTTCAAGAGTTGTTTGATGTGCTGAGTCGTATTAACTTGGATATCACGGACTATGATCATGTCGGTGAATATTGGCGTGTGCGATTCGCTGGAGCCGCGCAGCAGGCTAGGATCCTGGCGGCAGTGTCGGGTTGCATGTGGGTGGAGCGATTCATTCAACCTCAGCTGCACAACAACATCGCGCGCACATCGACCAATACAACCACCGGCCGCGGCGCCACCGCCGGCCCCATCATGGACGTGGAGGACGTCTGGGCCCGGGGGATCCGCGGCGAGGGACAGATCGCGTCGGCCGCCGACACGGGCCTTTCCACCGGCAACCTGTCCACACTGCACCGGGACTTCGGCCAGCAGGGTTCCAGCACCAACCCTATGCGAGTAATCAAGGGGTATGATGTGACAGGGCGTGGAACGTGGGATGACAACCAAACCACGGGTGGTGGCCACGGCACCCACACCTCCGGCTCCATCGTGGGCAACGGCTTCCGGTCCGGCTCAACTCCAAGCACCAATACATTCCCTTCATCCTGCTTCGCCGGTACAGCCCCCCAAGCTCAGTTTGTATTCCAGTCTATCATGAGTTCCACTGGAGGATTGTCCCTCCCAACTAACTTGAATAATTTATTTAGTGATCCCTATAGTGATGGTGCTCGTGTACATTCCAACTCATGGGGGTCATCTGCAGCCGGGGAATATACCGATTATTCATCCGATTTGGATGAATTCACTTGGAACAATAAGGACATGGTAATCACATTTTCAGCCGGGAACGATGGAGGTGATGGATACCATTACGTGTATGTTTGGCCACCAGGACAATGGCAGTGTCAAGCGACGGGGTACTCCCAGAACGGAATCATAGACCAAGATTCCATGGGAGCTCCCGCTACTGCAAAAAATTGCATTACAGTGGGAGCAAGCGAAAACTACCGCCCAGATTTTGTTTATGAATATCCAGAAGCAGACTGTACATCAGATGATGGAGAAGAACAAAAAACGTGGGGATGGTTCGACGGTTGTAGTTTTGAAATTGATCCTCTATATTCTGATTTCATGGCCGATAACGCCAACGGTATGGGAGCCTTTTCCTCCCGCGGGCCATGTGACGACGGGCGAATTAAACCGGACATCGTAGCTCCGGGTATCGCCATCATCTCTACTCGAACAGATCTGAATCAGGATTACGAACAGTGGGGCATCTGCAACGTGCCCTCCGCATACCGCACTTATTACGTCACCATGGGCGGGACTTCCATGGCCAATCCGCTCACCGCCGGAGCGGCAACACTGGTGCGCCAATACTACGTGGACGGCTGGCATCCAAATAACAGTTCCACGACTAATTCCAGCGCCGTGTCCGGCGACGGTTTCAATCCATCTTCAGCGCTAGTCAAGGCAACCCTGATAAATGGCGCCTGGGACATGAATCCGGGACAATATGGCACTGGGTCGTACTATGAAATTCCTCCAGGCTGGGACTCCCCACGCGATCTGCCCAATAACGCTGAAGGATTTGGCCGTGTGGATTTGGAACACTCCCTGTTCCCAGGTTCGGGCTGGGGTGACGATACCGGCCGCCGGATGGCGATATATGACGTCACACCTGGACTCCAGACAAGCCAAACTCACTCGTATTCTTTTTATGTGTCGAACGCCAACGACCCGCTCATCGTCACCCTGGTTTGGACCGATCCATGGGCCGCAGCCGCGTCCGGCACCCGCCTTATCAACAACATGGACCTCGAGGTCTATGCACCCGGCGGCACCCGCTACTATCCCAACCGCAAGGACTGGACCGGCGGCACCCAGGACAGTATCAACAACGTGGAGCAGGTTTACGTGTCGTCGCCGGCATCGGGCGAGTGGAGCATCACCGTCCGTGGCACCAACGTGCCGGGCAACGGCACGGGCGGCACCAACACCCAGCCGTACGCCCTGGTGATGAGTGGCGTTTCCTGTTTGGCCCTGGCGGCTCCCACCGGCGTGACGGCAACGGCCAACAGCAACAACAGTATTCTAGTGGACTGGAACTCGGTTTCTGGTGCCGTGCAGTACAAGGTGTATCGCTCCACGACGTCGGGCGGACCTTATTCGTTGTTGACCACCGTCAGCGCGCCCGCTACCGATTACAGTGACAACGACATACCAGGCGGAATCACTTATTACTATGTTGTCACCTCGTACGGCAGCGGCAGCAGCGCGTGTGATTCTGGTTATTCCAACGAGGCGTCGGCCACTGCACAGGGTGCCTGCAATCTGCCGCCTGTATTTGCGGGGCTTGGATCCGTTTCAACACCGGGTGATGCCGGTTGCACATTGAACTTGAGCTGGAGCGAAGCGACAACACAGTGTGGTGGGAATGTAACTTACTCGATCTACCGAAGCACAGCCTCTGGCTTTAATCCAGGCGTGTCCAATCGCATCGCTGTCGGCATTACGGGTTCGTCCTATCAGGATGTTGATGGTTTGTCCCAGGGCACCACGTATTATTACATCGTTCGGGCGACAGATGAAGGTAACGGAGTCGAGGAAACCAACAGCATCGAAAGATCTGGTGCACCCATCGGAGCGATATCCGATACAACGTGGACCGCTGGTGCAGAGCCGGGCGATCCGGCGATGTCCACGAACGGTTCCTGGAGCATTTCCAGCACTCGCAGACGAACTGGTTCATACAGTTATTTTTCGGGATATTCCAATAATCTTTGTGCGTACTTTCGCACTCCCAGTCTGACCCTAACGACGGGACAAGTGTCCGTACTAACTTTTTGGACAGCTTATGATATTGAAAATAAGTGGGATGGTGGCGTGGTGGAAATCAGCTCAAACGGGGGTACTAGTTGGACGAGGTTGACCCCGACGCCGAATTATCCCGGCAGTTTTCAAAACGCACAAAACGGTTGTAGCTATACGGGAAATTGTTTCACAAGTACGAATCTCATTTTTACAAGTTACACTGTAAACTTGAGTTCCTATAACGGACAAACTGTATTGATTCGCTGGAATTTTTCTACAGATCGTGACACCACTCCTGAAGGCTGGTATGTGGATGACATCACCATCACCCACGTACAGCAACAAGGAGCTTGTACTGGCACCCCATCTGATGTGTTGTGCCTGACGGCGACGGCGACCGACGAAAGCAACAAGCTGGAATGGGTGAATCCGACAGGGAGCTACAGCACCACGCGGATCCGCTATCGCACCGACACGTACCCGACCGGGCCCACCGACGGCACGCTGCTGGCGGACCAGGCGGGGACGGCCGGCGAGTACGACTCGCTGGAGCACCTCAGTCTGACCAACGGGACGACTTACTACTATGGGGCGTTCGTTTACAACGGCAGCGCCTATTCCAGCGGCAAGACGGTGGCGGCGCGGCCGTTCGACACGAGCGGCGCGGTGAAGTGGGCGTACAGCACCGGCGCCACGGCGCTGGCGCCGCCGGGGGTGAACCCCGGCGCCATGGGCGCCGGCGGCGTCTACGCCGTGTCCAACGACCGGAACCTCCACGCCACCAACACCTCCGCCGCCGGCGGCGACTGGCCGCGTGGCGGCGGCTACACCTGGGAACCCATGGCCATGAACGGGCCAGCCCAGGACCGGCCGGCGGTGGTGCCCACGGCGCTGGTCTCCGGCGCCGCCGAGGTGGCCTTCGTGGGCTCCCAGGACGGCTACGTCTACGCCGCCGACGCCGAGACGGGCGCGCCGCTCTGGACGAGCGCCTCGCTGGGCGAGGTGGTCCAGGCGGCGCCCTCGGCGATGTTCACCGCGTACGGCGGCGCCTACGACCTGGTGTTCGCCGCCACGCGCAACGCCACGAGCGAAAACAGGGTCTACGCCCTGAACCCGGCTACCGGGGCCACGCTGTACTACTTCAACAACGGCGGCGGCGCCAACGCCATGGGCATCATCAGCGGCGGCGTCCTGGTGGACTACGACACCAACCGGGTCTACTTCGCCAGCCGGGCCAAGGGTGGCGGCTCCACCCACACCGTCTGGTGCCTGTCGTTCAACGGCTCGGCGTTCACCAAAGTCTGGTCCCAGCCCCTGGGCGACATCGACGGCGTGCCGGTGGTCTGGAACGGCCGGGTGTTCGTGGGCACCAACGCCGGCGTGGTCTACTGCCTGAGCGCCAGCGACGGCGTCACCCAGTGGAGCTACAACACGGGCACGGGTTCGCCGGTGAAGGCGTACCTGTTCCCCACCTACACCGCCGCGCCCCACCGGCTGTTCTTCAGCACCAGCAGCAATGTTTACTGCATCAGCGACAACGGCGGGTCTTCCTACACCGTGAACTGGACTGTGACCACCATTCCGTCGCCCTCCACGCCGCTGTTCCTGTTCGGCACATCCTATATCTACGTGGGCTCAAGCGACGGGCGGCTCTACCAGATCAACATCACCGACGGCGCCAACACCTATGTGGCGCTGTCGCCCGGCGCCTCGCCGGTCCCGGTGGTGGGGAGCCCGGCCTACGACTACGTGAACCGAATGGTGTACGTGGGCACCGACACCGGCGTGATGTACGCCGTGAGCGTGCCGCTGCCCTAAGGAGGCGATCATGCGCAACATCGTAACTGCCCTGCTGATCATCGGCGCCCTGGCCCTGGCCGTCGCCGGCGCCGCGATTGAAGACGACAAGGTCATGGCCAAGCCGTGCGCCTACGTGCTGGCCAGCTCGCCCGAGGAGAACACCAACGCCTACACCAGCAAGTTCTCGGCCAGCCGCACCGTGGACCTGACCCTGTCGGTGCTGCTGCCGACCACGTTCACGGGCGAGCACCGGCTGGCGCTCCGCGTGTACACGCCCAACGGCAGCCTGTACCAGGAGCTGGCGGTGCCGGTGGCCTCGCCGGGCACGGCCAAGGCGCAGGGCCTGCAGACCCGCACCCTCCCCGGCTACCCACGGGCCAAGAAGGTGGTGATCCCCCAGGAGGTCTCGTACCTGAACCAGCGGTTCTACCGGGTGGATGTGCCCTTCCCGGTGGGCGGCACCCTGATCACCAGCAACGGGCTGTACGGCAAGTGGCGGATCACCGCGCATCTGGACGGCGCGGACGACGCGTGCGGCGCGGCCGCCCAGATCGTCATCACCGAGTGAGTGAACCGGCCGCCGGGACGGCCCCCACAGCGGACGGCCGCCCGGCGGTTGCGGATAATCCGGTTTGATGGGTGAGTGAGGTGGGGATCGGCGGAGTGCGATATCCGCCATCATGATGGAAGACCCGGCATGCGGATGCCGGGTTTTTTCACGCCTGGATGTACTCGCCGGCGTGACGGATCGAGGACCGGTGGCAACCCACCACGTTGCACACGGCGATGGCCTCGTCGGCGGTGTGCGCCTCGGTGAGGTAGAGGAGGCAGAGATCCCCCGGGGCGCCGGCGTCGCCGGAGGCGCAGGCGCAGGGGCCGAGGACGTCCAGGGGCGCGGCGCACTCGGGGCAGGCCAGGCTGATCTTCTCCCCGTCGACGAGCCGTCCCGCCAGCACCAGCTTGTCGAAGCAGCCCAGGGTGGGGCTCAGCACCAGCAGGCCCCCTTCGCCCCGGGCGTCGGTGAAGGCGAGCTTGATGCCCGCCAGGCCCTGGATGGTGTAGCACACGTCGAGCAGGTTGTGGCCGTTGGGGCAGAACACGCGGGTGACGGTTCGGGAGGGAAGCACCGGCTCACTGTGGAATGCGGCGGGGTTGGCTTGCATGGCGGACTCTCCCGGGCGCGGTTGTGGTGTCGACGGACCGATTATAGCAGACGGTGGGAATTCGGGGCAATCGACCGCTCCATCGGGGCCGCCGGCGGCGGGATACCGCCCGGAACGACCCGCCTTGCCTGCGGGCCGGCCGGTGTGGTATGGTGAAAGGGATAGATGACCGAACACGCTGCCGCGCCGGGCCGGATCCGGCGCGGGAAGTGGATGGCGATGAACCTGGCCAATTACCTGACTCTGTTGCGGATTTTTTCGATCCCCTTCCTGGTGACGGTGCTGCTGACCGAATTCCCCAACAAGGAGATCTGGGGGATCGCGCTGTTCCTCGCGGCGTCGGTGACCGACGTCCTGGACGGCTACATCGCCCGGCGGCGGCGCCAGGTCACCACCATGGGCATCCTGATGGACCCCCTGGCCGACAAGCTGCTCATCTCCTCGGCGTTCATCATCCTGGTCCAGCTCCATCTGGTGCCGGCCTGGATGGTGGTGATCATCATCGGCCGCGAGTTCGCCGTCACCGGATTGCGGAACCTGGCCTCTTCGGAGGGCCTGATCATCCGGGCGTCGGCGCTGGGCAAGACCAAGATGGTCTTCCAGGTGGTGGCGGTGTGCCTCATCCTGGCCGGCGCGCGGTTCGGGGGGATCTGGCTGCTGCTGGGCAAGATCTCGCTCTGGCTGGTGCTGGTGATCGCGGTCAGCAGCATGGTGCACTATTTCTTCGTGTTCTGGCGCAAGATCGACGCGCACCGCAAGAAGCGGATCCGCCTGAAGCGCAAGCTGTTCCAGCGGCGGCAGAACCGGGTGATCCGGGAGGCCCGCAGTGAATCCTCTGTCGAATGACGTCCGGACGGAGTGCCTGTTCCTCGCCCGCAAGACCCTGCACGCCCACGTGCGGCGGCAGCATGCGGGCGACGCCTACCGGCCGGCGCACCCCGAGCTGGAGCAGCCCTGCGGCGCTTTCGTCACCCTGAAGCGCGACGGGGAGCTGCGCGGCTGCATCGGCTACGTCGAGGCCGTCAAGCCGCTGTGGGAGACCATCGCCGACTGCACCGTCGCGGCGGCGAGCGACGACCCGCGCTTCCCGCCCGTGGCGCCCGGCGAGCTGGCGGCGATCACCATCGAGATCTCGGTGCTATCGCCCATGCGCGACGTGGCCGATCCGGCGGAGATTGTCGTGGGCCGCGACGGCCTGCTGATCTCCACCGGCTTCCGCCGCGGGCTGCTGCTGCCCCAGGTGGCCACCGAGTACGGCTGGGACCGCGAGGAGTTCCTGCGCCACACCTGCCGCAAGGCGGGCCTGCCCGACGACGCCTGGCGCAAGGGCGCGCGCATTCAGGCGTTCACCGCCGACGTGTTCGGCGAACCCGAAGCATAGTCCGTCATCCGCCGCGGCCGGCTGCAGACCGCCCCGGGCGGCCCGCCGGACGCATCGCCGGCCGCGTGCCGCGGCCATCGGATCCGAGGTCAGGGAGCAAGAGGTGAGCATGCAACCGCGAAGAATCTTCATCACCGAGTACGACAAGGAGCGGCTGGAGAAGATCCTGCCCGCCACCCCGGACTCCGCCAACCGCAACCGGCAGGACCTGCGGAACCTGGCCCGGGAGCTGGCGCGCGCCAAGATCGTGCCGCCCGAGCGGATCCCGCCCGACGTGGTGACCATGAACTCGCGGGTGGTCCTGCGCGACCTGGACTCGGACGAGACGATGACCTACACGCTGGTCTTCCCGAAGGACGCGGACATCGGCACCGGCGCCATCTCCGTCCTGGCGCCGGTGGGCACCGCCATCATCGGCTACGCCGTCGGGGCGGTCATCGAGTGGCCGGTGCCGGGCGGCATTCGGCGCATCCGGATCGAGCAGATCCTGTACCAGCCGGAGGCGGCGGGCGACTTCCACCTGTAAGGCGGCGCGCCCGGGTCGGAGCGGCGACGGAGGGGGCGGCTCAGATCTGCGCCGGGTTGATGTCGAGGCGCTTGAGTTTCTCGTTCAGCGTGGTGGCGTTGAGCTGCAGGAGCTGGGCGGCGCGCTTCTGGTTGCCGTTGGTTTTCCGGAGGGCCTGGACGATGAGCCGGCGCTCGAAGTCGGCGACGGCCTCCTTGAGGGCGAGGCCGGTGTCGGGGACGTCCTCCACCACGCGGAACAGGTCCTGGCCGGCGGTCATCTCCATGGGGAACTGGGTCCGGTGGATGCAGTGGTCGTCGCCGCTGAGCACGATGGCCCGCTCGATGACGTTCTCCAGCTCGCGGACGTTGCCGGGCCAGCGGTGGTTGATGAGCAGGTTCATCGCGTCCTGCTCGATGGTGCAGTGGGGGCGGCCGTTGTCGTCGCAGATCTTCTCGATGAAATGTTCCACGAGGAGCGGGATGTCGTCGCGGCGCTCGCGGAGCGGCGGCAGGTCGATCCGGATCACGTTGAGCCGGTAGTACAGGTCCTCGCGGAATTTTCCCTGCTGGACCAGGTTCTTGACATCCTCGTTCGAGGCGGCCAGCAGCCGCACGTCCACCCGGATGTTGTCCACGTCCCCCAGGCGGCGGAACTCCTTCTCCTGGATCACCCGCAGGAGCTTGGCCTGCAGCTCCATGCTGATGTTGCCGATCTCGTCAAGGAAGATGGTGCCGCCGTTGGCGACTTCGAACAGGCCCTTCTTGGTGGCCACGGCGCCGGTGAAGGCGCCCTTCTTGAAGCCGAACAACTCGCTTTCCAGAAGCTCCGTGGGGATGTTGCCGCAGTTGATGGGGATGAACGGCTGGTCGGACCGGTTGGAATAGTTGTGGATGGCCTTGGCCACGAGCTCCTTGCCGGTGCCGCTCTCGCCCACCACGAGCACCGTGCTCTTGGTGGGGGCCACCTGGCGGATGAGCTTGAAGATCTCCTGCATCCGGGGGGCCTTGCCCACGATGGACTCGAACGAGTACTGCCGCTGGAAGCTCTGGCGCAGGTAGAGGTTTTCCAAAACCAGCGCCCGCTTCTGCAGGCCGTTCTTGATCTCCAGGAGCAGCTCGTCGTTCTTGAACGGCTTGGTGATGAAGCCGTAGGCGCCGTTGCGGGTGGCGGTGACGGCGCTCTCGATGGTGCCGTAGGCGGTGATCATGATGACCACCGCCTGGGGGTCCAGCAGCCGGATCTCGTGGAGCGCCTGCATGCCGTCCAGCTCGGGCATCATCAGGTCGACCAGGACCAGGTCGTAGGCGTTGGCCGAGAATTTCTCCAGGCCCTCCCGGCCGTTCATGGCCCCGTCCAGGTGGTAGCCCTCCTTGCGCAGGAGGGTGCCCAGGACGTCGTGCATGATGGCCTCGTCGTCGATGAGCAGAATCTGCTCCCGCTCCGGGCGCTCTTTGGTCGTCATGAGCCGGACGCCTCCTTCGCGGCCGGTTCCGCCGCGGGCAGCTTGATGGTGAACCGGGTGCCCTGCCCCGGTTCGCTGTCCACGAAAATCCGGCCCGCGTGCTCCTGGATGATACCGTAGCTCACGGAGAGGCCGAGACCCGTGCCCTGGCCCACCTCCTTGGTGGTGAAAAAGGGATCGTAGATCTTCTGGCGGATCTCCGGCGGGATGCCCTTGCCGTTGTCCTCGAACTGGATCACGGCGAAGCCCTCCCCGAACCGGGTCCGGATGTCGATGTGGCCGCCGGGGGGCACGGCGTCCCGCGCGTTGAGCAGGATGTTGACGAACACCTGCATGAGCTGGCCCTCGTTGCCGCGCACCGGCGGCAGCGCCGGCTCCAGGTCCAGCCGGATCGCGATGGTCTTCTTGGTGAACTGGTGCTCCAGCAGGGCCACCGATTCCCGCAGCAGCTCGTTGAGGGAGACGGGGCCGAGTTCGGTGGTTTGGACCCGGGCGAAATTGAGGAGATTCTGGACGATCTCAGAGGCCCGGAAACACTGGCTCTCGATCTTCTTGAGCATGCCGTGGTGGGGGTGGCTCTGGCCGGTCTCGTCGATGAGCATCTGGGTGAAGCTGCTGATGCCGGTGAGCGGCGTGTTCACCTCGTGGGCCACGCCGGCGGCGATGAGGCCCAGCGACGAGAGCTTCTCCGCCTGGAGCAACTGGGTCTCGAGCTGCACCCGGGCGGTGATGTCGTCGAACACCAGCAGCGTCCCGGCCACCTGCCCCGTTTCCCTGACGAACGGGCTCACCGTCAGGTTCACGAAGCGCTTGTCGCCGCGGCGGTTCTCGATGAACAACTTGTAGAAGTTGGCGGTGTCGCGGGTGGTGTAGGAGTCCGCGGGGAAGGCGTTGCGGATGGTGGCCGACAGGTCGGGCGCGAACACCTCCTCCAGCCGCCGGCCGATGGCCTGCCGGCCCGGCAGGTAGTAGAGCTGGACCATCGCCTGGTTCCAGGTGGTGATGATGCCGTCGTTGCTCACGGCCACGACCCCGACGTTGATGCCCTCCACGATGTTCTCGTTGTACGCCTTGAGGGTCTCGAACTCGTGCGCCTTGGCCTGGAGCGAAGAGTAGAGCCGGGAGTTTTCCAGGGCGATGGCGGCGTAGCCGGCGATCATGCCCAGGAGCTGCAGGTCCTCGGAGGACAGAAAGGTGTCCTGGGGCCCCTTGCCCAGGGCGATGACGCCGATGGTCTCGTTGCGGTGCGCCATGGGCTGGAAGTAGAACAGGGACATCCGCGCGTATTCCTCGCGCAGCGCCACCTGTTCCGGCCGGGTTTCCTCCTCGATGATGGTGAACGGCAGGGTGGGCACGTTCACCCCGGTGATCAGGAAGGCGTCGGGGATCTCGAACCGCTGGCGGTCCGGGGGCGGGCGCCGGAAGCCGCGATAGGTCAGCAGGTCGTACTGCTCGGGCTCCTGGGGGTGACGCAGGAAAATGGCGACCGTTTCCACCTTGAGCGACTTGTTCACCCGTTCGATGATGGCGGCGGTGATGGTCTCCATGCTGCTTTCGGTGCTGATGGTGTGGCCGAACTCGATGAGAGACTGGCGGTATTTGTACTCGTCCTTGTAAAAGAACCGGTCAATCTCCTGCTGAACCCGCCGGCGGATGGGCGCGAACAGGAAGGCCACCACGAGCGCCGAGATGGCGATGGCGAACGTGTTGGACTCGGGGAAGAAAAACTGCAGGATCACGCCGCTGAGGCCGATCAGCAGGAAGTAGATGCCCAGGACGGCGGCGCTGGCGATGAAATAGGCCGCGCCGCGCTTGAACAGGATGTCCACGTCCATGAGCCGGTACTTCACAATGGCATAGGCGAAGGAGATGGGCAGGAAGATGAGGCAGAGGATGGAGGCCTGCATCAGCGGGTTGATGTCTAGGTTCAGCAGGAAGGGGAGGACGTAGAAGAAAAAGAACGGGACGAGCGACAGTGTGGTGCCGATGACGATCCACTTCATCTGCTGGCGGAGTTCGGTGGATTCGGAGTTGTAGCGCGAGATGAACAGCAGCGTCAGGCCGCCGAGAAAAAACAGGCTGAAATAGATCAGGTGGACGATATCCAGGGTGATCCGGGCCGCCAGGGTCCGGGGCAGGCCGATCCACGCCAGCCGGCCGGCGAACCAGAAAACCTGCAGCCCCAGCAGGAACGCGAAGGGAAGGTAGATGTAGAGAATGACCGGGGAATGGGTCCGCAGCCAGCTCTTGCGGGTGGGGAAGTTCATGCTGAAGTGGAGAAAGAGCGGCGGCAGCAGCAGGGTCGAGGCCACCGAGATCCAGTACACCAGATAGTCGAACGGCTGCAGCCGGTTGATGTAACTGAACAGGTACAGCGAGAAGGAGAACAGGCACACCAGGTAAAAGTGGATGCTGCCGCGGCTGCGCCAGTATTTGACCAGGATCAGGACGCCCACGCAGAAGTAGACGAAGGCGACGATGATCCGAAAAAAGTCCTTCATCGCCAGGACCGGCTTCGGCTGGATCGTCAGGCGGATTTCCTTGACGTCGCCGGAGGCCCAATCCTTGAGGAAGTAGTGGGCGGTCTCGCCCGGGCTCAGCAGGAACAGCGCGTCGGTGTAATCCCCCATGTTGAGGATCTCGTGCTGGTTGACGCGCAGCAGGGTGTCGCCGGGATGGACATCCGGCAACGGTTTCTCGCCGGTCACCGCGAAGACCACTACGCCTTCGTCCCGTTCAATCCAGGAGATGCCGTCGGACGGGTCGTTCCAACTGATCCGGTCGCGAATGTTGAAGATCCCGGCGACCAGGAAGGCCAGCCCCACCAGCAGCAGTCCATACACCTTCAACTTGTCGGTCAGCGTGGATTGGCTCATGTTTCCTTCAGCGCTGCGGTAGGGGTCGTCGCTGCAAGGCAAGTGCCAAAGTCGATAATCGGAAGGTTATCATAAAAACTTGAAAATCAAGAGTTTTTCAAATCTGACAACCGTGCATCCAATATTCCGAAGCGCATTTTACAATATTTTGAACGGTGGTTCAATAAATTGAACAAGCTGGCCGGGCTTGATGTCTGTGGAGTGTTACGGGAAAGATCCGGTGATGCAGGCAAACGGCAAATCAAAGTTCGTCGGCGTCAGAAGCGGAAGCTGATGCCGCCGCGGAGTGTCCGGGGCGCCCGGACGAGAATCAGGTCGCCGGAGGTCGTTTCATACACCTGAACGCCCTGGTTCAGGATGTTGCGGATATCGATGATCGCTTCCCATTTGCCGATGGAGGTCTCGAAGAGGGGGATGGACTGTCGGACAAACACGCTCAGGGAGTTGTCGGTCACGTCGTAGAAATCGGAATAGGCGTCGATGGGCGAGAGCGGATTGCCGTCGGCGCGGCGGTAAACGGCGGTGAGGTCCGTACCGGTTTTCTCGAAGCGCGCGTTGATCGCCGCCGACAGCACGTTGAAGTACCGGTTGTTGATCTGGGACGACAGGTCGGAGATGGCCGGCTTGTCAAGGCCGGCGGGCGTCAGCTCGGCGCCGGAGCCGTAAATGTAGAGAACGGAGGTGCTGATCGTCTGGGTCCACGAGTGGGTCAGGTTGAATCGGAAACCCTGCGATTCGGCCAACTCGGCGGGGACGAGCGGGAACGGGGTGAGGCCGGCATCCGGGCTCTTCAGGATGGCCACGAACGGGTAGCCGGATCCGGCGACCTCGTCGAGGAACGAGCTGACTTCCAGGTTGGTGTGGTCACCCAGGAAGAGATTGAATCCCGCCTCCATGTGGTCCACCCGGTTGGTGAACGCGTTGTTGTTGATCTTGGCGATGCTGAGCGGCGTGTGGAGCGAGATCAGGTCGCCTTCGGGCAGGGTGATGGTCTGATCGTGGGAGACCCGGTCGCTGTTGAGCTGGAAGCGGAACGACAGATCCTCGACCGGATTGAAGAAAACCTGGAATCGCGGGCTGACATGGGCGGCCTTCCGGCTGCTCTTGGAGTAATCGATGTCGAAGCCGTAGACCAGCGTCAGCGGTTCGGCGATCTTGAAATAATCCTGGATGCCGACGCTGATGTTCTGGATGGGCTCGATCGTTTTCAGGATGTCATTTTCCAGCGCGTTGGCGTCGACGCCGCTCAGATCGTGGATGGCCCGGGCCTTTTCGCCCGCCTTGCTGTAGCCGAGGTTGAGCTGGAGTTTGTGTTTGTCGGAAACGTGGTAGTTGACGATGTTCTTCAGGCGGTACTGGCTGTCCGTGCCGGTGGTGAGGAGGCCGGTGACGATGTAGCTGTTGTTGCCGCCCAGCGGCTCCACATAGGCGAACCGCGTGGAAAAACCGGTGGCGATGGGATTGGGCCAGACGGAGTAACCCAGCGGATTGAGCGGTTGGGAGGTGGTGAACTGGACCTGCCCGCTGCGGCTGGACGACTTCTTGTCCGTCTCGGCGAGTATCCGCCGGCTGGGCGGCGGTTCCGGCGTGCCGGGCGAGGAGCGGAAAATCAGGCTGCGGTCTTTGGCCGACCGCAGCACGGTGGCCACGTCCCAGTTGTCGGCATTCTGTTCGTCGGACGTGAGATTCTTCAAGATGACGAACAGGGGGTTGTTCTTCAGGGGAGCGAGAATGCTGTATGAGGTGGGCTGGTATCCGGATTTGACAATGCTGATGATGTACCGGCCCGGCTTGATTTCGGCCAGCGAAAAGGAGCCGTCACGGCCGGATTTAGCCGTGAACAACGGCTTGTCGGTCCAGTTTTCCGTGAACAGGGAGATTACGGCGCCCACCAGCGGCGTGCCGGACTCGTTCCGGACGATGCCCTCGAGGATGGAGGCGGACGCGCCCGGCGCCGCCCACACGGGGATGGCCTGGCCGTACAGAAGCAACAGGCTCAGGGCAACCGTGCTCAGGAATTTTTTCCACGTGCCTGGCATTTCGCCCAACCTCTTGCAAATATTATAGCAATCTGCCTCAAGACAAGTCAATCCCGTGGGCGCACATTCCCATGAGTAAGATGAGGGAACCCCCGGTTTGGTTCAACTGATCGACTCGTAAACGCCATCGATCGCCCGCTTCGGGCGCAACACATGGTTATACGGCTCAATCTGCATTCGGTTCGGTCCATCAAGCCGGCACAGTGAGGCCGCGTGGGCTGGCATGGGGACGTTCAGACGGATCGGTCCAGGGTGATAACCGGCAAATAGATGCTGAAACACGAGCCCTCACCGACCACGCTGGTGACCGCCACGCGGCCGCCATACTTCTCAATTGTTTTTTTGACGATGGAAAGCCCGAGCCCGGTGCCGGTTTTGAGTTCCTTCTTGGCGTTGGTGGCCCGGAAGAATTCATCAAACACGCGGGGCAGTTCTTCAGCCGGGATGCCGATGCCGGTGTCGCAAATTTTGAAGAGGAAGAAATTGTCGGGCAGCAGGGTGCCGATCACGTCGATGGCGCCGCCCCTGGGCGTGTACTTGATCGCGTTGCCCAGCAGGTTGTGGAAAATGCGCTCCAGATCCTGAAGGTCGCCACGGAAAATGACGTGGGGGTGTTCGATCTGGACGTTCAGGCGTAGCTGCTTTTCCGCAACCCTGGCCTCGCTCTCTTTGATGATCCGGGTGATCGACTCGTAAATGAGGATGTCGGTCTTGTCCTCCTCAGGCAGGCGTTGGCTGCCGCGCGACAAGTCGAGCAGCTCGTTGACGTAGTCGATCAGTTGCACGATCCGGCGCTCGGCCCGTTCGAGGAGTTCCCGGACCTTGTCGTTCAATCCGCCGGCGTATCCGTCCAATGCCACTTTGATCAGACTCTGGCTTGCCGCGAGGGGCCCGCGGATCTCATGACTGACAATCCGCACGAAGCGGCTTTTGGCCTCGTCCATCTCCACGGCGTGGTGGTAGGCCCGCCGAAGGTTGTCCTGCAGTTCCAGCAGGCTGGCCTCGCGGCGACGGAGCTGCCGGACGACGAAAGTGGACAAATAGATGATGGACAGAATGACGGCGTCAAACGCGCCCAGGAAAATCAGCAGGTAGGTCAGGTTCTCGTAGCGAGGCAGCTCCGGAACACCCGGGAAACTCGGGGGGATCCAGCGGCCGGTTGCCTCCAGCAGCGCCATGGTGTTGGTCATGACAATGGCCAGCAATCCTTGCAGGAAGCATTCCCATTGCGAGACGACGATGGCCGACAGGACGACATGCAACAGAAAAAACAGAATGAACGGACTATCGGCGCCGCCGGTGAAATGACAGAGCACGGTCAGCGCCAGCCAGTCCAAAAAGATCTGCAGATGGATGCTCAGCCGGGCGGCGAGCCACGGGCGGAGGGACCGGAAGACGACGTTGTACGCCAGAATGGCCAGGCCCAGATAAAGCAGCGGGGAGGCATCCACTTCCGGGACGGCCCACCGCCCCAACAGGCCCATCAGGATGGTGCCGCCGGCGGCAAACCAGCGCAGCCGGACGAACCAGCGAACCCGTTCCGGCAGATCGCTTTTAAGGGGTGGTTCCTTGATGTCCACGGCGTTTTCCTGTCAGTGACGGCTCAATAACGCCCGAACCGATTCCAACAGCTTTTTGGGCGGAACGGGTTTTGAAAGAAATTCATCGACGGATAAAAAATCCCCGTCCGTCTCCGGATTGAACTTCATCCCCTTTTTCTCGGAGATCGACGTGATCATCAGCAGCGGGGTGTTCCGGAAAGCGGCAAATTCCGAACCCGGATCCGGACTGCGCAGGGTCCAGGCGACCTTGAAGCCGGCCGTGTCGTCTTCCATCATCACGTCCAGGATGATCAGGTCGGGGGCGACGGTTTTGATCGTGCGGAGCCCCTCGGCGCCGGAGTATGCGGCGACAACGTTGAAGCCATTGGCTTCGAGCGTCATGCGCATGGCTTCCACTATGTCGAAATCGTCGTCGATGATCAGGATTGTGGCCACGTCAACCTCCACATCAGCACTAATAGTACATCGAACGGCCATTGTCCAGCGCGACCTGTCGGGCCGAGATCCAATTGGATTGCCCCGCGGCACCGGTGTCACTCAATTCCGGATCGTGCGACGGGCCGACGGGTCGCGCCCGGCAGATCACCGCGCCGGGCGCGGCAAGCTGTTCGGTCGCCGAGCGGCGATTCGTGCGCCAGCGGGAGAAAGGCGGGCGATGGATTGAATCGGAACGGGTTCGATTTCGATTCAGTTGCCGGAAGTGCGGAGAGGCCGGCGGCAGCGCGCCTGAAGAAAAACCTCCCCGCCGGTCCGGCGGGGAGGGCGTGATCCATGATTCCCCGGTGGGGGCTACTGGACGGTGATCAGCGGTTTGAGCTGGGCCATTTTCTTCTCGCCGATCCCCTTGACCGCCATCAGGTCCTCAACTTTCAGGAACTTCCCGTGTTCCTTCCGCCATTCGATGATGCGCTGGGCGGTCTTGGGGCCGATGCCGGGAAGCTCCTCCAGTTCCAAAGCGGTGGCGGTGTTGATGTTGACTTTCCGGACGCTGTCCGTCTGCCCCTTGGGGGTTTCGTTCCCGCCTCCCTCCGCCAGGGTCATGGGCGGGAGCGCGATCAGCAGGGCCAGCATCAATCCGACGATCCATCTGCGATTCACGGTCATGATACCCTCCCTTCCGACGGTTGTTGCGTGAAATACCTGCGCGCGGGTGTTCACGAGATTCAACCTGATAAACGTCTCCGGGGGGCCGGATTCCGAAAATCGGAAAGCTAAAAGCCAGGGATGGTTTTAACTGTTGATATTGTGGCAGAACGCGTGCGACCAAATGCTTATTGATGCGAAGCCGGAAAAGACGCGGTCCCGGGAAACACCAGGCGGAAGCCGGGCTGATCGAATTGCACCAGGATTTCGCCGTGGCGGTGGGTCGTCAAACTCGGAATGCCCCGATCCTCCAGCCGGGCGAGGACACGCGGAGCGGGATGGGCGAAGCGCCAGGGCGGACCGCTGGAAATCAGGACCAGCGACGGATCAACGGCTCGAAGCAGCGCCGGGGTAGTCGATGTCTGGCTGCCGTGGTGCGGGCTTTTCATGACCGCGCAGCGGTTCAAGCAATCCCTTGCCACGAGGCGCTGCTCGGTGGCGGCCTCGATGTCGCCGGTCAGAAGCATCCGGTGATCCTGCCATCGACCCTCCAAGACGAGCGAGTTCGTGTTGGCCCGGGCGTCAAAATACAGGCGTTCAGGATGCACGACCCGGAGGGTCAGCGAATGGTACCGGAGCACGTCGCCGGCGGCCAGCGGCCGGATGACCACCCGGGCCAGCCGGGCCTGCGCCGCCAGTTCGCCGGCGAGCGGCGGGTGACGGCGCCATTCCGCATCCGAGACGAGGAGAGAGCGGACGGGAAAAGCGCGCAGGAGGCCGACCGCCGAGCCGGCGTGGTCCATGTCGAAGTGGGTGATCACGAGCGCGTCCAGATGGCGGATCCCTTTTTCAAGGAGCGCGGGGATGAGCACGCGGCGTGACAAGTCGCCAATGCCCGCCCGTGCCGGCGCGGGCGGGCCGATGGGCGGCGTGCCGCCGGTATCCACCATCACGTTGTCCCCTTCCGGCGTCCGGAGCAGCAGACTGTCGCCCTCCCCGACATCGAGCACGCTGAATTGCAGGCCGGTCGGTTCGGGCCGGGGGACGCCGATCAGGATCACCAGCATGAGCGCGGCCAGCAACAACGCCAGCCGGATCCGCGGTTTGTCCGTGGCGAAACAGAACAACAGCCCGGACAGATAGATGACCGCCAGTACGACGCCGGGGGAAACCGTCCACAGGGGGGGCCAGCGGCAGGCCTCCACCAGGTCGGTGAGTCCGCCCGCCAGCCAGCCGGCAGCCTGCATGAACACCCCGGCGGCGGATCCCCAGCAGGCGGACACCGGAACAGCCAGCAGCAACAGCACCATGAGGGGCCAGATCCAGGCGGTGGCGACCAGCGTCAGGACGGCGCCGCTCAAGGGCAGGGGGAAGTGCAGGGCGGACAGAAGCGGAAGGCTCACCATCAGCACCGCCAGAGAGGCGCTCAAGGCGCTGACCGCCCAGGCCGTGGTGTGGAGTCCGCGCCCGGCCCACCGGCCGAAGGCCGATGGAGACAGCCGGCGGGTGAAACGGAAATGGATCCACTCCAGCCGGTAACGCACGCGGCGGCCGGCGACGTGGGGCGGAGACGGATCGAGATCGATTCGGGCGGAAAACATCGTCTCGGCGGCGTATCGCAGCGGACCCGCCAGTGCCCGCGACAGAGGCCGGCCCACCAGCGCGATGGCAAACACAGCGGTAAACGTGAGCTGAAACCCGGCATCATACACGTACCACGGCTGCCACGCCAGCAGGAGCAGGGCGGCGAAGGCCGTCGCATTCAGCAGCGCCGCCGGGCGGTCCAGCAGGCGGCCGAGCAAGTACACCGCCGCGATCAAAAAGGCCCGGACCACCGAGACGTGATACTCCACCAGCACGAGATAAAACGAGAGCGCCGTCAGCAGCAGGACATGACGGAGCGGAGCCGGAAGCGGGAGCAACGCGAGCAGTCCGCCCAGAAACAGGGCGATGAGCGTGAAATGGGTGCCGCTGATCACCAGCAGATGGTAGATCCCGGCGTCGATGTACGCGCTGCGCAACTCGGGCGTGCTGATGCTCGTTCCGAGCAGCAGGGCGCCCAACACCTCGGCGCGGGGGGGGGTGCCGGCCGCCGACTGGATCAGGTGTTCGAGCCGCCGGACAAGACGGTCCCTTTCGCCTTCAACAGCCGGTTGGAGGATCGTGAGCAAACCGGGTGATTTGCAGCTGCCCAACAGCCAGATGTTGCGGGTCCAGTAAAACAGGCTGACGGGCCGGGCGCCCTCGTTCCGGAAGCCGCGCGGCCGGGTCAGGCGGGCCAGGCACTGGATCCGGTCGCCGCGGCGCCAGTGCTCCGGCCAGTCTGGCGGCGCATACACTCGCAGAAGGACGGGCATCCGCACCGCGACGGCACGGCCGCGCCGCCAGAGCCGATCCACCCTGATCCGGGTTTCCAGCGCGTCGCCGGCCGGCGTGCGCCGCGGCAGATCCAGGGTGACGCCTTCGAAACGTTCGAACTCGCCGGTGCTGCGATCGCCATCCCAGGCGGCCGTCATGGCGGCGGCCTTGAGGAAACATTCGGTTTCGCGGCGCTCGAGGATCGCGCCGGCAAGCACGAACAGACAACCCAGGGCGAACCAGGCGGACCGGCTGAATCCGCAACCTACCGCCACCAGCGCCACGAGCAGCATGGCGGCGGCGGCCGCGACGAGAAACGGCCACCCGGGCAGGCAAACGGCGCGAGGCAACAGGATGCCCAAAACAAACAACGCGGCGACAGGTAACAGCGGGGCCGTGAGCCCCGTTCTGGCCGGCGCGTCCGGATCACGCATGGCCTTCCAGCCGCGCCAGGCATTCGATATGGAAGGTGTTGGGAAAAAAATCGAAAGTGACCAACGCCGCCAGTCGCCGCCCGCGGCCAAGTAAAAACCGGACATCCCGGCGTTGGGTGGCGATGTCGCAGGACAGATACAGGATGGGGGCGAGATCCGCCTGGCCGATCCATTCACGGACTGCCGGACTCAGACCGGTTCGCGGCGGGTCCACGAACACGGCGTCCAACGGGGGGGCGGCCCCATTTTCGGCCAGCCACCGCTCGACGGGTTGGTGGCTGAATGTCAGGTTGGTCGCCGCGTGACGCTGCCGGTTCAGGGGAAACAACCTGCTGGCGGCGGGATCGCCCTCGACGGCGTGAACGGATAAGAGCCGCTGCGAAAACAGGATGCTGAACAACCCAACCCCGCTATACAGCTCGAGCAGACGCGTGCCGGCGGATAATTCCACGGCCGGATGCCGTCCTACGTCGGCTGCGGCTTCTGGAAACGCCTGGAAGAAAACGTCCGGACCGACGGTCAAACGGAGCCCGCCGAAATCAAGCTCGGTGACCGGCATGGATTCAGGCTGAGGGTCGAAGGCCACCGGGTAAGGCGTCGCGGTTCGGATTGCCCGGCGGAGTTTCGCCTTGACGGGTTGGCGGCCGTGCAGGAGCAGAACGGGAATGGCATCTATTCCTATAATTATAGTAATATGGCTCAGCCGGATGTCGCCGGCGCGTGTCATGGGCAACAGTTCGTCCTGGATGTAGGGCAAAACGCGACGGATTGGGTCTGCGCAGATAACGCAATCGCGGATTGTTACTATAGTATTAGTATTATATTGCGCAAATCCGGCGCCGCTCTGGTCGGGCGCTACCTGGAGACGGACGCGGTGCCGGTACTCGAATTCGCGGCCGTGCCGGCTGCCGCTCTCGACGGGCGGGCCGTCCGGCCAATTCTCGGCGACGATGCGTCCTTTCCAGTGTGTTTGGGCGGCGTAGGTCAGGTGCATCAACTGACAGCCGCCGCAGCGGCCGAAATGCGGACAGGGTGGCTCGCGCCGATCGGGCGAGGGGGTGAGCACATCCAGCAATTCGGCCTCCGCGTACGACTTGTGTTCGGTGCGCACGCGGATTCGAACATCCTCCCCGGGGGCACTGAATGGGACGAAAACCGCCTGTCCGTTGGCGCGCCGGCCGAATCCCCATCCCCGATGGATCAGCTTGTCGATGTGGATGATATCGATCATCGACTATCCAGGAGCGTGAGCTCGGACAGGCCGAACCGCTCGCGGATTCGGCGGCGGACCAAACTGTCCAGAATGCGCTGGTACATGTCGGGGGGAAGACTGGCGCGATGGTGCCGGAGCTCCCGCCGGCACTCGCCGATCAGCGCCTTGCGGTCGGGCGGGGGCAGCGTGTCGGCAAGCGCCGGGGCGACGGCGTCATCGATCGCGCGCAGGTCGCATTCCACGCGTTCGGGGTCGGGCCGGGCGGAAAGACGGATGGCGTCGATGATCTCATCGAGCCGCCGCGCCATGCGCGTGCCGCATTCGGCGGCGGGCGTGCCGGGAAATCGGTCGGCCAACCGCTGCATTTCGACTTGCCGGGCTTTCAGAAAACCCGGCAGATCCGAGATGAGGGTTGCGGAACCCGCATCGCGAACCGGTTCCATTTCATCGGCCGCCCGGCCTTCCTGGCTCAGCAGGTGGTGTTCAAACTCTTCCAGAACGGATTGATTGCAATAGAACAGCGAGTTGACCAGCCGGTGTCTGATTTGCTTTTCGCGGAAGGTCGCCATGGCGCGGTCGATTCCGCGCAGCGCCACATGGAGAGGAATCCCCATCGATTGCCAGGTCTCGATGAGCGTCCAATCCAGCGGGGATAAAAGAATGTGCTTTCCCCTTCGGGAAATGAAGTGGTCTTCGATGTCGGTGAAGTAATTGAAATAGTTAAATCTGGGTTCCCCCATGGGCATCTCGAAAAGCATAGTATATTCCGATCAGCGTCAGGTCGGGATCGGTGGCATCCAGCCAGTCCAGATCGGCGCGAAAAAGGTTTAACATCCCGCCTGTGGCCACAATTCTCGCGTCAGAGTCCACGTCGTCACGGATGCGCCGCGAAAGGCCCTGCAGCAACTGCAAGTATCCGAGATAGCATCCGGAGCGAAGACAGTCCCGGGTATTCCGCCCGATGGGACGGGCGGGAGATGATATGTCGCCGGGCGGGATGAGGGCCGTCCGGCCGGTCAGACTGTCGGCGTAGGCGTGGACGCCCGGACAGATGGCGCCGCCCAGAAAAACGCCGCCCGCGGCCACCGCGTCAATGGTCGTGGCCGTGCCCGTATTCATGACCACAAGCGGTGCGCCGTATCGCCGGAAGGCGGCGCCGGCGGTGACCACGCGGTCCACACCCAGCTCGACGGGCCGGTCATAAGCGACGGTGAGCAGTTTCTGATTCGTCACCGTCACCATCAGCGGCTCGAGTTTCAGGTACTGCCGGACGGCCCGAATGAGCGCTTCGTCGACGGCCGGAACAACCGAAGCGACCACCGCCGCCGAAAGTGCTGACGCGCTGATTTTAAGAAACGCGAGGTACTGGCGGATGGCGAGCCCGTATTCGTCGGCCGTCCGAACCGGACGCGCGGCCAGACGCCACACCTGAACGGGGGTGTCGGTGTCGCGAAAGATCCCGCAAGTCACGTTGGTGTTGCCAACGTCAAGCACAAGCACCATGCACAGTCTCCGGCTGATCAGGCGATCTCGGCGTTGATGATTTGGGCGACCCGATCGATTTCTTGAATCCCCTGGCCGATATTGGCTGCGGAGTCCAGAACCAGGACGATGTAATAATTATCCTTGAGGTTTTTGGTTATGAAAGTGGCCCCTTCGTAGCTGGTGACGATTTTGTCCAGACTGGACACGCGGAGCCGGGTGACGATGCCGCGCATGTGCTGCAGCAGGATCCCCTGGTACGCGCCAAGCAACTTGGTCCGGAAAGAATCGAGGTGGCCGTAATACTGGACGTACTCGCACTCACCGTCGAGAAAAATCGCGCCCGAGGCACCGGAAACCGAATCCACCATGTCGGCTAAGAGTTTGGAGAAGGGCATGGTTAGTTGGTCGTGACGTATTTCGGCTTGTTGACGTCGTCGGGATTGGGCAACTCGATCAAGCCGCGGTCGACCGCGGACGCTAACGCGTTGACGACCCGGTGGTCAAACTTGTGACCGGCTTTGCTGCGGATGATTTTCAGGGCGTCATCGGTGGCGAGGGGCTTTTGATACGGCCGCTCGGTGGTCATGGCGTCAAAGGCGTCGGCGACGCCGATGATGCGGGCGGACAACGGGATTTCATCACCCTTGAGCCCGCGTGGATAGCCGGAGCCGTCAAGTGATTCGTGGTGGTACCGCATGCCCGGGATGACGTGTTTGAGCTGCTGGATCTGGCTCATGATGTTGCCGCCCAGCTCGGGGTGCTGCTTCATGACGGTGTATTCCTCTTCGGTCAGCATGCTCGGTTTCTGGAGGATGGAATCCGAAATGCCGATCTTGCCCACATCGTGGAGCAATGCGGCGATCTGAATGTTTTCAACCTCTTCGGCCGGCAGCCCGAGCTCGGTGGCGATAATTTCGGAGTACCGGGTGACCCGTTCGGAATGGCCGCGGGTGTACGGATCCTTGGCGTCGATCGCCGCGGCCAGGGTCCGGATCGCGCCTAAAAACAGTTGGCGGTTCTCTTCCGCCGCCTGCTTCAGGCGCATGATGTAATCTTCGATCTCTTCGGTCATGAGATTGAAGTTGTCGGCGAGGATGCCCAATTCGTTGTTGGAGCGGATATCCACTCGTTCGCTGAAGTTGCCGTCGGTGATGGAGAGGGTCTTTTTCGTCAGGATCTGGATGGGGATGCTGATCTGCTGGGAGAACAGGAAACTCATCAGCAGCGCCATAATGATCGATAACAGGATCCAGTACACCGTTTGCCGTCGCATATTTTGAATGACCACGTTGGCGACCTCGGCCGGTGTCTGAACGGCGACTCCCCAGCCGACGACCGAATCCGGGATCATGTACACGGTGCCCAGCATGTCGACCGGCCGTCCGGACGAGCGGTCGGTGAACGGAAAGGTGGAGATGGCATGGGAGCGTAACTTGCGCAATTCCTGGAAAATGGGGCTGTCGGCGACATTGATCTGGGCGCGGATGACCCGGATTTCCGGGTGGAGGATGATGTTGCCCTGACTGTCCAGGATGAAGGCGGTGTTGCTCGACTGATAGGCCCGCCGGACGGTGTCCATCACGTCGGCCATGCTGAAGACCATGGTGATCACGCCCTGGATCTTGTTGTTGATCAGCACGGTCTTGCCGATGACGAACAGGACCTGGTTGAAATCCTCGGAATAGTGCGGGCGGGAGATGTGGAAATAATCGGAGGTCAGGCAGCGTTGAATCGTATCCATGAGCTCGCCGCTGATGGGCGACTCGTCGCTGATCCGGTAGCCGGCCTGCACGCCCCGGTTGTTCAGATACAACACCCGGATGTTGATAATCCGGTTGTGGGATTGGAACAAGGCGGTGATCAGGTCCCGGGTCTTGCTGTCATAGAAGACGGCGCTCGGATTGGCGGAGTTGAAACCGATCTCGACGCTTTTCTCCACCGGCGTGATGATGTTGGCGGAAGATTTCAGGAACAGCGAGACTTCGCTGGCCACGGATTTGCAGATCTGGAGGTGGAGGAGTTTCTGATCGGTGTCCAGGATGCCGGCGTTGTACGAGATGAGATTATAGCCGCTGATGATGAGGGGGATGGTCCCGACAATGAGCATGGACAGGACCAGCAAATTGACAATGCGGCCGCGCTTTTTACCCGATTTTCGGATGCCTAACATGTTGCCTCGATTGCCGGTGCCGCCCGGGCCGGGAACCGCTCGTAGGGCGAGTATATCACAACTCCCGCCACCCCCTCAATCAGCCGGTGATGGTTGAGCCGGCCACTAGCAATCCGTGTTTACGGGTCGTCAGCCGCCGTAGTCCCGCTGCGGTCAATGCTGGTCTTTCATGTGTTTGGCGTACATGTAATGAATCAGGCTCAAGGGGAGCGGCATGAGGAATTCCACTCCAAATCCGTAGCGGGGCGGCGAAGCTTTGGCCAAATTGACGCGGCGGACGATTCGTGACGGCAGTTCGACGGTGTGGATGCGCGAGCGCAGGATCAGGGTGAATCGGTCGAAATCCATGTTTTCCCGAGTCTCGAAATAAGTGCCGCTCCAGCTGATGTTCCGGCAAACCACCGGGTACTGCGCGACGCTTCCCTCTGGTTGGGCGAACGCGACAAATTCCACGGGGATCCGAATGAAGTGCCGTGGGCTGTAAGTCCGGATCTCGACGAGCTGCTGGAGCTTGGCCAGATCGAGCCGCTTGAACGGATAGGGCTTCTTGCCGAACAGAAACGCTTTGTGTTCGGCGATCTTGTTTCCTGCGTGCGTGACCGGGATGATGGGGATCTCGCCCGGCTGGCGGCGAAAAAACAGGGAGGCAATGGCCAGGTAGTTGTCCATCAGGTTGCGGGAGAGGCCCAGGACGACGCACCAGCCGGCCGACGGGTTGGCTTCGATGAGCCGGAACACATCGTTGACGGTCTTGGCCGGATGCACCTCAAGGCCCGCGAGATCAAAGTCGATGTTGCGGGAATCCAGGTTGAGGTAGATGCAACGCATCGTCCCGACCGGAGCTGCGGATTCCGGAGCTGCGGCGCGTTTGGCCTTCATTTTCATAAGAATACCGAGCGGTACTCTATCAGATCCAGGAAAAGAAAGCAAGACAGTTCGGGCCGGCAAAAGCCGGCCCGAATGATCCGTTATACCATGCCGGAAAAAGCGGCGGCGGTCAGTCGCCTTTCTGCGCTTTCATCCGATCCAGGAGTTCTTTGGGGAAGCGTTCGCCCAATTTGGTGGCAAACGAAGCGACGTCGGTCATGTAGCGCTGTTCGTCGCCTTCCTTGTCGCGGCGCGGCGCTCGGCGGCCACCCTTGCGGGGCGCGCGGCCGGAAGCCGCGTCGCCGCCTTCCTGGATGGGCGGCTCGCCCAGCCGCCCGCTCAGGGCGATTTTCTCCGTGTCGTGGTTGATGTGCAGGATGCGGACGGACACCTTGTCCCCGACATGAAGCGTCTCGTCGATGTTGCGCACAGGGGACCAGGCGATCTCCGAAATATGCATCAAACCCTCGACCTGTTCCGTGAGCTTGACGAACGCGCCGTATCCAACCACGTTGGTGATTTCTCCTTCGAGAATGTCACCCGGCTGGTGATCGGCCGCGAACTGCGTGAACGGCGAGGGGGTGACCTGTTTGAGGGAGAGAGAAATCTTCCGCTCGGTCGGATCCACGCGCAGCACCATGGTCTCCACCTGATCGCCCGCCTTGATGACTTCGCTCGGGTGGTTGATTCGGCGGGCCCAGCTCATTTCGGATATGGGAATCAGGCCCGTGATGCCGGGCTCCAGCTTGACGAAGGCGCCGAAGGACTCGAGCTTCTCCACCTTGCCCTGGACACGCTGGCCCAGCATGTATCGATCGCCGACGGTGAGCCAGGGGTCGGCAACCAGCTCCTTCAGGCTGAGGCCGATGCGGTCTTTCTCCTTGTCCAGCTCGATGACCTGGACGTCGATTTCCTGGCCGACCTTGACGATCTCGGACGGTTTCTTGACCTTGTCCCACGACAGGTTCGAAATATGAATCAGGCCTTCCATGCCGCCCAGATCAACGAAGACGCCATAGCCGGTGAGGCGGGTCACCTTGCCGTTGACCACCTGGCCGACGCTGATCTGGTTCCATAGCTCGCTCTTGAGGCGGTCTTTTTCATCCTGCAAGAGGGCGCGGCGGGAAACGACCAGCTTGCCGAGCCGCGGATGGAATTTCATGATCCGGAACTGCTCGGTCCGGCCCACCCAGGTGTCGGTGTTCTCGACAAACCGGAGATCGATCTGGGAAGCGGGCAGAAAGCCCTCGAAACCCTCGATGTTGACGCGCAACCCGCCCTTGATTGACTCGCTGATGGTTCCGGTCACCGCCGTGCCGTCTTCGTACGCCTTCTTGAACTGGCGGACCATCTCTTGCCGGCGGGCGTTCTTGTGGGAGAGGTGGATGGTGAAGTCGGTGGTCACGGAAGAGACCACCTGCACGGTGATCGGGTCGCCTTCCTTGTAGAGGTATTCGCCTTGAGCGTTGCGGATTTCCTCGGCGGGGAAAACGCCTTCACAACGGGTGCCGATGTCGACGAGCACGTCGTTGTCCTTGATTTTGACGATGGTGCCTTGCACGAACTCGCCTTTCTGGACGCTGGGGAGCTGCTGGTCCCAGGCGGCCATCATTTTTTCGAATTCGGAACCGCTGTCCGTCGCCGCAGGTTCCGCAACGGCGGGAACCTCGGCCGGGGGCGTCGCCCCGGTCTCCGCAACGGCGGGAACTTCGGCCGGGGGCGTCGCCGCGGGTTCCTCAACAGCGGGAACCTCGGCCGGGGGCGTCGCCGCGGTCTCCGCCGGAGCGGCTTCGGCCGGCGCGGGTTCGGTCACGCTCGGACGGGCCTCCTCGTTTGGATTCGGGGTCGCCTCAGGCACTGGCTGGATGTTGTTTTCCAGGGGGTGGTTCTCGCTCATCCGGACACCTCGTGATAGACTCCCAGACAAAGAGTGATACTGTATCCAAAAAGACGTGAAATGACAAGTGTTTTTCCGATTGCAAAAAAACATTTTCTCCACGAGAATTGCAGGTCTCAGGACTTGAACCACTTTCGAGCGCGCCGCTCGGCCGTCAGGAGCGGTCGGGCCGGCTGATAGGACAGCCCAGGTGACTCCAAGAGGTTTGGACAACTTGCTTTACTGTTTCGGGCGCGGCATCATGGCGCTCCTGTATGCGCTGCCGCTTGGCGCGGCGATCGCCTTCGCCCGGTGGGTGTCCGGCCTGTATTTTCTGTGGGATCGGCGCCACCAGCGGATCGCGGACGTGAATCTGTCCATCGCCTTTCCGGAGATGCCGTCGGCTCGACGAAGGGAAATCGCCCGTGACTCCTACCGGAATCTCGGCGAAATGCTGGCGCTGATCGCCCATTTTCCGCGGCTGCTGGATCCGGAGCGGTTGGGCAAACTGGTCCGGTACGACTCCACGGACGAGTATCTGAAATTCAAGGCAGACGGGCGGCCTGTGCTCATCCTGACGGCCCATCTCGGCTGCTGGGAGCTGCTGTCGTTCGCTCACGGTGTGTTCCACCGGCCCATCCATTACCTGTATCGCCCCCTCGACAATCCGCGTACCGATGCCGCCTTGCTGCGTTACCGCGGCCTGTCGGGCAATCAGGCCATCTCCAAGCGGGACGCGACGCGCAAGGTGCTGCGCGCGCTGGCATCCGGCGCCGATGTGGGCATCCTGGCGGACCAGAACGTGCAGGAGCGCGAAGGCGTGTTTGTGGACTTTTTCGGCAAGAAGGCCTGCATGACAACGGGACTGGCCCTGCTGGCGTTGCGGAGCGGCGCGGCCGTGATCCCGTCGTTCCTGGTGCCGGATCCGGAACGCCGGACCCGCTATCTGATCCACGCGTTGCCGTCCATCCCCCTGCGGAACACCGGCAACACCGAGGCCGACGTCCTGGAAAACACCAGTCGGTACGCCCGTTGCATCGAGGAAGCTATCCGACAGTGGCCCGACCGGTGGCTGTGGGGGCATCGCCGCTGGAAAACCCGTCCGCCCGGCGACCCGACCGATCCGTATGCCGGGATCTGAACATCTTCCCGTTTCGGGTGAGCGCATGCGATCAGGTCAGTGAGGCCTGGCCGGTGGCCAGCCAGTCGGCCCAATCAGGACGGTGGTTGGCTTCTGCGATCCGCGCGGCGGCCATCCAGTCATAGGTTACGGTGACGAATTCGACGTCCCAGCTTTCGTTCAGACACCGGAGGATGGCATAGCGGGCATGGGGTGTGCCGGTGGCCATGACGTGGGGGAACGGCTCCTCGTCCCGGTACGCCGGCAGGCCGACACTGCCGGGGTTGATCACTCGCCGGCCGTCCGGCAGTACGACCAGTGCCGGAATGTGGCTGTGCCCGCAGGCGATCACATCGAACGAAAACTCCTGCAATTCCAACTCGAGCGCACGTCGGTCGATCGAGCGAACACCGCCGTCGCCGCTCACCCGCTCCAGGAGGTAGGCGTCATCCCGACGTGGGGTGCCGTGGCAGCAAAGACACGCGCCGTCGAACGCCGCGGTGGGTGGCAACGCTCCCAGCCATTCGATGTGGCGCGCAGTGAGCCGGCTCCGGGTGAAGGCCCGGCTGGGGGCCGTTTCTCCATCGGGTGATGACTGGAGCAGCAACCGGTCTTGGTTGCCCCGGATGCTCGTCATCGGCCGGGTCATGATCAGGTCGGCGGTGCCGGCGGGATCGAGTGGACCGTAGAGGCTGTCGCCCAGATTGGCGATTATCCGGAGACCGCGACGTTCCATGTCGTTCAAAACGGCTTCCAAGGCCCAGCGGTTGCCATGGATGTCCGCGATCAGGGCGATCATGTCCTGCATGAGGCCGTCCGGCAACGATCAGTCGACAATGAACAACGTGGCTCCGGTGCGGGTCACCGACCGGTGGGCGACGTTACCGTCGGCCACCTGGTAGCTCATGCCGGCGGTGAGGCGCACGCGGCGGCCGTCCGCCAACTCGGTCTCCAGTTCTCCCTCCAGCACGAGCAAGATGTGCCCCTTCTGGCACCAGTGGTCGGCCACGTAACCGGGGGAGTATTCCACCATCCGCACCCGGATGTCACCGCACTGGCGGGTGCGCCAGCGGGCCTCGCCGGTGATGCCGGGGTGGCTGGTCGCGGCCACGGTGGACCAGTCGGTGGTGTCGAACGTGATGTCGCTGATTTTCAAGGCGGACCTCCTGCAATGCGGTCAACGCCGGCGGCGCTGGAGGCGCGGCCGAACGATCCAACCACATTGTACGGAATCGCCGCTGGCTCGGCTGGGAAAATCGAGGAGATGGCCAGCCAATCATTGGTTGGAGCAGGGCATCCAACCGGATGCGATAAAATTCGGGACGGCGGGAGCGGCGGCCGTCAACATCAGACGGGTCGCCAGGAACGACCGAACCGTCAGATGGCGGCCTTCGGGAAGCGGTCGGCAAAGAGAGTCAGCACGACGAGGAAGAATCGGACCAGATCGCCACGCAGCGTCTCATCGACACTCCCCTCTTCGGTCAGCTCGTCGAGGCAACCGTCCCAGATTGTGAAAAACAGGCGGGCCCATTCTACAGTCAAGACCGGGTGATCCCAGCCGTCGGCTCCGGGTTTGGCAAAAAAGAGGTCCACGGCGTCGATGGCGGCCAGTACGTCGTCCTTGCTGAAAGCCGGGGCCGGCGATTGGAGCCGCTCGTCGAAATAGGTCTGCAGTGCGTAAAGGTGGAAGACGCACTCACCGAGGAACTCGGATTCGATCTGGTGGGATTCCTCGATGGCGGTGAACAGGCCGATGAGCCAGGGTTGGACCTCGTCGGCGAAGTTGCGGAAGAGCGCTTCAATTTCCGCCTCGTCCAGGGCGCCGAGGCGGGCGTCCAGCTCGTCGATGAAGGCGTGGAGTGTCTCGATTTTAGCCGCCGGATCCTGGCTCATGCCGGGCTCCCGCCTCATTCCTTGCCGCCTGCGGCCTGGATCAGCTCTTTGATCTCAGGGCGGAAGGCGTAATAGAGGGCGGCATGTCCGTTGCCGTCCTTGGCGTTGACGTCGGCGCCCGCCTTGAGCAGGGCCTTGACCACCTCGGTGTGATCGTTGGACGTCGCGGCAATGAGGGGGGTGCGGTTTTCGAAACAATGGACGTTGATTGCGGCTTTGTGGGCCAGGAGCAGCTGCACTACTTTCAGGTGGCCGGCGTCGGACGAGATGAAGAGCGGCGTGCTGTTGAATCGCGTGCGGATCTCGGTCTTGGCGCCCCGCTTGAGAAGCTCCGCGACGACGCCGGCCTGCCCCTGCTGGGCGGCGACGTACAACGCGGTGGCCTTGGAGACGCCGAGCGGCTGATTGATATCGAGCCCTTTGTCAAGCAGCAGCTTGACGATTTCAGTGTAACCGCCGTAGGCGGCCTTCAACAGGGTCGAGTTGCCGTACTTGTCGGCGGACGCAGGATTCGCGCCCTTGGCCAGCAGGAAGCGGACGATCTCAAGCCGACCGCCTCCGGCGGCATATTGCAGGGCGGTCCGGCCGTTTTCGTCACCGGCCTCGATGTTCGCCCCCTTGGCGACCAGGGCCCTGACTTGTTCCAGGTTGCCGGCCTGGGCGGCCGCGATCAGGTCTTCGTTGATGCCGGCCGAGACATAGAGTAGGCCGCAGCACAGGATGAGCACGCCCAGAATGATTGCACGACGCATGCGGATTATCCTCCTTCAGTGGGCCGATGGATTGCGGGGGCATCGTCATCGGCGGATGGTTGAATCATAAAAGATGACGGCGCCGGATGCAAAGACGAAGATGCTTTTAATTTGGCGCCGGTTTCAGCAACCGGCTCGAATTTGTCTTGGTCCGGCGCTTGCAGGCGGCAGGCGTAATGATGAAGTTGGAATGCCCATCACCGCGATCACGGCCGATCGCCCCCCATAGTCAGCTCGCGCACATCGATCCGGAAGCGCCGCAGCAGCGTCGCGAATTCCCGGCTGGACAGCTGCCGGTTCCGCTGGATGCGCCGCCGCTCGCGCAGCGCGTGGGGCAGCAGGCGGAGCGCGCCGGCGTACGCCCGGCCCAGCGTGACGAGCAGGCGGAATCGGCTGTGTTCGCGGACAAATCGGCCGGAGGTGCCCGACCCGCGCATCGCGCCCCATGCCAGCCACAGGTACCGCCGGAGGGTCCAGTACGGGTTCTGCGCCAGCAAGCCGACGGGAAAATCCTTGAGGGCGAGGAGCAGCCGATTGCGCTCCACCAGACGGATCTTCAACGGCGAGAATGCGCCGGCGCTGGCGCTGTGGTGATGATGGACCACGGCCCCGGGCACGTACCACGCCCGCCAGCCCAGCAGCCGCGCCCGCAGGCCGAGGTCGGCGTCGTCACCGTAGGCAAAGAACGCGTCGTCGAATCCGCCGGTCTGCTCAATCAGCGCCCGGTGGTACAGCGCCGCGCAGCCGTCGGGCCAGAGGATCTCCTCTTCCTGGTCGTACTGACCGCGGTCGGTTTCGCCCGTGCCTCGTCCGCGGTTCTGGCCGTCGGGCCAGATCAGGTGGCCGGCCTTGTCGATCGTGCCGGGAGTGCCGGCGAGCAGGATCTTGCCGCCGAGCATGCCGACGCCGGCGGCCGGGTTCCCCCGGGCCACCAGGCAGGCCAGCCAGTGGGGGTCGGCCACGGCATCGTTGTTCAGCAGGGCCAGCCAATCCCCTCGGGCGTGCCGGAACGCCAGATTGTTGCCGCCGGTGAACCCGGTGTTGGTCTCCAGCAGGAAGATCCGCACTCCGGGCTTTTCGCCCCAGCGGCGGACCGTGTCCGCGGAGCCGTCGGTGGAGCCGTTGTCCACCACCAGGAGCTCGAAGTGAGGGTAGGTCTGGCGCGTGACGGACTCGAGGCAGGCGTCCAGGTACGGTGCCCCGTTCCAGTTGACCACGATCACGCTGACCAGGGGCGGCTCGTTGGTGCGGGAAGCGGCTGCTTTCGAGATCGAGTCAGGCATCACGATCCTTGCCGGACCGGGAACATCGGGGTGGGGCCAGCTGTGTTGGAACGGTCAGGTTCATCATGCGGATTGAAATGATGCAAGGATCACATCCGTCAATCAACAATGGCATGATTGCCGCCCCCTTCATGACTGTTTGCTGACCAGAATCAGCCGATCGGCGGAAACTGGATCTGGGCGATTTTCTCCGCCATGTCGTGGGCCGGGCTGAACGCCAGCTCGGCCGTGGCGATGCGGCTGGTGCGCAGGTGCAGCTCGGCCGTCTCGCCCAGGGGCACTCCGTCGGCGTAAGCCGTCACGGGGCGCTTGCCGGGTTCCAGGACGCGGAAGACCACCTGGCTGTCGAGGGCGAGCATCACCGCCTTCCAGCCGGGCGGCTCCAGCACGTTGGAGCCCACGAGCACCAGTGCCGGCGTTTCGAAGAGCACGGGTGTGGCGCCCATGGCGCGGGCGTAGGCGGTGGAACCAGCGGCGGTGGCCAGCAGGATGCCGTCGCCCATCAACCGGGGGATCCGCAGTTCACCCCCCACCCGGACCTCCACCCAGGCGGTCTGGCCGGTGCACCGTTCTACCCAGGCGTCGTTGAAAGCCAGCACCCCGGTGGTGACGCGGCCGTCGGGCGCCACCGCCTCCACGTGCAGGAGGGGGGCCTGGCGGACGACCAGCGGTCCGGCCGGCCAGCCGGAGGCGAAATCGGCGGCGCCGCTCAGCAGAAAGCCGCGATGACCGGTGTTGATGCCGATGAAGGGCAGCCGCTCCCGCCAGTGGCGCCGGATGGCGTGGAGCATGGTTCCGTCACCACCCACCACCAGGATGCAGTTGGCAGAGGCCGCCGTCTCGGCGCCGGCAAGGCGGGCGGCGATCTCGCCCGCCCGCGGATTGGTCTCGTCCACAACCAGGAGCGGACGCGGCGGGTCCAGCCGGAGCGGCGCCGTGCGCACCGGCGGCCGGCCGCGGTAGAGTCCGTAGCGGTCGATGTATTCAGCCACCTGGGGATCCAGGCGGTCGGCGACCGACTCGTGGCGGAAGAGGCGCTCGCGGATGTCGGCGCTGGATCCGACGAGATTCAGGTCGAAGACACGGGAACGGGGCGGCCGGTCGAGCGGGATGAGCGGATGGCCGGGCCGGGTGAACACGGCGAACCGGAGTTCCGGCCACAGCGCCTCGCCGCAGGACCACCGCGTCTGGATGAAGGAGCGGCCCGCGCTCCCGCCGCCCACCAGGTCGCTGCCCACCACGTGCCAGACCTCCCCTTCGGCGGCGTAGCGGGTTTCCAGGTCGTGGTTGCGGGTGAACGTGCCTTCCTCGAGATCGAACAGATCCACGCGGACGTTGGCCAGCCCGCGAAACGCCATATCGGCCATGGCCGCCCGATGGATCGGTTCCACGTCCTGCATGGACGGCTTGTCGGGCCGCGGTCCCGAGGGGACCACCACGACGCGGTCGAACTTCCGGCTGAGCGCCTCGGCGATCGCCCGGTGATGCCGGCCGGGCGGGTTAAACGCGCCGCCGAACACGGCGATGGTGGGACACATCATGAACCTCCCCGCGGATGGTTGGGTGTGGCACCTCCATTTCAGCATAAAGTTGAGTCCGGCACAACCGGGGGTTGCGGTGAGGGCTGCGGCGCCGCGCTGGCCGAGCGGCTGGTCGGTGGCGGTTCACGGTACAGACCGGCTTGTCGGCATACTGCGAGGATATCCGGGGCGATGAGCCGATTCAGCGCCGCGTCGCCGGCCCCGGTGGCCGCCAGCGCGCGGATCCGGGAGGAGGAAATGTCTCTCACTTCGGCGGGCACCGGAATTCGCCCGACGGCGTCGCCCGCCCGGCCGAACACCATCACCCGGCGGCGCACGCGTGCGAGCCAGCGGGCATCCGCCGCGGTCCACGGCAGGCCGAGCCGAGCGAAATACTCCCGGGAGCGGAGCACCCGCCGCCACGTGTCGTCGCCCATGCCGAACAGGATCGTGGCTCGGGGAAAGGCCGACTTCAGTTCGGCCGCCAGCCGCACGAACAGCACCTCGCGCGTCACGCCGCCCAGGACGCGACCGCCGGACCGCTCCGCCAGCCGGGCGATCATGGCCAGGCGCTGGGTGAAGGTGGCGTTAGCCGGCCAGACGGGGTGCTTGTCGAAATGGCGGAGCGGCACCAGCAGCAGGACTCGGTCGCACCGCCGGAGCAGTTGACGCACCATCCATTCGTGCCCGCGGTGCAGCGGATCGAACGAGCCGACGATCACGCCCAGGGTGCGCGTCCGCCGGGCGTCCTCAGTCAGGTTGGCGATGGTCACGCGGTTCATGGCTCACCCGGCGAGGCGATAATCCCGGCTGATGGTCCCGTCGCTGAACAGGTTGAGGCACCGCAGGGTGGAGCGCGCGAAGTCCCACACGGTGACTTCGAGTCCGTCCACGTCGTAGACGGGATTGCCGGCGAACACTCGGAGCGGCGCCAGGTCCGGAAAAAAGTCGTCAGGTCGTGTCTCGCCGTAAAGCCGGCGGAGGACCAGCCGCCGGACGGCCAGCTCCCGGCAGCGATTGATGATCTCGGGGATCTCCTGCCGGTTGTCCTGGGTAACCAGTGTGGAGATCTTGACGGGAATCATCGCCAGTCGCAGGATGGCCGCCAGGTCCGGTCCGCCGTCGCAGCCGGTCATGCGGCGGAATGTCTCCAGCCGGAACGACGGGATGGAAATCGTGGCACGGTCGTACCGGTTGAACACGTCGATCTTGGCCAGCGCCAGCCGGCCGTTGGTGTGCAGCGACACCCGCACGCCGGGCAGGCGATCGCGCAGCCGGTCCAGGAGGGCGGCCTCGTGTGGGTAGAGTTGGGGGTCGGTGTTGGTGCCGGTGAGTGAGATCTCCCGGATCCCTTCGCGGACCAGCAGGTCCAGGAACGGTTCGAGGTTGAGGAGGGGAAAGCGGTCGAGGTTGTCCGGCAGCGCCCGGGCGGCCAGGGCGCGGCCGATGCAGTGGGGGCACCGCTGGTTGCAGGGCCCGGTCAGGAGGATGTTGGCGAAGCGGTCCATGGTCATCCCTCCCCGAGGCCCAGCAGGTGGGCCTGGACGCGCGGCGAATAGAACAGGGCGATGACGCCGTTGAACGCGTCAGCGCCCGCCGAAGTCAGGCGCAGGGACGGTCCGTGATACTCCATCAGGCCGCGTGCGAGCACGAAGTCGATCGCCTCGGGGAAGCACGCTTCGAGGGAACGTCCGAAGGCGCGCCGGAACGCCCCGCGGTGGATCTGGCCGAAGTAGAACGCGACGGCGATCATTTTGGCCATGCCCTCGCTGGGCGGGAGGTGGTAGAGATCCTGCAGCGGCAGCCGGCCGGCGGCAACCGCGTCCAGGTAAGGCGCCAACGTCTTCGTGGCGGCTCCGAGGTTGTATCCCAGCACGGTGTTGGTGAAGGTCTGGGCGCCGAGTCCCAGGCCGAGATAGGGCGTGCTCCAGACCACGCGCTCGGTGAGGTAGCGGCTGGTGCCGGGATCGTCCGGTATCCGGCTGAAGACGTTCTTGCCCGGGTTGGCGGCGAAGCCCGCCGCCAGAAGCCGTTCGCGGGCGGCGTGGTACATCGCGTTGATGCGGTCCAGGTCCACCTGTCCGGCCTCGCCGGCGACGCGGGTGCCCTTGTAGCGCATCCGGTACAGGGTGATGTGGTCCGGCGCCAGGTCGATGGCGTACCGGACGCTGGCAGCGAAATCGTCGACGGTCTGGTGGGCGAAGCCGTACATCAGGTCGATGTTGAAAGCCCGGAAGCCGGCCCGGCGGATGTTGTCGGCGGCGCGCCGGTTGTAACTCACCTTGTGCAGGTCGCGCCCGTAGGCCCGCAGCAGCGCGGGATTCACCGTTTGCAGGCCCATGCTGATGCGTTCGAAGCCCAGCGCGCGCACCGCTGCCAGCCGGTCGGGGTCCAGGGCGGCGATCTTGGGCGTCGTCTCGATGCTCATGCCGAAGCCGGCAGCCAGCGGAAACGCCCGCCGGATCCGGTCCAGCACGGCGCCGATCCGCTCCGGCCGGACCAGCAGGGGCGTGCCGCCACCCACGTCCAGGCCGGCCAGCTCGTGGGCGCCGGGATCCAGAAGATCGCGGTACAGCTCAACCTCACCCTCCAGCGCCGCGAAGTAGGCCGCTTCGGCCGCCTCGTCGTGCCGCTCGAGCACGGTGTACTCGCAGAACGCGCAGCGCCGCTCGCAGAAGGGAACGTGGATGTAGAGGCAGAGGCGCGGTGAGCCGAACGCCCGGCGCAGCAACTCCCGGTGCCGTTCCGGGCTTTGACGGAAGGACCAGATGGTCTTCCGATGGGCGATGGGGTAGGCGGTGTTCGCCAGGTGGTGGTGCCGCAGCCCGGCGGCGAAGACGGCGGCCGGATCGGGACGCGCCAGCTCGGTCTCGGGCATCCAGAGCAGGGGGCGTTCCGCGCACACGGAGCGCGGGTGTTTCCCTCGTTGGTTCTTGGTGCGGGCGGCGGTGCGTGTCATGGTGGCCTCCTTCTTGGTTTTATTATATTTCAATATTATTAGTTTGTGAAGGTGAAATTTATCTCAGCCAATGAGACTAAAATGAACAGAAGTCGATTATTTTTTCTTTTTGTACAAGGGTATATTTCGATGCAGTTTGCTTGCAGCGAAGGGGTTGACCGCTAAGCTGGTTTTGTATAAAATTAACAAAAGTCAAGAGGTCAGGGGGCGCAGATGAGCCGGAATGTGCTGGAGCGGCCCGTCGTGGCGGTGGATGTGGTGGCGCTGCGCGTCGCCGGCGGCCGGCTGGAAGTGCTCCTCAGCCGGCGCGAGGGCGTGCCGTTCGCGGGCGTCGAGGCGTTGCCCGGAGTGGCTCTCCGGGCGGACGAGCCGCTGGAGACCGCGGCGGTCCGGGCGCTGGTGGAGAAGGCGGGGTGCGCCCGGAAGGCGGCCGAGAGCCTGTACATGGAACAGCTGGCCACGTTCGGCGCCCTGTACCGGGACCCGCGTGGCCGCACGGTGAGCGTGGCCTACCTGGCGCTGGCGCGCGGGGATGAGCCGGTGCCGGTCCGAGGTCGCTGGGCGGCGGCAGTCGGCCACGCGACCCAGGCGCTGCCGTTCGATCATGAGGCGGTCGTCGCCACCGCCGTTTCCCGGCTGAAGGGGAAACTGCGCTATACCAACATCGCCCGGCACCTGCTGCCGCCGGAGTTCCGGATCGAGGAACTGCAGGCGGTTTATGAGGCGGTTTTGGGCCGAAAAGTGAACAAGACCAATTTCCGCAGCCTGCTGCTGCAACGGCGGCTCATTGAGCGCGTGAGGATTTTAGCGGAGGCGGTAGGGCGGCAAGGCGGCCGGCCGCCTCACCTGTACCGGTTTGCCGGGGACCGCGTCGCCGCGGAGGACCGGGATTTTCTATAACGGATACACCGCAGCTTCAACAATCAAGCCAAACGGCCGACTCGCCGAACGGTGGGCCGTCAGCCGTTCACCGTCATTCGACTGCCGGCGGCAGGGCCGCCTTCAAGCGGCCGTCGTTGAGCAGGACGGTTCGGGACTTGGCCAGGTCGATGCGTCGGTCGTTGAGTTTCTTCTGTTTGTCGAACATTTCGGACTGCTTGTCGGCCAGGTCCTTCAGCGCCTGGGCGACGGTCTCCTCGGCCATGAACGCGGACCGGGCGGCGGTCGCCGCTCCGGGATCCCCCATGGGCAGTGCCGCCCAGGTGCTCCGTTTCTGCGCCAGGTCCAGCTCCGCCTGGCCCGCGGCGCGGAAAGCGCTGGCGAGCACCTGTTGGGCCTTGGCGACGTTGAGCGCCGCCTCGCGCACGGACTTGAGTTTTTCCAGAAAATCCTGGACCAGCTCATGCTCCTTCTTCTGCGCTTCCAGGGCGGCCTTGTCGGCGTCGCGTTTCTCTTTCTTGGCGGCGTCGATCTGCAGCTTGAGGCCGTCGATATCCAGCTTCTGCAGCTTGATCCAGCCTTCCGCTTCGATCACCTGGGTGTTGCAGGCGGCGACCGCCTGCTCGGCCTTCTGGCGGTCCTCGTCGGCGCGAGTCAGGTCGGCCTGGATGGCGTCCGCGGCGCGGGCCGGGATGATGGGCATGATGATCAGCGCCTCGTAGAATTTGGCCGCTTCCGGCTCCGCCGGTTTCGCCTCCTGGGCCGCGGCGAGGCCGCCGAGCAGCATGGCCGCCGCTATCGTCATGATCACCGCGGGGATCCTGTATCCGCTCATCGTAAACCTCCTTGCCGGATCGATCCGCTGTTTGGGATGGATGCACGCGTATTGTAAGCGAATCGGAGAAAAAAATCACGCGTCGCCAGCGCCGGAATACTCCTTGACATCCCGCCTGAACCGCTTACAGTGGCGGTCAGGCTTCCTCCCATGACTGGCGATATATGCGGGACGGTGAACACCGGGCGCTGATCCCGCATCGATACCGTCGATTCGTCGCATCTGAAAACCGGCCGGCCGGACGATCGACTGGCCCCCAGGAGGTACGACATGAAAATTGGACCCGCCGCCAAGCTGGTTGTGATCCTCGGCATAATGGCTATCCAGATACCGGTCGTGGCCGGGGCCCCGGTCGGAAACACTCCCCGCGATCAGACAACGGTCACCATTGAGAGAGTGGCGCTGTTCAAGGACGGGACGGCGTTCCTTGTTGCCGGGGCGACGTTGCCCGCGGAGGCCGCCACCGTTTCGCTGGGTCCGCTGCCCGTGCCGGTGCACGGAACGTTCTGGGTAAGCTACGGACCCGAGGTCGCCCTGCGCGGCGTGGTGGCGGCGCAGGAGGAGACAGCTGTCCCTGTGCCGGCCGCCAACATGGCCCAGCTCCTCCAGGCCAACGCGGGTCGCCGGGTGACGCTGCGCGTGGGTCCCGGCGACAGGGACGTGGTCACCGGGACGGTGCTGGCCCCGCCGCCCCTGCCGCTCGCGGAGTCCCCCGGCCCCTATGTCATTGGCGGGCGACGGGACGAGAACTCTAGCGATCGCTACGCTGTCCTGCCCGCGCCCGAGATGATTGCCGTGCAGACCGAATCGGGCGTGGTGGTCCTGCCCACCGGATCGATCCAACGGGTCGAGTTCGACGAGGCCGACATCTCCCGCTCGTCGTTCGCGCCGCAAAAACGCCCCGGCCTCCGGCTGGAGCTGGAGCGGCCGGCAGGGGGCCGCCGGATCGCCGTGAGCTGCCTGGCCCGGGGGGCCGCCTGGGCGCCCGCCTACCGCATCGACCTCACCGATCCGCAGACCGCCCGCTTCAGCGCCCACGCCGTGGTGGTCAACGAGCTGGCGGATCTGAAGAACGTTCAACTGGAGCTTGTCACCGGCTTCCCGAACATCCGGTTCGGTGGCGTGTCCAGCCCCATCGCCATGGTCCAGAGTCTGCAGGGATTCCTGAACTCTTTGAGTGGTGCCGATCGATTGACGAGGATGCATTCGGGCGTAATGACCCAACAGGCCGTGCTGTCGAATGTCGCGGAGTTTGATGCCGCGCCGGTACCGGAGCTGGCGTACGCTGATGTGGCCGAAGGCCAGGCGGTGGAGGATCTGTTCCTGTACCCCATACCCGGCTTCACCCTGAAACGGGGCGAGACGGCGTGGATCCCACTCTTCACCGCCGACATGCCGTACCGCCACATCTACACCTGGCGCATCGGCGACTATCTCGACCGGGAAGACCGTTACCGTGACACGGTGGAGCGGGCGGACGAGGCCGAAGAGGTGTGGCACTGCTGCCGTTTGAAGAACGGCCTGAAGATGCCCCTAACCACGGCGGCGGCGGAGTTTGTCACCGGTGGAGCCTTCACCGGACAGGACATTTGCCGCTACACCGCGCCGGGCGCCGAGACCACCATCCGGATCAACCGGGCGATGAACGTGGTGGCGGAGCAGGCCGAGATCGAGGTGGCGCGCACCCGTGGCGCTGCCACGTTCCACGGCTACTCGTACGACCGGGTCAAGGTGCGCGGCGAGCTGAAGCTCCGCAGTCGGCTGGACCGGGCGGTGCGGCTCGAAATCACCAAGGAGCTGTCGGGCGACGTGCTCGAGGCGTCGCCCCAGGCGAGGGACGTTGTCACGGCCAAGGGCCTCAAGCAGGTCAATCCGAAGCACGTCCTCACCTGGGAGTCCGAAGTGCCGCCGGACGGGGAACTGAAACTGGTGTACGTGTATGACGTGTTCATTCGAAACTGAAGGAGGAAAGCCATGCCACGCGTGACCGGTATCGGCGGCATCTTTTTCAAGTCGAAGGACCCGGCGGCCATGCGCGAGTGGTACCGCAGCCATCTCGGTCTGGATATCCAGAATTGGGGGGGCGTGGTGTTTGACGGGTCCGCATCGGCTGGGGCCACGGTTTGGAACATCTTCGAGACGGATTCCGACTACTTCGACCCCAGCCCCGCCCCGTTCATGATCAACTACCGCGTGACCGACCTCGACGCCGTCCTGGCCGCTCTGCGGGCGGAAGGGTGCGTCGTCGACGACCGGACCGAGGTGTCGGAGTTCGGCAAATTCGGCTGGGTCATGGATCCGGAAGGCCACCGTGTGGAGCTATGGGAGCCGCCGCCCGGAAGCAGTCCGGACTGATCTGAGCGGCACGTGTACTAAACCGCCCGGAAGAAAGTTGGCCAGCCGACTGAGCAGGCGAGCGGAGTACCCTACGACGGGATCCGGCGCAGGTGCTCCTTGTGGGCGTAGCAGTAGAGGCAGCCGTGGGCGCAGGCGCCCCCCAGTGCCTGGCGCTTGGCGATGACGCAGCGGCACCCCGGTCGCTGCCGCCCCGGGGCGATCCGTTTGAAGCGGTCCACGCCGATGGCCGCCAGCAGCGCGTCGTCCACGCAGCCGGTGTGCTCGGCCCCCTCCACCTGGTACGGCATCCCGCAGAACGACACGAGGCCGGTAAAATCAGGCCGCGCGCGCAGCAGCTCGCGAAGCCACCATGCGGCCAGCTCCGGATCCGGATAGACGGCCCGCCCCGACTTTTTGCTGTAGCGGCTCCGGTCGATCCCCAGCTTGTGGAACAGGGTGTCGTGCCCCTTGTAGAACTGGATGATGGAGGTGATGGTGCGCACCGGCGCGGCGATGCCGGCGAGCACCGCGGTGGCGCGGCCCAATCCCTCGGCGGTGGGGATGCCGGGGTCCACCCGCAGCCGCAGCCGCTCCAGGCCCATGGCGTCCGCCACCCGGTTGAAATGCGCCACCATGGTTTCCGGCGGCGCCACCCCCGGCTCCAACCAGGTGCCGCCCCAGCCGGTGATGGTGAGCCCCAGGGCCACCCGCGGGTGGCCCCGGAAGAAATCCACGGGGACGAGGTTCTTGGAGTAGACCACGAGCGGCTGGCCGGATTCGGCCACTGCGGCCACCGCCGGCCAGTGGAAGAACGGGTCGGACGTTTCCGTGACCCAGACGAATTCGGTGGTTGTGTTGTCCATGATGTCCCCCTTAGTATAGCAATGAAACCCGAATTTTCAGACCGGCTTGAGAAGATGTTTGGCCGGTTGTCCGTAAGAATCAGCGGAATGTAATAAACAAGGAGTCGTCCATGAAGAAACATTGGATCATCGTTTCTTTGGCGGTGATGTTGAGCGCAAGCGCCTGGGCCGCCACTGCGGAGCCGAAGGCGGCGCGGCACGTGCCCACGGTGGACGAGCTGCTGCAGCTGCGCGTGCCGCGCCTGGCCGAAATCTCGCCCGACGGCCGCTGGGTGGCCTACTCGGTGCTGACTCCCGACTTCAAGAAGGACGCGTTCACGCCGCAGGTCTGGCTGGCGGAGACGGCCACCGGACGCGCCTTCCAGCTCACTCGCGGCGACGACGGCGCCGGCAACCCGAAGTGGTCGCCGGACGGCCGCTGGCTGTCGTTCGTGTCGCGCCGGGACGGCGGCAAGAACCAGCTGTTCCTCATCAGCCCGGACGGGGGCGAGGCGGTGCGGATCACCGACGCCAAAGACGGCGGCGGCGATTACGAGTGGTCGGTGGACGGCCGCCAGATCGCCTTCCTCGCCGAGGAGCCGGAGGTGCCGGCGGACAAGGACCGGACGGAGCACCTGGGCGACTTCCGCGTGGTCCGCAGCGACTATCGCCACACCCATCTCTGGACAATCGACGTGGCGAAGGCCCTGGAAACGCCCGCCGCCGGCGTGCAGCGGACAAAGGGGCGCGATTTCAGTGTCGGCGACTTCGCCTGGTCGCCCGATGGCACCCGGATCGCCTTCAGCGCCACGGTGAATCCCGACCTGGTGCAGAGCGCCAGCGCGGACATCTACCTGCTGAAGCTCGCGGACGACACGGTGACGAAGATCGTGGACCAGCCCGGCCCTGACACGGCGCCCGTCTGGTCCCCCGACGGCGCCCGGATCGCCTTCGCCTCGGCCATGGGCAACCCGCGGTACTACGCGCTCAACTCGCGGTTGGCAATGGTGCCGGCCGCCGGCGGCGCGCCCGTGTCGCTCACGGACGCCTTCGATGAGAACCCGCGCCTGATGAGTTGGAAAACGGAAGGCATCTATTTCTCGGCCCTGCAGCGCACCGCCATGCACCTGTTCCGGGTGCGCCCCGAAGACCGCCGGATCGACCGGGTGTCACAGCCCGACGGCCTCCTGGCCGGCGCCTTCAGCCTGACGCGGGACGGCCGCGCCGTGGCGTTCCTCGCCGGCGCCCCCGACGCGCTTCCGGAAGTGTATGTGACCGAGGCGGAGCCGTTCGCGCCGCGCCGCCTCACCGACTTCAACGCCCAGACGACCGGCCTCATCCTGGGCACCCGCGAACTCATCACCTGGACCAGCCGCGACGGCGAATCCATCGAGGGCGTGCTCATCAAGCCGGCCGACTTCGACCCGGCCAAACGGTACGCCCTGCTCTGCGTCATCCACGGCGGGCCCACCGGCATCGACCGGCCGGTGCTCCTCCAGCCCGACTCCCGCTACTACCCGGCGGACATCTGGGCGGCGCGCGGCGCCCTGGTCCTGAAGGTGAACTACCGCGGCAGCGCCGGCTACGGCGAGCGGTTCCGCACGCTCAACATGCGCAATCTGGGCGTAGGCGACGCCTGGGACGTGCTTTCGGGCGTGGACCACCTGGTGGCGCAGGGATGGGTGGATCCCAAGCGAGTGGGTTGCATGGGCTGGAGCCAGGGCGGCTACATCTCGGCGTTCCTCACCACGTCCTCGGACCGCTTCGCCGCCATCTCGGTGGGCGCCGGCATCTCCAACTGGGCGACCTACTACTACAACACCGACATCACTCCCTTCACGATCAACTATCTCGGCGACGATCCGGTGGACGACCCGGAAATCTACCGCCTCACTTCGCCCATGAGCTACATCAGGGAGGCGAAGACGCCCACCCTGATCCAGCACGGCGAGAACGACCGGCGCGTCCCCATCCCCAACGCCTATGAGCTGCGCCAGGGTCTCGAGGACCGGGGCGTGCCGGTGGAGATGGTGGTGTACAAGGGCTTCGGCCACGGCATCGGCAAGCCGCGGGCGTCGCGCGCCGTCATGCGCCATAACCTCGAATGGTTCGGCCACCATTTGTGGGGCGATCCCAAGCCCGACTTCACCCGGCCTGAGGTGCCCAAAGCCGACAAAAAGGAAGAGAAATAAGCCGCGCCCGGCGGCCCGCGCCCGCCGGGCGCGGGCCGCCGTCTCATTCATCCTCCGCACGAGCAAGTTCGGCCGGTTTAGCTTTTCGAGTCATCCATCAAACAGAGCCGAAACAGACGGCGCGCGATCGTCACCCGGGCCGCAGCAAGAACCTGGGGCGTCGCCTGTGATTCTCTTGACACCGGGGTCCCGATTCGATACGTTTGCACCAATCTGTAGTTTTAAAACGATCGGCAATATTTGTTTGGGGAGCGGTGGGTAATGGGGAACATATCCGTTTGGATGTCCATCCTGTTATGGGCTGTGGGCGTGGCGCCCCTGATGGGGAGCGGCGGGGAGCCCCGGATCCGGCCGCTCGATGAGCGGCGCCTTCAGGCGCTGGCGGTGGTGGAAACCGGCCACCGCCGGTTCGAGGGCGATGGCCTGGAGGAGGCCATCCGGAAGGGCGATACGGATCGGGTCGCGGCGTATCTTGACGCCGGCTGGGGGCCGGACCAGCCGCTCGACCTGACCGGCAAGCGGCCGCTGCACCAGGCGGCTGTTTACGGCCAGGCCGCCATCGTCCGGTTGTTGCTGGCGCGGGGCGCCGACCCCAACGCTCCTGAGAAACAGGGGGCCACGCCCCTGGATCGCGCGGCCAATGCCGGGAAACCCGAAGTGGTCACGCTGCTGCTGGACGGAGGCGCCGACATCCGTGGCGTCGGCCGGAGCGCCCTCTTCTCGGCCCTCAGAGAGGAGAACTGTGCCGCAACCATCCGCCTGCTCCTCGCGCGTGGAGCCGATCCGGGAGGATGCGACGCAGACGGCCTGACGCCGCTGATGGAGGCGGCGCGGTGGAATCGGGTCGAAGCCCTGGCGACGCTGCTGGAGAAACCGGACCCGGCCGTGCTGGCCCGGCGGGACAAGCACGGGCAGACCGCGCTCGGCTACACGCTGTCCAGCGACGTTAAGCAGCTGCCTGCCACACGACTGTTGTTGGCAGCCGGCGCCGATCCCATCGCGCCTGGCGGCAAGGTGACCGACCTGGAACGGGCCTGGCAAAACCGCAGCTCCGCCGGCCCCGAGCTGGAGGCGGCGGTGCTCCGGCGCGACCCACTCGCGGCGGGCGCGCTCCTCGGGCCGGCCATCCTGCATGACCGGATGGAGTTCGCCGCGGCGCTGCTGGCCGCGGGCGTGCCCGCCGACGGACTGGACGCGAAGGCCCGCATGTTCCTTGCGGCCGCCACGGGCGACGCGGCCATGCTGGCCGCTGTGTCCGACCAGGAGCTCCTGGGGACCAAAGGTCTCCACGACGAGACGCTGCTGGCGCGGGCGGCACGCCACGGCCAGCCCGCCACCGTCCGGGTGGCGCTCGCGGCGCTGAAGCGACAGCAGGCCACGTGGCCGACCCCGCCCAATCCGCCGTGGGGCTGTCGGGAGATGCTGGACGCGGCCGAAGGCGGCGACGCCGTGGTGGTGCAGAACCTCCTGGCGGCCGGGGCCGATCCCAACACCCGCGATTTTCAGGGGTACCGTCCGCTGCACCGGGCCGCACGCGGCGGCCACCACGCGGCGGCCACCATCCTGTTGGCCCACGGGGCCGATCCGAACGCCGCCAACAACTGGGGGGAGACGCCCCTGGTGACGGCAGCCGAGACCGGCAGCGTGGGCGTCGTTCGGGCGCTGCTGGCCGCCAAGGCTGATGTCAACGGCCGAGCGTTCCGCGACGTGACGCCCCTGCTGGCGGCCGTGCAGTCCAGTCGACCGGACGTGGCCGGGGTGCTGGTGGCGGCCGGAGCCAATCCCTATCTGGTTTCGGACCACGACAACAGCTGTGCGGCGCTGGTCGCCGCCGCCAGCGGCGATCCGGAGCTGATGGACGCGGTCGCACCGGCTTGCACGGAAACAATGTTCCAGGCGGTGACGGATGACGATCGCGGTGCCGGCGCCCACTTCGCCCGCCGGCTGTTGTATCAGGCCATCAAAGACGGACGGACGGACGTGGTCCGGTCCCTGCTCCGGGTCGGGGTGCAGCCCGATATCGGCAGCGGCAGCTTCTCCCGACCGCCGCTGGCCGAGGCGGCGGCGCTCCGAATGGTCGAGGTTCTGGAGGTGCTGCTCAAGGCCGGCTTCGACACCAACGAGACATCCAGCAGCTGGACTGTCCTAACGGCCGCCGTGATCCATCCCGCTTGTTGGAAAAAGATCGCCATCTGGGGCGATGTGCCGGACGACCACCCGTCGTTAGACCGGCTTCCGCCGGATCCGGAAGTTCGCCGGGTGATCGAACTCCTCGTGGCGGCAGGCGCGGATCCCAACGCCCGCAACGAGGCGGGACAGACGCCGCTCATGATCGCCGCCGCCCAGGGTGGCCCGGAGGCGGTCGCGGCCCTGGCGGCTGCCGGCGCCCGGTTGGAAGATGAAGGCGGCGATGGCGGAAACCGCGCGCTGAACTTCGCTGCCGCGGAGGGCAACGTGCCGGCGGCGGCGGCGCTCCTCGACGCCGGCGCCTCCCCCGACGGCGGCCAGACCCCACCACTGTGGACGGCCTGTTACACCGCCAACTGGGAAATCGCCCGGCTGCTGCTCGGCCGCGGCGCCAAACCCGACGCCGGCCCGGAAGACGGCTTCCGGACGCCGCTCATGGAGGCCGCCGCCCGGGGCAACGCGGATGTGGTGCAAGCCTTGCTCGACGCCGGCGCCGATCCACGGCTGGCCAGGACGGGGGGGATCGCCCCGGCGATTGCCGCGCGGGCGGGGCATCGGGAAATGGCCCGGCGCATCTGTCGGGTCCAGTATGCCCACGTGCCGGAGATCAGCCCCGGGACGGAGCCAGTCGGGGACGACCTGTATGATTGGTGCGAGGAAGACAGCGGTCCGTATCCGGAATACTATGCCCCAGCCGATGCCGGGACTGAGTATGCAGAAGAAGTTGGAGGGCAAAAAAAAGACGGGGCGGACAATCGGCTTCCCTTCGACCCGGAACAGTACCTGCTGGACAGCGTCCGCGTGGGCGAGGCGGCGCCGGTGGCAGCGGCCATTCGCGCCCATCACCTGTGCCGGCTGGGGCGGTTCGCGGAAGACCTCATGCTCGAAGCCGCCCGGTACGGGGAGCATGAGATCCTGCGGATGGTCCTGGCGGCTCAGGCGACGGCCCGACAACGGGTGACCGAAATCCTGGCCGCGCAGGCGGCCGAAAGGCGGCGGAAGTCCGGAACGCCGGCGGCCCTGGCGGCTCAACGAGAAGAAAAAGTCGACGTGCCGAGAGAAGAAGGGTTTGATCCCGATGAGGCGTTCCGGCAAGTGCTGAATGACTTCGGCCGGGCGGCCCTGGCCGCGGCCATCTGGCGCGATGATGGGCCGGCGGTGGAATTGCTGCTGCAGGCCGGGGTGAATGCGCGGCGGCCTTACCCCATCGGGCTGACGCCGCTTCATCTGGCGGCCGACAAGGGGCCGGCGGTGGTGCGTCTCCTGCTGGATCACGGGGCGGCGGCGGACACCCGGACCGTCTACGTGAACGGTCAATCCCTGGATGAGTTGGAAACCGGAGGCATGCGATCCTTTGATTCCCGGTTTTTCGTCGAGGAGGAGAACGGCCTGAGACCCAGAGACGTACCCGGCGATGTCACCGCGCTGTTCCTGGCCCTGCGGTCGGGCCGGGCGGAAACGGTGGAGCTGCTGATCCGGGACGGCCGGCGAAAGCCGCCGCTAGAGGAGCTGACCGCGCCGGACCATGCGGAGGGAAGCCGGCCGCTGCTCCATAACGCGGTGCTGTGGGGCGCTGTGCCCCGGCTGCGCCTCCTCCTCGGCTTCGGTGCGGATCCGAACCTGCCGGACAAAGACGGACGGACGGCACTCATGGCCGCTGCCGAAAACGGGTTTGTGGGGGCGACGCTGGCGTTGCTGGCCGCCGGGGCCGACCCATCCCGGAGCGATCCGACGGGGCATACCGCCTGGCACTACGCGGCCTCGCGCGACCACGTGGCCGTCATCCGGGAGCTCGCCGCCGCCGGCGCGCGCCCGCCACAGTCGGACACTGCGCCCCTGATGCTGGACTACCTCCTGCGCCAGCGGGAGGATTCCGAGCCGCACCGGGGCAAACAGGAAGTGATGGTCGCCCTGTTGCTGGCGGGCGCCGACGTCGATGCAGCCGACGCCGAGGGGCGCACGCCCCTGGCTTGGGCGTGCATTCGCGATTGGGAGAATGTGGCGGCGCTGTTCCTGAATTTCGACGCCGACCCAAACCGGGCCGACGCGACGGGCCGGACGCCCCTCCATCACGCCATTGCTGATGACAAGGGCCAGCCGGTGTTCGAGCGGCGGTGGGAGCTCATCGACCTGCTGGTGAAACGCGGCGCCGACATCCGCCGGGTGGACAAATCCGGCTGCTCCCCCCTGGACTGGGCCAACACCCTGCGCAGCCGGCGGCTCATCAACGTGCTCTTCCAGGAGGAGATCTTCCCCAACCACCTGCTGGAGGGCCGGTACTTCATCTTGAAACCTTCGACTCCGGCGAACGGGCGCTGACGGGATGTCGGCGTTCCCGAGATCTGCCGCCTCACGACCGGTCTTGATATAATGGAACAGTCAATACAATCCCCGACCGAGAGGTGACGTCGTCATGGATGCCGACCTGCGTGATCGTTTTTCCGGCCTCTGGGCCAAATTCTTTCCCGGCGTCGAGCTGCCCCTGGGCTTCTTTTACACCGACGATCCCGACCTGGGCGCGCCACCGGCGCCGCCCAAGGGGCATCGCTGCCTGATCGCCGACCTGAGCCGCGCCCGCCGCGGCCACTCCCTCCGACTCGACCCGACGGTGCTCGGCTGCAGCGGCGGGCGACGCTACCTCGGCTTCGGCGGGGAACTGGTGCCCGGTTTCGAGTATTTTCTTTCCTGCGGCATACCCGGCAAACTGGAAGGCGAGCGGTACAAGAAGACGCCGGCGCTGGTGAAGGAACACCTGAAACACCAGCCGCCGTTCACCGCGCCCGGCCAATACATCGTGTTCCGGCGGTGGGACCGGCTGGCGGCGGATGACGCGCCGGTGGCGGTGATCTTCTTCGCCCCGCCCGACGCGCTGGCCGGATTGTTCACCCTGGCCAACTTCGACGAAGCCGAGCCCAACGGCGTGATCGCGCCGTTTGGCGCCGGCTGCGCGTCCATCGTGGACTACCCTCTTCGGGAGACGCAGTCGTCCCGCCCCCGGGCGGTGCTGGGCATGTTTGACGTGTCCGCGCGGCCGTGCGTGGGGGCCGGGGAGCTGACCTTCACCGTGCCGTGGCCCAAGTTCGTCCGCATGGTGGACAACATGCCGGACAGCTTCCTGATCACTCCGTCCTGGACCAAGGTGCGCAACCGGCTGCGGCGATCGATGCGAACTTGAGCGGCGTTTCGGATTGCGGCGCTCCCAAAGTCTCATGAAGCCGGGAGTACACCGTCATGGCCCATTCAACCGCGCGTGATGCCTACCACCGACTGACTGATCGGCTCAACCGATTCCCCCAGGGCGCGCCGCCCGGGGACCTTCTGTTCCGGATTCTGGCGTTGCTCTTCACCCCGCGGGAGGCGGAGCTGGTGGCCCGGCTGCCGCTGCGGCCGTTCACGGCCCGACGGGCCGCGCGCGCCTGGCGCGTCTCCGAGGCGGATGCCCGGCGGATACTGGAAGAGCTGGCCGACCGCAGCCTTCTCCTCGACGTGGATCACGACGGGGAAAGCCATTACGTCCTGCCGCCGCCCATGGCCGGCTTTTTCGAATTCTCCCTGATGCGGGTGCGGCCCGACCTGGATCAGAAGCTGCTGGCGGAGTTGTTCTACCAGTACCTCAACGTGGAGGAGGCGTTCATCCGCGCGCTGTTTTGCGACGGCGAGACGCAGCTGGGTCGGGTGTTCGTGCACGAAGGCGCCCTGTCGGCGGAGAACGCCCTGCATGTGCTGGACTACGAGCGGGCGGCCCACGTCGTCCGCACCGCCTCGGCCATCGGCATCGGGCGCTGTTATTGCCGGCACAAGATGGAGCACCTGGGCCGGGCCTGCGATGCGCCCCAGGACATCTGCATGACGTTCAACAACCCGGCCGCGTCGCTGAATCGCCGCGGGGTCACCCGGCCGGTCACGGTGTCGGAGTGCCTGGCCCTGCTGGAACAGGCCCGTGAGCGGAACCTGGTGCAGTTCGGGGAAAACGCGATGGAGCGGGTGAGTTTCATCTGCAACTGTTGCGGCTGCTGCTGTGAGGCGATGATCGCCGCGCGCCGCTTCGCGTTGCTGCGGCCGGTGCACACGACCAACTTTCTGCCGGCGGTGGACGCCGCCCGCTGCACCGGCTGCGGGCGCTGCGTGGACGCCTGTCCGGTGGCGGCCATGGCCCTGGTGGCGTCGGGCGAACCCGCCGGTCCGCGTCGCCGGGCCCGCGTGGACGAGGCCCGCTGCCTGGGGTGCGGTGTCTGTGTGCCGAATTGCGCCGGCGGAGCCATCCGCCTGGTGTCGCGGCCGGAGCGGGTGATCACCCCGGTGGACGGGATCCATCGGGTGGTGGCGATGGCCGTCGAGCGGGGCAAACTGCAGAACCTGATTTTCGACCAGCAGGCGCTGTTCAGCCACCGGGCCATGGCGGCCATCCTGGGGGCGGTCCTGCGACTGCCGCCGTTGCAGCGGGCAATGGCGCGGAGCCAGCTCCGGTCGCGCTACCTGGACCGGCTGTTGAGCCGTCATCCGGCCTGACGCGCGGCGTGTCCATGGCTCCAGCGCTGACGGAAGCTACCTGGCCACCATAGAGATATGTTATGATAACAGTACGTTCCGGCAACTAGTGGCGTTTTTCTGAAACAAAGTCCGTTGTGCGGGCATCAATTGAAGAATGTAAGCCAATCACTTTTTGTTATTCCATTATTCACCTTACTATCTGGAGGAACAATGAGACGCATGCGTTGGATCGGCTGGGTGCTGGCCATTTTGGCGCTCACCCTCACCGTGTCCGCCCAGGTAAAGGACAAGCGCGTGGAGATGTCACCGTACATCGGCGGCATCTTCTACGACGGCGACCTTAACCTGAAAGACACCCTGTTGTTCGGCTTCCGGGTCGGCTACAACATCAATCAGCGTTTTGGCCTTGAAGGCGGCGCCGACTTCTCGTTCCCGGGTGTGGATGACACGAGCCTGTACCCTCTCGAAGAGGTGACGTTCGGCATCCCGGCCATGAGCACCAACAACATGTTCTACCATGTGGACGGGCTCATCTACCTGTTCCCCGAATCCCGGTTCAATCCGTTCTTCGTGGTGGGCTTGGGCGGGGCGCGCTACGCCCCCGATCGCGGAGACACCCTGAACAAATTCCTCACCAACTTCGGTTTCGGGGCGAAGTATTGGATGAGCGACCGGGTGGCGCTCCGGTTTGACTTCCGGGACCTCGTGTCGTTCGAGGAGACCCGGCACAACCTGGCGGCCCAGGCCGGCCTGGCCATCGCCATCGGCGAGAAGCCCGTGCCGCCGCCGCCGCCACCGCCGCCGCCGGCACCGGTAGTGGAGCAGCCGAGACCGGAACCGCCGCCCCCACCGCCGCCGCCGCCACCGCCGCCGCCGCCGGCACCGAAGCCGGAGCCGAAACCGGAACCGCCGCCGCCTCCTCCTCCTCCGCCGCCGCCGGCACCGAAGCCAATCGTACTCGAAGACGTGCATTTCGCCTTTGACAAGGCGACGCTCACCGACGAGGCCAAGGCGATCCTGTTCCGCAATATCGCCACGTTGAAGGAAAATCCGGGCATCAAGGTAACCGTGGAAGGCCACACCTGCGCGCACGGATCAAACCAATACAATATGCGTTTGGGCGAACGGCGCGCTCAGGCCGTCAGGGAATTCCTGGTCCGCGAGGGTGGCATCGACGAGTCGCGCATGACCACGATTTCCTATGGCGAAACGCGGCTGGCGATGCCGGAGAAGCCGACGGCATCCAACGTGAATTCGCCCGAGTGCAACGCCAACCGGCGCGTCCACTTCGAAATCGTCGTTCAGTAACAATTCCCGCGGGGCAGGGGGCGCATCCTGCCCCGCGCTTTTTTTCAGGTTGTTCAGTGGTTGTGCGACGGACCCGCTGCCGAATCGGTCTCGTTGGGCTGTTGGCCGGTTTGGCCGTTTCGACTGGACCGCTCGTTTCACCTGTCTGTTCAATTTTGAATGCGCCGGCGCAAGCGGCCGACGCCGGCCGGGCCAGCCCGCTTCCCGCTCCAGCGGGACGACCGGATGAGCCAGCCGAGTGGCGCGAGTGCACCGTCGCCACGTTCAATCCGTGCGGCCTGCCGGTGCTGCCCTTTCTGAAGCTGGCGTGCGCCGACATGGACGGCGACACCCGGGCCGACCTTGTCGCCGGCGGCAAGGATGGCCGCCTGACACTGTTCCGGAGCACCGACGGCATCGCCTGGCAGGCGGACCCGGGCTATTTCGCCGGCGTGGGGGAAGGGGCGTTCGCGGCGCCGACACTGGGCGATCTCGACGGCGACGGCACCGCCGAATTGATTGTGGGCACCGGGGGCTTTTCGTCGCGTTCCGGCCAGGTGCTGGTCTATGCCAACGCCGGCACCCTGGCGGAGCCCCGCTGGGAGCGCCGGCCCGAACCGCTCATCGATGTGGGCGATGACGCGGCGCCGGCGGCGGTGGACTATAACTTCGACGGGCGGTGCGACCTGATCGTCGGCAACTCGACGGGCCATTTGACCATGCTGCGTAACGACGGCCAGGGGCGCCTCGTCCCGGACGCGCTGCCGCTGGCGCTCCGGCGCTCGTTCGGCATGTACGCCACCCCGGGGGCGTTCCGGCTGGAGCAGGCGGTGCTGCTGGCCGTGGGTTCATCCATGGGGAAGATCGCGTACTTCCAGATCAAGCGGGGCGCCCGCGGCCTGGCGGTGCAGCCATTCGTCGTCACGCATCCGCGCCGCGATTTCTACGCGCCGCTGTTCGTGTCGTTGCGCCGACCTGACCGGCTGGATCTCCTGCTGGCGGATGGCGACGGCGGCATCCAGTACTTTGAGCAGCAGGCGCCGGGTGCCTGGGCGTGGACGCGCAACCGACACCTGTTCCAGAACCGGCTGCTCCCGGGCCCGGTGTGCGCGCCGACGCTTAGCCGCGTGGGCGGCCGTCCCCGGCTCGTGGTGGGCAACATGGACGGTGACGTGCGCGCGTACGAGGCGCGGACAGAGGCCGGCCAGCCGGCCTGGCAGGAATGGGCCTCGTATTTTCTCGGGGTCAAAGTGAACGGATTCGCCCGGGCCGTGCTGACCGAATGGGAGGGGAAGGAAGTCATGCTCGTGGGCCAGGGGAACGGCGACGTAGCCGCCTGGCGGAATGCCGGAACCGCGAAAACCGTCCGCTGGGTGACCTGGCCGGCGTTCACCGCCGGCGTTCGGGTGCGCGGCCACAGCGCGCCGTGCCTGTTCGATCTTGACGGGGACGGCGGCGATGAACTCGTGATCGGCGCCGCTGACGGCCGCCTGACGGTGTACCGCTCCCAGTCGCCCCGGGGCGGACCGCCATGGGAAGCCGTACCGGAGGGGCTGAGTGAAATCCGCGTCGGCGGCAACGCGGCGCCGTCTTTCGTGCGCTTCCCGGACGCCGTCTGGTTGTTCGTGGGTCAGCAGGACGGCCGGATCCGTCGCTTTGTCGCTCCCGCCGGTCAGGAAGCCACCGGCGGCTTTAAGGAAGCCGCCATGCCTGATCAGGTGCGGGTCAAGGGATTCGCCTCGCCGTGGGCGGAGGCCGGCGCCGACGGCGGGGTGGATCTCTACGTGGGGGATTACGACGGGAACCTGCGCCATTTCCAACTCCGGACGCCGACGCCTGAGGCGGGGAGACTGCCCGATGCCCACGTGGAGTGACTATCGCGCGCTGTGGCGGGCGGACTTCGCCGTGATCGCCTTCCTGGCGGCGACGGGGCTGCTCATTCTGCTCCTGGGCTGGCCGGGACCGCCCCCTCGGTGGCTGGCCGCGCTGGACCTCGTGCTGTTGTTCACCGCGTTCGACGCCCTGGGGTACAAGTGGGTGCTGCGCTGGGGGTACCGGGTCAACCGGATCCGGGACGCCCGCGAGCTGACCTACCTGGAGGACGGCGCCGCCCGACCGCTCCACCCCTGGTTTCAGCAGGCCACTGCGGCCTACCGGGTCATCCAGCACGGCATCTTCATTCCCATCGGCCTGCTGGCCGCGGTGGCGTTCGGCTGGCGTCCGGTGGCGGCCTTCCTGCTCGTCTGGGTCACCGGGGGATGCGACCTGTTGTTCTACGCCCTGGTGCGCCAGCGGATGTCGCGCGAATTTCCCTGGCTCACGGGCTGGCTCTGGATTTTTCCCTTCGGTTTCCTGTGGCGGCTTCTGCGCCGGCCGCTCTCGCTGGCGGCGGTTGCGGTGAACGCCCTGGCGGGGCTAGTGGCCGCGACGGCCTTGGTGATCTGATTCAGCCGGCTTCCCGGCGGCTTGGGCCGCAGGCGGGAAGATCCGGTCATTCCCGCATCGCCGGCCGCCGCCGACGTTCGCCGGTGTCCAGCCCGAAACCCAGCACCAGCACCAGTAGTGACACGCCCACGATAACCATGGCCCACACGGGCCGGTCGTACCAGTCGTACCGGTCCGTGACCAGCAGCAAGGCGGCGGCGGTGTTGCTCAGGCCCGCGTAGTAAAAGCTCTTGCGCTGCCGGAAGCGGCTCAGGAACACGGTGAGCAGGGCCAAGGCGAGGAACAGCCAGTGAAACCGGGCCGAGTATTCGCCCGTCTTGCAGAGCCAGGCGAGCGGTTCGAGGGTGGTGAAGGGGGCGATGGCGAACAGTAAGCGGGCGGGGCCGCGCAGGAGCGGCAGGCCGAAGCGTTCCAGGAGCCAGGCGGTGCAATAGATGGCGACGCCGTTCAGGCTCAGGGCCACCAGGGTATCCATGAGGAGGGGGTCTTGCACTCCCGCCGGCTGTAGCGGGATCAGGGAGACGCCGAGGTAGTGGAACATCCTGCCGTCAAGCGCCAGCAGCTCGATGGTGACGACGAACAGGCCGGCTCCGGTGTAGTGGGCGGTGCGGGCGAACCAGGGCTGGCCGTGCCTTTCGAACAGCCAGCCGGCGAGGGCGACGGCTCCCACCAGGGGCGCCAGATGCAGCGCCAGACGGTCCCAGGTCCCATCCTCCAACCAGCGGCGCAGGCCGAAGTCGGCCAGCAGGCTGAGATGGAACAGCACCGTGAAGGCGACGCACACCGCCGACAGGGCGACCGTGCGGGTCCGCCGCGCCAGCGCGAACGCCCAGGCTCCCGCCAGCAGGGCCGCCACCTGCAGCTGTCGGTTGGCGATGCCGCTGTCGCCAAAGAAATGGTCGGCGGGCTGGCCGGACACCGGCCACCAGTCCGCTTCCCGGAAGAAGATGATGAGGAACATGGGCAGCAGCACCGCCGCCGCTAGGTAGAACGCCACGGCGACCGCCTTGCGCTCCCGCCGGAACAGCATGGTGGCCCACACGTTCAGCCCGACGAAAGGCAGGCCCAGCACCAGGATGGGTCGCGCCAGTCCGGCCACGGCCTTGAGGAGATAGGCGTTGAAGTAGAGCAGGCTGCCGCAGACCATCAGGAAGGCGCCGAGGTAGAGGGCAATCTGGGAATACGACAGGACCCGGCTGTGAACGATCCAATCGTCCTCGCGCTGTTCCAGCCGGCGGTATGCGGCCAACAGGTCGTCGGCCTCGTGAGGATAAATCAGCCGGATGCGGAGCCATTCCTGGATCTGCTCCAAGTGCGGCCGCAGGCGGCGCCCCAGGGCGGACTGGTACAGCGTCGGCCGGGCCAGCACCGGGCGCCCGTCCAGGAACCGGCGGAGATCGGCAGCCAACTCCTGAGCGGAAGGGTACCGATCGCCGGGTTCCCGCTCCATGGCCTTGAGGGCGATGGCCTGGAGCGGCTCGGGCACCGCCGGATCAACCTCCACCGGCAGCCGCGGCTCGCCGGACCGGATGGCGGCGACGAGGGCGTTGTCGTCGCCCCGGTACGGCCGGCTCCCGCACAGCAGCTCGTAGAACACCACGCCCAGGGCGTACACGTCGGCCCGAGCGTCGATGGCGCGGCCCGCTTCCAGTTGTTCCGGCGCCATGTAACCGGGCGTGCCGCGGCCACGGCCCGGGGAGCCGGCGGCCCGGCTGAGGCCGAAGTCCAGGATCTTGGGTTGCAACCGGGCGTCCAGCAGGATGTTGGCCGGCTTGAGATCCCGGTGCTCGATCCCCAGTTGGTGGGCCCGGTGGACCGCCTCGGCGATTTCGGCCATGATCCTGGCCCGCTGGGCGAATTCCAGGGACGGTCCGGTCACGTCGAGCTCGAAGCCGTCCACGTACTCCATGACCAGAAGAGGCGGGACGTGGCGGTCGCGCAGCTCGAGCAGCCGGACAATGCGCGAATCCTCGAACAGGGCCAGCGACCGGGCTTCACGGAGGAAGTCCTCGGCCGTGTCGCGCAGCGGGCTGTCAGGTCGGAGGATCTTCACGGCGACGATCCGCCCCAGGGTCAGATCTTCGGCCTTGTACACGTCGCCGCCGCCGCCCCGGCCCAGGTGTTCCATCACCCGGAATCCTTCGAAGGCCGGAAGCGCCTCCGTCCGCGCCGAGACTATCCGGTCATCGGATCCGCCGGCGGCGGATAGCGTCCGGTCGGCACGCTCAAACAACCGGATACACTCCCGCAGATCGGGCAGGAGGTCCGGCCGGTCGGCGCAGAGACGCTCCGGATCGGCCGGCGCGCCGCCGGCGAGACGCGATTCGATATAGCGGGCGAGCAGAACTTCGACCTCGGGGCTCACGACAGCTCCTTGAGCTTGACGGTCAGGGCGGCCAGGGCCCGGGCCATGAGCATCCGGCAGGCGTCGGGGCTCTTCCCCAGGCGCGCGCCAATCGTCTCGAAGCCCAGCTCCTCGTACTTGCGCAACAGGATGATCTCCCGGTAATGCGGTTCAATCGCCTCCAACGCCTGTTCCAGCCGGACCGCCTCCTCGTCCTGGATGAGCCAGCTGACCTGGGAACGAAGCTGTGCGACGAGGCCGGCCGCGACGTTCTCGTCAAGGCCGGCGTCCTTGGCGGCGTCACGGCAGCGGCGCCCGTGAAAATCGTCCTGGTCGCGGATCTCGTTCTCGGCGATGCGCACCAGCCAGCCCATCAGCGACTGGCTGTTCCCGCCCTGGAGTTGATCGAGCCGCTCGAAGGCCTTGAGCAAGGTGGATTGGAGGATGTCGCGCGATTCCAAACGTCCCCGCAGTTGCGGCCCCATGCGCAGCCGGATCACTGCCAGGAGCCGCCCCGCGGCTTGCTGGAACAGCGCGTCGAGGGCCTCGGCGGATCCGGCCCGTGCGTCCTCCAGGATTCGGGTGAGCCGCTCGTCCATGGTGCCGCGTCCCGGAAAGTTGGAATATGCCGCCAGTCTACCATGATTTGGCCGGGCGAAGAAGGTGCCCGGCGCCATCCGGGCGCCGGGCACCGCGTTCGTCGCTGCATGGAACCGGTCACGGCTCATCCTGCCAGGTCAACCGGAGGACCACCGCGCCGCCGGCGGCTTTCACGGCTTGCTCGTCGGGTTCAATCAGGGAAGCCACGCGCCCGTCGTCTTCGATCCGGAAGCCCTCGGCGCTGGTGAACCGGCCGCGGGTCAACACCAGCCGGTAGGCGTCCAGGCCCTCCAACAGGGGATACAAAACTTTGGCCGCCTCGATGTCGCCGTCCGGGGCCTGCTCCGGATAACACACCAGTTCGAAATGCGTCTCGTCGCCGGACCGCCAGCAAACCGCCCGGCCGGGCACCTGGAGGCGGTCCAGCATCCGCTGGGCCAGGTCCGCTGCAGAGCCGTAGCGGGCTTCACTCCAGACGGCGAAAGGCCTTTGGTCGCGCATCACCCGTCCATCCTGCCACTCGGGCCCGAGGGCGGTCAGGGCGCGGAGGATGTCGTGGTCGCCGGCCTGGGCCTGGAGGATGAATTCCGCTTCCTCCCGAGCCCGATCCGGGGTGGTCTGGACGTCGGAGTGGATGCCGGTCTCCAAAACGGTCCACGCGATGCGGCCGTCGGGGTCCAGGTACAGGACATGCCGGGTCTCCTTGACGATGCAGGCGGCGCTCAGCGGCAGAAACAGGGTGAGAATCAACAGTCGTTTCATGGCAGCCTCCTTGTCTGAGTGGCGCCCTGTCATGGCGCTCACTTACAAGGACGGCATTCCGTCACGGAACCGAACGCTCGCGGCATTGGGATGATCGGACGGGCATGAAATCATCGCCAACAAAGAGCACGATGCGATACAATCAGCTATCAAATCATGTGACAGCAGGAGACCAGGCAATGCGTCTCGCAATGAAAAAGAACCTTCTATCGTGGGGACTTGTGTGTGCCTGCTTCATGTCGCTGTCGGCCGCCGAAGTGAAGCTGACCCCGAAGCAGCGATTGGGCAAGGCGATCTTTTTCGACGCCGACTTGTCCACTCCGCCCGGGCAGGCCTGCGCCGAGTGCCATTCGCCGAACCAGGGATTTTCGAACACGGAAGTCAACCTGCCCGTCTCTCGAGGCGTACACCGCGACCGGTTCGGCGGCCGCAACGACCTGTCGGCAGCCTACGCCGGCTTCAGTCCGCCCCTGCGTTTTGATGAGAAGGAGGGGACTTACGTCGGGGGCAATTTCTGGGACGGCCGCGCCGACAACCTGGTGGAACAGGCCAAGGGACCATTCCTGAACCGGCTGGAAATGGCCAATCCCGACGCCGCGGCGGTGGTGGTGAAAATCCGCCAGGCGGCCTACGCCCCGCTGTTCCTGGAAGTGTTCGGCGCCGATGCGCTGAAGGTGGTGGACCGCGCCTATCACCTGGCCGCGGAAGCCATCGCCGCCTACGAGATGTCTCCGGAAGTCAACGCGTTCAGCTCCAAGTATGACTTCTACCTCAAGAAGCTGGTGGCGCTCTCCCCGGCTGAACAGCGCGGGCTGGCGCTCTTCGAAGACCCGAAGAAGGGCAACTGCGCCGCCTGCCACCCCAGCCAGCCGGGCGCCGACGGGACGCCGCCCCTGTTCACGGACTTCACCTACGACAACCTGGGCGTGCCCAAGAATCCGGAAAATCCGTTTTACTACCTGCCGCGTGAGCTCAATCCGGACGGGCCGCGGTGGGTGGACCTCGGCTTGGGGGCGGTGGTGAAGAAGGCATCGGAGAACGGCAAGTTCCGGGTGCCCACGCTGCGCAACATCGCCCACACCCCGCCGTACATGCACAACGGCGTGTTCAAGAACCTGTGGCAGGTGGTGATGTTCTACAGCACCCGGGACGTAGGGCCGTGGCCGGCGCCGGAAGTGCCGGAGACGGTGAACCGCGAAGAGCTGGGTAATCTGAAACTCACCACCGCGGAGATCGACGACATCGTGGCCTTCATGCTCACCCTGAGCGATGGCTATCGCCCGCCGGCGGCCGCCGCTCACTGAGGCCGGCCGCACCGGCGGGATTCAACGTCGACGGCGGCGCCAGAGCCACTGGAACAAGCCGGGCGGGTCGGGGCGCCCCTCCAGCAGCGGGATCATCCGGAGCACGGCGTCCGCCGCCAGGACGATGAAAAGCAACCACTCGAGGCTGATCCCCGCAGGGGTGGCGATGGAGCGGCCCCGCCCGGCCAGGCCGAGCACGCCCCGGATGAACAGCACCACGAGCAGTCCGGCTTGGAGCAGCAGCGAATAACGGACGGCGGCGCGGGCGTCCAGGCCGAACAGGTCCTCGATTCGTGCCTGTAGCGGGGACGGCAGCCAACCGAGAACCGGCGCGGCCAGCCAGACGAAGAAGGAACAGACCACGTTGCGACGCCCCCGGCGGATCCACTCATTGCGCTCGCGGACGAACTCGGCGGTGTAGTGGCACTGGTGGCCGGGTATGTCGGGATCGTCGTCCCGCCAGGGCCGCAGAGAATAAGTGAAGCGACCTTGGTCGTCGCGGCCGGTCTGGGAGACATAGTAGCGTGAGTCTCCCACGAGGATCAGCGTTTTCCGATGATCCTTCTTCCGCCATTCGGACATCGGATGGCGGGCGACCACGAGCAGGCCTTCCGGTTCGGTGTACAGGCGGTCGCCGCCAAACATCGCCACCGGATCGGCCACTTCCGATGTTGATGTGACCGGGGCCACACTGTGCGCGCCGGCTGTCGGCGCGTCTGGGGATGGGATTGGTTCCGGACTTTGGGCATGGAAATCGGCTGCGGGGTGTTCCGGCGCAGCCGGGATCGGCCGTCCGTCGTCGGGGCAGGACTCGCCGCCGGGACGATCCGGCCGGATCCATTCGTAGAGACCGTGAGGGTGCGGCTTGCCCTGCCACCAATGCAGCGTCCGCACCAGCAAGTCGGGCAGGAGCGCCAGCCCGACGGTGCCCAGAACCAGCACCCATTCGGGCACCGCCGCCGCCGCCGAACCTCCGAACTGATCCCGGCCCAGCCAGTAGGCGCCGTTGAGCACGAACGCCCATTCCAGGACAATCGAGTAGCGGGTGCTCGCCAGGGCGTCCAACTGGAAGCGGTCTTGAACAAGGGCCTTGATCCGGCGGGGGGTGAAGCCGATGAGCGGCGAGAACAGCAGGACGAGCAAACTGGCGCAACCGGCCGGCGAGTGAGCGGCGGCATCCCGCGCCTGGACATAGTCGGAGCCGTAGTGGATGATCCGCAGCGGTATCTCGGCGCCATCGGCCGGCCAAACTTCGAGCTGATATCGCCATCGGCCGCCGTCAAGGGGCACCGCTGACCGGACGAAGTAACTGGCGCCGCGAAACACGACCATTGTTTTGCGGAAACCGGGCTCCCGCCAGTCGGGCATGCCCCGCTGGGCGTACACCACCAGATAACCCGGCCGATGGGCGATTCGGTCAGTACCGATCCGTTCGTGTCGCAGCCCGTCGCCGGGTGTTTCGCTCATGGTTTCGGATCACCGGCTGCATGTTCGGATACGCCAGATTCTAGCACAGTCCCAACCGGTGGTAGGATGTGGGTTCGTGAATGCAAGCAGCGGCGAGCGAGTCGACGGAATCACGCGTTGCGGGATCAGATGGAATCGCCGAGGATGGCGGCTGGATCGTACGGCCGCCGGATGACCATCAGGGTCATGTCGTCGTGGGCCGGCTGGCCGTCGAGATGCCGGCGGACGGCGGCGAGCACCGCCTCGACGATGTGCGCGGACGATTGGTTCTGGTGGCGCTTGACGGTGTCGATCAGCCGGTCACGCCCGAATTCCTCACCCTTCGGATCGAACGCCTCGCTGATCCCGTCGGAGTAAATGACCAGCAAAGCGCCCGGCGGGAACGCGACCAGCCCGTCTTGATAGTGGGTTTCTTTCAGGAAGCCCAGCACCAGACCGCCGGATTCGAGGTGGACGGGCTCCGTCGATGCGGCGAGCAGGTAGGGCGTCGTGTGCCCGGCGTTGCAGAAGTGCAACCGGTGGTTGGACGGATCCAGTACGCCGAAGAAGAGGGTCACGAATTGGCCGGCTTCAATGGTTTCGCACAACATCCGGTTGGCCCGGGTGAGGGCATCGCTGGGCTGACCGGCCAATCGGGCCTGGCTCCGGATGACCGCGTGAAGGTTGGCCATGATGAGAGCCGCCGGCAAGCCCTTGCCGGCGACGTCGCCCACGCAAAGGGCCCAACCGCCGTCGTCAAGGGGGAACACGTCCAAATAATCGCCGCCGACGGGCCGGCTGGACAGGTTGGCCTGCGCGATGTCATAACCGGGGATGTTGGGAGAAACCCGAGTTACAAACATCTGTTGAATCTCCACGGCCAGCCGCATTTCCTGTTCCATGCCGTTCAGGCGAAACTTGAGACGCAGGCGGTTAAGCTCATATCGGCGGATTCCGTACAGTCCGGCCAGAATACCCGCCGCATAGAGCATGTACGCCCACCAGGTCTGCCAGAGAGGCGGGGATATGACGAGCCGGATGGCCTTGCCGGTCTCGTTCCATACCCCGTCATGGTTGGCCCCTTTAACCACCAAACGGTAAGTGCCCGGATCCAGATTGGTGAAGGTGATCCGCCCGTGGGTGCCCACCGCGATCCAATTTCGGTCGAAGTTTTCCAGTTTGTAGGCGAATGTGTTTTTATGGCGGGCGGCAAAACTCAGGGCGGCGATCTCGAACGTGATGACCCGGTCGGTATGGCTCAATCGGAGTTCGTCCAGTTGGTTGACGGGGCGCGGCAGCCGAGCGGTGGCCCCGCCGGGCTTTATGGTGTGGCTGTTCAGTTGGAGACCGGTGAAGACGATGGGCGGGACGTACGGGTCAATCCGGATATCCCGGGGGTCAAAAGCGCTCAATCCGTTGAGACCGCCGAAGAACAGCTTGCCTGAAGGACTGCGGAAATAAGCACCGGCGTTGAACTCGTCTCCCTGCAGCCCGTCGCTGGCGTCGAAGTTCTGGAAAGACAGCGAGCGTGGATCGAAGCGGCTCAGGCCCCTGTTGGTGCTGAGCCAGAGCCGGCCGTCCCGGTCGGGAAGGATGCCGTAGATATAATTGCTGGGCAGCCCGTCCTGTTCCAGCAGGTGAAAGAAACGGCCGTTGGAGCGGTCCAGGCAATTCAGGCCGCCGCCGCCCGTGCCGATCCAGAGCAGGCGATCACCCTCCAGCGGATCGGGTTCGATGGACATGATCTTGTTGGAGCTGAGGCTTTGCGGACGACTGGGATCGTGCTGCCAGCGCTGGAACGTGTGCCTGGCCGGATCAAAACGCAGCAAGCCGTCCGGGGCACCCAGCCATAGATGTCCGGTGGTGTCCTCCCACAACGGCGGGAAACAGGGTTGTTCAAAACGATCAGGTGGCCGTCGGTCGTACCAGAAATGGCGAAAGCGCCTGTTTGTCTCATCCAGGCGTCCCAGGGTCCGACCCGTCACGATCCAAAGCGTGTCCGCCCGGTCTTGAAACACCTTCAAGACGCGGTTGTCCGCCATACCGTCGAGTGCCTCCAGGCCGGTTGAGTAATGCGTGACACCGCGCGCGCCTGGACTGAGGCAATACAATCCCTGGCCGGTTCCAAACCAGATCCGTCCCTGCCGATCCTCCAGAATGGAATAGACGATTCCGGTGTGGTTCAGGCCGTTGCCCGGGAGCGGGATCCGCCGGCACGCGCCGCTGGTCGAATCCAGCCGGTAAACGGCGTCCGCGCCGATCCATACCGCCCGTTCCTGTCGGGACGATTCGCAAATGGATCGCACGCTCAGACCTCGGAGCGTCAGGTTTGGAACATCCGCTTCGGCGATGACCGGGTCCGGCGTGTGGAAGCGGATGGCCACGGGGTCCAGGTAGTTAATGCCCCCGCCGTTGCTGCCGAGCCAGATGACTCCACCCCGATCCCGGAATACGGCCTGGATGGATTTGCCGCTGAGACTGCCTGGATTGGCGGGATCGTGTTGGTAAAAGGCGTAGGTTCCCGCGGCGACACTGAACATCGCCGCGCCCCCGACCGAACCAATCCAGACTGTCCCTGCCGGAGCCGGCGGATCCGGAGGACATGCGGCCAGGGAGCGAATCGTGCCCATTCGCGACCGCCACTCGGTTGAAGGGTAGGGGTGATGGACAAACTGTTCGTCACGTGGACCCAGGTGGAACAGCCCGGCGCCGGTGCCGGCCCACAAGGTGCCGTGGGCATCGATGGTCAGGGCGCTGACCACGGAGTGGTTCGGCGAGGCGGGCAACAGGCCATGGTGCGAGAACGCCGGCTGACCCCCGGCTACTTGATCGGTGGATCCTGGCCGCGCTCGGCCGACACCGTGTTTCCATTGCCGGGTATCGGTGCAATCCAGCCCGGCATCGGTCCCGATCCAGAGTCGGCCGCTGGCGCGGTCGGCGGCGAGGCAGCGGATGGTGTCGCTGGACAGGCCATCCGGCCGGTTGGCGTCGTACCGGATCCAGGTGATGGATATGTCGGACGGAACAACGGGCGGTGTTTCGCGGGCAGGCCGGGCCGATTGTTGCGGAATTTGGGGGGATCGGATTTCATAGCGAATCAGTCCCGCGCCTGATGTGCCCAGCCAGAGCACGCCTTCACCATCCGCGGCGATGGCCGTGACGTCGGCGGGCGGGTTGCGCGCCCCCCCGGGGACGGTCAGGGGAAAACGCCTGAAGCAATCCCGGTCGGGATCGTAGCGGCTGAGCGCTTCGGTGGTGGTGCCGATCCAGATCCGGCCCAGATGATCGACGGTCAGCGAGCGTACGTGACCGTCCGACAACGCCGATTCATCGAACGGTTGGTGCCGGTAAATTTTGAACGTGTTGCCGTCGTACCGGTTGAGACCGTCCTTGGTGCCAAACCACATGAACCCCTCGTGGTCCTGAATGACGGACGAGACAAACATTTGGGATAGGCCGTCCTTCAACGTCAAGTGCTGAAACGGGATTTGCTCCTGCCCGTGGGCCGACATCGAGGCGCAACAGGCCAGAATGACGGCGAGCGATACGCCAAGGGCGGAGCTGGTGCTGGGTCGGCGTTCACCGGCACGGTAAATGCTATTCATTGTGAAAAAAATTTCCTAATGCCATCACTCTTGCCTGCATGCGGGCCGTTGATGCGTTGTTCACCGATCAAGTGAATTGTCTGATGCCGGACAGGCGGCGGTTGATTCAGCATACTCCCGATCGCCGCCTCTTCCCCGGCGTGAAAATGGATTGCAGCCGACCGGCAGTCCGAATACACTGGGAGCAACGGTGACCCGCAGCTTGTCCGGTCTGCAGGCGAACGAGTCGGGAGCTCTCCGGTGCAGGGCTCCGGGGGATGGCTGACGGAAGCCGGGATCAGGCGTGGAGGTCTAAGACGTGCTCTACAACCAGATTGACGATTTCCAGCGGGCGCTGCACGGGGTGCTACAGTATGACCAGCGGGGTGTCCGCAAGGTGCTCGATGAATCCGCGCTGCGCGAGCGGCTGATCGAGCCGCTGGTCAACAACGCGGTGTTTCAACCCGATGCGGAGATCAAGGGACACTGCCGGTTCGCCATCCGCACCGCGGCCGACCGCCTGGGCATCCATCCCGCGTCGATGTCCGACCTGTACGCCCTCAAAGGCAAAGGCAAGCATCTCCAGTTCTCCGTGCCGGCCATCAACATCCGCGGGATGGCGTTCGACGCCGCCCGGGCTGTCTTCCAGACCATGCGGGCCCACGATGCCGGGGCGGTGATCTTCGAGATCGCCCGCTCGGAGATCAATTACACGCTGCAATGGCCGGCGGAATACTCGGCGGTCGTTCTGGCGGCGGCCATCCGGGAGGGATTCCGCGGACCGCTGTTCCTGCAGGGCGATCATTTTCAGGTCAAGGCCAAAATCTTCCGGGACGATCCGGAGATCGAAATCGCCGCCATCAAGCTGCTGATCCGCGACGCCATCGCCTCCGGTTTTTTCAACATCGACATCGACACCTCGACGCTGGTTGACCTGCGCCTGCCCACCCTGGCCGAGCAGCAGAACCTGAACTCTGATTTGACCGCGATGTTCACGGCGTACATCCGGGAATTGGAACCGCTCAACACCACCATCAGCGTCGGCGGCGAAATCGGGGAAGTCGGAGGCCGGAACAGCACCAGCGAGGAACTCGACGCGTTCATGACCGGATACCACGACGCCCTGGCCAAGCTCGATCCGAACCTGAAGGGGTTGAGCAAGATCAGCGTCCAGACTGGAACCACGCACGGCGGCGTGCCGCTGCCGGACGGCAAGGTGGCCCGGGTCTCGCTTGATTTCACCACGCTGGAACGGCTCAGCCGGCAGGCCCGGGAGCGCTTTGGCATGGCGGGCGCCGTGCAGCACGGGGCGTCGACGCTGCCCATGGAGATGTTCCATCGCTTTCCCGAAACCGGTGCGGCGGAAATCCATCTGGCCACCGGTTTTCAGAACCTGATCTTCGATCACCCCTTGCTGCCGCTGGAACTGCGTGCGGAAATCTACGATTATCTGCGGACGAAGCTGGCCGCCCAGCGCAAGGAGGGCCAGACCGACGAGCAGTTCATCTACAAGGTTCGGAAGCAGGCATTCGGGCCGTTCAAGAAGCAGTTCTGGGAATTGCCCGGGGGGATCCGGGAAGCCATGCGGGCGGATCTGCAGAGCCGGTTCGCGATGATCTTCGAGAAGCTCGGGGTTTTTCACACCCGTCACATCGTGGAGGAGTGCACGGTCCCGGCCGACTACCAGCCCACGCTGGACCGGGAATGGGACATGTTGAAGTAGAGGCGCCCGCAGCCGCCGCCGGCCGGATGTCGTCCGTCACTTCAGAAAATCGCGCACGTCGGGCAGGTTCAGCCAGGCGATGATCACCCGGCTCATGAGCGCGGCGTCGACCGGCGGGGATTGCTGGATCTTCACCAGATAACGGTTCTTGAACAGCAGGCGGACCCGGGTCTGCTCTTCCGCATAATCCTGCACCATGTAACCGTCGCCAAAGGGGAGGGCGAGCAGGGTGACCCGGTCGGCCGGCACGCGGGTCCGGTCAAACTCGTACTCGTTGTAATGCATGGGGGAGCGCAGGGTGTCGACGATCTCGAGATCGGCCTCGCGACTGTGGTCGGTGGACACGTAGTCCGCCCGGGCGTAGCTGATCTGGAGCTGGGCGATCTGGCGCCGACCGAACTCTTTCTCAGCCAGGAGGTGAAGCTCCTGCCAGCGGACGGGCACCAGCCGGGCCAGCGCCAGTGGGTCCGAGAGATTCTCGGAACCGGCCGGCGCGGCCGCGCCGAGCAGGAGCAGCGCCAGCACCATCAGCACCACCAGACCAGCCAATCGGCACCGCGATGGTGCGGCGGAATTGCGGTCTTGCGGCGGGGCAATGCAAGACACACGGTGTGACGCTGCGGTGGACATGGGAATCACCGAAACCGAATGTACGCCCCGGCGGGGCGCCGTGTCAATCCCGGACGATACCCAGTTCGCGCAGCTTCCGCTGCCAACGGCGAACCATGGCGTCGATGCCGTTCGGGAAGCTCACGGGCCACGGCTGAAGCTTGGGATCCGGCACAAACAGGCGCCCGTCCGTCGGGAGCTGTGCCAGCACCGCTCCGCGGGGACCCAGCCGGGCGGGCTCGACTCCCTGGAGCGTCGGCGCAACGGCCTGCATTTCCGCCCAGAGGTGCGTCAGATCGCCGGCGCCGAGATCGGCGCCCCACAACCGGGCGAGGTCCTGCAGGATCTGGATACCGGACTTGCCGGCCAGCGGCTTCATGGCGGCGTGGATTTTCTGGATCCGCCGTTCGGCGTTGATCATTGTGCCTGAGGTTTCCGCGAACGAGGCGGCGGGGAGGACTACATCGGCCAGCTCCGCCGTGGGCGTCAGATACAGATCCTGAACCATCAGAAAATCCAGACCGTTGAACAGCGCGCCCGGCTGGGTGGGCGCAGCGCCGCCGGAGGGGTCTTCGCCGAACACCAAAGCGGCCCGGATGCCGCCGGATTTCAGGGCGGCGAACAGTTGCCGGTGGTCCAAGCCGGACTCCGCGGGCAGCCCGAGTTTCCACGCCTGCTGGACCCGTTCACGCGCCGGCGGGCTGTCGGCGGGCTGCCAGCCGGGGAGGAAGGCGGGATGACAGCCCATTTCCAGCACGCCCCGGCTGTTGCTGCGGCTCATCATGGGCAGCAGGGCAAGGCGGCGACCGTGGCTGTTGAGCAGGACGGCGAGGTTGTGGATGTGCGCGGTCGCGTCGGCGCCGATGTCCGCCGCATCGAATATGATCACCGGTCGCCGGGCCATCAGGTGATCGAGGGTCGCGCGGATATCGGCCTCGGTCAGGCCGGCCTGGCTGAGGCCACTTTCAAATTTCAACGCGCTCAATTCGTGGCCCAGCGTCGCCAGCTCGGGCGGGCTGGCCGGAATCCCCAGCCGGCGGAACGCCTCGGCCAGCATCGCCCGGGCGAAGGCGGCAGCCTGGTTGATTGGTAGCGGCATCCATTTCTGGGCCCGGCCGGCCAGGAACGTCCGGTCGGGATGCAGGCAGAATACCCGGCCCTGGCCGCTCTGGGCGATGCGCTGGAGCTTGAAATCCAGAATCGGGTACTTTTGCAGCGTGTTGACGCCGAGCACGAGGACCGCGTCGGCCCGCGCCAACCGTTCGAAGTCGGTCGTCGGCTGGCTGGCCGCCAATTCGGCGGCATCAGCGTGAGGGGCGACACCGGCCTCGTACACGTTGGCGGTCTGCCAGACGCCCCGGGCCAGTTTCTGAATCAGGTACGCCTCTTCGTTGGTCAACCGGGCGCCGGCCATCACCGCGAGGGTGCGAGGACCGTGGGCCGCCAGCACGGCGGCGAGCCGGTCGCGGATGACCGCATAGGCCTCATCCCAGGTCGCGTCGACCAGGCGGTTGTCGCGCCTGACCAGCGGCCGGACCAGCCGGTCGGGCGAGTTGATGGCGCGGAATCCGAACCGGCCGCCGCGGCACAGGTTCCCCTTGTCGTTGACCGGCGCGGCCCGGTTCGAGAGCACCCGGACCACGCGTCCTTCGACCGCTTCCAGCAGAATGCCGCAGCCGACACTGCAGTAATTGCAGACCGATTCCACCTGCGGGAGCTTGAAGGGGCCCGGCTTGGGCGCGTCGGGCTGGACGGTGATGGCGCCGGTGGGACACGTGTCGGCGCACTGTCCGCACGAGATGCAACTGGTCTCCAGCAGCGGCTTTTCCAAGGCCGGCTGGATCTTGGCGTCGAAGCCGCGTTTCACGAAACCCAGCGCGGCGGCGCCCACCACCTCGTCGCAGATCCGGACACAGCGGCCGCACAGGATGCACTTGTTCAGGTCCAGGCGCAGGAACGGATGCCGCTCGTCGGGCAGCTGGTGCTGGAACTCGCCGGAAAACGCGCCCTGGGTCGCCTGCCAGTCGGTGCAGTGCCGCTGCAGATCGCATTCAAAGAACGCATTGCAACCGCATTCCAGGCAGCGCTGCGTCTCTTCAACCGCTTGGTCGGGCGTGTAACCCAGTTCCACCTCCAGGAAGCCCTTGATCCGATCTTCGACCGGCAGCGACGGGATAACCTGGCGCGGAGCCCGGGACTTGACGTGCAGGTCGTCGGCGACAAGCTCCGGCTTGAGGTTTTCCTTCTTGCTGAGGAACGGCTTCTGGAGGCGGGGAATCACACCGCCCGTCAGGTAGCGTTGGATGGCTCCGGCGGCCTTCTTGCCCGCGGCGATGGCCTCGATGGCCGTCGCGGGACCGGTGATCATGTCGCCGCCGGCGAAGATGCCGGGGACGCTCGTGGTCATGGCTTCGGAGTCGACCTCCAGGGTGCCCCACCGGGTGGTTTTGATCTCTTTCAGCAGGCGGGACGATTCCAGGTAGTCGGACTCGGCCTGCTGGCCGATGGCCTCAAGGATCCAGTCTGCCTCGATGTCGAACTCGGAGCCTTCGACGGGAACGGGGCGGCGGCGCCCGCTGGCATCGGGCTCGCCCAGCTGCATGCGGATGCAGGTGATCCGGGTGACTCGGCCCTGGGCGTCGGGGTGGATGCAGGTCGGGTTGGCCAGAAGCTCCAGCCGTACGCCCTCATGCTCCATTTCCTCGATTTCCAGGTGATGGGCGGGCATCTCCGAGCGGCTGCGGCGGTAGACCAGCGTGACGGAATCCGCGCCGAGGCGGAGCGACGTTCGGGCGGCGTCCACGGCGGTGTTGCCGCCGCCCACCACCACTACCCGGCCGGCGATGGACGCGATCTCACCGTTGTTGGCCTTTTCCAGGAAGCCGATCCCGGACAGGACCCCTTGCGCATCCTCGCCGGGGATGTTCATCAGGGTGGACCGCCAGGCGCCCACTCCCAGAAAAACGGCTTCGTAGCCCTGGTCGAACAGCGTTTCGAGCTGAAAGTCGCGCCCCAGTCGCTTGCCGGTCTCCAGTTCAACGCCCAGACGGAGAATCGATTCGAGCTCGTAATCCAGAACGTCCTCGGGGAGGCGATATTCCGGGATGCCGTAGCGGAGCCAGCCGCCGGCCTTGGGCTGCGATTCAAACACCACCACCTGGTGTCCTTCGAGCGCCAGGTAGTAGGCGGCGGTCATGCCGGCGGGCCCGCCGCCCACGACGGCGATGCGCCGCCCCGTCGGCTCCTGGCGCGGCGGGGTGAAGGGGTGGCCGCCCGCGCGGTCCAGATCGGCGGCGTACCGCTTGAGGTAATCCACGCCCACCGGCTCGTCGGTGATGTTGCGGCGGCACTTGCCCTCGCAGGGCCTGGTGCAGATGCGGCCACAGACGGACGGGAAGGGGTTGGTCTCCTTGATCAGGGCCACCGCTTCGGAGTATTTGCCCATCGCCACCAGGGCGATGTAGCCCTGGATGTCGACGCCGGCCGGGCAGGTGAGCTGGCAGGGGCCCAGGCAGTCGGCGAAGTGGTTCGACACGATGAGCTCGAGAGCCGTTTTGCGCGCCTGGCGGAGTTCGGGCGTGTCGGTTCTGACCACCATCTGGTCCGTGACCTTGGTGGCGCAACTGGGCACATACCCCCGGGCGCCGGCCACCTCCACCACGCAGACGAAACAGGACGAGAACGGCGCCAGCCGCGGATCGTGGCACAGCGTGGGAATGGCGATGCCCAATGACTGGGCGACTTCCAGAATGGTCAGCGCGCTGTCGGCCAGCACTTCCTTGCCGTCGATGGTCACTTTAACCTGGGCCATGAAACACTCCTTCGAATATGGATCCGGAGCGCGGGCGGCACTCAATCCGCCTGCACGGCGGCGAAGTTGCAGCGTCGGAGGCACTCGCCGCAGCGGATGCAGGCGGCCTGGTCGATCACGTGCACCTGCTTGCGTTCGCCGCTGATGCAATGGACCGGGCAGTGCTTCGCGCACACGGTGCAACCGGTGCATTTATCGGCGATGATGCGGTAGGTCAGCAGTTTCTTGCAGCGGTGCGCCGGGCATTTCTTGTCGTTGATGTGGGCTTCGTACTCATGGCGGAAGTACTTCAGCGTGGTCAGGACGGGATTCGGCGCGGTCTGCCCGAGGCCGCACAGCGAGCCCTTCTTGATTTTTTCCGACAGCTCTTCCAGCATCGGGATGTCTTCCGGGCGGCCGTTGCCCTCGGTGATCCGGGTCAGGATCTCCAGCATCCGCTTGGTGCCCAGGCGACAGAACGTGCATTTGCCGCACGACTCCTTCTGGGTGAAATTGAGGAAGAACCGGGCCACGTCCACCATGCAGGTGGTCTCGTCCATGACCACCATGCCGCCGGAGCCCATGATGGCGCCGGTCTGGGTGACCGACTCGTAATCCACCGGCGTGTCGATCAGGTCGGCCGGAATGCAGCCGCCGGACGGTCCGCCCATCTGGACGGCCTTGAATGCCTTGCCGCCCTGGATGCCGCCGCCCACTTCATAGATGATCTCGCGGAGCGTGATGCCCATGGGCACTTCGATCAGTCCGCCCCGGACGATCTTGCCCGCCAGCGCAAACACCTTGGTGCCGCGGCTCTTGCCCACGCCCATCTCGGCGAATTTGGCGGCGCCATTCAGGATGATCCACGGCACGTTGCCGAAGGTCTCCACGTTGTTGATGGAGGTGGGGTGGGCCCACAAACCGGCGGTTGTGGGGAAGGGCGGGCGCAGGCGGGGCATGCCGCGCTTTCCCTCGATGGAGGCGATCAGGGCGGTTTCCTCGCCGCAGACGAAGGCGCCGGCGCCCTCCTTGACCTTGATGTCGAACGAGAAGGAACTGCCCAGAATGTGTTCGCCGAGGAACCCGTTCTGGCGGGCCACTTCGATGGCCAGCTTGAGACGCTTGACCGCGAGCGGGTACTCGGCCCGGCAGTAGATGTAGCCGTAGCGGGCGCCGATGGCATAGCCGGCGATCAGCATGCCCTCCAGCACGTTGTGCGGATCGCCCTCGAGGACGCTGCGGTCCATGAACGCGCCCGGGTCGCCCTCGTCGCCGTTGCAGACCACGTACTTGATCTCGTCCCGGCTCTGGCGGGCGAACTTCCACTTGATCCCGGTGGGAAATCCGGCGCCGCCGCGGCCGCGCAGGCCGGACTGGGTGATCTCCTCGATCACCTGCTCGGGAGTCATCTCCTGGAGCACCTTGGCCAGGGCGGCGTATCCGCCCCGGGCCTGGTATTCGGCCAGCGATTCGGGGTTGTTCACGCCGCAATGGCGCAGCACGATCCGCTTCTGCTTGGTGAAGAACGCGTCCTCGCTGCCGGGCAGTTCATCGCTCCTGGCCAGCCATTCCTGAATCACCCGGCCGGCCTGCACGTGCTCATCGAGGATGCGCGGCAGGCGGTCCGGGGTCACGTCGCCGTAGATGAACGACCCGCGTTGGGGATCGCGGATTTCCACCAGGACCTCGCGGAAGCACATGCCGATGCAGCCGGTCTCGTCGATGTCCACGTCCAGTTTGCGTTTGGCCACTTCCGCGACCAGGGCCTCGTACACTTTTTTGCCGCCGGCGGCGATGCCGCAGCTGCCCAGACCCACGACAATCTTGGGCCGGGTGGGAACGATCTGCTGTTGCGGGTGAGACAACGCGCACCTCCAAAATTTCGCCGGTTGGATCAGGATTCCTTCCGGAATTCCTTGACGATCTTGCGCACGGCCTTGTCGTCAAGCCGACCGAAGGTTTCCTCGTCGATCATCATCACGGGCGCCAGCGAGCAGCAGCCGAGGCAGGCGACCGTTTCCAGGGTGAACAGGTCGTCAGCGGTGGTTTCACCGGGCGCGACATCCAGCGTTTGGGACATGGCGTCGGTGATCCGCTCCGCGCCGGCGACGTGGCAGGCCGTGCCGCAGCATACGCGGACCATGTGTTTGCCCACGGGCCGGAGCCGGAATTGGGCATAGAACGTGGCCACACCGTAGATTTGAGCCAGCGGGAGGCCGGTGAACCCGGCAATCTCCTCGAGCGCGGCTGAGGGTAGATAGCCGTAGGCATCCTGCGTCTCCTGCAGGACGGGGATCAGGATGCCCTTTTCGCCCTTGTACTTCATGAGGACGGCCTGCACGGGCTTCGCGTCGAAATCCAACGGGCCGGTTGATTGCAAGATGTCCGTGGCCATAACGGCTCCAGATAAAACAGGGTTTTAAAACTGAACAACTATAGCAACGAACCGGATCACTTTCAACCAGAGAGTGGGATTGTGGCGCCCGGCCGCCGGGTGTCGGACGGCCAGCGGATGACGTGATGACCGGCTCGACGCCGAATGACTGTATTGATCCCCGGCCGAACTTCTCGTACAATTCTGGAGAAAACGAAAGGCTTCGTTGATTGTCTCCATCGCGGCCGATCAATGTGTCGACGGTGGCATCGTCCAAATGCGACCGGCTGGCTGGATTGAGGCCCGGTGTTCCTGCGCGATTGACGGCCAGCTGGGGTCCGAGGAGGTATGCGATGGCGCCAGACGACAGCTCGAAGCACGATCCGCATCACGCGGTGTTCAAAACGGGCTCTTACCTCAAGTGCCATTGTCCCCACTGCGGCCAGACGCTGATCAGCGAGGACTGGATCCTGCTGGACGTGGTCAACCAGGCGCGGGAGCGGGGCGTGCTGAGACTCAGTCCCTATCTCAATTTTTTTGATTCGTCCAGCACCATCCAGCTGACCGAGTGGCAGGAAGTTCAGGATCTGAGCTGCCCCCATTGCCGCCACACGCTGAGGGAGCCGGACGCGCAGTGCGAAAGCTGTCACTCCCGGGTCGCCCGCCTGCAGGTCAGGGCGGGGACGGAGGCGTTCGATTTCCTGTTCTGTCTGCGCAAAAACTGCCGCTGGCACGGCCTGAGCGAGGAGGCCAAGGGCAAGATCATTCTGGAGGCATCCGGGTTCGAAGAACCGAGGGACCACAAGGAATTCATCAAGTCCGGCACCAAGCTGCAGTTGTTCTGTCCCCTCTGCAAGGCCGGACTGGTGCAAGGCGACGACCTGGTTGTCCGTGTGCGCGACCGCCAGGGGCAGCTCAACGTCATGAAGCTGAGCCCGTATCTGAACGTGTTCACCAGCGAATGTTCCCTGTTCCTCCCGCCCGGCGAGGAAGTGACCGACATGATCTGTCCGCAATGTGACCGGAGCCTGTGGCTCGACGATAAGCACTGCGAGGCCTGCGGCGCCCGGGCGGCTAAATTTTTGGTCAAGGCGTTCGTGCTCGAGGTGGATTTCTATGTCTGCATGCGCTTGAAGTGCCACTGGCACGGACTGGGTCCCAAGGATCGCCAGCGCATCATTCTCGACGAAAGCCTCGAGTGGTAGGGGGGCAGCGGGAGGGGCAGCGGGATTGTCCGGTGAAACGGACGGCGCCTTGCCGGGTTGACTCGGGTTCGTGTCCGCCAACGCACTCTCATCCGGATCGCCGGGGACGATCCCTCCGAAGGCGGTCCGCAAAGACAAAACGGGCCGGCGGTCGCACCGCCGGCCCGCACAAAAGCGTTACTGCCGCTGCATCAGTTTCTGGAAGTCCAGCTGTTCCTGCTTGAAGCCGGCCGGCGGGTTGAACTTGTCCGCCGGAATCACCGCGTTCGCGTTAAAGTTGACCAGCTTGGTGACGGAACGGGTCTTGGTGCCCATAACCTCGCCGGTCATTTCCTGCTCCACCGCATACAGGTTGCCCAGGGAACGCATCTTCTCCATCATCTGCTTGATGGCCGGGCTGTAGGCGACCATCTCGGCGGACATGGCGTAGTACTTGTCGAACGGCATGCTGATATCGCCGGTGCACCACATCCGGATGGTGAAGTTCATGAATCCCTTCAGGGTCATCACGACCTCTTCGCAATTGTAGGCACCCACCTGCTGGCGTTTGCCGGTCTTCTGGATGTCGGTGGTGAACTGGAAGGCGGCCATCATCTGCTGCATCTCGGGGGGGAACTTCAGTGGCAGGTCGGAGACCTGGTAAGCTTTGCTCTGGGTGTTGATGAAGTAGATTTTCTTCTGGTCGAGTCGAACGATCACCGACATGCCGTCGGAGTTTTCGGAGGCCATCCGGTCATCGGCCAGGTAGATCTTCTGGACGGATTCGCGCGCCGGCTGGGTTTTGCCCATCACCGTGACGGGGTCGGATTTGACCACCTGCTCCAGATACACGCCGGCCATGGCGCAGGGCACCAGCGCCAGCACGCAAAGAAGCGTCAGCAAACGGACCACTGTTTTCATTGTTCCTCCAGGGAATGAGTTTTTTTTGTTGTCAGGGCTCAGGCCTATCATGCGGTCCCTCAATCTAGCAGATTCGATTTGGCTTTTCCAGTCAAATCCCGCCGGGTCGGCCGCCCCGGCCCGACCCGCCTATTCCACCCGGACCCAGGCGAACGCGTCCGGATGGAAGTATGCGTCACGGACCCGGCGGAGGTCTTCCAGGCCAACCGCCCCGAGTCGATCCAGGCGCCGCCGGTGGTAATCAGGCGGACGGTCCTGCAATATCCCCAACGCCATGAAGTAAGATCGGTTGAGGGCGGGAAAGTTTCGCATCAGGATCTGGCCTTTGAGCCGGTTGACCGTCTTCGCCAGCTGGCGGGGAGTGAACTCGGCTTGGGCGAAACGCGCCATCTGTTCGCGGATTCCGGCGGCAGCGGTGTCCAGATTTGCCTGTCGGGTGCCCATGGACACCGTCACCGCAGCCAGCCGGCCGCCGTCGACGGCGCCGACCCCGGCGCCCAGGCTGTACGCCAGGCCCTGCCGCTCGCGCAACTCGAACGCGAGCTGGTCCGAAAACATGGCCACCAGGACTTCCAGCGCCGGCCAGTCGGAGTCAGCGACCGGGAAGACGCGGCCCGCCCAGAGGTAACCCTGCCGGGACTTGAGCGTGAGTGTCCGGTGCCGGCCGGCGGCGGCCGCCGCCGGGATGATCGGCGTGCGGGACGTCGGCGGGGCGGGGCGGCAGCGGGCAAGCAGCCCCGCCACCTCATCCATCGTCTCGGCCGCCGGGCGGTTCGTCGACACGGTCCAGATCATGTTGGCGGCGCTGAAGTAGGTGGGCCAGAATCCGCGGACATCCTCGATGGTGATGCTCTCGACGGAGCCGTGGGTGCCGTAGATCGACCGGTTCATCCAGGGTGTTTGGAACAGGAGGCCGAACAGTTGTTCCTGGCCGGCGGCGCGGGGGTCCTTCTCGCGGCGGCCCTGCACCCGGAACAGGGCGGCTTTCACCCGCTGGAGATTCTCCGTGTCGAGGCGCGGCTCGAACAGGATCTCCGCCAGCAGGCGGAGTCCCTCCTGGCGGTAGGTGTCGATGACCTGGAAGCGGACCCAGGAGTATTCCGGCACGGAGTAGTAGTCGTCGAAGGGGATCATGGGGCTGTCCACGGTCTTGAGCTGGGCGCCGATCCCGTTGAGCGCCAGGGTCAGTTCGGACCGGGTGCGCCTGGCCGTTCCCTCTCCAAGAAAACGGTGGGCGAGGTCCGTCAGCCCCTCTTTGCCCGCGGGCTCCGCCGCGGAGCGGTTGCGCAACAGGACGTGGACGGCGAAGATCCGCGACGCGCCCGATCCGGCCACGGCGATGCGGGTGCCGCTGGGTAGGGTGCGCTCCAGCGGGGCTTCGGCGAGGAGGGCGCCCGCCAGCAGGACCAGGCAACACAGGGTGGTGAGTCGCGCGTTCACGATGAGCTCCTTTCAGCGGGGCATGCCGGCGCCGGGGGGCATCGCCGGGGCGGGCGGCTTGTCGGTGGATTTGGCGTTGAGCACGGTGATGATCGGGTCCGGATAACCCAGGAGCCGGACGGCCTCAGCCCGGACCGCCGCCGCGTCGAGCCGGGCCAGGGGCGCGATCGCCCGGTCGCCGAAATATTCGGCATACCGGGCCGGATCGGCCAGCGCCAGGATCTGCCCCTTCCACATCCCCACGTAGTGGATGTTCTCCATGTCGTAGATTTCACCCACCGTCTCCTGGGTGATGTAGGCGCGCGCCACCGGCTCCGGCAGGTTGTCCAGCGGCAGGGCGCGGAGCTTGCCTGCCAGCGCCCGCGCTTGCTCGGCCGGCACGGGGCCGGTCAGCTCGAAGGTGATCTGGTACAGCGAATAGTCCCGGTTGGTCAGCGTGTCACCGCGGAAACCCTTGACCGCGCCGTCGCGCACCAGGGCCGCCAATGGCGAGAGCTCCTCGTCCTCCAGCCAGCGGCGGACCAGCCGGAACGCGGTCCAGGTGGATCCGGTGAGGGCCGGCGCGGGGAGCGTCACCACCACCTGGCTGGCCGCGCCGTCCACCTCGAATGCGGCGAGCCGGTCCGGGCCGAACAGCGGGGGCATGACCGGTCCGGCCGGCAGTTCGCCGCGGGGGAGCGCGCCCAGCTCGCGCTCCACCAGCGCCAGGGTCGGGACGACTTCAAAATCGCCCACCACGAGCAAGACGGCGTTGTTGGGTACGTAATACGTCCGGTAGTACCGCAGGATCAGGCCGCGGGTCATCGCGGCGATGGACGCTTCGTTGCCCAGGGCGGGGAGCGCATAGGGAGTACCTTTGAAGACGTGGCCCGCCAGGGCGCGCTCCGCGGCGAAGCGTGGGCTGGCCCGGTCGCGGGCCAGTTCTTCGAGGACGATGCCGCGCTCCTTCTCCAGCTTCTCCACCGGGAGGATCGAGCGGAACACCATGTCCGCCTGGAGGTTCAGCATCTTCGGGAAGTGCTCTCGGGCCGCCAGCATCATGTAGCAGGTGTAGTCGTCCCGGGTGAAGGCGTTGTGGTAGGCGCCCATCAGGTCGGCTTCCTCGTAAATCTGCTCCTGGGTCCGGGTGGCCGTGCCGTTGAACAGGAGATGCTCCAGCATGTGGGAGATGCCGCAGGACGACGCGTTCTCGCCGCGGAGACCGGCCTTGACCACCACGAACGAGGCGATGGCCGGGTTGGTGTCGTCTTTGAGGAGCACCACCTCCAGGCCGTTGTCCAGGCGGCGGCACACCGGTTCCGCCGCCCCGGCGGAGACCCAGGTGGCGGCCAGGCCGGCCAGCAGGAGCGGGAGCGATCGTGTCAGGGTGTTCATGCGGGACACCTCCGGAAGATTACCGCGATTGTACCGGAACTCGCCGGCCGTTTCCAGCGCCGGCCGGTTATCGGGCGGAGGCGGCGGACCGGCCGCGGCGCAACAGCCACCCGGCCGCCACGCGGATTTCCGGCGCGCGCAGCGCGGCGCCGGCGGCCACGAAGGCGACCAGACCGGCGCTGGCGGCCGCTCCGGCCTGAAGATACGGACTGAATCCGGCGAGGCGGTTTCCCATGAGGAAGCCGGCGCCGATCCCGGCGGCGGTCGCGGGGATCAGCCGGGCGAAGAAGGCGAGATAGCCGTCGGCGGCGCCCGGAAAGCGGCGCCGGAGCAGCAGGATCAGCGCCATGACGTACACCGTCACCGCCAGCGAGCTGACGCACGCCAGGCCGGTGGGCCCCCAGCGCCCGCCGGCCCAGACGTAGAGCGGATAGGCCAGCGGGACCACGGCAGTGCCCAGGATCGAGGGCACCCACGTGTTGCCCAGCGCGTAAAAGCCCCGGGCCACCACGGTTTGGGCCGCCCAGGCCCAGAGCCCCAGGGTGAAGCAGGCCAGGGCGGTGCCGATGGCGGCGTGCTGGTCCGGCGGGATCCGGTGCCCGTACACCAGCATGGAGATCCCGCGGCCGGCGCAGGTGAGCACCACCTGGGCGGCGAACGCCAGCACCAGCATCCGGCGGACGGCGCCGGCCAGGGTCTCGTACGCCCGCGCGCTTTCGCCGCGGGCGATCAACCGGGTCAGGGTGGGGAAGGCGGCCACCCCGGTGGCCAGTCCGAACACGCCCATGGGGACGTACATCAACTGCTTGCCGTACTGGAGCGTGGCCACGGCGCCCGAGCCGATGAGGGAGCCGAGGCGGCGCAGGATCCAGTCGTCCACCGCGACGATGGACCAGGCGATCATGATGGGGATCGACCGGACCAGGTACGTCTTCAGGTCGGGATGGTTCAGGCGCAGAATCGGCCGCCAGGCGAAGCGGTCGCGCAGACAGCCGGCCAGCGGCAGGGCGAAGGGGCCGATGGCGCTGCCCACCAGCACCCCCCATGCGAATCCGTAACCGCCGGCCGCCGGTCCGCCTATGAGCCCGCCGGCGATGACCGCGGCGGTGTAGCACAGCGGCGCCAGGGCGGGCAGCACGTGGCGGTCGCGGGCCTGGAGCACCGCCGACAGCAAGCCGCCCACCAGGTGGAACGCCTGGGCGGGCAGGACGATGCGGGTCAGCCGGACGAGGTCGGCCTGCTGGGCGGCGTCAAAGCCGGGTGCCACCAACGGGACCAGCCGGGGCGCGGCCACCCACAAGGCGGGGAGCAGGACGGCCAGCAGCAGCAGGATGAAATTGGCCGTCACGCTGAAGGCTTCCCACGCCCGGTCTTCCTCGCCGCGCTCCAGGTAGCCGTTGAAGATGGGGATGAAGACGATGGAGAGGGCGCCGCCCGCCAGGAGGTAGTGGAAAAAGTCGGGCAGGGTGAACGCAGTGAAGTAGACGTCGGCCGACGCGCCGCCGCCCAGCACCCGGCCGATCACCGCCTCGCGCACCAGTCCGATCAGCCGCGACAGCAGGATGGAACCGCCCCAGATCATGGACGCGATGGCGATGCGGCGGGACAATCAGTCCTCCTTCGGCGTGGCGGCGGCGGCCGGGCAATCGACGGATCGTGGCTCGATAACTCTTGTTTTGACAGGCATTTAACTTGACACTCGTAAGGTATTATAATACCATAACTTGAGAGACGCCAGCGATTTTGCCCGCACCATGCCGGCGCGGGCGCAAACTGAGCATGCAGCGGGTGGCGCGAGCCGCCGGGAGTGACAACATGAAAGTCAAGGAAATCGCCGCGCGGGTGAATTGTCCGTTTACCGGCGACGGTGAGACAGAGATCCGTGCCGTCCGGAGCATCGAACGGGCCGGTCCCGGCGAGATCACCTTCGCGATGGACCGCAAGCACCAGAAGATCATGGCCGACTCCAGGGCGTCGGCCTTCATCGTGGCCGAAGATTTTCCGGCGGTACAGGTCCCCACCATCCGCTCCCGGTTTCCGTACCACACCTTTGCACTGGTCCAGGAACTGTTCTACCAGCCGCCGCTGCCCCAAGGGCCGTTCGTCCACCCGTCGGCCGTCGTGGCGCCGGACGCGGCCATCGGCCCGGACTGCTACATCGGCCCGCACGTGGTGATCGAGTCCGGCTGCCGCCTGGGCCGGAACGTGCGGATCCTGGCCAACACCACGCTCTACCCCGGGGTGACCGTGGGTGACGACACCCTCATCCACTCCAACTGCGTCATTCGCGAGCACTGCCAGCTGGGCCACCGGGTGATCCTGCAGAACGGGGTGGTCATCGGGGCCGATGGGTTCGGCTTCGCGCCGACGGCCGACGGCGGCTATCACAAGATCCCGCAGGCGGGCCGCGTCATCGTCGAGGACGACGTGGAGATCCAGGCCCACACCTGCGTGGACCGCGGCACGCTCGACGACACCCGCATCGGCCGCGGCACCAAGCTGGACAACCTGATCCAGGTGGGCCATGGCAGCACCATCGGTGAGAACTGCGTGTTCGCCGGCCAGGTGGGCCTGGCCGGCACCACGACGGTGGGCAACAACGTCAAGGTGGGCGGCCAGGTGGGGATGGCGGGGCACTGCATCGTCGGCGACAACGCCGTCATCGAAGCCGGCAGCGCCGTCATCACCGACGTGGAAAAAGGGGCGGTGGTCATCGGCGTTCCGGCCACCGACCACAAACTGTACAAGCGGTGCACCCTCGCGTTCTTCAAGCTGCCGGAGCTGATGAACCGGGTGCGCGAACTGGAGAAGGAAATCGAACGGTTGAAGCACGGGCATGAATGACGCGACCGCCTTTTCGACGCCGCACATCATGGACGCGCTGCGGCGCGTCCACCGGGAGCGCCTCTCCGGGGAGCTGTCGTTCCCGCACGGCGACGGGTTGTGCACCCTGACCGTCGCCGCGGGCGACATCGTCGCCCTGGACGCGGTCACCGCCCGCGAGCGGCTGGTCCCCTTCCTGAAGGAGCGGGGCGCCGATCCGACGGATCTTCTCACCGGGGCCACCAACACGGTCAGCCTGGGGCGGATCGAACAGCTCCACGCGCTGATCGCCGAATACATCGGCCGCCTGGTCAACGAGCTGGCCAATCCGAAGCTGGCCGTGCTGATCAACTTCAAGCCCGGCGCGGGCGGGAGCCCTGACCGCGTCCGGCACAAGATCGCCAGTCTCCTGCTCCAGCTCTACGACCAGTGGCTCGACGGGGGCGTCATCGAGGCGCTGTTGCCCGACCGCCAGGTCCGGGTGCGCCTGGCGCCTGACGCGACGAGCCGCATCCGGGGGCTGCCCCTGACCACGCGGCAGGGCTTCATGTTCAGCCGCCTTCAGGACGGCCAGTCCGTCGACGAGCTGGCGCGCGCCGGCGGGTTGCCCGACGAGCAGATCCTGCGCGCGTTGCTGGCTCTGGATTTCATGGAGGTAATCACTCTCGAGCCTGGGGCCGAATCCAAGCCAAAGGCAGTCCGGGACGAGCCGCCGCTGGCCCGCCCCGCGGCGCCCCGAGCCGCGCCGCAACCGGCGCCCCGGGCCGCGCCGCCGCCGCAGCGAGCCGCCGCGCCGCCGGCCGCCGACGCGGCGGCCCCATCGACCGAAACCGTTCCACCGGGGCTGATGGCCGAGCTGGAGGACCTGTTTATTCTGGCCCAGAACGGCAACCACTATGAATTGCTTGGGGTGGACTATCGCGCCGAGACCGACGAGATCAAGAAAAGTTACATGGAGCTCACCAAGCGCTTTCATCCCGACCGGTTCAGCCGCTACAACAACCCGGCCCTGCTGGCGCGGGTGGACGCGCTGTTCGCCCAGATCACCGAGGCGGCCGACGCGTTGAAGGATCCCGCGCGGCGCGCCGACTACAACGAGAAGCATGAGCTGGACAAAACGATGCTCAAGCCCCAGGGTGTTCCCGCCCGGGCGGAACCGGAGCAGAAAGACACCAAGTCCTACGCTTACGAAAACCGCGATCACATCGCCAAACAGCACTACACCCACGGCAAGGACGCCTTCAAGGCCCAGAAATTCTCTGACGCCACCGAGCATTTTCGCCAAGCGGTCCGGATGTCGCCGGAAGTGGCGGAGTACCAGTTCTGGCTGGGCCGGACCCTGACGCTGAATCCCCAGCGACACAAGGAAGCGGAAGAGCGCCTGCTCAAGGCGCAGGAGATGAAACCCGACCGGATCGAGATCCTGCTGGAGCTGGCGCGGTTCTACGACAAAATCAAGCTCCACATCCGCGCCCAGAAGTTCTACCAGCGGGTCTACGAGCTCAAGCCCGACAACGTGGAGGCCCGCCGGGCCCTCGGGATCAAGAAAGAACGCGGCCCCATCACCTTCAAGGGCCTGCTGAAGATGGACCTGAAGAATCTCCTGAAATCAGACGACGAGAAATAGCGCGGCGAAGGCCGCCTCGACCTGTTCGCGGCACAGGAACGCCAGCGGCCGGGTGTCGTACGCCAGGCCGGCCTGCAGGGCTTGCAGCCAGCGGGGGATGTCGTCCGGCCGGAGGAGGGGCGGGGGGCAGCCGGCGGCCAACAGGGGGAACCACGCCGTCACCCGGACCAGGTGGAACAGGCCGGCGGGGAAAGGGGCCAGATCGGTCAGCCGCACCGAGATCAGCACGCTCTGGGCCACGGGATGCAGCATGGCCACGGCGGGGACGGCGAGCCACTCCAGCGTAGCGGCGAGATCGCCGGCCAGCCGGGCCGGATCGGCGGCCAGGCCCGGTGCGGGGAATCCGGTGCGCGTTCCGGTCCGCCAGGGGCACCCGTCGTTCCACGCCTTGGACAGGTCGGCGAGATCCTCCAGGCGCAACGCGCCGCGTTCCAGACTTTGGAAGAGGATGTCCACGGAGCGCGCCAGCGCGGTTTCGGTGTCGGCCGGAGGACGGTCCGCGGCGGGCGCCAGCGGCGCCAGGCCGGCTTCGGCGGGCATGATGACGCGGCGGGTGAACGACTGGAGCAGCTCCCGGCGGCGTTCCGGCGCCGACGCCAGTTCGAGCAGGCGGGCGCGGGCGGCATCGACGGCGGCGAAGTCGGCCAGGGTGCGGTCGCGGGGTTCCATGGGGGGCATTGTAACCGGCGGCGGCTCCGGCCGCAACGATCCGCTGGCCGGGACGGCCGGCCGGCGTGCGCCGGCGCCGCGGATCAGCCGTCGGCGCCTGCGGGGAACACGATGAAATCCTGCCGCCGGTAGCCGCGAAACCGGCGAAGCACGGCATCGCCGTCACGGCTGCCGCTGTCGTTGGTGTTCCCCTCGATGCTCTCGAACCAGTCGGCGGCCGCGGCGGTGACGACGCCGGCGTGCGCCCAGTCGCCGGGCGCCCGGCGTGTCAGGAACACGCTGCCGGCGGGGATGGCGGCCCGGTCGGCGATCCGCGCGCCGGGGACCAGCAGGCCCGCGGCGGACGCCCCGGCGGCCATCACGTCGCACGAGCAGGTGTAGCCCAACGGCGCGGTCACGGCCAGGCCCGCGGCCGCCTGGCGGATGACGCAGCTGACGAACGCCGCGCACCACGGCCAGCGGTCGCCCTGGCGGCCGCGGGTGTAGAGGCGCACCCAGGGGCCCCGGTTCCGGCCGCCCGCTTCGCGGGGCCGCGCCGCCAGGTGTTGCTCGGCCACCGCCGCCACCACCGCGCGGAACGGACGGCCCGCCGGCTCGACGGGCCGGAGCGCCTCGGCCATGGGAGCGGCCAGCGCGGCGAAGGTGCGCGGATCGGCCACGCCGCTCACCGGCAGACCGGCGCCGGCCTGGAAGCCGCGCACCGCCGTCTCGGTGGCCGGGCCGAAGGCGCCGTCCACGCGGACGCTCCAGCCGTTGAGGCAGAGCCATTCCTGGATCCGGCGCACATCAGCCCCGCGGTGGCCGCGGCGCCGCGCGGGCGGCGGTTGCAGTTCCTTATCCATCGGTAATCTCCGGCGACAGGGTGTGAGCCATTTCAGCACAAACGCGGCGAAAACACCACCCGAGTCCAACATTTCAGGGACAGTTGAGCTGCAAGCGGAAATCCGATCCGACGGGTTTGGGGTATACTATCGGCTATCCCCGTTCGGGGCGCGCCGTGGCCGCCCGTCGGGAGGACACCCTGAGGGAGGACGCCATGACTGTCAGCAATCCCCGGCCGGTGGTGGTGCCGCCGGCCGAAACGTCGGCCCAGCCGGTGAAGCGGGCCCGCGGCGCCCGCATGGCCGTGCTCATCGGCCCGGCCCAGGATGCGCCCCGGTTCGTCACTCGCCGCTTTTTCTTCGAGCCGGGCGGACGCATCCCGCGCCACCGCCATCCCGACATCGAGCACGAGCAGGTGATGGTGCGGGGCGAAATGGTGCTCGGCTTCGACGGCGGCGAGCGGACGGTGCGGGCCGGGGACGCCGTCTACATCCCCGCCGGCGCCGCCCACTGGTATGAAAACCGCGGCCGGGAGCCGGTGGAGTTCCTTTGCATCATCCCACGCACCGCCGACTACGCCACGGAATGGCTGGAGGATCCGCCGCCCGGCGCGGCGGAGTAGCTTCCCCTTCGGCTGGCGCATGCCGAAAAAAAGCCCCCCGGCCTGCGTCGGCCGGGGGGCGCGATTCCACTGAGGTTGGGATTACGGACAGCAGTTGACGTTGGTCTGGGACGCGTGCGTGTCGGTGATGCCGGAGTTGGCGCCGGAGTCGAAATTGCGGTAATACCCCTTCACCAGATCCTGCTGCGAATCATGGTACACCGACAGGGCATACCGGGCGCCCCGCGCGCCGCTCAGGACGAACGACCCGTTGGGCCGCCAGGTGATGGTGGCAACGCCCGCATACTCGCCCGCGCCCTTGCCGGAGAACACCCGGTAGATGAACTCCCCGGTGGTCGTGTTGAGGCAGAGTTTCGACAGGCCGGCGTCGTCGACATAGACGGCGTCAAACATATCCGGCACAGCCATCACGGCGGTGATCAGGTTGGTCCAGAGCTCCACGTGGTCCGGGATGCCGTCGGTGTCCTGATCGGCGCCGCCCATGGCGTCGGCGAAGCCGCGGAAGATGGTGCGGCCCTCGTTGCCCACCACGATGGCCGCTTCGCCGGCGGCGGGAGCCGCCGTGTAGCCGGCCAGCGCCTCAAAGCCCGGCAGCACGCCGAGATGCTGGCCGAAGATCGCGTAACCGACGGTGTTCAACACGGTGAGCTGGGGTACGCTGTTGGGCATGTTGAATATCGGGTCGGCGGGGGACCACCAATAGACCGGATCCGGGACTCCGCCATATCCACTGCCGAAATCTCCCATCGTGCTGTAAACGCCCAGAGCCGCCCATAGCGGGTGGTTGCTGTAGTCCGGCAGGCTGGCGAAATAGATATGCTCCGTCCAGTCCATGGCCCAGCAGTGGGCGATGAGCTTGCCGCCGCAGGCGACATATTGGTACAGCGCGTCAAACACGGCCGAGCTCGTGGGACCGGCATTCTCGTTTGCAAAAATCACCAGGTCCCATTTCTGATTCAGGAGGGCGCTCAGAAAGGTGCTCTGGCTGGAGTAGGCGGTGTACGGCAGACCCAGCCACTGCAGGGCCTGGGCGGGGTACCCGGTGACCCCGCCGTGCGTGGAGTCGTCGCATAACACCAGGATGTTCGGACCCGCGGCGTTGAGGGCTTCGATTCCCGGAGCCCACTGCAGGGCCAGGACGTGACCGGCGGGCGCCCGCATCGAATTGTAGACCAGCGGGGCTGGCTGCTCCGGCTTCGGTACCAACGTCAGGGGGCCGCCGCGTACGGCGCCGTTCCCAGCCATGACCGGCGCGGCGAGAGCCAGCAACACCGCCGCACACAAAAGCAGTTTCCACGAACGATTCATGTTGCCTCCTCTGTAAAGACACTGAGTATGTTGTCAAGTTAGATTCGTCTTGTGCTTATCGGATTATTTTGCCGGAAGTTGCCCGTCATTTTGAGTTTGGCGCGCTCACCGGCGCCGACGGCACGGCGCCGAACACCGCATCCTCGATTAGGTACGTGCCCATCCATGGCGCGTTCTTGAAGCCGTCCCAGGCGGCCTCGGCGAATTTGCCCGACTCCAGCACGTAGAACAGCCAGTCGTCCAGGTAATCCAGTCCCTCCTGCGGGAAGCCGGAACCGATGTTCTGGAGCCAGCGCTGGTTCTCCACCTCGTGGGCGCCCACCGGCGGGCTGGTGATCACCGGCAGGCCCAGGGCGGTGTAGAAGGTGAGCTCCGACGGCTTCGTCCAGATGATGTCGGTGTCGTGGAGGGCGGCGTCCATCTTCTCGAAGTAGCCGAACTTGTCGGGCGCGAACACGACGTCGACGCCGCTGGCGATCCCCAGCCGCTCCAGCTCCTGCATGAAGAAGGTGTACACCTCCATCCGGATCCCCGCCACGAGGAACACCCGCACCTCGCCCCGCTCGATCCGGCCGCGCAGCGCCTCCACGAGCTGGATGCCGATCTCGCGCTGGGCGCCGGCGCCGCCCACCAGGTACATGAGAGTGAGCGGCCGGCCCGACTCCTCCGTGATGTTGTCGATCCCGAGGTCCGCGGCCATGAGCGGCAGGTACTTCTGCCGGAATTTCAGCTTCGGGTCCAGGTTGGGGATGCGCCGGGCCAGGTCGCGCCGGAGCACGGGGCACTCCTTGCCGCCCACCAGCGAGTCGGGGAGGGGAAAGCCCGTCTGGATGATGCGCTCGGGCGGCACGCCGTACTGGATGAGACGGGTCTTGGCGTGGCGCGACGGGGCCAGGTAGGTGATCCGCGACTCCTTCGGCTTGGGGGGGACCCAGACCCGGTTGATGTCGGTGTCGGTGACCACGCAGAACACCCGCTCCAGGCCGTGGTAGTCGGCGGCCAGCGCGGGGATGAAGTGGGTGGTCAGGATGGGCAGGTCCTTGAGGCGGATGTAGTCGACGAGGCTCTTGCACAGGCCGCCCCGGATCTTGCGGTGGAGGAACAGCGCCGTGGTGGTGGGCTTGGACAGGTCGCGGAACGGGAAGAACGGCGAGATCCGCTGGAAGCGATCATAGAAGTCGAAGAGCAGGTGCAGCGGGAACGGGGCGTTGCGTAGCCGCGAGACGAACTCGTAGCCGCCGCGGGCGCGCTCCCAGTAGCGGTGCTCGTTGGGTGCGATGATCTGGTCGTTGTTGGCGGTGAGGATCCGTTCCTCGGCGATGGGCTGGAACGGGAAGGCGGCCCGCTGGTGCCCATAGCCCATGTCCACCGAGATGACCCACGCCTTGCGCTCTTCGGTCATGTGCGGCCTCCGTGAGAGAGTGCATGCAGCGAAAAGGGATTGTCCATCCACAGGTTAAGTCATCCGGCGGGACGATGCAACCCGAAATCGGCCCGGGCGGCCGGGGCGCGCCCCCGCCCGATGCTTCAAAGAAAAAGGGCCCGCGCGCGGCGCGGGCCCTTGTGGGTTAGAACAGGATGCGAAGACGATCAGTCGCAGGTGTCCGGATTGTCCGTGGTGATCCGGTCGTAGAGCACGGAGTTGATCCGCTTGGCGCCCCATTTCATGTAGCCGGTGGCCCGGTTGATGTTGGTGGCGTGGTTGACGTAGACGAGCCACGGATTGCCGTCCTGATTGTAGAAGTAGTAGCCGTAGTTGTAAGTCTGGAAGACACCCGTGCCGGTGTACTCGCCGGCGCCGGTGCCGGTGAGGATGTGGTAGACGTAGTCGCCGGTGTCGCTGTCGATGCAGAGCTTGGAGCGGCCGTGGTCGTCCACGAAGATCAGGTCGTACACGTCGCACACTTCGATCCGGCTGGCGGTGCCGGTGTAGCTGAAGCCGCCGGTCGCCCCGCCCAGCTTGTAGACGGTGCCGTTCAGCGCTGCGGCGCTGGTGCGGTAGACCGCGGGTGACGGGAACGTTCCGCCGCTCACCCAGGCGCCGGCGCCGGGGTGCCAGTAATAGGACTGATTGAGAACAGTCGAGAAATTATTGGTGACACCACCGGCCATCCACAACTGGGTCGTGCCGCAGTCGACCTGGCAATAACCCATGCTCCACAGAGTGATGGGAATGGCCGGGACATCCGCGTTTTGAGTATTCCAAACACCGGTGTTGAAATCGTAGCACTGCGTGCTGGTCAGTTCGACACTGCCGGATGTGACGCCCCCGGCCACGCACAGCATCTTGTGATTGTCGCTGGAGCGCCGGAAGATGAAGGCGGCGTGGAAATCCCGGACCGTGGTGAAGTTGGGCAACGGGGCCAACCAGGCGTTCGTGGCGGGATTGTACACGTACACCGTGTTCAGGTTGCCATTGCCCGGCACGGTGGCGCCGCCGGTCATGTAGAGGATACCGGTCTCGGGATCGGCCACCCAGGCCGGGGCCCAGATGCCGGCGTGGGGCGGCGGCGTGCCGCCGGGCGACTCAAGGGTCCAGACGTTGGTGGCCATGTTGTACGACCACAGGCCGTTGGTGCCGGGATTGGAAGCATCGCCGTACATATAGACTTTGGAGCCGTAGACCGCGCCGGATCTTATGTAGTTGATGCCGAACGGCGGCGCGGAGCCGGCGACGGTGGACCAGGCGTCGGTGGCCGGATTGTAGACGCGTACGTTGGCATTGGCGCCATGACCGGTGATGGACCAGGCCCGACCGTTGTAGGCGGCCACCACGTTGTCCATGCGGCCGCCGTCGGGTTCGGTGGCGATCAGCTCCCACACCGCCAGGGCCATCAGGCTCTGGACATCGGTGACCGTGGAGAATCCCAGCCCGAAGGCGAGAACCGAGGCGGAGACCGTCTGGCCCGGCGGCAGAGCCGGATCGGTCACCACCGTCACGTCGATGGTTGTCTCGTCCCGAGCGCCCAGGTAGACGGACTCGGGACCGGTGATGAAGCCCTGGGCGTCGTCGATGATGTATTCCAGCCGGACCAGGCCGCGGGTACCCGTCCGGTTGGTCAGCTTCAGGGTCACGGTCTGGGGCAGGCCGGGGGTGCAGGCGGTGGTGACGAGGGGCTGGTCAAAACTGAGGCCGGTGGCCCGGTCCGGCGCGGCCGTCTGGAGCGTCCGGGCCATGGCCGGCGCCATCCGGAAGGGCTGGTCGGCGGTGCCGGTGGACACCCGCGGCTGGACGGATCGCAGGTCGAAACCGCGGCGGCTGGCGTCCGCTCCCAGAACGATGCAGGTGGTCGCACCGATCAGCAGCAGAGCCAGGATCACGACAAGCGGTCTGACTCGTGGGTTGGTCATAGAGACTCCTTGTGCCAAAAAATGATAAGGGCGATGATTGTGATTTGTAGCACAAACGGATGAAAATTTCAAACGGTTCATACCAATTCCGGACCGGTTTTAACTTAAACCAGTCTGGACGGTCGTGAAAAAACGAAAAAAAGGCCCGCGCGTGGCGCGGGCCCTTGTGGGTTCGAACAGAATGCGGGGGCGGTCAGTCGCAAGTGTCCGGGTTATCCGTGGTGATCCGGTCGTAGAGCACGGAGTTGATCCGCTTGGCGCCCCATTTCATGTAGCCGGTGGCCCGGTTGATGTTGGTGGCGTGGTTGACGTAGACGAGCCACGGATTGCCGTCCTGATTGTAGAAGTAGTAGCCGTAGTTGTAAGTCTGGAAGACACCCGTGCCGGTGTACTCGCCGGCGCCGGTGCCGGTGAGGATGTGGTAGACGTAGTCGCCGGTGTCGCTGTCGATGCAGAGCTTGGAGCGGCCGTGGTCGTCCACGAAGATCAGGTCGTACACGTCGCACACTTCGATCCGGCTGGCGGTGCCGGTGTAGCTGAAGCCGCCGGTCGCCCCGCCCAGCTTGTAGACGGTGCCGTTCAGCGCTGCGGCGCTGGTGCGGTAGACCGCGGGTGACGGGAACGTTCCGCCGCTCACCCAGGCGCCGGCGCCGGGGTGCCAGTAATAGGACTGATTGAGAACAGTCGAGAAATTATTGGTGACACCACCGGCCATCCACAACTGGGTCGTGCCGCAGTCGACCTGGCAATAACCCATGCTCCACAGAGTGATGGGAATGGCCGGGACATCCGCGTTTTGAGTATTCCAAACACCGGTGTTGAAATCGTAGCACTGCGTGCTGGTCAGTTCGACACTGCCGGATGTGACGCCCCCGGCCACGCACAGCATCTTGTGATTGTCGCTGGAGCGCCGGAAGATGAAGGCGGCGTGGAAATCCCGGACCGTGGTGAAGTTGGGCAACGGGGCCAACCAGGCGTTCGTGGCGGGATTGTACACGTACACCGTGTTCAGGTTGCCATTGCCCGGCACGGTGGCGCCGCCGGTCATGTAGAGGATACCGGTCTCGGGATCGGCCACCCAGGCCGGGGCCCAGATGCCGGCGTGGGGCGGCGGCGTGCCGCCGGGCGACTCAAGGGTCCAGACGTTGGTGGCCATGTTGTACGACCACAGGCCGTTGGTGCCGGGATTGGAAGCATCGCCGTACATATAGACTTTGGAGCCGTAGACCGCGCCGGATCTTATGTAGTTGATGCCGAACGGCGGCGCGGAGCCGGCGACGGTGGACCAGGCGTCGGTGGCCGGATTGTAGACGCGTACGTTGGCATTGGCGCCATGACCGGTGATGGACCAGGCCCGACCGTTGTAGGCGGCCACCACGTTGTCCATGCGGCCGCCGTCGGGTTCGGTGGCGATCAGCTCCCACACCGCCAGGGCCATCAGGCTCTGGACATCGGTGACCGTGGAGAATCCCAGCCCGAAGGCGAGAACCGAGGCGGAGACCGTCTGGCCCGGCGGCAGAGCCGGATCGGTCACCACCGTCACGTCGATGGTTGTCTCGTCCCGAGCGCCCAGGTAGACGGACTCGGGACCGGTGATGAAGCCCTGGGCGTCGTCGATGATGTATTCCAGCCGGACCAGGCCGCGGGTACCCGTCCGGTTGGTCAGCTTCAGGGTCACGGTCTGGGGCAGGCCGGGGGTGCAGGCGGTGGTGACGAGGGGCTGGTCAAAACTGAGGCCGGTGGCCCGGTCCGGCGCGGCCGTCTGGAGCGTCCGGGCCATGGCCGGCGCCATCCGGAAGGGCTGGTCGGCGGTGCCGGTGGACACCCGCGGCTGGACGGATCGCAGGTCGAAACCGCGGCGGCTGGCATCCGCTCCCAGAACGATGCAGGTGGTCGCACCGATCAGCAGCAGAGCTAGGATCACGACAAGCGGTCTGACTCTAGGGTTGGACATGGTGACTCCTTGCGCCAAAAAATGATAAGGGCGATTATTGTGATTTGTAGCACAAACGAATGAATAGTTCAAGCGATTCATACCGATCCGGGCAGATTCCAACTTCCAACAGAAGGGACGATCACGGGAAAACGAAAAAAAAGGCCCGCGCGCGGCGCGGGCCCTTTGGTTCGAATGCAATGCGGGGACGATCAGTCGCAGGTGTCCGGATTGTCCGTGGTGATCCGGTCGTATAGCACGGAGTTGATCCGCTTGGCGCCCCATTTCATGTAGCCGGTGGCCCGGTTGATGTTGGTGGCGTGGTTGACGTAGACGAGCCACGGGTTGCCGTCCTGGTTGTAGAAGTAGTAGCCGTAGTTGTAGGTCTTGAAAACGCCCGTGCCGGTGTACTCGCCGACGCCGGTGCCGGTGAGGACGTGGTAGACGTAGTCGCCGGTGTCGCTGTTGATGCAGAGCTTGGAGCGGCCGTGGTCGTCCACAAAGATCAGGTCGTACGTGCTGCACGGCGGAGTGATCCGGCTGGCTGTGCCGGTGGGGGTGAAGGCACCCGTGGAGCCGCCCAGTTTGTAGATGGTGCCATCCAGCACGGCGACATTCAGTCGGTATGCTGCCGGTGACGGGAATGTTCCGCCGCTGACCCAGGTGTTGGTTCCCACTTCATGGTAATAGGAGTGGTTGTGAATGGTCGCCGTGCCGTTGGTGACGCCGCCGACCAACCACAGCTGAGGCGGCCGGCACTCCAGCTGACAGTAGCCCATGCCCCACCAGTCGAAGGGAAGGTGCGGCACATCGGCGTTTTCGGCGTTCCAGGTGCCCGTGTTGAAATCGTAGCACTGCGTGCTGGTCAGATAGGTAAAGTAAGACGTGGTGCCGCCGGCCACGCAGAGCAGTTTGTGGCCGTCGCTGGGCCGCCGGAAGATGAACGCGGCATGGTGATCCCGGACCGTGGTGAAGTTGGGCAATGGGGCCAACCAGGCATTCGTCACGGGATTGTACACGTAAACCGTGTTCAGGTTGCCCCCGCCCGGTGTGGTGGCGCCACCGGTGATGTAGAACAATCCGGTTTCTGGATCGGTTGCCCACGCCGGCGTCCAGATGCCGCTGTAGGGTGGTGGTGTTCCCCCGGGCGACTCGTTCAACCAGACATTCGTCGCCATGTTGTAGGACCAGAGGCCGGTGAATCCGGCGGTGGCGGTGTCGCCGTACATGTACACCTTGGAGCCGTGTACCGCTCCCGAACGGGCGCGGTCAATCCCGACCCCGAACGGCGGCCGGGACAGGGGAATGACCGTCCAGGTGTCGGTGTCCGGGTTAAGGACGCTCACTTCACGGTAGGAGCCCCAGCCGGTCACTGACCAGATCATGCCGTTGTACACGGCGACGACGTTATCCATGCGGCCGTTGTTGGGTTCGGTGGGAGCCAGTTCCCACACCGCCGTCGCCGTCAGACTCTGAATATCGGTGGCCGAGGTGAGCCCTGGGCCGAAAGCGTGGATCGAGGCGCGGACCGTTTGACCGGACGGCAGGGCCGGATCGGTTACAACGGTCACCTCGATGGCCGCCGTATCCCAGGCGCCCAGGTAGACGGACTCGGGACCCGTGATGAAGCCCCGCTGGCCCTCGACGCCGTAAGCCAGTTGAACCAGGCCGGGGCTGTCGGTCCGGTTGGACAACGCCAGTCGGATGGTCTGGGGCAGGCCGGGGATGCAACGGCTGGCAACGGCGCTCCCGTCAAAATGAAGGCCGGTCAACAAATCAGGTGAGGGGCTTTCCGCCATCGGAGCCATGGCCAACGCCTTCCGGTACAACTGATCTTCGGTGCCGGTATAGGCCCGTTGTTTGTCGTAGTTGGTCCAATGACGCAGGGTGTCCGCCCCCAGGGTGGCTGACGAGATGCCCATGGTCAGCCATGCGACCAGGAACACAGTCAGACACTTCGTGTTGCGCTGAAGCATTTGGCCTCTCCTGTGTAACGACAGTATTGAGAACTCGATGTCCGACCATTATGTGTGGGGATGCACGGTTGGGCAACACATTTTTTACCCGAAGCCGCGGGTGGGTTGCGCGATGTGCCTGTAGGGATAAAACATGAGGGCCCGCGCGCGGCGCGGGCCCTTGTGGGTTCGAACAGGATGCGGGGGCGGTCAGTCGCAGGTATCCGGGTTGTTCGTGGTGATCCGGTCGTACAGCACGGAGTTGATCCGCTTGGCGCCCCATTTCATGTAGCCGGTGGCCCGGTTGATGTTGGTGGCGTGGTTGACGTAGACGAGCCACGGATTGCCGTCATGGTTGTAGAAGTAGTAGCCGTAGTTGTAGGTTTTGAAAACGCCCGTGCCGGTGTACTCGCCGGAGCCGGTGCCGGTGAGCACGTGGTAGACGTAATCGCCGGTGTCGCTGTTGATGCAGAGCTTGGAGCGGCCGTAGTCGTCGACGAAAATCAAATCGTACCGTTCGTAGTCCAACCCAAGGAAATACCCCACGATGTTGATCCAGAGTTCCCGGCCGTCCGGCATGCCGTCAGTGTCCAGGTCGGCATCGTTCTGCCCGTCGAGGAATCCTCTGAAGATCGTCCGGCCGTCGTTACCCGTCACCAGGGCGGCTTCTCCCGCGGAGGGGGCGGGCGTGTATCCGGCCACGGCATCGAAGCCGGCAAGGGCGTAAAGATGTTGACCGTAGGTGCCGTATCGATAACCGGTCAGATTGGTAAACTCGGGCACCGACATGGGGTCATTGAATAACTGGTGCGCCGGATCCCACCAGAGCACCGGGTCGGGGGGATCGTAATCATCGAAGTTCCAATCAATGCCCATGTGGGCGAAGAACGGATATGCCATGGCCTTGGTTATTGTCCACCCACTGGTTGTCCAGCTATGGAAGTACAGGGCGCCCCCGCCGGTCACGTGTGCGTCCAGGAGGTCGAACAGCGTATTCTGCGTGCTGTAATTGTCGTTGGCGACGATGACGATGTCCCAGGGCTGGCTCTGCAGGGCGGTCTCGAACCCGCTCCAGTTGCCGTCGTAGTAGGCGGTGTAGCCCAGCCCCCACCATTGCAGCGCCTGGTCGGTGAACGTGTTGGGGGCGGTATGATAGTAGTCGTCGGCATACACCAGGATGCTGGGGGCGCCGTTTTTCACGATCCGGGGGGTCCAGCGGTAGGCGGATCGGGGGGCCGTGGATTTCACCAGCGCGTTCTGCGGCTCCGTTGACGGGGCGCCTTTGTACAGCCAGACACCGGTCCCTTTGAGAGCGGGCTTCAGTTCCATCGTGCGGTGGGCGAAGTCCGCCGCCAGCGCCGGCAGCATGAGGGCGAGCGCGACGATACAGATGACCGCCGCCATTCGTTGTTTGGACATATGAATCCTCCGGTAACAGTATTCAATTTTAGGAAATTTTAATTTGCATGATAAGGATGTGTCAATGCCATTGGCGGACATTCCATGTATCTGAAATTACGCTGTGCCGTCTGATGCAGTGAGCGCGCGGAACCTGTTCCGGACCCATCGGCCGGCCGGTTCGGTCCGACCGCGCAGTCAGACGAGGATTCCGGCGGCCCGTCCGGAAGCGTCGATCGTGCGGATCCGGACCTGCACGGCGGTGTTGGGCGGGAGTGCCTCGGCGAGGGTCAGGGTGATGTAGTTCTCGGTGAGCGCCTGGCTGCCGGCGAACCGGCCGCCGCTGCGCAGGACGAGGGCGGGGAGCGCGCGGCCGAGGCATGCCTCCAGGTGCCGCTGGCGTTTCTCCTGGCTGATATCCCGCAAAATCTTTGTGCGCCGGGCCACCTCCCGCTCGGGCAGGCGGCCGCGCATGGCGGCGGCCGGCGTGCCGGGCCGCGGCGAGAAGGGGAACACGTGCAGGTAGGTCAGGGGCGACGCGGCGACGAGCGCCGCCGTCTCCTGGAACTCCGCCTCGTTCTCGCCCGGGAACCCCGCGATCACGTCGGCGCCCAGGGCGGCCAACGGTCTGAGCGCCGCCAGCCGCCGCACCACCGCGAGGTACTGGTCCGGCGTGTACGGCCGGCCCATGCGCGCGAGCACCGCCGCCGACCCGCTCTGGAGCGGCACGTGGAAGTGGGGCGCCAGCCGCGGCTCGCGGCCGATGAGCGCCAGGAGCGCCGCGTCGAACTCCAGCGGCTCCACGGAGCTGAGGCGGACGCGGCCGACGGGCGTGTCGCGCAACAACCGCTCCAGCAGGCCGGCCAGCGAGGCGGGCGGCGTGAGCGTGTGTCCGTAGCGGCCCAGGTGGATCCCGGTGAGGATGATCTCGCGGGCGCCGGCCGCGGCCAGCGCCGCGACGCGGGCCGCCACAGTGTCGGGGGACGCGCTGCGCTCGGAGCCCCGCACGGTGGGGACGATGCAGTAGGCGCACGCCGCGTTGCAGCCGTCCTGCACCTTGACCATGGGCCGGGTGTGCCCCCGCCACGCCACGGGGACATCCATTACGGCGGCCGGAACCGTGCCGGCGGCGCCGGGAACCTCGTGGCCCTCGGCCAGCGCCGCGACCAGCCGGGCCGGGTCGCCGGTGCCGGCCACGAGGCTGACGCCGGGCAGCGCCGCCGCGTCCTGCGGGGCGCGCTCGGCGTAGCAGCCGATGACCGCGATTCGGGCGGACGGATGGGCGCGATGCAGCCGCCGCGCCGTCTGGCGAAGGTCGGCGTCGCCGCGGTGGGTGACGGTGCAGGAGTTCAGGATGATGAGGTCGGCGGCGACGGGATCATCCACGGCGACGTGCCCGAGGGCGGCCAGGGCGTCGGCCAGGCCGTCGCCGTCGGCCTGGTTGACGCGGCAGCCGAACGAGTGCAGGTGGAAGCGCATGGCGGATGCCTTGGGAAACGCCGGCCCGGCTCAGGTGCCTCCGCCGGAGCCGAGCTGCTCGCGGAGCCGGCGGGACTGCTCCGCCACCGCCTCGGCCTGCTCGGCCTTGAACCGGTCGAGGCGGGCCGCCAGGGCCGGGTCGGCCAGGGCGAGCACCTGGGCGGCGAACACGGCGGCGTTGCGGGCGCCGGCCTTGCCGACGGCCATGGCCGCCACCGGCACGCCCGGCGGCATCTGCACGGTGGCCAGCAGCGCGTCCATCCCGTGAAGGGGCGACGAGTCGATGGGCACGCCCACCACCGGGAGCGTCGTGTGGGCGGCGACCACCCCGCCGAGGTGGGCGGCGGCGCCGGCGCCCACCACGATCACCCGCAGCCCCCGCTCCCGGGCGGCGGCGGCATAGCGGGCGGTCTTGTCGGGCGAGCGGTGGGCTGAGGAAACGTCCACCTCGTACGCGATCTCCAGCTTGGCCAGGGTGTCGAGACAGCCCTGCATCACCTCGAGGTCCGACAGGCTGCCCATGAGCACGCCCACCAGCGGTTGTTCCATCGCACACCTCCCGACGGATTCAGCGGGTATTTCACCATAAAGTCCCGCTCAACTCAATGTATTCGGGCGCGGTCCTGGACGAACTGCGCCATCCCTCCTGACGGATGTTGCATCTAAAGCTGCGGCACAGCCGCTCACGCCGGATCTGTGACGGTTGGCGGTTGACACGATGGCGGGCGGCGGGGCATGATGGTCCGGTCGCTCCGGCGCGGCGACGGCCGCGCCGCCAGACGGCCATCCGGGAGGCGCAATGGCGGAAATCCTGAAGGCGCCCGTTCCCGTCCTGCAATGCATGGACATGATCGGGGGCAACCACTTGGACAGCTACCTCATCCGGTCGCCCGGCCTGGACGTGTGGGTGGACAGCCGGCCCCACAGCGCCGAGGCCGGCGGCGACGTGCACCTGCTGTCGGTCTGCGGCTCCGGCCGCGTCACCCGCATGGTCATGGCCGACGTGGCCGGCCACGGCGAGGCCTCACAGGAGACCGCCCGGATGCTCCGCCGCCTGGTGCGGGAGCACATCAACTACTTGGACCAGTCCCGGCTGGTGCGCGACGTCAACGCGGCCTACACCCGGCACACCGGCGTCGGCCGATTCGCCACCATGCTGTTCATGACCTTCTACGCCCCCACCGGGCACCTGATCGTCTGCAACGCCGGCCATCCGCGCCCCTTCCATTACGGCGCCAGGCTGGGACGCTGGCGGCCGCTGGACCACGCCACCCCCGACACCGGTCCCTCGATCCGCGAGGAGAAGGGCTCCTACGGCTTCCAGCCGGTGGCCAACCTGCCGCTGGGCATCATCCCCGACACCGAGTACGTCCAGTTCGAGGTGCACCTGGATCCCGGCGATCTCGTCGTGGCCGCCACCGACGCGTTCATCGAGGCCCACTCGCCCGACGGCCATCCGCTCAACGAAGCCGGCCTGCTGGACATCCTGGCAACGATGCCGCCGCGACCGCCGGCGGAGTTCGGCCCGGCCGTGCTGGCCGCGGTGGACCGCTACCGCGACGGAGGGGCGCCCCAGGACGACCAGACGCTGCTGGTGGCCCAGCGGACGGGCACGCCCGTCCCCAGGCCCGGCCCGCGGCAGTTCCTGCGCCTGCTGGGCCGCCTGTTCCGGCGCGATTGATTCGGTGAACAGGCGGGAATCCCGCCGGTGGGAGCGACGGGATCAGCGGTAGCGGCGCAGGCCTTTCAGGGCGATGTCCCGCCGGTAGTGCATTCCGTCAAAATGAATCTGGGCTGCGGCCTCGTAGGCGCGCATCACCGCCGCCTCCAGGTCGGCGCCGCGGGCGGTCACGCCGAGCACCCGGCCGCCCGCGGTCACGAAGCGGTCCCCCTCGCGCCGCGTGCCGGCGTGGAAGACCGTCACGTCCGGGTGCTGGCCGGCGAGTTCCAGCCCGTGGATCGGCTTGCCTTTGGCGTACTCGCCCGGGTAGCCGCCCGAGGCCAGCACCACGCAGACCGCCGGCCACGGGTCCGTCTCCAGCCGGGCGCGGTCCAGCCGGCCTTCGGCCAGCAGTTGGAGCGTCTCGGCCAGCGAGCCGCGCAGGCGGGGGAGCACCGCCTGGGTCTCGGGGTCGCCGAACCGCACGTTGAACTCCAGCACCCGGGGGCCGGCCGCGGTGAGCATGAGCCCGGCGTAGAGCACCCCGCGGAAGGGGTGCCCTTCGGCGGCCATGCCCCGGACCGTGGGGCGGATGATCGTGTCGAGAATAACGTCGGCCAGGCCCGGCGGCAGGATCCGGTCGTCGGAGTAGGCGCCCATCCCGCCGGTGTTGGGGCCGCGGTCGCCGTCGAGCACCTGCTTGTGATCCTGGGCGGGCGGCAGCGGCAGGACGTGCTCGCCGTCGCTCAGGGCCATGCACGAGGCCTCTTCGCCGCGGAGGAACTCCTCGAGCACCACCCGTTCGCCGGCCGCGCCGAAGCAGCGTCGCTCCATCATCTCGTCGAGGGCGGCCGCCGCCTGGGACGGGTCGGCGGCGATCACTACACCCTTGCCGGCGGCCAGCCCGTCGGCCTTGATGACCACGGGAAACTCGAACCGGCCCGCCTCCAGGGAGCGGCGGGCGGCGGCCGCCTGGTCGTGCACTTCGTAGCGGGCGGTGGGGATGGCGTGGCGGGCCATGAAGTCCTTGGCGAAGATCTTGCTCCCCTCGAGCCGGGCGGCGGCTGCGCCGGGTCCGGCCACCGCCACGCCGGCCGCCGCCAGCCGGTCGGCCAGTCCCGCCACCAGCGGAACCTCGGGACCCACCACCACCAGGTCGAAGCTGCCGTCCACGGCGAGGCGGACCAGTGCCTCCACGTCTGCGGCGTCCGCCGTTGCCCGCGCGGCGGGCGGGCACATGCCGTCGCTGCCGGGGGCGGCGGTCACCGTCGTCACCTCCGGGTCCTGCGCCAGCCGCCAGGCCAGCGCGTGCTCGCGGCCGCCGCCGCCGATGACAAGGACGTTCATGCCGGTTGCCGACTCCTAGACGGACGCTTTGGCCCGGCGGGAATCCCAGTACAGGAATCCGCACAGGCCGAGGAACATGACCAGGGAGATCACCTGGCCCAGGGTGTCGTTGTGCTCGCCCACGGCCAGGTCAATGTACGAGTGGAAACCGGCCAGCACGATGAGCGCGCCCACCACGCCCATGATGGCGCCGCCGGCGATGAACCCGCTGGCCAGCAGCGTCCCCTTCTGGACGCGGGCCTCGGCCACCTTCGGGTCGCGGCTGCTCTTGGAGACGAAATGGGAAATCAGGCCGCCGATGAACAGCGGCGTGTTGATCTGCAGCGGCAGGTACATGCCGATGGCAAAGGCCAGGGGTGGAATCTTCATCATTTCCAGCAGCACGGCCAGCACCAGCCCCACGCTGTAGAGCAGCCAGGTCACCGGCTGCTGGTCGAAGATCCCCGACAGGATCGTGGCGAAGAGGTTGGCCTGCGGCGCCGGAATGGTGTTGGTATCCAGGAAGCCCGAGATGAACTGGCCGGTCTGGGGATCGGCCTTGCCGTAGGCGAAGTGGATCAGCATCACGGTCAGCACCACCCCCATGGCGGCGAACAGGGTGCCGATGACCTTCGATAACTGCTGGTAGCGCGGGGTGGAGCCGAGCCAATAGCCCGCCTTGAGATCGGTGACGAAGCCGCCGCTCAGGGCCAGCGCGGTGCAGACCACCGCGCCCATGACGATGGCGGCGAACTTGCCGAAGTCGCCCTGCAGGCCCACCGCCACCAGGGCGGCGGAGCCGATGATCAGGGTCACCAGGGTCATGCCGGAGATGGGATTGTTGCCGGTCATGGCCGTGGCCAGGGCGGCCACGGTGGTGAAGAGGAACGAGAAGATGAACACGATGGCCAGGCCGGTCAGCGAGATGGTCAGCGCCCGCGAGGCCGAGGCCGGATCCTGGCTGATGAGGTAGAAGAAGAAGGCGCCCACCGCGACGGTGCAGACGGCGATGCCCATGAGCACGGTGCTCATTTTCAAGTCGCGGTCGGTGCGCGCCGTGGCCGCGGCGTGGGCGTGGGGGTGGAAGATCTGCTGGAAGCCCAGCGAGAAGGCCTTGTAAATGGTGGGGAGCGACTTGATGATGCCGATGATCCCGGCGCCGGCCATGGCGCCCACGCCGATCCGCTGGGCATACAGCTTGAAGACGTTGTCGGCGGACATACCGGGGATGAAGTCGGGGAAGCCGGACAGCGGCGCCGGCGGGATGGCGGTGCCGGTGATGTGCTGTCCGAAATGATAGATCAGCGGGACCAGTATCACCGTGGAGAACAAACCGCCGGCGCAGATGATGGCCGAGAAGCGCAGGCCGGTGATGTAGCCCAGGCCGAGGATCAGGCTGACCGCGTTGATGCTGACCGTCGCCTTGGCGCCGGTCGCCAGGTTGCGCATGAAGGGGAGGAACTGGAAGTTGATGATTTCGGACCAGGCGCGGACGCTGGTGGCCAGAAAGTCAAAGACGCCGCCGATGCAGGCGGCGTAGACCAGGGTGCGGGCCTGCTCGCCGCCCTTCTCGCCGGAGACGAACACCTCGTTGATGGCGGTGGCTTCCGGGAAGGGGAGCTTGCCGTGCATGTCGGCGACGAAATAGCGCCGCAGCGGGATCAGGAAGAGTAAGCCGAGGAAAGCGCCCAGCACCGAGACGATGTACATGGTCAGGACCATGGTCAGGGTGCCCGGCGCGACGTTCATGATGTACAGGGCCGGCAGGGTGAAGATGGAACCGGCCACGATCAGGCCGGACGCCCCGCCGATGCTCTGGATGATGACGTTCTCCAGGATGGTGTTGCGGCGCTTGAACAGCTGCGACAGTCCCACCGCCAGGATGCTGATGGGGATGGCCGCCTCGAACACCTGGGCGACCTTGAGGCCGGAGTACGTCGCGGCCACGGAGAATAGCAAAGTCATGAGAATGCCAGTGATCACCGCGCGGGCGGTGAACTCGGACATGACGGTGTCCGCGGTCACGTACGGGACGTACTGTTCCCCGGGCTCCAGGGGGCGGTAGGCGTTTTTGGCCAAGTTCCGGCTGGTGGGTTCCATGGGGCTCCTCCGCGTCGGTTAGGTATCGGTTGCGCTCTCAAGCATGAACTGGTGCAGGTCCATCAGGGTCGCCAGAGCGGGGGCGGTGCAGCCGCCGTACCAGCTCAGCAATTCGCCCCGCACCAGAAAGACCTGATCGGTCGCGACGCGGAAATCCGCCGCCACGACCGGGATCATCTCCTCGTCGAAGGGGTACGGTTCGGTGGGCAGCAGCACCCGCAGGTCGGTACCGCCGGGGACCATCGCCGTCTCGAAGCTGAAGTAACGCTCCGGCGCCTCGTCCAGGACGTTCTGGAAGCCGCACTCCCGCAGCAGTGCGGCGATGTAGGTGTTGCGGTTGAACGTCATGTACGGCTGCCGCCATACGGGGCAGAGCACGGGGATGGGCAGCTGCCACGAGCGGCTGGCCCGCTCCCGGCACGCGGCGAGCATCCCCGCCTGCGCCGCGGCGACGTCGGGGATGCCGAAGACCGCGCCCAGTTCCCCGAAGAGACGCGTCACGTCGTCCAGACTGGTGGGGAGGACCGCCCACACGCGCACACCCCGCTCGATCAGGGCGTTGGCGTGCTCGACCCGATTCTCCTCCATGTCCATGAGCACCAGGTCCGGCTGGAGGGCCAGCACCCGCTCCACGTCCGGGTCCTTCGTGCCGCCGACGGCGGGAACGGTCGCGGCCAGCTCCGGCGGGCGCAGGCAGAAGACGGTGCGGCCCGCCAGCCGGTCGGCGAGGCCCAGGCCGGCCAGGGTGTGGCTCAAACTGGGGACCAGCGAAACCACCCGGCGGGGCGGGCCGTCGAATCGCCACTCCCGCCCGGCGGCGTCGGTGATGCGGACCGGCGTGCTCATGCGCCGTCTCCCGCCGCCGGCCGCGGGGCGCGGGCGAACAGGTTGTACTTCAGGATGCACCAGAGGGCCCGGACTCCGTCCTTCCAGCCGATCTTCTTCCCCTCTTCGTATGTCCGGCCGTAGTAGGAGATGCCCACCTCGTAGATACGGCAGCGCAGGCGGGCCAGTTTGGCGGTGATCTCGATCTCGAAGCCGAACCGGTCCTCCCGCAGCTCGAAGCGGTCCAGGAGTTCCCGGCGGAGCACCTTGTAGCAGGTCTCCACGTCGGTCAGGTTCAGGTTGGTCATCATGTTGGACCAGAGGGTGATGAAGCGGTTGCCCAGCATGTGCCAGAAGTAGACGACGCGGTGGGCCGATCCGCCCATGAATCGCGAGCCGTAGACGACGTCGGCCTTGCCGTCGAGGATCGGCTTGAGCAGGATGGCGTACTCCTCGGGATCGTACTCCAGGTCGGCGTCCTGGATCAGGACCCAGTCGCCGGTGGCGCGGCCGAAGCCGGCGCGCAGCGCCGCCCCCTTGCCGCGATTCCGCTCGTGGTGAAGGACCACGACGCCCGGCAGCTCGCGGGCCAGTTCGCTGGCGAGATCGCCCGATCCGTCCTGTGAGCAGTCGTCCACCAGGATGATCTCCTTGTCGATTCCGGGCAGCGCCACTCCATGCACCCGGCGCACGATTTCGGCCAGGGTGTGCCGCTCGTTGTAGAAGGGGATGACCACCGAGAGCTTCATGCACCGACCTGTCGGGAAAATGAAGGCGTATTGTACCATCTTTCGTCAAACCGGACCGCAATTTATCGGCTGGCCACGCGGCGGCGTGGACGGGAAGACGCCCGGCCCGCCGCCGAAAAGTCGGATGACAAGCCCCGGCTTTTCATGTAGAGTGTCCCTTTGTGCAGGTGACACCATGGCCGCGCGCAGCCAGCTGCTGAACACACGCAATATCGGCATCATCGCCCATATCGACGCCGGCAAGACGACGGTGACGGAGCGGATTCTTTACTACAGCGGCAAGATCCATCGCATCGGCGAGGTCCATGACGGCACCGCCACCATGGACTGGATGATCCAGGAGCAGCAGCGCGGCATCACCATCACGTCGGCGGTCACCAGCTTCCCGTGGGGCGACCACCAGCTCCAGCTCATCGACACGCCGGGCCACGTGGATTTCACCATCGAGGTGGAGCGCAGCCTGCGCGTGCTGGATGGCGCGGTGGTGGTCTTCTGTGCGGTGGGCGGCGTCGAGCCGCAGTCGGAGACGGTCTGGCATCAGGCGGACAAGTACCATGTGCCGCGGCTGGCCTTCATCAACAAGCTGGACCGCGCCGGCGCCGATTTCTTCGGCGTGGTGGACCAGATGCGCGAGAAGCTGGCCGCCGTGCCCCTCCCTCTCCAGTTGCCCATCTTCAACGGCGACCGCCTCGATGGCGTGGTGGACCTGGTGGCCGGCCAGGCCCTGGTCTGGAAGGACGAGGACCTCGGCGCCGAAGTGGTCGCCGAGCCGGTGCCCGACGCCATGGCGACGGAAGTCCGCCACCACCGCGACCGCCTGGTGGAAATTCTGGCGGACCACGACGACGCCATCGCCGAGCGCTTCCTCGAGGGCGCCGAAGTGACTGCGGCGGAGCTGCGGGCGGCCATCCGGCGCGCCACCCTGAGCCTGCGACTGGTGCCGGTGTTCTGCGGCGCCGCGCTGCGCAACAAGGGGATCCAGCCCCTGCTGGACGGCGTGTGCGCCTACCTGCCGTCGCCGCTCGACATGCCGCCCATCGTGGGTCACGTGCCGGAGACCGGCGCGCCGGCGGAGCGGCACCCGGACCCGGCGGAGCCCCTCTGCGCGTATGTGTTCAAGGTGATGATGGAAGAGGGCCGGCGCATGTGCTTCCTGCGCGTCTACTCCGGCCGGCTGCAGGTGGGACAGGCCGCGTACAACGCCACCCAGAAGCAGGCGGAGCGCGTGGCGCGGATCTTCCAGATGCATTCCAACAAGCGGGCGCGGCTCGACGAGGCCGAGGCGGGCCACATCGTGGCGGTGATGGGCTTCAAGGCCGCCGGCACCGGCGACACCATCTGTGACGAGGCGCACCCCATCCTGCTGGAGCGCATCGGCGCGTACGAACCTGTGATCTCCATGGCGGTGGAACCCCGGCGCAACGCCGACCTCGAGAAGCTTCAGGTGACGCTCCGCAAGTTCGCCGACGAGGATCCCACCTTCCATGTCCACGACGATCCCGACACGGGCCAGACCATCATCTCCGGCATGGGCGAGCTCCATCTCGAAGTCGTCACGGACCGGCTGCGCACTGAGTACGGCCTGGCGGTCAACGTCGGCAAGCCCCAGGTGGTGTACCGCGAGACGGTCTCCACGCCGGCCGAGGGCGCCGCGGTGTTCGAGCACGAGATCGGGGGCCGCGACCACTATGCCGCCGTCACCCTGCGGGTGGAGCCCCTGGCGAGAGGCCGCGGCAACCACTTCGCCAGCCGGGTTCCCACTGACAGTATCCCTGAATTCGTATACGCGGCGGTCGAAACGGGCGTTCGGGAGGCCGCGTTCGGCGGCGTGCTGATGGGGTACCCTGTGGCGGATGTGGCCACCACCCTGATCGCGCTGGAGCAGCGGGAGGGGCAGTCGTCGGACATTGCCTTCAAAGCCTGCACCATGAAGGCGTTCGCCCAGGGCATTCAGGCGGCCGGCCCGGTGCTCATGGAACCCATCATGAACGCCGAGGTGCTGGTGCCAGAGGAGTTTCTGGGCGGCGTGGTGGGTGACCTGAGCGCCCGGCGGGGGAAGGTGCAGAAGATCACCCCCCGCAAGAACCTCGCCGTCGTCGACGCCCAGGTGCCGCTGTCGGGGATGTTCGGATATTCCCGCGCGGTCCGCACCCTGAGCCAGGGGCGGGCCACCTTTACCATGCAGTTTTCCCATTTTGAAGTGATGACCGGCTCCGGCGCGTAAGCTCAAACGCCCCCGCCTGGTTCGAGGCGCACGATGTCCCACGAAACAATCATGTGGCTGGTGTTCGGCGTGGCCGTGAGCGGCATGCTGGTGCTGGACCTGGGGGTGTTCCACCGGCGGGCGCACAAGGTGTCCATCCGCGAGGCGCTGGTCTGGAGCGCGGTCTGGATCGGACTGGCCCTGGTGTTTGCGGCGGGCGTCTGGTTCGAGCTGGGGCGGGAGCGGGCGCTGGAGTTCCTCACCGGCTACATCATCGAGAAATCGCTGAGCGTCGACAACCTGTTCGTCTTCCTGGTGATCTTCTCGTATTTCGGCGTGGCGCCGCGCTACCAGCACAAGGTGCTGTTCTGGGGCATCCTGTCCGCCCTGGTGTTTCGGGCGGCGTTCATCGCCGCCGGTGTCACCCTGATCCGCCAGTTCCACTGGGTGATCTACGTGTTCGGCGTGTTCCTCGTCTACAGCGGGGTGAAGCTCTTCTTCCAGAAAGGCCACGAGATTCACCCGGAGCAGAACCCCGTCCTTCGGCTGCTGCGCCGGTTCCGCCGCCTGTTCCCCATCACCAAGCGCTACCTGGGCGGGCGGTTTCTGTTCCGCCGCCACGGCGCCTGGGTGGGGACGCCGCTGCTGGTGGTCCTCATCATGATCGAGACCAGCGACATCGTCTTCGCCGTGGACTCGATCCCCGCCATTCTGGCCATCACCACAGACCCGTTCGTGGTGTACACCTCCAACGTGTTCGCCATCCTGGGCCTGCGCGCCCTCTACTTCGCCCTGGCCGGCGTGATGGAAGTGTTCCATTATCTGCACTATGGGTTGTCGTTCATCCTGGCGTTTGTCGGGGTGAAGATGCTGCTGGCCGACATCTATAAAATCCCGGTACCGGTCGCCCTCGGCGTGGTCGCGGTGATTTTAGCGGGTTCCGTCATCCTGTCCCTGCTGCGGCCGCCCGTCGCCGGGGCCGGCGCCGCTCCGCCGGCCGATCGCGTCGGCGATCCGCCGCCGGCGGAGTGAACCCTCGCTGTCCCTCTTGGATAGCTGACCTGCCGGACGGCCCGTCCGGCGACCGCCGGTCGAGTCGGGGTTGGCAGGCGCCGGCGTCTATGGTAAGGATAGACTCAGGAGCAACGATGGCCGCTGCGAGAATCGCCAGTTCATTTCGACCGATGATTCGAAACGTGAAAGTGCTGCTGTACGCAGTGGTGCTGGGTATCGTCGTGGGGCATGCGGCCACGTTCTACCACTGGGCAGTGGGCCGGTGCGCCGAGTTGTTCGCGCAGGGGTTCGCCGCCTTGCCGGCTTACCTGTTCGCCTTCATGCCGGTCGCCGGATCGCTGCTGCTGGTCGGGTTCCTGACGTTGAGCCGCACCCGCGTCAGCGAAAACGTTCCCACGATCATCGAGGCATCCATCCGCCACACGACCCTGCGCTTGAAAGAGGGGGTCAGTTGCTTCGTCACGTCACTCATCACGCTGGGTTCGGGCGGTTCGGCGGGACCCGAGGGGCCGATGGCCTTCGTCGGCGCGACCTTGGGCGCGGAGCAGGGCCGCCTGCTGCGAATGGATGCCCGCCGCGCCCGGGTGTTTCTGGCGGCGGGGGCGGCCGCCGGGATCGCGGCCATCTTCAAGGCGCCCCTGGCCGGCGTGCTGTTCGCGCTGGAGATCATCCTGCTCAACGATCTCACCCTCTCCGCGGTGACCCCGGTGATGCTGGCCGCGGTGTCGGCCGCGTCGGTCAATTTTTACTGGACCGGCGTCCGACCCACCGTGATTGTGCCGCCGTTCGCCATCCATAACTATCTGGAACTGGTGGTGTACGGATTGCTGGGTGTCGCCGGCGGCCTGGTGGCGGTGGCGTTCAGCCGATCCATGGTGGCGGCCGGTCGCTGGTTCGGCCGGCTCCGCTGGCCGATGGCCCGGCCGATCGTCGGTTCGCTCGCGGTGGGAGCGATCATCTGCGTTCTCCCGCAGGTCAGCGGATACGGCCACAACTACATCACGCAGGTACTGCAGGGAGAGCTGCCGCTGCTGCTCGTGGCCGGGCTCGTGGTCGGCAAGATAGTCGCCACGGCCTGCACCCTGCAGTCGGGCAATTCAGGCGGCATCTTCGCGCCGTCATTGCTCATCGGCGCCGCGCTGGGCGCCGCGGCCGGCAATGCCTTGCATTTGGTCGCGCCCGGGGCGGCGCCGGTCAGCGCGTTCGCCACCGTCGGCATGGCGGCGGTGATGGCGGGGGCGATCCACGCCCCCCTGACCGCGCTCGTGTTGATCTTTGAACTCACGCGGAATTACCTGGTGATCCTGCCGGTGATGACCGCGACGGTCGTCAGCACGGCGGTCGCCTACGGCCTGGGCGAGGATTCCCTCTACCTGACTCCGCTGGCCAAACGCCGGTTGGATTTTCGGCACTTTCGGGACCTCGGCGCCCTGGCCGACGTTCAGGCGCATGAACTGATGCGGACGCGGGTGCCCACCGTTCAGCTCACGGATCCGCCGGCGGAGATCCGCGCGCGGTTCAGACGGTTTCCCTACGACCAGTTGCCGTGCGTTGACGCAACCGGGCGGTTGTTAGGCTGCTTTTCGCGGGACGACGTGTCCCGAATCGGAAGCGGGCCCCTGGACCGCTGGGTGACCCCGTTCCCCGCGACAGTCCGTCCGGATGACACACTGTACGACACCCTGCGGATGCTGCGGACAGTCGAGGGGGTGCTGCCGGTGGTGGACGCGGCCGGCCGTCTGGCGGGCATTGTCTCGCGGCGGATCTTTTTGGAGCGGTTCCAACCCCTGCTCAAGGTCCGTTCCGCCATGCGCAGCGGACTGTGACAATTCGGTTCAGCGGTTCGCGGGATTAACATCTTGGCGGCCGGCGGGATCTGTGTTAAAGTAGAACTGAAACCGGAACCTGAACAGCACAAGCATTTTAACGCCGCCTCCAACGACAACGAAAGGGAACGAGCGATGCAACGACTGGCCGCCGTGCTCAGAGAGGATGTCTGTCGCCAGATCGAGGAGATCGGCGCGGCCGATGTCCTGGTGGGGATTCCCAGCTTCAACAACGCCCGCACCATCGGCCACGTGGTCCGGGCGGCGCAAGCCGGCCTCGGCAAATACTTCCCGGCATGCCGCGCGGTGCTGGTGAACTCCGACGGCGGCTCCACCGACGAGACCATGAACACGGTCCGGCAGGCGTCGGTGGATTTTAACGCGGTGCTCGTCCAGAACCAGGCGCAGCCCCTGCACAAGATCCTGACGCCGTACGTGGGCCTGCCCGGCAAGGGGAGCGCGTTCCGGACCGTGTTTGAGATCGCCCGGGCGCTGAAGGTGAAGGCCTGCGCCGTCGTGGATTCGGACCTGCGCAGCATCACGCCGGAATGGTTCGAGCTGCTGTTGCGGCCGGTGCTGGAAAGCGGTTTCGACTATGTGGCGCCGTACTACCACCGGCACAAGTACGACGGCACCATCACCAACACCATCGTCTACCCCCTGACCCGGGCCCTGTTCGGCAAGCAGATCCGCCAGCCCATCGGCGGCGATTTTGGCTTTTCGGGCCGTCTGTCCGAGTTCTATGCCGACCAGAACGTCTGGGAAAGCGACGTGGCCCGGTACGGGATCGACATCTGGATGACCGGCACGGCCGTGGCCAACGACTTCCGCGTCTGCCAGGCGTTCCTGGGCGCCAAAATCCATGATCCGAAAGATCCGGGCGCGGACCTCAGCGCCATGCTGCATCAGGTGGTTGGGGCGCTCTTCAATTTGATGGAAACCTATTGGGAGGCGTGGCAGTCGGTCGCGAGTTCCATGCCGGTGCCCACGTTCGGCTTTGTCTACGCGGTGGGGTTGGAGCCCGTGTCGGTCAACCTGGCCGGCATGTTGGAGAAAATGCGCATGGGCGTCCGGGAACTCCGGGACGTCTACTGCCAGATCGTCTCGCCGGAGAGCATGGCCGGTCTCGTCGCGGCCGCCGATCAGAACGACGAGCGGTTTGCCTTACCCGACGAAACCTGGGTGCGTCTGATCTACGACTTTGCCCTGGCCTGTCATCGACGGACCATGAACCGGGAACACCTGATCAAATCGCTGACCCCGCTCTACCTGGGCAAGGTGGCCTCGTTCGTGATCGAGTGTCGGGACAGCGACGCCGCCGCGGTCGAACAGCGTCTGGAGACGCTCTGCCAGGCGTTCGAGCGGGACAAGCCCTATTTGATCTCCCGCTGGGAACCGCAGCGCTGATTCCATCGAGGAGGGTGCGGCCATGAAAGAAATCTGGGCGCGGATCATCGTGGAGCCGTTGGAGCGCTTCGTGGGCATGATCGCCTCGTTCCTGCCCAACCTCCTGGTGTCGATGATCCTGATCGTCGCGGGCATCGTCTGCGGCTGGCTGGCCAGGCGAGTGATCACCGGCCTGCTCCGGGTGGTGAAGGCGGACCGCTTTTTCAAGAAGTCGGGCATGATGCAGGCGCTGGAGCGGAGCGGGCTCAAGGATAGCCCCTCCCGGCTCATCGGCCAGTTGACGGGCTGGCTGGTGGTGCTCGTCTTCACCGTGGTCGCCCTGACCGCCCTGAAAGTGCCGGCGGTCGAGAACCTGCTGAGCCAACTGCTGCTGTACCTGCCCAACCTGTTCGTGGCGGCGGTGATCCTGATGATCGGCTTCATCCTCGGCAATTTCCTCCAGCGGACCGCGCTGATCGCCGGCGTCAATGCCGGGGTGCGGCTGGCCCGGGCCGTCAGTCGGTGCGTCCAGTACGGCGTTTACTTTTTCGCGGTGGCCATGGCGCTGGAGCAACTGGGCATCGGACGCGAGACGGTCCTCATCGCGTTCGCGATCATGTTCGGGGGCGTGGTGTTGGCCCTGGCGCTGGCCTTCGGTCTGGGAGGGCGGACCATCGCCCGGGAGTATCTGGATCGGATGATCAAGGGCGGTGATCAGGAGCCGGATGATTTCCATCATCTTTAGGTTCGTCCGGCGCGACGGGACGTGGTGCGACTGTCTGAACCGCTGAAAGGGTTTGACGGAGTGGCGTCATGCGTGATTCCGCCATGCAGTGGCTGGTGTTTTCCGATCTGGACGGGACGCTGCTGGACGAGCGGACGTACTCCTGGGCCGCCGCGCGGAGCGGACTTGAGCTGCTGGCTGGACGAAGCGTGCCGCTGGTGCTGGTCACAAGCAAAACCCTGGCCGAGGTGGAACCGCTGCGGCGGGACATGCAGCTGGGCGACCCGTTCATTGTGGAAAACGGGGCCGCCGTGTTTTTGCCGCCGGGCGACGAGTGGCCGGAGGCGGCTGATCTGCCGGAGATGGCCGGATACCGCTGCCGGTTGTTCGGCCGGGCATATGCGGACGCGCGCCGCTTCATGACCGCCGAAGGATCCCGGCTGGGCGCGCGGGGATTCGGCGATATGACTGTCGATGAGATCTCGGCCAGAACGGCGCTTCCGGCCGACGCGGCGGGCCGGGCGGCGGAACGGCTGTTCACCGAGCCGTGCGAAGTGGAGCCGGCCCGGCTCGCCGAGATGGAAGCTCTCGCCCGCCGTGCCGGATTCAAGGTTCTGGAGGGTGGCCGGTTCTGTCACCTTGTGGCCGCGGGGCAGGACAAGGGGACGGCCGTGCGGTGGTTGATTGCGGCCTACCAGCGGCGCTGGCCGGCCCGGCGGATCCGGACGGTGGGCATCGGGGACAGCCCGAACGACCTGGATTTTCTCTCGGTTGTGGACATCCCGGTTCTGGTCCAGCGTCCCGACGGCACCCATTTGGGGGCTGATGGTCTGCCCCGGGTTCTGCGGACGGACGGAATCGGACCGGCGGGTTGGAATGGGGTGATTCACCAATTGTTTGGAAACGATCGCTGATGCCGTGGAGAAGACGTCGCCGCCGCCGGGCCGAGTGTGAAAGCATAGGAGCATGCCATGAGTGATTTCTTTCAGAACGGCGTGATCACCACTCTGCCCATTCTGGGTAACCGCCCGGTGGAGGACCTGGAAGTCGAGCTCCGGGGATATGCCACGTCCTGCAAGATCGCGCTCCTCCTGCCGGCGCTGGTCACCGAGTTTGAAGGGCCGGCGATGAAGAATATTCTGAAGCAGCTTCAGGGCATTGACTATGTGCACCAGGTCGTCGTTTCGCTGGACCGGGCCGATCAGGCGCAGTTCTTCGAAATTCGGGAGTACTTGCGGCGGCGGCTGCCGGCGGTGCAGGTGGTCTGGCATGACGGCCCCCGAATGCAGGCGCTCTACCAGCGCTTGCGGGGAGAAGACTTTCCGGTGGACATGCCGGGCAAGGGACAGTCCGTCTGGATGACTATGGGATACATCCTGGCGGAAGGAGACGTGGACGGGATCGCGCTGCACGACTGCGATATCACCAATTACGACCGAGGTCTCCTCGCGCGTCTCGTCTATCCGCTGATGAGCCGGCAGGCGGATTTCGAATTTTGCAAGGGGTATTACGCCCGGGTGAACGGACGGCTGTACGGCCGCGCCACCCGGCTGTTTTTCACGCCGATCATCCGGACGCTGAAACGCACCGTGGGCCGCCTGCTCTACCTGGAATACCTCGACAGCTTCCGCTATCCCCTGGCGGGCGAGTTCGCGATCCACTCCCATCTGGCCGAGTCCATCCGGATCGCTCCTGACTGGGGGCTGGAGATCTCCACTCTGGGCGAAGTGTATCAAAACACGTCGCTGAAGCGCATCTGTCAGGTGGAGTTGATGGACAGCTACTGTCACAAGCACCAGACCATCGACATCCGCAAACCCAGCAAAGGTTTGGTTCGGATGGTCATGGATATTTCCCTGTCCTTGTTCCGGATCCTGACCCAGGACGGTGTTGTGTTGTCGGATGCCCACTTCCGCTCCCTCCAGACCAGTTACCTGCGGGAAGCCCGCGAGGCGGTGGACAAATACAGCGCCATGGCCGCGATCAACCGGCTGGAGTACGATCGGCATGCCGAGAGCTCGGCGGTGGAGGCTTTCCAGAAAGGCTTTCGGCTGGCCATCGAGCGGTTCCGGGAGGATCCGGTGGGCGCGCCCATGATTCCGGCGTGGACCCGCGTCCGCTCGGCGATTCCGGACTTGGCGACTGAGCTGCTGGCCGCGGTTCGGGCCGACAACTCCTGAGCCGGCCGGTAAAAAGTGCTTGCTTTCGCTACGATGCTGGTGTATAAAACTTCGCTTGCGCGCGTTGGGCGCACCTGTGGAATCAGTCGGTCAGACGGAGTGATCATGAAAGAAAACACGCATCCCAAGTACGAGAAGACCATGGTGACCTGCGCCTGCGGCAACACCTTCGAGACCCGTTCCACCAAGCCGGAGATCCGGCTGGAGATCTGCTCGAAGTGCCATCCGTTCTTCACTGGCCGCCAGAAACTGGTGGATACCGCCGGCCGCGTGGAGCGGTTCACCCGCCGCTACACCAAGACGGCCAGCGCGAAAAGCAGCGAACAGTAGCCGAATTCGACAAATTCCCAAAGGGTTGCCCGGGCCGAGGCCGAGGGCAACCCTTTTTGTTTATCCACGGGAGCTAAACGATGTCGGAATGCCGACGCAAGCTGGAGACGGATATCCTGGTGGGCGGCCAGGCGGTGCTGGAGGGCGTCATGATGCGCACGCCCAACACCATCGCCGTCGCGGTCCGTCGGCCCGACGGGGAGATCGTGGTCAAGCGCGAGCCGGCACCCAAATGGACCGACCGGGCCCGATTTCTGAAATGGCCGTTGGTCCGCGGCACGGCCATCCTGTTGCAATCGCTGGTCATCGGAATTAAGGCGCTTAACTTTTCGGCCGAGGTGGCCATGGCCGAGCCGGCCGAGGACGGCGGGCAGCGGGAGAAAGGAACAAGCACGGCCGGCGGCGGCAGCCAATGGATGCTCGTCGGGACGTTGGTGTTCTCGCTGGCGGCCGGCATCGCCCTGTTTGTGCTGGTGCCGTACTGGCTGAGCGCCCTGATCACCGCGTGGGTCTACCCGGCGGAGTCCACCGACGCGGCGGTGCACGCGCACTGGCTGTTCTTCAATCTCGTGGACGGCGTCATCCGGGTCATCTTCTTTCTGGGTTACATCCTGCTTATCGCCCAAATGAAGGACATCCACCGCGTCTTTCAGTACCACGGCGCCGAGCACAAGGTGGTGCACCTCTGGGAAGCCAAGCAACCGCTTAAGGTCGAGCACGCCCGCGCCTATTCCACGCTCCATCCCCGCTGCGGCACCAGCTTTCTCTTGTTCGTGATGGTGATCAGCATCCTGGTGTTCACCGTGTTCAAGTTCGACTGGTGGGTGTTCAAGGTGCTGTCGCGGGTGTTCCTGCTGCCCCTCATCGCCGGGATCTCGTACGAACTCATCCGGCTCTCGGCCCGCTTCCCGCGCAATCCGGTCCTCAGGGCGATCATGACGCCGGGCCTGGCGCTCCAGCGGATCACCACCCAGCCCCCCGATGACGCCATGCTGGAGGTGTCGCTGCGGGCCCTGCAGGAAGGCCTCGAGCTGGAGGCGCAGCTCAAGGAGGCGGCGGAGCCCGCCGCGGTCGCCTGACCCGGGAGGTCAGCCATGTTTCGAAAACTGGACGAGATCGAACATCAGTACGAAGAGCTGCAGCGGTTGCTTGAAGATCCGGCCGTGACCGCCAACCACGTGGAGTACCAGAAACACGCCAAGGCCCAGCGGGCCATCGCCGACGTCGTCAAGGCATACCGGATCTGGAAAGAAATGGCTCGGAGCCGGGCCGAGGCGGAACAGATGGCCGCGACTGAAACAGACAACGAACTTCGGGAAATGGCGGCCGCGGAAGCATCCGAGCTGGCCGAGCGGATCGCCGGCGCCGAAGAAGAACTCAAGGTGCTGCTCCTGCCCAAGGATCCCAACGACGAGAAGAACGTCATTCTCGAGATCCGTGCGGGCACGGGTGGCGAGGAGGCGGCCCTGTTCGCCGCCGACCTGTTCCGGATGTACAGCCGCTACGCCGAGCGCCACCGCTGGCGGATGGCCATGGTCAGCGAGAACGCCACCGGCATCGGCGGCTACAAGGAAGTCATCCTGAACATCGAGGGCGAGCGCGTGTACAGCCGGCTCAAGTACGAGAGCGGCGTCCATCGCGTTCAGCGAGTGCCGGCCACCGAGGCCAGCGGCCGGGTCCACACCTCGGCGGTGACGGTGGCCGTCCTGCCCGAGGCGGACGAGGTGGAAATCCAGATCGACCCCAAAGACATTCGGGTGGACACGTTCTGCTCCTCCGGCCCCGGCGGCCAGTCGGTCAACACCACGTATTCCGCCGTCCGCCTCACCCACATCCCCACCGGGCTGGTGGTGAGCTGCCAGGACGAGAAGAGCCAGATCAAGAACAAGGCCCGGGCCATGAAGGTGCTCATGGCCCGGCTATATGAGGCGGAGCGGGAGAAGCGCGATCGGGAGATCTCCGCCACCCGCCGTTCCCAGGTGGGCTCCGGCGACCGGAGCGAGAAGATCCGCACGTACAACTTCCCCCAGAACCGGCTGACCGACCACCGTATCGGGCTGACGCTGCACCAATTGGATCTGATCATCGACGGGGACCTGGACGGGGTGCTCGACGCGCTCGTCGCCCATTTCGAGGCTGAGAATCTGAAACAATCGGCGGCGGTGTCGTAAGGCCGCCGGCCGCCTCGGCGACCGCACCGTTCCAGCCGCGTTCCGGACATGACGACCGCCCACACACCACCGCTCACCATCGCCGCGCTGCGGCTGGAGACGGCCCGCCGCCTGCGGGCCGCCGGCCGGCCCGAGGCCGCTCGGGACGCCGACATGCTGCTGGCCTGGGCGTTGGGCCGGGAGCGGACCTTCCTCCTGGCCCATCCGGATGCCGCCGTGCCGGCTGAGGCGGCCGTGGCGTTGGCGCGGGCGGTGGAGCGGCGCGCGGCCGCTGAGCCGGTCCAACACATCATCGGTGAACGGGAATTCTGGCGCGACACGTTCCGGGTGAACCCGGCGGTGCTGATCCCCCGGCCGGAAACCGAACTGCTTGTGGAGAAAGGCGCCGAGGCGCTGCGGGCGATCGAGGCGCCGTACGTGCTGGATCTGGCCACGGGGAGCGGCTGCGTCGGCCTGAGCCTGTTGCGGGAGTTGCCCCGGGCCCGGCTGCTGGCGACGGACCGGTCACCGGCGGCGCTGTCGGTCGCCCGCGGCAACGCTGTCCGGCTCGGTGTGGACGCGCGCGCCGCGTTCGTATGCGGCGACGGGTTGACCTTCCTGCGGAGCGGTCCGGCGGGTTCGTTTCACCTGATCGTGGCCAACCCGCCTTACGTGTCCCGCAGCGATCTGGAGGGCCTGCCCGCGGAGGTGCGGGACTGGGAACCCCGGCTGGCTCTGGACGGCGGGGCGGACGGCCTCGACTGCTACCGCGCCTGGCTACCGCCCGCCCTGACATTACTCCGCATGGGCGGCCGTCTGCTCATGGAGTTCGGGCATGGTCAGTGGCCGGCGCTGACGGGACTGCTGGCAGGGCTGGGGTGCGACGCGACCATGTTCCCAGACCTGGCGGGGATTCCCAGAGTGTTTCAGGTTGTGCGTGGCTGATCCGGCGATCCGGGTAAACGGTGTCATGGCCGCTTACGCGGCCTCATTGAAGCCGGGGAACAGGCGCCGGATGTCAGGTTGCAACAGGGTGATCATCGCCCAGATGCCGAACGGGACTCCCAGCACCAGGCACGGCGATCCCAGGCACGGAATGAGCGACAGCATCGCGGCGCCCATCGCCCAGGCGTAGGACCGCGCTCGCTGCATCTGCAGGGCGCCGAAGGCGATGATCGCATCGAACACCAGGCTGATGGCGGGGAGGACCAAGGCGAAGGACAGGGGATTCCACCCGTCGCCGCCCATGATTTGGGCATACTGTTCGGCGCCGTGCGGCAGGCGGCCGAAGGATGGATGACCCAGCAGATTGGACAGCAGGATGAACAGGTCAAAACCGGCGTCGAGCCCGGCCGCGACGATCATGCCCACTGCCGGGCCAATGAGTCGTTGACGCATGGGACACCTCCATTTGGAGTGGCGGTCGGCCCGCAACGAAGCACCGCCGGCCGTCCGTTTCCTCCATCTGTTTTGAACGACTCCAGCCTATCTCAAATTGGCCGCTTTGCCAACCGCCGGCCGGTTCATTTTCTCTGTTGACGGGACCCGTCGTTCGGTTCAATCTGGTACAATCACCGGCGAGCATGAAGCGGTGACAGCGAGTGGTCACCGATCATTTTGAGGCGGGGAATTTGGCGCAAGGGTGACAATCATGGCAGAAATTGCGGACAAGCGATTTAAGTTCGAATCGAGCGCCCTGCCGGCGGAGACGTTTGCGGTGGTGCGGTTCCGGGGTGAGGAGGGGTTGTCGCGGTGCTACCGGTTCGAACTGGAGCTGGTGGCGGAGGAGGCGGACCTGGACCTGGCGGCGGTGCTGGCGGCGCCGGTCACATTCACCATCCTGCGGACCGTCGGGGATATACCGTTTCATGGCATTCTGGCCGGATTCGAGCAGCTCCACCAGATGGATAATTACGTCTTTTATCGGGCGGTGCTGGTGCCGAAACTGTGGTGGTTGGGTCTGACGCACCACAACCAGGTGTTCCTGAACCAGACCGTGCCCCAGATTCTGGAAACCTGTCTGAAGGATGGCGGCCTGTCGAGTCTGGATTTCGAGCTGCGGCTGCAGAAGGAATATCCCGCCTGGGAGTATATCTGTCAATATCGGGAAAGCCACCTGGCGTTCGTGTCGCGCTGGATGGAGCGGGAGGGGATCTACTACTACTTTGAGCAAGGTTCGGGCGGGGAGAAGGTGATCCTGACGGACACGAAAGTGGCGCACGGCGCCATGCCCGACGGCGAGACGCTGCACTACTCCTCGCCGTCGGGGCTGCAGCACTTCCACCGCGAGGAGATTCTGTTCGAACTTCGGTGTCTGCAGCAAACGCTTCCGAAGAGCGTTGTTCTGAAAGACTACAACTACGAGACGCCGTCGCTGGAACTGAGCGGACAGGCGGACGTGGCGCCGCAGGGGCGGGGCGAGGTGTACCTGTACGGGGAGCACTTCCGGACGCCGACGGAAGGGGCGGCGCTGGCGGGGGTGCGGGCGGAGGAGCTGCGGTGCCGGGAGCGGGTGTTCGCCGGCAGCAGCACGGTGCCATACCTGCGGCCGGGATACACGTTCCAGGTGCCCGATCACTACCGCGCCGATTTCAACGGGACGTACCTGACCACGGCCCTGACGCACGAGGGGAGCCAGGCGGCGTACCTGCTGGCGGGGCTGGGGGGGGAGCTGACGGTGGGCGAGCGGGAGCCGTACTACCGGAACACGTTCGAGGCGGTGCCGGCGGGGGTGCAGTACCGGCCGGCGCGGGAGACGGCGAAGGCGCGGCTGTACGGGACGCTGAACGCGAAGGTGGACGGGGCGGGCAGCGGGCAGTACGCGGAGCTGGACGGGCAGGGGCGGTACAAGGTGGTGCTGCCGTTTGACGTGTCGGGGCGG
>Ga0209163_1000132_pt1 | contig 177709 bp, 155 predicted proteins | sample MTBAKSrepl2MetaG_FD_187457 | JGI IMG/M metagenome (GOLD analysis project Ga0209163, IMG submission 187457) | Enrichment culture microbial communities om Arthur Kill intertidal strait, New Jersey, USA, that are MTBE-degrading - MTBE-AKS2 (Arthur... | ecosystem: Environmental > Aquatic > Marine...
TTTGAAGTTGTTATTATAATATCAAATGGGAAATTAATTACTACCATCTCAGGGGGGGTCTTATTTAGCCATGGCTTATGGAACCTAATTTCACTCATTTTTTCTCCATTTGTTTAAGCATATAACGATGTTGCGTTTAAGCGGACGCCAAAAGGTTTCCGCTACTAATTAAATGATTTACTGACAATGTTACCATAGGTGAAACAATGAATAAAAAACAGAACAAAGCCAAACTGCAAATGAAACGACCGGCTACAGCGTTCCGCTTGAGACGCTGGTTGGGTGGCGTTTTTGTATTACCAAATATTGCAATAGCAAAATTGTGTTGGGATGGATTCAAAAAAAGAGAAATAAAGGCAATGATTAAAGATATACCATTGATTGTACCAATAATGTTATGGTTATTCATCTTTGTCCTCATGCTTAGCCTTGTCGGAAGAATTTACTTGTGGCTGAGTTGAATCAATCTGGAGAATAACTTTTTGAAAACTTAGGAGTAATTTTATGTCATCACGTACAGTTTTTCGTTTATCATCAGAAAGGGAATCATCAAGTAGCTTATTAGCTAATTTATCAATTGTTAGTGCAAGGCTTTCTGATGTTTTTATTTTTGACGATAATATTTTATGCCCATCTATGCTCGGATCAGCATTAAGGCTCTCGGATACAAATGACATAATATCGTTCTGCCAAGTGTTTGTTGCTTTTGTGATCTGTTCAAGTAACGCTTCCGCTTTTTTTGATGTAGCCATCGCTAAGCCAAAGAATACACAAGACACAATCAATGAAAGAATTGGTAATACATATTCAATTATAATATTCATTTTAAGCCACCTAACGGCGTGGTTTTTAAGCCGCCGCCCAACACAACAATGCAGCTTTGAAAAACTAATGCCAATAATTTTATAAATACTTTTTTATTACGACTAACTTCAAAAAGCAACTAACATTTACAACGTAACTTCTTAATTGCACAAATGCCGAACAGTTTAAAGCGGGCGGCTTGTAAAACTGGTTATACGGCATTTACTTTATTTTACATTCAGTATCCCAATCAAAACCAATGTTTTTAAGTTTTGCAATTCTTTTTTCATTTGGACGCGATACTCTTAATTTATAATACCAATCACCAAGTTTTGGAAAGTCCTTAGATTTGCGAGGCACATTGAAATGACCGTTCTTTAAGTAAAAACTATGGAGTTCATTTAGGCGCTTATCCCATCTTTCTTCAACGGCATCCCAAACCATTCCAAGATTATTAAGAGCTTCTTCACGCTCCTTGGAAATTTTACCTCTCTTTTTTAAGATTCTTTGGCCATTAATCCAGCGACCTAATTTCCCAAATTCCTTATCAAGCTGCGGTACTTTTATATTGCCATATTTTTCTTTATATAACAAAAGTAATTCTAATATGTCATTTTCGATAGGTTGGATTTTGTCTATTATACTTTTGTTGAATGCACCTAATTGATTTAATAATTCTTCTCTTTCTTTTGATAATTTACCTTTCCTATAAGCGTTTTTTTGATTTCTTAACCAATTAGATAATTTTTGATTTTCATAATGTTTGGGTACGAAAGAATTGCCATGTTGATTAAAGAAAGTTTTTAATTCCTCATACATCATTTTCCATGAATTATCAATCGGATCCCAATCAAAATTTATTTTGTTTAATAGATCAATTTTCCTTTCATCTAGTAAACCTTTTTTTCTTTTTGTCCGCATTGCTGTCGCCCAATAAGCAAGGGTTTTAGTTTCTGGATCATCTCTTGAAATAGATGAATGACCATATTGATCAATAAATTCTAGAAGTTCTTGATAGTGTAATTCCCAAATGAATTCAGCTTTTCTATTATCTCTAGATTTATCAACTTTAATTTTATTTTTTCCTTGGTTCCTTTTATGTCTTTTTGATACATCTGTTTTGGATTCAACAGCATTGCTTCTTTTTATATAACGATATCTTTTGTTTTCAATAATACCTAGATTTTTACCCCAACTAATTATTTTTCTCAATTTCCACTTTATTGTTTCATCACTGTATAACTCACCAAATCTTTCTTTGAAAAGCGGGAATAAATACTTGTTAGAATTTGCAGCCTCCCAGATAAATGTATAATCTTCAGAACTCAATTTAGTTTTTGCATCTTTGTATATAGCGCTAATATTTTCTATTGTAAGCTTATTTTCTTTGAGCCATCCAAATTTTTTAAAATCATTTATTACATGGTTGTCAATTGATGAAATGGAGGTGACTGAATTTTTCAATAAATTAAATGAATTTTTAATACTGCTAAATGATGAGCTGGGGAAAAATGTAATAATTCTATTGCGCCGTGAAATATTGCCAACCTCGGTTAAGTTTCCTAATTCTGCTAGTATAGTGTTTCGATCCTCATTACATAAAGTGATTTCTCCACTCTCATCAACATCAATAATTTTAACTAATGTAAGCCATCCAATTAAAATATTTGCATAAACATCCCATGTTTTTTTAGTTGCTTCGCCAAATGGAAACTGTGAATTTAGAAATTCGGGCAATTCATCCAGATGAATTGATGTTTTTTCTGATAATTTATTTAATAACTTTGTTACCAGATGATTGTTATACAATTGTTTTCTTATATATTCACCTAGTCGCCCTTCTTTATAAATATCCATAATTCGCTGGGGGATTTCCCAGCCATCACCAGTTTTAACCACTAGATTTAAGCTATTGAATTCTCTAATTAAATTAAGTGAAGTGCCTTTTTTAAAACAGAAAAGCATTTGGATATCATCAACTGAAAATCGTTTCATACTAATAAGCTTGTGGTAGGGAAGAATAATACTATTAGGAGTCCACCTATAAATTATCAATTGTCTAAATTCGGGTAGCTTATTGTATTTAAGATAGTCCTTAAAAACATCATTATAAGTATCATACGTTGATCCAGATAATCTTAACAATCTTGCACGTGTCAATTTATCTAGCATTTGTGTTAAAAGTGGGTCTTCATCAAAATGTCGATGAAGTTCAGTGAATTCTGCAGGTAGCGCAATTGCTATTTTGGTAAGATAATCTCTTTCGGCTTCGTCCAATATTTGCAGTTCTTCGTCGAAGAGATTATCGAGTTTTAAATGAGAAGCAAATAACTCTTTTTGAGAGGCTCCTAATTCAATTAGCTTTAGTATATGTGCAATTGTACGTTTCAATAACCATGGAAATCCTTGTGTGAATTCGAGGATATAAGACTGTACTTCATGACTAATCTTCGTTTCGGTTGCTTCACTTATCTTTCTAAGTAAAAGGGCAGCTTCTTTTTTAGTAAAATCCAGCAGTTGATAATGTTTGGAAAAAGTGTTTAATTTTTCTAAAGATATTTTTGACTCATCGTAAGTAGTTAGTTGGTCGCTTTTTCTAGCGATTATTAAAAAAATATTTTTGCACCTTGAAACAATATAATTTGCAATACTCTCATATGCATTATAAACCGATGGATTACTGAATGTGGATTCAAATTGATCAATCAATAATATCGATTTCTTAATATCCTTATTTTCTTCAAGGTCTTTCAAGAATTCTTCGACATCCCTAAAATCTTTGGGCATTTGATTAGATTTAGTGAAACGTTGGATAACATAAAACAAATCCAGTACAGATTTGATATCCCTTGCATCATGAAGTTCTGTATGCACATTATATCTTTTGAACATATCATCAAGGAATGCAAGCAGTGAACTCTTTCCAACCCCAGATCTACTTTTTATTTGGATTATATTTGGTGTTTGAAACTTATCTATTCTTGTGAGTATTTCGGTATATACTACTTCTCTTCCAACAAAGTATTTTGGTCCAGCAGGTAAACGATAATCAATCCAAGTCTGTCCAACTATTAAGCCATTCAATATTACTTTTTCAGAGAATTCAGTGCTAGTGCGTTTAGAACTAATGTAATTCAGGGAACTCAATTCCTTAATTTCTTTTTTTATATTCTGTATAAATGTTTCATCAGTTATAGTCTCCCCGTCTTTATTAAATATTATAAAAAAGGCAGGCGTAGCAGCAGAATTCTTTTTACAAATATGAACTAAAAAAAAACCATTATTTGTAATGAGTTGATACTCAAAAAGAACATCATACTTGGATTTGTGTAATTTTCTTTCAAGTACTTTAAATGAAACGTACTCTAATTCATCTCTTATTTCATTAAAGAGTTTTTGACCAGTCAATACAATTATATTATAATTGTTATCACGTAATGATTGGTAATAATCGTTTGTTTCGGCGGTTAGAGAAGTTAATGATAAAAATAGACCGGTTATTTTATTTTCGGCAATGCCAAGCGGAAGTAATTTACCAACAAAGGAAGTAAAAATTTCAGAGCCAATATTTTTATTATATGCTTTCGCTTCTCCAACAACTTGTAATGAGGTAGTTTTGTTCGTGCCGTCAAGATCATATTCAAGACTATTCTTTTTTTTCCTTAGCTCAACTACAAAACCTCTTTTGGTGAGAAAATCAGAAAGTAGTTTCTCAAATAAAATACCTTTATAATAATTTCTGTTTTCTATAGATTGATCTGAATGATAAAAAAGAAACATAAATATTCTCTTTTTGAAAAATTATTATTGCCGTATAACGGTGTTGCCGATAAGCCGCCGCCCAGAACAGGGAAGCCGCATAAAAAGCCAACGCCAATAATTTTATCTTCTGCCCATTTTTAAGAGCAGGTTAATTTCCACGATTTGCAAAACCTACGCTACAAGGTTTCCTAAACTGAAAAGCCAAACACAAAAATCATTTCACCCGCGGAATAAAAAGCGCGGTCGGTTTTGAGCGGCTTGTTATAAACCTTTCTTATATCTCATTAAACTCAATATCTTCTTCTGTAAATGTACCAGCAGCTATTCTTTGATTTCTAGCTCGTTCTGCATTTAAGCCAGCATTAATAATATGCAATAATGCTATTGATCCATTTAAAGTGCCGCCAATATCATAACCTGTTGTGCTATCGAGTAAATTCTGAGAAACAATATTCATGGTATCGTTGATAGTTTTAATAGCTTCCTTAATAAGTTTTCGACTGGCTTTCTCAAGTGGCTTTGGAGTTTTCTTCAGTGCCATATGAAAATCACTATGTGCTAATAATCTATTACGCCAATCGCGCGCAAACTCAGTTTTTTCAACCGCAAGATTAATTTGAGACTGCAATTTAGCTTGTATCTTATCGTCCTTGATTAACAACTTAAACTGCTGAACTGAAAGATTTTTCTTCTTCATAGTCTGCGGTGGATCTGTAAGCCTTGTCAAATTTAGAAGGATACTCTCCCATAGAGCTTTCTCATGTAAATAGAAAAATTCAGGAGCGCTCTCGTTCATCAAAGCAATGCGAGATTCTTTACTACCGTAGAGTACAACGTATTCTTCCCATTTAATATTGAGCCAAGTTACTTGTTGCCAAAGCTCGCTATATACTTCCCCGAGTTCTTCACCAAGTTTTTCTATATTTTGCGATCTTGCTTCATCACCAGAATACGTTGATGACATCACACCTCCTTGTTTATAACGGTTGATGCGTGGATTATAACGTTATGAAACTAAACATAATATGGAAACTCTAATCGTGATTGTAAACAATCCCAAGTCCGTCAATATTTTTATTAAGGTAATCTGCCACTATACGAGCATTTTTGTCAGATTCATCTTTCAGATAAAGAAATACAGTGACATCATGCTTATTAAAAAAAGGCATGTCGCCAATACCGTTTTCTATCTCCAATAAAGGCTTCATCGGTTCACTATATTCTTTGACTGTAAAAGATATTTGCTTCATTCCTTCGCTCTTTGGACTTCCCATTTCGGATTCCTAACATTTTGTGAAAATTTTATAGAGTTTATAACGATGTGGCAAATAACCGGCGCCCCAGAACTGCGATGCCATACTATTGCACACACTTTAATAATTGGCAAACGGTGATTAACTTTCAATACAATCGCCGGTTGCTACAATATTGTTTATTAGTACACTGCTAAATAGCAATGCTTTATAATTTCACTAAACTTAAGAACTAAACAAATGCCGCATTGAAAAACGGCGTCCGGTTGCTTTGCTTGTTAGTTGCCTATAAGTTGTAAATTAAACCTATGATTAAATTTAGCGTTAAAAAATGCTGACTATAATTTGATAAATCTCTTCCATTCTCATCGTAAAATACTCCATACAGATATCTTAGTTTTATACCGTAGTGAAAATACCAATTAGTTGAGCTGTCGTTAATTGGAGTTATCATTTCTATCGTTCCACTTAAGCCAACATTAAAAGAAGCTAATCTATCTTCATAATTTTCTTTGTCATAAGAAATATTTCTATTCACAATTGAAAAGGAAGTGCCAATGCCATAAAATAATTTTTCACTTAATTTGTTTTTTAAAAGAATATCTACTGTGTGAAATGATAAAATAGCATCAACATAAGAAGTGCCAATATCAAATCCACTCGTTCTCACAAATTCCAAAGCACCATTATTGATTGCATAAATGAATGAGTAGTCTATTTGAACATCATATCCAAACAGGGCTCGTTTTAAATAGCTCGCTTCAATACCATAATTTAAAAGGAAATTACTATCATCCGTAATCTGCATTGGATTTTCAGAGTTGTAAATAAATATTCCCACACTAGAAGAAAGTCTTATTTGATCTTGTGCGAAAGAATTTGAAAACAATATGGCAATTATTGAAACTACTTCTATTATATATTTTTTCATTTTTTAATTAATATTTTCCTTTTTGTGGATTCAAAATATGAATTATCATTTATTCCTTTTGCTGTTAAGTTAAAAAAATATATTCCTTCTGGGAATTTGTTGCTTTCTATACTAAAACGGTAAGGCCCAGCTGCTTGTGGAGCATCCACAAATGTAGCAACGATAGTATCGTAGGAATTTTCTAAGGTTAGTTTCACATAACAATCTGTTGGTAAACTGTAAGCTATACTTGGTGGTGGATCAGAATCATATGTATCCAATATTGTTGATTCACATCCAGTAAATAGAGCAAAAGAAATCAAAAAGAGATATAAATATTTCATTTATTTTATTTGTTCCTCCTTTGCAACTAACGACGTGGCCGATAAGCGGCGCCCCATAACAGCGATGCCACTTAAAAAGCAACTGCCGATAATTTGTAATTATTTATTTTTTTAAGAACGCTTACTTACATGCGACAAAATGTTTAACAACAAATGTACTTAGTAGCCGCAAACCCAAAAACATTACAGATGCTGTACGGAAAAGCGGCGTCCGCTTGAGCGGCATGTTATACACAATCTGAAAATATTTCTCATCATGTTACTATAGTTATGTAATCTAAAAGTCTTGCGCCAACTAGATGCCTTGCTGAAACATAGATCCGCAAACGTGAAGAAAGATGCCAAGGTTCTAAAATAGATTCTTCTTTTGAGGGAATTATAAATGATCCTCCATCAAACTTTTCCATAGATAAAAGAGAAGTAAATTGATCGATAGGATCTAGTTGCTTGTTTTTAGATATAATTCCATCTATGGGGTATGCTGCAATCGGGCCGATTTCTTTATCAGGTGCACTAAGTCTGCGCTTATGCAATTCTTTGATTGTTAAGGATGCCTCAATAACAAAGATAAACGCAACAAAATGGATGTCCTGTTCAATGCATGAAGCAACTAATTTCGGTTTTGAAGACAAGTCTGACTCACTAATTCCTAACTCTTCATAAAGACCTCGCTTTATGGTATCCCATATATCTTTATCGCCTGTCCTTGATGTTGGAGAATCTATTGACAAATCACTAGTGTAAGACTGCCACCATGCCTGTTTTGGTGTTTCAGGAGTAGGGGCCCACATTTGTTCGGCAAACGTAGCATTCCACCCAGGAACTAAAGGATTTCTTTGGCGATTTGGTAAAGTGAGTATTAAATATTGTATTTGAGTTTCTGGATCGGTAACAAAAAGTACGCCCTGAGCACTTATATGATATGGTACGGTAGATGCGCTAAATGGAGTTTCTGAGGGTCCCCACCAATCATCAAAAACTTTAGAAATTGGTTCATTTGCACTTGAATTGTGAGACTTGCGAGATAAATTAGCAATTGTACGCATAGTAAAATAGTCACTATTCCCTATGCTCATCTGAAATTCATTGTGATCTAAGACCATTTGTAAGGGTGGTTCGGTAAGGAATCTAATTCTGTTGGGTTTCGCACGCCGTGTTCCAATCCATGATCTTAATTCATTTCCTAAAATATCCAGTTTGTGAGATGACATTTCTTTGATGGCAAGATCAGACCATTCAGTGTTGGTTACAAAGGTGTTTAGAAAATCTTTATTAATGCCACCGTAAGGATTTGAATGATTTGGAAACGAATGAAGTTCTACTGCACCATCAATCGCAACATGGTTATTGAACCATGAAGATGGAAAATGTTCTAGAAATTGACTAATCCTTACCGAAGGTTTTAAAATCAATTCATCTTTAACTGAATGAGACGAGGGCCTTTTTAAAATTACTCCTTTTGGCGTATTATATTTTGTTTGCTGACGCTTAAAGTAATCTACAATTTCCAGTTCTGATTTAGCGACTTGGATTTCAGAAAGAAATGATGGTAACTTTAGTTCAGGATTAGTTAATAGTATCAGGATTCTACTTCTAAATGCAATCGCCTGCCCTAGTTCAAATGAGACCCATTGCGATTCCAAACTGAATTGTGAAGCAATTAATATAAGATCAGTACACTTCTCCAGCCCTTTGGATATCTCTACTTTAAAGTTATCACCAAGTTTTATATCTTTTTTATCCAGGAACAATCGAGCGCCAATAGATTCTAAGTTTTTTGATAAACTCTTTGCCAGTTTCTCATCTTTTGATGAATAACTAATGAAGATGTATGGTTTATGTGTTTGCATATCAACTCCATTTTGTGTGTATAACTATTAATTGACCCGACGATAATCCATATATTTTGGAATGATAGTAAGGAATCTTTGTCTTGATAACATTCCGTGCTTTCAACAATATTATCGTCATAAGTTGTTGTATATATTTAGTTAATTAAAATATTCCATAAACTGTCAGGTTTGTTAGTACGAAATATAATTCGGACTAACATCCTTAGTCCTCTATCCGTCTAACGGACTTACAATTCCTGCTCCAATGTTGGCAACATGTGTATAAATCATTGTTGTTTTCAAGCTGCTGTGGCCCAGCAATTCTTGTATAGTTCTAATATCATAACCATTTTCTAAAAGATGCGTAGCAAAAGAATGACGAAATGTATGAGAAGTACCTTGCTTTGTAATTTTAGCATTTTTCACTGCTGATTTGATCGCTTTTTGTATAGTGCTTTCATGAATATGATATCGATAAACGAGATTGTTTTTTGGGTCATTAATAAATTTATCAGCCGGAAATACAAATTGCCATCCGAATTCGCTGTCGGCATTTGGATATTTTTTCGAAAGAGCATAGGGAAGTATTGTTTTCCCTTTACCTTTTTTCAGATCAGTTTTATGCTGCAAATAAACTTTATTCAAATGTTGTTTTAACTGGGGTATTACTGTTGAAGGCAGGGTAGTAATTCTATCTTTATCTCCCTTGGCTTCGCGTACTGTAATTTGTTTGTATTCAAAATTAATATCTTTCACTCTTAATTCTAATGCTTCCCCTAATCTTAATCCTGATCCGTAAAGTAATGAGCAAATTAATTTAGGAATCCCATCAAGATATTTAAATACTTCACGAACTTCCGATTTTGTGAAAAATACGGGTAAGCGTTTGCTTTTTCTAGCTCTTGCTACATCTTCCAACCATCCAATTTCTGTCTTGATAATATTTTTATAAAGATAAAGTATTGCACTGAGAGCTTGATTTTGAGTTGAGGATGAAACATTTCTATTCACAGCAAGATGTGATAAGTATTTTTCTAAATGTGTTTTATCGAGATCCTTCGGATGTTTCTTCTGATTATAAATTATATAATCTTTGATCCATTTAAGGTATGCTTCCTCGGTCTTTTTACTATAATGATTTGTGCGAAGGTGAATTCTAACACGGTCAAGTAGTTTCGGATTTTTGTTTACTTTAATTGAATGCAATTATTTTCCCCATCCCATATTGCAAAGTCAATAAGTAAGATAAGTGATGCAAGAATATCTTACGAAGTGAATTTAACATTTACAACTTTACTTGTCAACGTCTTTTTATTCTAATATTTCAGATTTTATCCCCTCCAATTTAAGCCTACACATACGTTCTTTTGATTACTCCTCTTCTTCATCATCTGAAAATTCCCAACTTAACGATTATCAATACAGGTCTTTGAATTTTATAATAAAACTTTAGTAAATATTATTCATGTTTAATCGTTGAATATGAAATATCACTTCGGAAGAAAAAATTATATTGTATATATGCGGAAATCCAACCGGTGAGGTATATATTGTTTTGCGGTCTTCACAAATATTAAATGATATAATAAAAAATCATTTCATCAGAGAGTGTAAGCTTTCTTTTCGGCAAACATTTTTTTGAAATAATCCAGGCTGATACCGAGATTTTTTGTACCGAATTTTTGCGCGCGGATAAGATACTCGTCGCAAATCTCAACCGCTTTATCGAACTCCCCAAGCGAAGCATAAGAAACCGCCAGCACAATACCTGCTTTTATATCCTCATCGGGTCCAAGTTTTTTATTTATTTCCAATCTCTTGGAAATTTTCAAAGCTTTATCCGCATCCCGGATTTTATCATCCGGGCACACTGCCGATATCCATGCATATCTTTCCAATAAGTCGGAATCGTTGGGAAAGTCTTTTAATTTTTTTTCAAGAAGTAAAACCGCTTCATTCCATTTACGTAGTTCGAGGTAATAATTAACCAGCGCAACAACAGTCCTTACATTCCTTGAGTTGGCTGCAACGCTTTCTTTATAATATTGAAGAGCCCTATTTATATTCCCTTCTTCTTTGGCTATTAAAGCCTGCATCACCAGCGCCGTTTCGTTTTTCGCGTCGTAGTTTAAGGCAAGATTGAACTGCTGTTTAGCCGCTTCAAATTTTCCCTGCAGTATAAGCAATCTCCCCATCTCATTTCTCAATTCCGGTTCTTTGGGATGTGTAAGTATAACGTTGCTGCAATATTCAATTCCTTTATCAACCTGGTTTGCCGATCGTAAAATTTTTATCATCTCAAGATGCGCGGGTAATGAGTTGGGATTTACCCGGAGCGCTTGCGTTAAAATTTTTACAGCCGGTTTAGGCTGATTTCTCATTATCGAATATTCGGCAAGCATCATTAATTTATTTTCATCGTTTTTATAAATCTCGATATAACCGTCAACAAGAGATTCCAATCCATTTAGCCTGTTCACGTCGAGTGAAAGTTTAATCAATCTAAGGAGGGCTTCGCCGTCCCTCGAATCAAATTCGAAAATGTGACGGTTGAGGTACACCGCCCAATTAATATTCCCGCTTCTTGTGGCTATGTCAATTTCTTTAAGAATGAAATCGGAATTTCGTGATGATAGAACAAGTACGTCGAAAACCGGGTCCGCAGGGGGAATAAAACTTTCAAAATCTCCTGCAATTATCAAATACTCATCCCCCTTTTCCTTTTCACCGGTTTGATTATAAATTTGACCGAGCAGCCTGTATGCCTGCCCGAAAGTGGGGAATTCTTCGATCGTTTTTTCCAGGATCAATTTCGCTTCACCCGGTTTATCCTGCTGCATTTTAACGCGCCCCAGGTTAAGCTTTGCATAAGCTTTATAAGGGAATGCCCCTTTGTTGGGAAGTTCAAATCCGAATTCATCTTTTATGGAAAATTCTTTCAACTCCCCCGCTTTTTCGAATGCCTTTTCCGCTTCATCAAACGAATTCAATTTTAGGTATGAATTGCCCAGCCTGAACCATGCCGGAACTATACCGGGATTTATATCCAGCACAGAAATCAATAGACCGATTGCAGCGCGCGTATCCCCCAACTCCTCTTTTATTAAAGAATGATAGTAATACCATTTCCAGTTATCACTTTCCATATCATAAGCCAGCGCGTAAGATTTTTCGGCTTCATCATAAAAAAAGTTTGCATGGAATGCCATACCGTAAGTGCCTACGTTTTCCGAAGTCGGATCATCAACAGCCTGTAAATGTTTTTCGGTTAAAAATTTTACAACCGGCGCTCTTTCACCTGAAAGATCGGGCAAAGGAAGAATTTCATTAGCATAAGACCAGCTTCTCAACACCGGGACAATAACGAATATAAAAACCAGCACCGCCGCCGCGGCAGAAGAGAAGAAGATAATTTTAATATTAAAATTAGATTTTCCTGTTTCGGTCTTATTACTTTTATCCGACATTGGCTTCCCGGTCCTTGTTAAAACGGTTAATAAAAAGAGACTTCCGAAAAATTATTTAACTCTATTCTTCCAATTGTTTGTCCACAGCACAACTCTTGCCATCCGGTCGTAAGGCGGATAAGCATGCATGCCCCCGGTAATCATGTCTATTTCGCCGTCGTTGTTGAAATCCCCTAATTCAAGACAAAGAATGTGGGAAGGATTGTTGGTAATATCCCGCCGTGTAAAATTCAAATTCCCGTCGTTTTCGAACCAGATAAAACTTTGCGAAGCAGGATTATCCCACAAGTTGAAAGCGCTTACCACAAATAAATCGAGATCGCCGTCATGATCAACATCGAGCGGGCGCGCATTGTAAGCGCCGCCGAAGTTGGCTATCCGGTGGAATTCGAATTCCAGGTTCCCCTTATTCTCAAGCCAGTTTACACCGTGCCATGGGCGCGGGCGCGGAGGTATGTAATCGAAAGCGTCGCCGTTGGTATAGAGAATATCAACATCGCCGTCTTGATCAACGTCGTTCAAATAAATTCCGCTTGAACCGAAATCGTCGTTTGTAGCGCCGTATAATAATTTCGGTGTAAAGTCGGCTTTACCGTCATTGATGAAGAGATATGTCTCTTCCCATTCCTGGCTGATGAGTGTAATTATATCGAGGTCTTTATCATCGTCGATGTCGATCAATTCACAATTGATACCCCCCGATAATGTCTGCATAATGTGAGATTTGAATTCCCAGTTGCCCAGGTTTTCCACCCATCTTGTTTCGCCGTCGTCGTATCCGAATTGAACAGCGACAAGATCCATATCTCCGTCGTTGTCTAAATCGCCTGCTCGTAAATCGGAGACACGTGCAATTTTATCCTCAATAATATGTTTCTTGAAATTCATTTTACCGTCATTTTCCAAAATAACAATTGATCCGATCTTATCGTTATTCGGGAACAGCATGCCAAGTACCGAAACCATCAAATCGAGATCGCCGTCATAGTCAAAATCGATTGCCTGTACGTGGCTTGCAGCCACAATATCATCGGCGCATAATAGTTCTGTAAAAACACCAAGCGGGTACTGCCTAATCCATGAAACTTTATTTTCCAACGCATCGCATAGAACAACATCAAGCAAACCGTCTTTGTCCAAATCTACCCCCTGCAAATGTGAAATTAACGGGGGTGAATCATAATCGTCTCCTATTTGTACCGGGGTAAGGAAATCAATTTTATCCCCTTTCCCCAATTCGGATGCGTCCGCGGTTTCATCTTCGCTTGAGAAAAATTTATTGAATATCTGCCCGTATGTTTTTCCCGTTTTGGATGATTGGTATTCCAAAAACGAAAGGGGAATGCCGATAACCGCAATTAGAATTACCGTTATAATTATTACCGAAATATACTTTTTCGGTTTTTCTTTTTTACGTCTTTCTTTAGCCAATTTATTATTCCCATCTACATTTTAAAATTAGTTAGCATAAAAGTCGATCAAGGCTGCGGTAACCGTTAACAAGAAAAATGCAGCCGGCAGCATTCCTTTAAATGCTTTCTTTGCATCAGCCGTTTTATTAATCCAGATCCGCCATAAATTTCTAAAGCTGTAAGCAAAACCGATTATTACAAATACCACCTGCAGCCAGGGGATAAGCCTCGGCATAAATTGTATCCAGGGAGTACTTGCCAATCCCAGTAAATTCCACCCCCACCCGAATGGATCGGAAAGTGATTGCCCGATAAACGATACATTAACAAACAGCATTTGTGTTACAAACGCAATCCAAATAAATAGTCCCAGCGGAATCAATGCCCCTGTGGATGCAGTCATTAATACTAAAGTTTTGTGCGCCGCCCCCGAAACCTTCTTTGCAACAGCCGTTACCAAATACATAATACCGGGGAATACTACCAGCGCAGAACCCCATAAAAGCAATGCATAAATTCCGAACAGGTCCCAGTTCCCTTTATCGAGTATATTTACATAATCGCGTACAACAGGCCAGTGACCTAGATATACAATAGTATATGCAGTACCAAGTACGAACATTGCCATTACCGTCCAGGCTAAACTTATATCTTTAATAACCGCTTCGCTTCCGAATTTACGCCACTTAAAAGTTACATTATCATGAACGCAGCTTCTGATACATTCCGTGCACATTCCGCAGTCGAGGTTGGTATCAATATTTCTCACGTTCAAGTCGTAAGGGCATGCCCACCCAAGGTGGCTACCTTTTTCGCAAAAATCCCCTTTGCAATTATTACATACATCTGCATCGGCTTTTCGCAGAGCTAATTTTCCCGCCTGTGCGTATGTTCCGATAAATGTATTTATTGGACAAATAAACATGCAGAAAGCGCGAAGTTTGTAAATTAAGGCAAGTATTGTAGATAAAATTACGAACGCCAAAATTGCAATACCTGTAGCGCGGGGCTGAGCCACAAAAGTTGTTGAAAGAGTTCCTGCAATCAAAAAGGCTACCAGCCTCGGCCAGCCGTTGTTCATCCACTTAGGCCATGTAAGCTGCAAACCGAAATATTTATTCCTGTAATGCCCGTTCTTTTCAAAACTAACTTGTGCTATTGAACGCCTCTGTAAAAATTCACCCGCCGTTGGAAGAGGACACATCAAACACCAGATACGCCCGCCGATAGGAGTTAATATCGTTACAAGTATGAATAACCAAACCGACCATATCAACATAACGCCTAGGTTGCGCCCCGACATCTGCGTGCCGAAAATTGTTGTTAACAACACAACATAAAGGAAAAATCCGCCGAACAACATAAGCGCCGGCTGGAACCAGCTCTTTCTTATTATCTTTTTCAGAAAGGGGGCTTTTTTGAGAATATCAATCCCTCTATCATCCTCGCGGAATGAAAACGGTGATTCCCCGCTTCCTATTGATGATTTAACCCGCTTTAATCCTACAAGAAAAAGTCCGGCCAATAATCCGAGTCCGAAATTATAAAGTGTATTTGGGGAAATGATTAAATTGCCGCTTTCGAATGCATGCATGGGTCCGCACCAAACATGGCACCGGTAGTTGCTTTTGGATACAAAATATTTTTTCCAACCAGGGTGTTCCGCTACGAATACAACAGTGTCGGTAATTATAGGAGCTCTCTGCGGGTCGGCTACGCTGAAATTCAATACTTTATCAAAACCGGGGCTCACTTTAACATCCATATCAAATTCTTCTAAAAAAAAAGAGTGCCCGGTATCGCGGCTTGAAAATGTTACGTAAAGCGTATCGCCAACGCTGCATCTTATAACTGAAGGATCTTTCCCGTAACGGAAATTTTCCACATGAATATAGCGCCGCTGCGGTTTCTCTTCCGTAATGTGTGCAATAATAACCGGCAGGAGAGCGCAGAAGGAAATGATCAATATATCAATTAAGTTCTTTTTTATTTTACCCATAACGCCAGGCAATAATCGTCTTTCAATTTTCACAAATGCCCCCTAACAATAAAATCGACAAGGGTTTCAAACAAAATTTAGTTTTACGAATTAAACTTACTTTATGTTGAACTTATAATCAAACAACTATTCTTACTATTGAGAACGATTTGGGTTGCTTTATAAGATAAAGTAAAAGAATTTTTGGGTGTGCATAATAATCGAATGAGGCTGGTTTTATTCTGCGAATGAAAATCTTTTCCGGAAATCGTTAACTAAATTTTTAAATAATGTGGATGGATCCCCCGCTTGAAAGACAAGCCATTCGTCGTTAGTGAATTCAAGTTTAACAATGCATTTATATAGTTTCGCGTTCCCGGATTGCTCTCCTACTTCGAACCTTGGAGGGAAAACAAACGGCGCTCGGCAGTCGCCGTATTTCCATTCTATTTTAAATAAGATTTCCGTTAAGTATTTGTTTATTGCGGCAATTGTCTCTTCCCATTCTTCGCCGCTCCCCATGTTGTTGAATATTCTGTTAGAATTCATAATGCACCTAAAAATAATCTACACCCGGTACCGGGAATTTACTTTTTCTAAATATGTATATCACTTTGAATACCGCGTAGGCAACAATACTGATGAATGAATAGAGTATCCATTTCACCCATTCATCGGTGTATATAAAAACCATAATGAAAAATGAAACCGCCCCCAAAAGCGAAACGCCGAGGAAGAACTTATTGATGTAATATAAAACCAGTTTGAGTTTGTACTCCATTGCACCGCCGATTGATGATTCTCTACTCGTTTCTAATTTTATCTAATATAACAACGGAGAAAGCCGGAATGAATTATAAAATTAAAAAAATTACCGGCCCAAAATGATGGAATCAATATAACTTATGAGAATAAAAAAGTCACCTTGAAATTTAGTGAATTAGCCGAAGCTTTACTCCTGACTTGTGACAATTAGTATAACAGCGCGATAGGAGTAAAAATCTTTTGAAATTAAGCATTCAACAACTTTTTTTGTAGATGTAGTTTTTCTTAATTAAATAGAAATACAAAGTATGACCGCGAAGCGGTCAAATATCTGTAATTAAGTATGATGCCAAAGAGATTACCGATGCCGTAGGTATCGAAGAATTATTTATTGGATTGCAACCGGCGGTTTGTGTTTCGGATTTAGTCAAAGACATTAAACTTGCGACAAGTGATTTAATCAAAAACGAGAAATGGATTCTCGGCAAATTTTACCGGCAGGGCGGTTTTGGAGCTTTCTCTTATTCAAGGTCGGATATTAAACGTGTCTGTCAATACATCGAAGCTCAGGAAGAGCATCACAAAAGAACTACTTATAGAGAAGAATATGAGGCGTTATTAAAAGAATTTGTTGTCGAATTTAATCCAAAATATTTATTGGATTGGGAATAGTCATTTCTCTTCAACCGCTTAGCGGTTGTATTCTACTTTTTCTTTAGACATGTTTCATATGTTCAACTGCTTCGCAGTTGCTATACTTAACATGCAATATCGATTTAAATTTTTATCTGTTTTGTAAAAATCATTGACCAAACATATGGCGTACAACCACGAAGTGAGTGAATGTTTGTAACTTTGGATGACCTTTTTGTCGTTCGCATTTTAAACCGTGCCGTAATTGCGCCCTGGGTATGTCAGATAAAAATAAATCTAATTAATATTATCCATTTCCCAATGTTTTTCTCCTCCTAATGGAAACTGTCACAAGTCAGGGGTTTTACATCCTAAATAGTAAAAATTATTATGCGCACGGATGTAAATAAAAACAAATGTTAAAAAATGCAATTCCAAAATCGGCGGATATTTTTTTCAGGTGTAACGTTAAAAGGATAATTACAGTCTAACGAATATCATTAACCGCAATTGAAGGGAGTTATGAATAAAATAAGTTCTGCAGTTACTTTCATTTTTCTGTTTTGTTTTATCTCATCGGTTTTAGCCCAAACAAGTGAACCTAATGTTGATGAAATTTCCAGTTTCATTGAGAATGCTTTTAAAATGAATATGACGCCGAGCATCTCCGTCGGGGTTGTTAAAGGAGATAAAATAATCTATTCCGGGGGGTTCGGTGTTGCCGACATTTCAACAGGAGAAAAAGTATCCCCGGAAACTCTCTTTTATATTGCTTCAACAACAAAATCATTTACGGCTTTTGCTGCGGCAATGTTGGATTACGAAAACGTTTTGGATTTAGATGCCCCGTTTACAAAATTTTTGCATGGATTTAAATTCAACACATCATTGAAAGATTCTATCATAACATTACGCGATTTACTTACTCATACTCACGGTATCGAAGAAAGCTTACCCATTATTTTCAGAACCGCATACACCGGCGAGTTTACCGACCAATTATTGTTGGACTTGCTAAAGAACACTCCTCCTTCCGCAAACGGCAGATCATTCAAATACGGTAATCTTGGTTATAATATAACCGGTTTGGTAATGGACGAATTTCTTGGCAAACACTGGCAAGATGTATTAGATGAAAAGATCTTTAAACCTTTGGGTATGAACAACACAACCGCTTTCATTCCTTCAAATACAAGCAACATAGCAATGCCGCACAGAGCATTGCCTGATAAATTTGAAAAGTTGGTCTATGCAAAATCCAACGCCAATATGCACGCGGCGGGGGGACATGTAACAACAGTCATCGATTTATGTAAATGGCTGCGCGTTCATATTAATAACGGTAAGCTAAACAATAAACAAATTTTCCCGGCATGTGTTGTGGAAGAAACACACGAAATACAAACTCTTCAAGATAGAAATTACGGTAAGATTCACAGGCACGGCTGGGGATTGGGATGGGATATAGGCACTTACGAAGGCGATACTTTAATTCACAGGTTCGGCGGTTTTGCAGGCTTTCACTCACATGTTTCATTTATGCCGGATCATAAAATCGGTGTTGTTGTTTTAGTCAACAATGGAAGTCTGGGTTCTTACTTTGCTGAAATGATTGCACAATATATATACGACTACATGTTGAATAAACCTAGCGTTAATGAAAAGTATGATGAGATTCTTACATCATTTAAATCACAAGCAGATAAAGCAAGAACCGGTATTGCCGCTGATTACACGAAACGTGCAGCGCGTTCACAAGTTCTTCAATTGCCGATAGAAAATTACACGGGTGAATTTACGAATCCCGAACTAGGTAAAATAACCATAACCTTGGTAGATGATAAATTAAAAATACATGCCGGCATTGCTCAAAGTGATGTTGAAGTTTATAATGCAGAGAAAAACCAGTTGCGGGTTGAACTAACCGGCAGCGGTGAAGTCATCTCATTTATTTTCGACGAAGACAAACAACCAAGATTTATTTACAACTCATTCGAATTTGTTAAATCCGAATGAGTTGAGATTATTTTCCTATGAATTTTTATAATCCGGTGTGACGATATAAAAAAAGGGGCTGTCTCAAAAATCGTAAAAGAGCAGACTGAGCGAGGTCGAAGTCTGCTTTAGAGCTCAAAATCACTGTTCGTATTCGCTCATCGTGGTTAGAAAATGAATTATGAGACAGCCCCCTAAAAAGCTTATTTAATATACGAACAGCAATAATCTGCAGGCACACTAATTTTTAATTTGAATTTTGAATCGGCCGGTACTTCAAAAGATTCCCCTTCTTTGAAAGTCTGCCAATCATCGGAGCCCGGCAACAGGACGGTCATTTCACCGCCGAGCATTTCCATAATTTCTTTATCACCTGTGCCGAATTCATATTCACCCGGCATCATCACGCCCAATGTTTTTTTCGTTCCGTCTTCAAATAAAACCGTACGGCTTGTTACTTTACCGTCAAAATATACATTTGCTTTTTTTACTATTGTAACGTTTTTGAATTCCGACATCACTTCCTCATTAGAATTATTAATAAACTATTTACTTGGTCAAATTTATTTATTGTTATCCAACGGCATTTTTGATTGCTTAGCAAAAGCGAAATTGAGTTTTTCATACCACGTATCTGTAGATTGCACCATCTGTAAAATTTTTTTCCAAAGTTCTACCGGCGGGCCGAAATCATTCCAGTCAACTTCCAGCACGCGGATACCGCGGCGGCGCATTTCTTCAACAAGTTTTTCATAATTTTTATATAGATGCTGCAAGTATTCCAAAGGGACTCCCGCTTCGGCATCTCTTCCGCGCGAAGTCATTCGGTTGTAGCATTCCTCGGGAGAAACTTTTAAATAGACGAATATATCGGGGGGCATTATATCCCGGCACATATTGCGATATACGTCGGCGTATAATTCGTATTCTTCCATTGTCATGAAACCGCTTTCCATTGCAGTTGTTGCAAATACAGTATCGCCGTAAACGGGTCTGTCTTGAATAACCACCATACCGTTTTCGCCCCATGAAAGTTCTACTGCTAAACGGTGCTGTTCGTAGCGCCGGCTCAGCATGAACATCTGCATTTCGAATCCGCCGCCGGTGTTTTTGCCGGTTTTCAAATCACCATAATAGTGATTTAAAAAATGGATAAACTTGGGATGGTTTGTCGGTTCTTCAAGCACCTTAGCGTTCCATCCGCTTGTAATTGCAGCAGAGGCTAAAGAATGACACGCATTTGTTTTCCCCGCGCCTATATTCGCATCTACGGTGATGAAAAGTCCACGGTTTATTTTTGTTTTATCTTTAGTCATTTTGTTCCCTGTTATTTTTACCGTATCCGGGTTTAAGACTGTTTGCAATATTTCTACGGCTTGAAATATAATAAAGTGATGAGTGAAAGTGAAACAGGGTAATTATGCGGAAGTATCTGTTCAAGTTGTTTTATAATTCATCTCCCGGCAAGCCGACCCGTTTTATTGCGCTCATTGCTTTGAGGAAGAAAATAATTGAGCGGAGGGAGTTTTAATTCAACGGTTATTACCCTGTGTAAAAAAGTTCACTAATATTGAATCCAGAGGGATTCCCCCCAAATATATGTTCCCTCTGTGATAATAACCTTAATTGTAAAAGAGGATTTATATCCCCGGCATAGCCTGATAATTTGTTAATATAGAAGACCCGTGAGCGCTCGAAATGTTTCCTTGGAATAATTTGGTTTATAAAAAAAGCTCGACATCTTATCGAGATCGAGCTTAAAAATAAAATTGGAAATAACATCTATAAATTATTGCTCCACGGGAATAACGCTCTTAAGAACTTTAGCGTCAATCCAATAAATATCCCCGTTGGAATGATAAAATAAATATTTCCCGTCCGGAGATAAGGAAGCCTGCATTTGATATCCTTCACCCAAACAGCTTGACAAAGAATAAGATTTGCTCCAATTCCCGTCTACCGTTTTAAATGCTGCATAAAGTTCCCACGGAGAGTTTCTATCTGGTCTTTTGGAATCGAAAACAATAAAGCTTTCATCCGGGGCTATGCATGGATGTGCGTCAAAGAATTCGGAATCAACTCCCGGAATTCCTTTTACGCTGTCATAATTTCCGTTAATAAATTCGGCATAAGCAAAATCACGGTCAGGATTTGCTATATCGGTATAATAAATTGTTCCGTTTTTTGTTTCCGTGATAAACATTCCGGGTCTAAAAAATTTCGGTTCGCTCCACTTATCCTTTTCTCTTTCCATCACCCAGATACCGTTATTAAAATTATTATCAGAAAGATTCAACCTGTTGAAATAAAACTTTTTACCGTCGGGTGATATATGGGGTTCAAAATCGGCGTAAACACCTGAAAAGGCTGCGACTTGGGGCTCCGACCAAACGCTGTCAATCATCCTTGTTACCATAATTGATGCTTTCGCGTGAGGATTCAATCCTTCGGTTCTAACGAAATAAAATTCTTTGCCGTCGGTTGAAAATGTCTGCCCCCCTTCAATGTTTCCCTTAGTAGATACAACCCCGGGGGCAAAAACTACCGGGTGCTTGCCGGGGAGTTCCTGTCCCAAATACTCCCCTTTCAATTTGGGAAACGAGACAGCTTGCGTTAATGTATCTTGTGCTGTGGAAATGTTTATTACCGAGAATAAAACCAATACAGCTAAAAGAGATTTCATGTATCGTGCCTCAAATTAATGTCAACAAAATTATTTATTCAATATTCTATTTTAACAATAACATAGCTTTCGTCAAAGCTTTTGAACCCGAATTTAATCGATAAAAATAAATTCCGCTTGCGAGGCCGGATGCATTAAATTGGATTATGTGTTCCCCCGGTAATTTTAATCCTTCGTTCAGTAATAAGATTTTTCTACCGAGCGAATCATAAACCGATAGAGTAACGGCATCGCTTTCTTTTAATTCATAATTTATTGTTGTATAACCGTTGAAAGGATTAGGGTAATTTTGATAAACTTTTAACCCCTGCGGGAGATAATATTCATCCATACCAATTGTCGAAGTAATAATTTTCCATAGTTCTAAATTTTCTAAGACGGTTGCAGAAGCGATAGTCTGGAAATTTTTTGCTTCATTTTCAGGTATCCCCGCATAATAGTTCAAATTTTCGGAGCTCTCTTGAAATATGGTAGAATAAATCACGCAAGCGGTAAGATAAGAACCTCTCATAGAAGGATGGTTATAATCATTTAAAAAAAGATAATGGAGCGGGCAGCCTCCTTCCATAACATAATTGTAAGCCCATCCTACCGGAGCAATAATTATATCAACCTCTGCTGCCAGATCAAGAGTTTTATTATAAATAATTTGCTGCATATCGAAAAAGTCGTCAGTCCATCCGGCTACCCATGTCATTCCGTCTTCAAACGCCCAGGGCATCATATATATAATTTTTGTGCCGGGATTATTTGCATGAATTTTTTGTTCTAAAAGAGCAAGAGATGATGGAACGGGGTGATACGGATAATCATCCGGATATGCCAGGTTTGGCCCCGCCCCTTGCAAAACCACATAATCCCAATTCATCTCTTCAATTTTCATAGCGGTTTCACTGCTGTGAGCATGATAATCGAGATATTGCCCCGAAATCACTCGTTCGTCGTCATAATAAATTTCTTTGCCCCCGGCTGAAGTAAGGTTGAAAAATAGCAACGGCAAATTATTTGTTGCGATGTAACTGCTCCCTATAAACAATATTTTTATCCGATCATTTGCATGCCCCTGTATGTCTGCCCCTAATGTGATTACACAAGACAGAATAATCACCTGTAATTTTTTTGAGTTTACTCTCATTTACGAAATCCTCTGTTAATTGACAAATGCAGGTTAATGTAATTATTTATACAACTGTTGGAAATACAATTGCGAAAGGTGCAAATATTTTTACATTACCCGAGTTTTGGTGATATTTTACACGTCATTTTCCGGCAAGAATTATTTATTTTAGTGCACCTTTTATTGTAATTAATATTAAGGGTGAAGATTGAATTTTACGGTAACATTGCTGAATCTTTTTGCGTTGATATTGGGCGCCGCTTCAGTAGGCCTGACACTGAAAATGATTAAAAAGTTCGGTTATCACTTTCTTCATTATTATCTATACTATTTAATATGTTCAGTTATATCCGGTTTTTTCGATTGGATTTCATTCAGCTGGATTATTTTTCTAAGTCCGGATTACACATCTAATAATGTTGATACTATCTATCACATCTTCTGGGATTTACTCGGTTTCCCTTGTGCATTGTTTGCCGCATATTTTTTGCTCTTGTCAACCATGCAATTGGTTAATATGTCGATTAGCAGAATATTTCGAATAATACTTTTAATTATTCTATTTGTACTGATTATCACAAGTATAGTTGGCTTGATCTCACGGTTCAATGTTGATTTCTATTTCCCCACCTATTTAAGCTGGAGGATATTTATTTATGTTTTACCAATAATTCATTTGAGTGTTCTTTTGTACGGATTAAAAAAATCATTTATGTTAAATCAAAGCGTTCAATATTATTCAAAACGATTCATTTTGATTTTATTGGGAGGATATTCCTCATGGTATTTCTTGATGTACTTGCAGATCGATTTAGGTGTCGGGCGTTTTATTACAATTATTGTTTTCTTTATTGCCCTCTTTTTACCAACTTTATATTTATACCTGCAATTAAATAAACAGAAATATTTAATCGCCGCACAAGATTTATTTTCTGAAAATGTAAAAGCCTTTCTTTCAGAAGGCGATTTTACGAATAGAGAAAAAGAAGTTGTCAAACTAGTAATAGAAGGATTAAGCAATCAACAAATTGCGGATGAACTTTTCATTTCACTGCAGACTGTGAAAAATTATGTGAGCCGTATTTATAAAAAATTGGATGTGAGCAGTAGGATTGAGTTATTGAATTTTATCCGAAATTATTACAAGGAATAACTTGTGAAGTTCTCAGGCATTTAGCATGGTGCTAAATGCCTGGTGTAATTAATATTCAATAAGCAATGACTTATTCGTCTACCGGTTTTAGTCCCTTTATTACATCAGCATTAATCCAATATATATCATCCGAATCAGAGACTCTTAAGAAAAATAAATATTTTCCATCAGCCGTTACAAACGGGAATCTTTCCATAGCGCCGAAATTTACTGTATCGCTAAGTTTTTCATGAGTCGTATATCGTCCGTTTAAATACTTCGATTTAGATATCATTCCTTAGAGGAAAAATTAAATTGATCCATCTGCGCTCCAACTAATCAAAGATTTGGGGCTTTAGCCCTGGTCTTTTTTGATCCGCAATTTATCAATAATTTTTGCGTCAACCCAATAAATATCTCCGTTTCCGTTTGTTGTGCGATGAAAGAACAAATATTTTCCGTCATGCGATACAGTAGCACCGAACTCTTTATCTTCAACATTTATCTCAGGTCCCATATCAATTGCTTTGCACCATGAACCGTCGTTATTACGGAAACTGATAAACAACCTGGGGCGCGCCATACCTTTTATTTGTGCGTCGAAAATAACGTAGCTTTCATCCGGCGCTATGAAAGGATGGCTTGCCGCGTAAAGTGAATTTATCTCATCGGGTAAATATTCCGGCTGTGTATATTTGCCGTCAACAAATTTCGAACGGAAGATTCCATGTTTACGGTCGAACATACCTGTAAAATACAAAGTACCGTTGCTTGCGGAAGTAACATACATCACGAAAGAATCATTGACCGGTGATCCGAGATATTTCGGTTCGCTCCAACCATCGCGTGTTTTATCTAGGTACCATATTTCACCTTTGGTTCTTACACCGGCAGGCTTTGCGCGGTCGGATGCAAAAAATAGTTTCTTCCCGTCGGGTGAAATGAAGGTTTCAAATTCAAATAGGTCTTTGGCAAATGGAGCTAGTGCCGGCTTTGTCCATTTGCCGTTCACCATTTTCGTAAAATAAATTCTATTATCGGCCCCCTGCTCGGTAGGTCTTCGCGTAAAATAATACTCTTTCCCGTCGGGAGAAAAACAGCCTGCGGCTTCCCATTCATCTGTGGAAATAAATCCGGGTGCGAAAACTTCCGGCGTCATTCCGGGTGGATTTTGACCGAAGTAGTCCCCTTTAACTTCATTTTGCGCGAGCAATGTGTTTGGTAATAAAATACAGATAACTAGAAATGAAATTTGCCTTATCATTATGCCCCCCATTTGTATTTATAGTTTTACTTTTTAATTATCTCTCAGCTCCGATAATTTTTGCCTTGCATTATCATTACCGGGATCCAATTCTAATGATTTATTATAACATTCGACCGCCGATTTGTTGTCGCCAATTTTTGCATATGCTTCACCAAGACTATCGTAAACATTCCCGGATTGCGGATATTCGTCAGCATTCAACTTAAATATCTCAATCGCATCATCAAGTTTATTTCTATTCATTAAATAATAACCGAACGCGTTTAAGTAGGCCTCGTTGAAATCGTATCCATCAGGATTGCTTTGCTTCATGCTCTTGTATTTATCTATCGATGCATCAACATCTCCCGCCATCCATGCATTAATTACATCACCAATTACAGCCGGTTTACCAACAACTCTATCTCCTGTAAGACTACTGTATATTGTGCCAATCCAATAGTCCTTTTTAATTGTTCGAAACGGTCCGCTGTTATACGATTCCCAATCCTTTAAAATATCCTGCGCCACCATTTCATCATAGCTCATGTTTCTGTTGATTGCATCCTGAACCAATGAAGTTGTTTTATCCAACATTTTTTTGTAGCCGATTAAATCATCGCGAGTGATATTCCTATTATGCCCCGTAACAAATTTTGTGCTTGGCGAAAAAGTATCGATGAAGTATTGAATATTATTTGTATAGTTTTTTAGTGTTCCGCCTTCTGCTAAATCAATAAATGGGAACCAATCCGGAAACACCAAATCGCCAAGCGCTACAACATTTGATTCTTGAAAATAAACAATTGCATCACCTGCAGTATGACTGTTGGGCATATGAATCAACTTAATCGTGTCCCCGTTAAAAGATAGCGTCATCTCATCTTCAAATGTATTGACAGGTATTGCATATTCCGGGATAGCATAAAGAAGGTATAAGCCTGTTGTCATCATTTCTTTTGTTTTGGCTTGAGAAATAATTTCTGAATTACCGAACGCCAAGTTACCGCCGATGTGATCCAAATGGGCATGTGTATTTATCACATATTTGGGTTGGCCGCCTAATTCTTCCAATTCCTCTTTTAACACACTTACAGTGGAAGTAAACCCGGCATCGATTAGTAAAACTCCATCATCGCCAACCGATGCAATAACATGCGCTTCGTTATTATCTTTACATGTAATTTTGTATAGATGGTCGTTTATTTTTTCTGTCTCGGTTGTCGACCCGGCAAGTTCGGTTTGAGCTGCTGCAAAATTGAAACTTACTGCCAAAAACAAAATGATCTGTGTTATCTTCCTAACCATTGCATTATCTTCCCCAATTAATAAAATTTATGAATATTTATTAAAATGATGTTGGGAAAAACCAAGTTCATAAATATAATTGATTCAACCTAACACCCGAATAAAATGTGAATTTCAAATAAATCCCTTACTAAAAATATTGGATATTAAAATCCTTCCGGTCTTAAGTCCTCAATAAAATCGGTACTCATCCAATAGACATCAGAATTGCCGTTTTCAGGAGCGTCATTCAGTTTCATCATTTTCGCGTAAGTAAGCGGTTCAAATTGCTTTGTATCTCTAAGTCTTTGACTCATGAAAATAAAATACTTCCCATCACGTGTTATGTAGGGGCTGTATTCCAAACCGGCGGCTGTGTTAACTTTATCCCCCATATTAACCGGGTTACTCCATTCGTCTTTTTCGTTTCGGAATACGATGTAATAATCTGTGCCGCCGTAAGTATCGGGTATGCCGAAAGAAGGAACTATAATAAAATCTTCATTCGCCGAAATGAATGTATTAAAGCGTGCCTGTCCGCAATTTACATTAGCCGGTAATTTTTCAGGTTCCTGGAATTTCCCCTCAATAAAACGGGAGCGGTATACGTATTCATCTCTAGTGCTTGCTTCTCTACGGTTGAAATACATCGTACCGTCATTAGTAATTGATGGAAAATACTCGTTGGTTGGAGAATTGATCGGTAAACCTACACTGTAAGCTTCGCCCCAACCGTCGCCAACACGATCTGCGACCCAGATATCAATATTGGTGTCGGTTTTTCCATTTACCGAATCCGGCCGGTTAGTAATAAAATAAAATTTCTTGCCGTCGGGTGATATGCAAGGTTCGCTTTCCATGTAGTCAAGCTCGGAACTGAAAGAAACCAATTCAGGCCCTGTCCATTTACCGTCTACTTGTTTATAACAAATTATTTTCGAGTAAGTAAATCCGCCCACCATCATAACGGTGTAAATTTCATTTCCGTCAGGCGTTATTGCTATATCACGGTTACTCATTCCGTTTGAAATAATTCCCGGAGCAAATAATTCAGGTTCGTCTCCAGGCGGTGTTTGACCAAGATATTCTCCTGTGAGGTCAGGAGTGTTAATTTTCTTTGTACATCCGAAAAATGCGATCAACATAAACGCTGAAATGATTATTATGTTTTTCAATTTAGAATTCCTTTTAAGTTAGTTGAATATTATTATCAAATCGATGGATAGCCATTTAGAAAAGACATAAGCAAATAAATATTTTCAAACAGGATCTCTTCCGTTTGCTTAACTTAGTTAATAAACCCGGTTCCCGGTTCAATTTGAGTAAATTTCATTGCAAAAAATTAATGGCTCCTATTAATTTCGCATTGTATTTAGTAATTAATTCCCCTTAGATTTCAATTAAAAATTAGGGACAAAATAGGAGTTTTTCAATCCATAAAAAGTGCCAAAAATTGAACCATTCCATTCATCAGCCTGAAATTGAGCATTATCGAAAATTTATTTATAACTTTTAACAAAAATTCTTTTTATATTTTTACCAGCTTACAATCGAGTACAACAAATACATTTACTTAAGCTCATTGTCTTAATCAAGTACAAAATTATTATAAGACTTTTTCATATTCACTATCGCATAATTTTATTGATTGCACAATTATTCGTATCCAATCATGTTCAAAGCAAAAATTAATTAGCTCAATATTGGTTGTATTTATTATTGTTTTAACGAGATTTGAACTTCAACTGGGTAAGGAGATATAATATGAATTATTTAGTAATTGAAATTATAATATGGGCGGCTCTTGCTGCTGTAATCGGATTTCTTGCCGGCTGGCTGATAAGAATCTGGCCATTTTGGAAAAGGTTTAAGGAATATGAAAAGGAATTTGAAAGTTACCACCGTGATACCGACAAAAAGATCAATCAAATTGAACTCGACTTAAATGATAAGTTGAAAACTTTTCAATTGAACTACGAAGATAGAATGAGAAAATTCCAAACCGAATATGAAGAAGGGTTGAACAATTTTCAAAATGATTATGCAGATGGTTTTTCCGCCATTAATAAGGAGTCTAAAATTCTTGTAAAAGAGATGGCGGCTTTTAGAAAAGATATGGAGCATAAATTCAGCGAGTACTCCTCTAAATATTTTTACCTTGAGAATAAATTTAACACGGGATTTATCAACAAAGAGTATGAAGCTGCTTTTAAAGAATTAGCCGATAGAATTGATGCAGTTGATAAACGGGTGGTAACTCATAAACATACCGAAAAAGCTGCGGCAAAAACCAAATCTTCTTCTAAAGCCAAACCGAAGACCGCCGGAGGCGCAAAGGCAAAAATTTCAACAAATATAAAAGACGACCTGAAACAAATAATCGGTATCGGTAGAGTGATGGAATCGGCTCTATTTAAACAGGGAGTTAAAACCTACAAAGAGCTGGCAAGTTTAAGAAAAACAGATATAGAAAATCTATCCAAAAAATTGAAAGGTTTCGGAGATAAATTGAAAAAAGAAAAATGGATACAGCAGGCAAAAGCTTTGATGAAAAGGAAATAATTTGAGCTAGAGGTTATCCCGCATTTCCCGAACACATAACCACTGCGGGATAACCTCTTAATTCCTTGTTGAAAATTATTCTTTAATGCTTTTATAAATCATCCCGATCCAATCTGCACATGAAAAAGCTTTACCCCATTCTTGCCAATCATTTAATACATTCGCCGCAATTATTTCTTCTTTGGTTTTCCCGGCATCAATTTCACTTCTCACAATGTCGGTTGTTGTTATCACCATTTCCCGATATTTATAAATATCATCGATTGAAAGGATGCGTCCGTGGCCGGGGACTAATTTGATATCTGCAGGGAACATCTCAACTATTTCTTCAAGATTTTCCGCCAATGTTAGGACACTGCCGCCGTGGTCTACATCAACAAACGGGAAGATGTCGGCGAAGACAATATCACCGATGTGAACAATGTTAGCTTTCTTGAACCATACAAGGATATCGCCGCGGGTGTGTGCGCCTGTTAACCGAATTAATTCAACCTCTTCATCTCCTATGTAAAGTGTGACTTTGCCATCAATTGTTATTTCGGGCAATGCTTCGGTTGGATACGCTTTCTGCATCTCACCAAGCAGCATTTCATCTTTTGAAAGTAAGTCTCTCACGCTTGAGTGAGCAATAATTATTGATTCGTCGCCAAAAAATTTATTGCCGCCAACATGATCGAAATGCCAATGTGTATTAATAAGATAAGTAACTTTTTCAACACCAAGCTTTTCCAACTCTGATTCCAAAAGTTTAGATACTTGTTCATACCCTGCATCAATCACCAATGCTTCTTTGCCGTATTTAAATACTGTTGTGTTTACACCGTAAATTGGCAACAAGGTTATATTGTCTGTGAGCTGTACAGGTTTGATCTCAGGTTGAGCCTGAATTGTGTTTAGATAAGTTATACCGAGTAATAGAAAAAATATTAGTAGATGCTTTTTCACTGCATCAGTAAAAGCCATAACGTTTGCCCCCTTTTTTCTGAATAGTTTTACTTGCTGAAAATATATTTATTTTACGCAATCAATGTCCGGGTGATTTTTGCAACCAGCGCCGATGTAGGATCAGGACACCGTACATACTCAGTCGTAACGCCGTCCGGATCGATCACCTTTTCGTATGGCGTACCTTCATATTTCCAATTAAGTGTAACTCCATTTTGAAGGAGCCGTATGAAGTCATGCATACTGGAACGAAGCCAAGGACAAATCTTTCCCATATCTTCCGGCCATTTAAATTTATCACCTTTCTTGTGACACCATGTGTCTTCACGTGCTTCGTAAATTTCAATCTCAATACTGTATCTCTTCCTGTTTGATTGAGCCTGCGCGACATCGCCAAATAATGCCGGTGCCGCCATCAAACCTGCTGCTGTAATTCCGGATTTGCATAAAAATTGTTTTCGATCCATTGCCCCTCCAATTGCGTTTGTTTTTGAATATTCGTAAAATATTTATTCCAAATCTATTTTTAGAATAGTAATATCACGTTTATCTTTTTCTCGGATGGGTTCATTTTTATAATTTGTATCTCTGCCTGTATTCGCAATATAATAAAGCGAACCGTCAGATATAGCCCCGGTTGTTGGAATATCGCATATAGGATTATTAGCTTCCAGAATTTCCATCTTTTCTATTTTTGAGCCATCCTCGTTTAGATAAAATCTTGTTACTCTATCAAGCCCGTTTTGTACGGCTACCAAACTATTATTATAAAAATACAATCCGTCTATTCCATATGTTGATGATCTTCTAGGTTGTGGTAATATGAAATATTCTTTTGTTTCAGGATCAATACAATATATCCCAATTCTCCAATCCGCCATATAAATTTTATTATTCAGCTTATCATATGCTATTCCGTTGGGGGATACAAAATCATCCGGCATGAAAAATAATTCCAACTTATCTTCTTGACGGGAAATAAAATATAAACCGCCGTTTCTTCCTTCTGTGATATAAACATTTCCTTCCGGGTCAATAGTCAAATCATTAAATTCAATTATCTTTATTTGTTTGAGGCAGCACATATTTATTTACCAGGCTACCATCGATAAGATTGTATTTGTACACTCCGGTATATCCAAAACTTTTTCCATCGGCAGGATCCGGATTATAATAACAAGAACAAGCCCATAATTCTCTTCGCCCCGGATCAACAGCAAGTCCAAGAACTACTGCTAAACTATCTTGGTTCTCGGTTGTAAAGTCCGTCGTATTTCCATTGGAATCAACTTTAATGATTTTACCTTTTGTTTCACTTCCTAAATAAAATACTTTGTCCACCGGGTCGTAAGCAATACCTTCCGGCAAAAATTTTCTGTCTCCAATTGTAAACCCGATTGTGCTGTTAACAACCGGTTGTTCAAGCTGTGAAATCTTGTCACGCAACTCATTCATTTTTAGTGAATAATTTGCAAATCCAAACGCAGGATCGATGTTTAAATCAAGATTAACTCCGAGCATATCGTAACCATATCCATGTTCTATCGCTCCTTCTAGAAATTGAAGAGCCTCACTGCCGTTATAAACCAATGCGTTTAACCTTGCAGCTGCATATAAAAGGATAGGATTGTTGGGAATTTTGTTCAGGTACTCCATGCATTTAGGTATTAACTCTTGTGCTTCATATTGTACTTGAACATTTTGCGCATCTTTTAAAAATTGCTTATAACCTTTCAAACCCTGTGCGTTCAGTTTAATTATAAAAATATAACTAAGAACGAAAACCATAAACACTGTGATGCCATGTTTCATTTAATCCTCTCCACTTTAATGTAACATGATGTTGAAACCATTATTAATCGCTTTGGTTGTTTACGGTTTCAATTTATGGATCAGTTCAGTGCTGACCCAATATAAATTAGAACTCCCGTTTTTAGGTCCGCTAAGCAGTTCTACAATTTCAGAATAGGTGCGGCGTTTTTCAAATGCCGGTATTGGACCTTCATTGCTTTGATAAATAAAATATTTTCCATCGGGCGTTAATGATGGCGAATACTCCGATGCTTCAGTGTTGATTACATCCCCCAAGTTTATTATGTCGCTCCAGTTGTCGTTTTCATCCCGGAAGGTTACGTAATAGTCGGTTTCGCCGAACGAATCATCTCTGCCGTAAACAGGAATAATTAAAAAATCCTCATCGGGAGAAATAAATGAATTGAACTGCGCATCTGTTGTGTTTACGTTATCCGGTAATTTTTCAGGTTCGGTATATTTTCCATCAATAAATTTTGAACGGTAGATTGCTTCATAATCATTTTCACCTCTCCGTGTAAAATATAAATTCCCGGATTTGGCGACAGTCGGGAAGAAGACCATACCGTGACCGTTTATAGGTTCTCCGATGGGATAAGGTTCGCTCCACCCGTTTCCCGTACTGTCCATCACCCAAATGTTGGTTATTTTCCCATCCATATTTTCTTCACCAATGGGCCTGTTGGAAACGAAATAAAATTTTGAGCCGTCGTGGTTTATAAACGGTTCAATATCTTTATATAACCCGGAGAATGGAGCTACTTCCAGCGGTGTCCATTTGCCGTCTATCATTTTTGTCATTACAATTGCCGACATATAATTCCCGCGTAAAACGAAATAAAATTCTTTTCCATCCGGTGTGAAGGCGGCATCTCGTACATTTAATCCTGTAGAAATAAATTCCGGGGCAAATATTTCAGGCGTTAACCCGGGAGGCGTTTGACCGAAATAAGGCCCGGTTATAATCTTCTCATTATTTTGTTGAGCGCAATTTGTAAAAAGAAAAATCATTGTTACAATAATCAGTAAAAAGCGTTTCATTCTTACTCCATATTTGATTCAATGTGTTTCATGTATTAGTCGCTGACTTTTACAAATTCTTTGATGTTTGTAAGTATAATTTCCGGTTGCTCAATCCATGAATAGTGACCGGCTTTTTCAATAAAGATCAGCTTTGAATTTTTATAGTACCTCGATAACTTTTGAGGGACTGATTCACCCACTGGGTCTTGTCTTCCGTGAAGAATTAAAACCGGACCGTCATAATTGCAATCCATCTCATGCAAATCAAGATTACGATTTATGATATCAGTCCAAATCCAATTACCTAATTCAAAATTGAAATCGGAATCTTGTATAACTTCGGAAACAAGAAGTGATTTTTTCCTATCGTAAAAATATCCGGGCATCATTGCCCTGATTCTTTCAGTGATCGCGTGATTGCCTAAATTAGTAACACGTGTAGAATCACTCCAATATTCAATCAATTCTTTGTCTTCAAGATTGAGTCTTGAATATATATTATCGATAAAGTAATTAAACATTCCGATATTCAGCCCCATTGAATCCATTAGTAATAAAGAAGAAACCGAAGCGGGATAGAAGTGAGCATAAATTGATGCAAGATAACCCCCGTATGAAAATCCCAAAACGTTCCATTGCTCGATGCCGAGTTGTTCTCTGATTGTCTCGAAATCCTGCAATGTAAGCGCTACCGATATAGTTGTAGAATCATAAACAGCCGGCGAAGATTTGCCGCAGCCTCTTTGCTCAACTAATATGCATTTGAAGTTTGGCGATAAAAGCTCACACAAACTCACATATCGGTCTGAAGCATCTCCAGGCCCGCCGCCGATTATTAAAATCGGTTTGCCCTCCCCGAAGATGCGATAATAAACATCGAGACCGTTGCTGTTTACTTTTTGATATTGGGCAAATAATTGATATGATAAAACCGATAAGAAAAAAAACAAGATAATGGATAACTTGCGAATCATTGACTCCCCCATTTCATTTAATACTCATGTTGGCCTATTAGTTTGTTAAGTACAGCAAATTATAACTGATATAACGTGCTTGTTATAACGCCCCCTAGAGCAATTAAATAAAACATCAATGTATATAATGGAAAACTTATAGTGAAAAAATACCCAAATTGGAGAACTAACACCAATCATATTTAGGGGGAAATTTTGCCGCTTATCGCAAGTATTGACTGAATTATGAATTTATTTTCAAAAACATTATTCATGGGTTTTTTCAGATATATATTCCAAAAAAGAATTGAGATCATTCGTATTCATAACTTGACCGTGTCCGCCAATTACGATTTCAATTTTATCCATTCTTTCTTCTATCCACTTCTCGGCGGTTTGCCATCTCGCAATGTCGGTTTCGTCAACATTGCCGATGCTGGGTCTTCCGCCGGGGAAGAAGAGGTCGCCCGTCATTAGAATTTTTTGCTCAGGGCAATGAATGAGAATATCGCTATCCGAATGGGCTTTACCGAAATAGCATAAGTCGAAATTCATGGTTCCGGTTGAAATATGTTCTTGGTCGTCAAATGTTAGTGAGGGATAAGTAACAACTCTGTTGTTATTCAAATCATTGTAAGTTAATTCGTATCTTATTATCTGGCAATATGTTTCTTTCCACTCTTCTGTGCCGGGAGTAATTTCCGATAATTCCTTTTCATAATCTTGAACGATTTTTAACAACCGCGGCTTCGCGTTCTCGATATTATTTTCAAATTCCTTCATCTCAATTAGGCAATTTTGATGTGCGACTATCACTGCATCTGCAAAGACTTGGTTGCCGCCTGTGTGATCTGAATGAGCGTGAGTGTTGATCAAATATTTAAAATTACTATTCCCAAATTCTTTTTGAATTGCTTCTCTATACTTTTGTGTAAGAGTGTTTGAAATACCGGCATCAATCATAACTATCCCATCCTCTGTGTTGAAGGCAGTTACCGCATCATACCCTAATCCCACGACAATTATTTTTCCATTTACTTTGTTTACATGAATATATTTGTCATCAATTTCCGAACTTCCTAAAGTTCCATGTTCAACAATGAAAAATAAAATGGCGACAAGAACTATAATAAGACTTGCGGCTATTACATGTTTTTTCATCTTTCAATCACCAAAGCTTTACTTGCAACAATATTAATTTACTGCTTCACTACTTTTCCGTCAATTGTTAATTTAAAAACATCCCCGGGATTATCCGAACAATAAAAATTTGTTATGTTTTTTCTTCTACGATTGATTTGGTAATTTATTTTTCTTTCAACTGGTTCGGGTCCTAATGCAAATACAGCCTTCGCATTTAATTTTTCCGATTCAAGGTAAGCTTCTCTTATTCCTTGCGCGATCTCCGGGCCTATGCCTGCCGGACTTCCCAACAGCAGTATATCCGGTTTTATATTTCTTTTAATTAATTCATCAATAACTGTTACATCCTTTTTATAAGATAAATAATTATCACAAATCCCGGTTAGCCATACAATTATCAATTCATCAACGTCAATTATGTAGCACAAATTTGCTCCGTAAGCGGGTAAAATTTCAATTTTCATTCCATCAAAATCTAGCTTCTCATTCGGCTTCAGATACCGGACATTTTTCAATTCCTGTTTTATATATCTTCCTTCATGACGATAATTATATGCGTATAAAATATTTGGATTTGTGTTTTGCATTGCCGGAAGAGGAGTATAACCGTTTATTGAAAACGGATTATCCAAAGAATGGAAATCATGATCCACAACAACTAGTTGTTTAGTATTTATAAATTCTTCATTTGTAATATGCCCGTTAAGAATAGATTTATCCGTGGGAGCTGCCCCGATTTCAGAATATGCAAAAGTAAAGAATCGGTTCTTTGTATTTATTCCCCATCCCCCGTTTTGTAATTTAACAATTCCCGCTTCACCTAACTTCAATTCATTTCGAATTATACTTTCTTTGGGATTCGGCGCCGGTTGTTTATCAGCGCCGTTTTTAATCAACATCTCAAGGGTTGAGTAATTACCATATTCAGCGGCGTAATAAATCGGGGTGTTGCCGCTTTTATCTTTTTCATTTACATCTATTCCAACTTTTATCAGATATTCCACCACATCGGTGTGCCCTTCAATTGCAGCAATATGAAGCAAAGATCTATTTAAAAATTTATCCTTTATAAAAGCATCAGCTCCACTTTGTAACAATTTTTCAGCCATCGGTTTATTACCGTCCCTTACGGCAACATACAATGGCGTTCTGTCCACGTAGTCGGGGACGTCAATATCAGCGCCGGCATTGTTTAGAAAATCAAAATATTCCATGTTGTTATTGAGTACCGCGAAATAAAGGGGCGTTGTAAGAGAATTACATTGGATATTTATATCGGCGCCTTTCTCAATTAGGAATTTGCTCATATCAAATTTATTACTCAACGAAGAATGAATAAGCGGTGTAGCGCCGCCGATTGCCCTTGTATCGATAACTGCTCCGTTAGCAATAAGTAGTTCTATTATTTCTTTATCATTGTTCCAGTTCGCATAATGAATTGGAGCGCGTAGATTTTTATCCGCTACACGAGTCAATGCCCCGTGTTCAATTAGTAATTTCGAAATTTCATAATTACCGACAGCTACAGCATACAATAGAGGTGTTAACCCCGATTTGCTCTGGGCATTTACCAAAGCCGGGTCGCTTTCAATTACTTGTTTAACCCCGACCGAATCATAGTTACTAATCATTTGGAATATATCTTTATTTTGACCGCTCACCTGCATCGGGAATAAAAGCAAAATCATGATTGCAACTACTTTACCGCCACAAAAAGAAATTTTGAAGAGATTCATTTCACTTCTCCACTTTTAATATTAGTAGAATTTGACACATTAATAGATGGTTGAGCGGTTGTTTTGTCCCCTTATTCCGCCGTTTTAAATTGCTCTATAATTTTCGCATCCACCCAGTAAATATCCCTGTTGCCTCGTTTTGTACTTGTATAAAAGAAATATTTTCCGTCGGGACTAACGTAGGGTCTGTTCTCGGATTTATCGGAATTGATTTCATCTCCCATGAAAATTGGTTTGCTCCATGAACCGTCACTTTGTTTGAAAGTAATATAAAGATCATCGCCGCCCAAACCGCCCGGCATCATTGAACAATAAATCATGTAGCTTTCATCCGGGGCAATGTATGTATCCCATTCGTGATATTCGGTATTGAGATTTGCACCTAAATTCACGGGCTCTTGATACTTGTCGTCGAGCAATTCCGACATGTAAATATCAGATTCTCCGAAGCCGCCCGGTTTACGACTGAAGAAATAGAGATTACCGTTCGCTGCCATGCAAGGATAGCTGTCGTGATATTTTGTGTTGATAGGCGCGCCGATTTGTTTTGGTTCGGTCCAGCCGGTTGTGGTTTTTTCCACTAACCATATGTTGCCTCCTTCGCCTTCTGCACCGATTTCATCTATTAATATATTTGATGCAAAGACCATTGTTTTACCGTCGGGCGCAATAGTGAAATCGCCAACCTGGTATTTATCAACAAAGGGGAGAAGTACGGGTTCAGCCCAAACACCGTCAACTTGATTCATGATGTAGAGTTTAGATTCGCCGTCAATCCATCTTTGGAAGATGAAATATTCCATATCATTACCCCAGCCGGAACAGCCTTCGCTGATGTCGGTCGTAATAATTCCCGGCGCAAAAAGTTGAGGTGTTATTTCAGGGGGAGTTTGACCAAGATAGGAACCTTTTAATGTAGGAAAGTTACTTTGACTTTTGCATTGAACCATCATCAATAAAAGAATAACAAAAAACAATTTTACTCTTGTCTTCATTTCTCCCCCATATTTATTTCTGATTATTGAGCTAATAGCGTCTCAAGTTTCGACACAATATTTTCAGCTGCCGGCGGATCATAGTTGGACATCACTGCTACGGTATAGTCGGAATTCATATACATCCCGAGATTCGAATTTACACCGCCAGCGCCACCGCTATGACCGATGATTCTTTCTCCGTTAACATACTTTTCCATAAAAAGATATGCGTACATCGAAGTTCCATTTCTATCTACTTTACCGGTTGTCATCAATTTGAAATGTTCTTCATCCAGTAATTTGTTTGAGCGCAAGGCAATATCAAATTTCAATAAGTCTTCTACCGTTGAGTAACCTCCGCCAGCCGGACCTCCCTTTAAAGGAGAAATAAACAAATTATTTCTTCTAGGACTATAGGATTGCCCCAGCATTCTACCAGTTGTATAACCAACAGCAAGATTCTCCACAGGGATTGATATATCGTAACAGTCGGTATCATTCATACCTGCCGGACCCGTAACATACTTGCGTATGTAATCATCGTAACTCATCCCCGATATTTTTTCTATTATCAGTCCAAGCACTAACGGTCCGCTGTTGCTGTAAGAAAATCTTTCGCCCGGTTCGAACAATAGCGGGTTTTTATTTGCAAGATTATCGTAATCGGCTACGGTTTTGATTTCTTGCATTCTCGGTGCTTGGAAAAATTCTTGCCAGTACGAACCCATACCGGAAGTGTGTGTTAATAATTGATGAATGGTGACTTTATCTCTAACCTCTTCATTTGGATAATCAGGTAAATATTTCCCAACTTTATCATTAACGCTTAGTTTTCCTTGTTGAACTAATTGAATAATAGCTGTGCCGGTAAACATTTTATTCATTGAAGCAAGACAAAATTTCGTATCAAGTTTATTCGGCACGTTAAAATTTTTATCGGCATAACCAACGGCTTTTGTATAAATAGGTTTCCCGTCTTTTGCAACTAATACAGTTCCCGAAAATTCATCTTCAGCAACAAGTGAATCGATATATTTGTCTAGTGAGTCAATTAAATTTAATTTTGATATTTGCTTTCTTGAAGAATCATTTTGCCCCGAAGGCGATTCTGCTTCTGGTGTTGTTTCTTCTTTGGGTGGTGTATATGTTCCTGCCGGTCTAAACCCCATTCTATTGATCTTATAAGGTGAGGTCTCTTCTGTTTGTAAATCAACCGACAATAGCTGGTTAGTTTCTTTTGACAACAACAAACATTTAGCGTGATAGTCGGAAGATAATTCGACTTTGTAAAGCTCAAGATTCTTAAACATGTTGTGTGTTTGTAAAATAATTCCTACATGTTGTTCAACGGGGAATGCATTTTTAAACTCGGCGCTGAAATTATCATTTACATACTGTTCAACAATTGCGTGGTCACCTGAATTAAACAACTCGTTTATATCTTTAACTCTTTTACCTGCCGGTGTGTCAGGATATTCTATTTGAGAAAATATTGGTGTTGATAAAAACGATAGAACGAGGAGAAAGAATAAATTAACAGTTAATACTTTCGGTACAGCAAAATGTGATTGTCTTTTTGCTTTCATAAAACCTCCGTGATTAAATTATAATGGAATATTTACATACATTAGGACATTATAACTTACCACATGTTTCTTCATCAGTATGTTAAAAATTGTTAAATAATATATTTGTCCCAGATTTATTTCTTCAATTCACTAACAATCTTTGCATCAATCCAAAAAACATCACCGTTACCTGACCTGCTGCTTGAAAAGAATAAGTATTTACCATCAGGTGATAGTATGGGACAATAATCATATTTGGCGGAATTTACTGAACTACCCATGTTTTGCGGTGTTGACCAGGAATCGTTTTCATCTCTGAAGGAAATATATAAATCGTTTGAACCAAGTCCGCCGGGACGATTGGATGAAAAGATCAAATAACTTTCATCCGGCGCTATAAACGGATCGTGTTCATTATATTCAGTTGATATTCCGAATTGTAATAGCTGAGTTTCGTTGTCATGTATTCTATAAATATCACCAGTTCCATCATCGTTAAATACGCTATAATATATTGTTCCGTTATTTGCCATTGTAAAATAAAAGTCATGTTTGTTTGGTGTTGCTGGGTTAGCAATATGTATCGGTTCGCTCCACCCGCCGGATTGTAATTGTTCAACGTACCAAAAGTCGCAATCATTTTTTTTGCCATTTCCATCAATAGCTCTATTTGACGAAAAGTAAATCCGCATTCCATCGGGAGAAACAAACGGATCAACATCACGAAACCGACCAGAGAATGGAGCAAGTCTTCTTTCTCCCCATGTTCCGTTTTTGTATTCCATCATCATGATGAATTGGCTGGTGTCGGTGTTAACCGTAAAATAGATTTGTTTACCGTCGAGAGTGAATGTAGCGTTGAATTCATTTGCGTCTGTGGAAAGAATTCCCGGAGCAAATATTTCACAAGTCATGCCAGGTGGTGTTTGGTTTAAATATGCTCCTTCAAAATTGATTTCACTTTCTTTTGATGAGCAAGCAATAAATACTATTAAAAATAATTGAGAAAGTAGTGGTGTCGATTTTTTCATTTTCAATTCCAACTTTTATATTTATTAAGTACTGAGATAATAATTATCTCTCTCTAACACATCTAACCGAAAAGCCGAACCTTTTAGGATGAGTATTCCGTGTTAAGTCATTCAACGAATAAATGATGCATCTAAACATTGCTTCTGTTTCATCATGCTCCGTTGCGCTCCACCAGAATCCGTTTCTTCCTATGTGAAAGAATTTTCCTTTACTTGCTTGTCTTTCACCACCAGGTAAAGCAGAAAAACTGAATGTGTCCGGTCCATTACCTGATTCAACCCATCCGGATTTTGACTTTAAATACATACCGGTTTTTGATTCGCAATCATACGGATCATCGGAATCAGGTTTCACATTTTCCAAATGTGCATTAACATACTCTTCTAAGTAATTCCATTCTTCTTCAGTCGGCACATGCCAGCCATCCGGACATAGTTTGCCCGAATTAACAGCATGCCAGTTGTAAAGAGCGCCGTATGTTTCTGCGTTATTTCCATCATTGTTGTACCAGCAATAAGCACCCTCATTTAAGGTTGACCATATGCTGTCATTCGCAACATAAGGTATTTTCGTTCCGTCGTTGTATGTGGTTGTTTTCAGGTTCTCGGCCATCCATTCGTATTTACCGATTACTATTGTTTTGTAAACATTCCCTTCTATATCCGTAACAGTTCTTTCTTCCTGCCGAGTCATACAAGAAAAACTAATTAGGAGAATCGGCAATATCCTCGATAGTTTTTTCATTGGTATTTCTTTATTAAGTTAGACTATTCAATTGTATAAACTCTTGAATGACCGGGTTTCCATTCGCCGTCTTCATACCGAAAATATTTATCGATTAATTTGCCGTCCGGTGTAAATTCCAATGTATTTCTGAATTCCAATTTGCGGTCGGGAAAAATTGTATAGCCATATCGTAAAATTTTGCCAACCTCTTCTTTTACATTTCCTATTGCAAAATTCCCGTTACTTGTAAGTGAAAGAAATGCAATTTCCTTTTTGTCGGAATCATAATAATAATATCCATCAGTTTGATTATTGAGCTCTTTGCACTCACCATATATTCTGATAATTTTACCGCCATGCATAGGCTCAAGCTTTAATGTAAAATTCAGTATTCTTTCCTCGGAGATGTGTTTTTCCTTACTTACCCATGTTTTCCCAACAAATGGTTTTAAAATCGAAAGCTCATCTCTCAAGACTATTTCATCTTGAGCAAACAATTGAATACTTGCGAAAAGAATTACTGACAAAATTAAAAGTTTTGTTTTCATTTTAACCTCATACAAAATATTAGTGTGTTTATTCTGCAATTCCGGATTATTATTTTTCATTAATTCTTGAAATAATTTCTTGAATCATGTTTTTAATTAAGTGATTCTTCCTTTGGTTTTAAGTCATCAATTATTTTTGCTTCTGCCCAGTAAAGATGCTGGTAGCTGTTCTGTGGAACGGTTACAAATTTCCGAAGTTCAGTTATTGAAACAGGATCCTTTGGTTTGTCTGGACTTGTCCTTGCGCTCGCAAAAAATAAATATTTTCCATCGGCCGTAACAAATGCTCTTCGTTCATCATGAACGGAGTTAACACCTTGTCCTAAGTTTACCGGCTTCATGAACTCGCCGTCTTCACCTCGGAATGAAATGTAAAGATCATTAGCGCCTTCCTTGGTTATTTTACCGGGGATTTCCCAATCATAGATTATAAAGCTCTCATCAGGGGCTATATAGGGATGATTGCCGCCGTACTGGTTAATATTCTCGCTTAGTTTTTCGGGTAGCGTATATTCGCCATCCACTAATCTGCTCACATACATATACCCGTGCTCGCGATCCGGCCACTGAGTAAAATAGATGCTCCCGTTAGCCGCTAAAGTGGGATAAACTGTACCCTCTCCCTTATATTCTGGACCGAACTTAACTTCCCGGGGCTCACTCCATCCATCTTCAATTCTGTCTATGTACCAGATACGTGATTCCGGTTTATCAGAAGGCTTATCTCTTTTTCCGAAAGAATTAAATATTAATCTTTCCCCATCGGGACTAAAAGCCGGGTAATGAATGCGGTATCCACGATTAGGTAAAAATTCTGTGGGTTCTGTCCAGACACCGTCTGACAGTTTAGAATACATCAAATAACCTGAACCAAAAATTCCTTTGGGCTCAGTAAGTAAAGTACCTTTTGGTGTTGTAACTGAAAAAAGTATTTCCTTGCTATCAGGCGAAACGATAATATGAGGTTCATTTCCACCTACTGTGAGTAGTTCGAAGGCAAACAACTCCGCCTTTCCGCCCGGCGGTGTTTGACCAAAATAGGGACCTTCAAGTTTGGGAAACTCGTTTTGACTTGTGCAGCTGATTAGCTGTAGTGATATCAAAATTAAAGCGAATCCTAATTTCATTTTCCCTCCGAAATATGTAGAACAATTGTTATGGTCGTAGTTCTTCAATTATTTTTGCATCTACCCAATAAAGTGTACCATATCCGTTCTGAGGACTTTTCAACATATTTATAAATTCATCGTAACTTTTCCCTTTAAACACATCTGAAGAGTACCTTCTATACGAGGTAAAAAAAAGATATTTTCCATCAAAAGTTACGCGCGGGCCGATATCAGAATATTTTGAATTAATCTCTTCACCAAGGTTGATTGGCGCACCCCAGTCAGTATTTTCATTTCGAAAAGATACATAGATATCATTTCCGCCATAACCTCCGGGAATATCTGCCTGAAATAACAGATAGCTTTCATCCGGCGCAACAAAAGAAGACCCTAAATTGACATCGGGTTGAATATCGATTTCAATTCTTTCTCTTGGGTAGTACTTCCCGTCAGCAAATTTTGAGCAATAGATATAGGTTTTGTTATTTTCATCAGTGAAGCTAAAATATAGGTTCCCATTTGCCGTTACTGAAGGGGAATGCTCACCCCCCAATTCACTATTAATTTCGTCCGGCAATTTTATTGGATCCGACCAACCGGTTCCATCTCTTTCAATGTACCAAATATCCAACCCGGAACCATCCATAATAATATCCGGGTAATCTCTATTGGAGGCAAGGTAAACTCTTTTTCCATCCGGTGAAAAAGAAGGACTTCCGTTATTATGTTCCCATGCAAAAGGCGCCAATTGGGGCGCAAGCCATGTGTCATTATTACTTTTAATATGTACCAGGACACGATGCATGTAACTATTATCACTCGTCACATAAAAAGCTTCATCCGCTTCGGGAGAAAAAGTAATTCTTAATTCATGAAATCCAAAAGAGATAATCCCGGGGGCGAAAATTTCAGGTGTCATCCCAGGCGGTTTTTGTCCGAGATATTGGCCTGTGAGTTTGGGAAACTCACTTTGTTGCGCATTAATTTGAATTACTGTAAAGACTAAAAAGCAGAATATAATTATAATCTTTTTCATTTTATTCTCACGTAAATTTTTATTGATCATCCTTCAATGCTTCTTTGCGGAGGTCTTCGATGAATGAAGCATTTACCCAATAAGGAGTTATATTCTGTACGAAAAAGAAATACCTACCATCATGACTAATTTCACCTTTTGATGTTCCCTCCCCTTGATGAACTTTGTCTCCCATATAAGCTGGTCTAGTCCATGTGCCATCAGGTTTATGAAAACAGATAGAAATTTCGGCTCCCCGCGGACCGCCGTAATTGTAGGAAATTATATGATCAATACCGGTACAATCATCAACAGTAGATGAATCGATCATATCGTCCAAACTAATAGGATCAGAGAAAATTCCATTGCTTAATTTTGACTTGTACATACATGTTCCTCTTGCTCCAGGACCAAATGCTTTAAAATAAATTGATCCATCTTCACTCAATTGCGGATCCATTTCATTAAAATTTTTTCTGTTAGGAGGAAAGCCCGGATTTTTTGGCTCGCTCCATTTTCCATTCTCTTTTTCAACATACCACAAATCATTTACTGATGCCGGTTCACCATCAACTGGTATCCGGGAAGAAAAGTACAATCTCTTACCATCGTGTGAAAAAGCCGGACCCCATGAGGTATAATTTGAAAAAGGCGCCAACTCTGGTGGAGTCCATCTTCCGTTTTCTTCTCTCATCCACCAAATCATGCTATACCCTACTCCCGGCATAAAGTATCCATAAAAGAAAAGCTCCTTGCCATCGGGTGAGAATGCCGGTGTTCCGTACGAACGATAAATATCACGAAATAACTTCGGTGCAAAAGGTTCCGGTTCATTTCCGGGGGGTGTTTTGCCAAGATATTTTCCTTTATATTCGGGAAATTCTCTTGGAAGGTCTTTTGCTCCATTTTCTCTAAGAATATCCGTAATCTCATTGTTGTAAGTTGCTAAGGCAAAATGCAGCGGTGTGTCGTTATCATTGCATTTTATATCAAGCTTAGCTCCTTTTTCTATGAGTAGTTTAACAACATCAACACTTCCGGTTATTACAGCTATATGAAGAGGCGTAAGACCACCATTCTTTATCGAATTGATGTCGATGCCGTTATCTATTAAATACTCGGTAATAGCTACCCTGTTTTGTGCCGCTGCAAAATGGAGATAGTTTTCTCCCAGCTTAGTTGTGTGTTGGATATCAGCGCCGTTATCAAGGAGTGTCTTTATCAAATTAAGATTGTCATTTTTGACGGCGAACGAGATTGGTGTATTGCCGTAATAATCTGCCAGGAAAACATCATCAACATCAGCTCCTTCTGAGATTAGATATTCGGCAATTTCACTTTTATTATTGTTTGCTGCGAACAGAATAGGTGTGAACCGGTTGTTCCCCGGTGTATTCACCAAATCCGGATCTTTTTCAACCAGATCTTTAACAAGTGCAATATCATCGTTCCGGATTGCATCGAATATCTCTTGTGCATTTATTGTTATGGTTGCAACAAGTAAGAAGCAGATTACAAATAGTATTTTTCTCATTTTTTCTCTCTTTTAAATGTTTAGTTAGTCTTCATCAATGCTTGCGAATGTCATCAATGATCTTGGCATCCACCCAAAACATATCCGAACCCATAGTAGTGAATTGGTTTACAATTCCTTTTTTAACGAAGAAAATATACTGCTGGTCGGGCGACATGCCGATCCACATTCCATCGCCTTTTGCCCCCAGATTATCGGTAAATAGAACAGGTTCGGTCCATTGGTTGTTACTTATGTGACTAATGTAGAAATCTGAAATTACATTATTTTCAATCCTTTTATTCCGTCTGAAAAGAATAAATGATTCGTCGGGAGAAACATAAACACTCTCCTCCCAAAATTCAGAATTGATAACACTTCCCAAATTCTCAGGTTTGGTATATTCCCCGTTTATAAATACAGATTTGTATAAATCCTTGCCGCCAAAACCACCTTCCTTCTCCGCAGAAAAATAGAGAGTCCCATTCCGCGCAAAAGATACCTGATAGCCAATATTACCAAATGAAGTTATCTCTTCCACTTTTTTCCTGACAGACCATCCGTTTGGAGTTTTTACGACATACCAAAGGGTAATAAACCACTGATTATTTTCTACTACCTGCGATACAAAGAACAACTTTTTGCCATCAAGAGTAAACACAGGATTTGTGGCATCCAATCCCTTAGTAAATTCAGGAATTGATGGTGGTGTCCAAATTCCATTATCGACATACGACCTGAAAAGGTAGAACTTTTGACCATCGGTAGCCGACCAGAAAACCTCATCATTTTCAGGTGAAAATACAGCAGGACAATGTTCATTTCTTAATGTCGATACAATTCCTGGTGCAAACAATTCAGGGATCATTCCGGGAAGTTTTTGGCCAAGATATGGACCTGTGAGTTTGGGAAACTCACTTTGTTGCGCATTAATTTGAATTACTGTAAAGACTAAAAAGTAGAATGTAATTATAGTCTTTTTCATTTTATTCTCTCATAAATTTTTATTGATCATTTTCTAACGCTTCTTTGCGCAGGTCTTCGATGAATTTTGCAGAAACCCAGTAAATATCACCCCTGCCATTTCCGGGCAATCTTGAAATTTCCATAATTTTCGAATAAGTAAGTTGATTTTCGTAAAAGTAACTATCAATGTTTCGTGGATCGGTTCTAAATCTATTGCTTGTATAAAAAAGGTATTTACCATCATAGCTAATTTGAGGAAATTGTTCTTGATGATTTGTATTTATCGTTTCCCCAAGGTTTATCGCTTTACTCCAACTGCCATCCTCCATTCTGAATACAATATATAAATCATTGTTTTCTTCTTCCTTTTTATAAGCTGCGAAAATAAGATAACTTTCATCCGGTGAGATAAACGGGCACCATTCATTATATTTATTCCCAAGAAAATTCCCCCAAATTTTTGCCTTTAAATAATTTCCATTCATAAATTCAGCCAAATAAAGTGAATGTCCTCTTTCCGAATTAATAACTGTAAAATAGATATTCCCGTTTTTTGCTACCGACAAGGTCATTTCTTTCTCATTTGAATTTACATTGAATCCTAAATGTTTCGGTTTTCCCCATCCAGCTTTTTCTTTTTCCACACACCAAATATCCATCTGCCCTGGCTTTTCACCTTCATTAACAGGCCTTGTCGAATAAAAATATAATTTAGAACCGTCATGAGCGAAAACAGGCCCTCCTTCTCTGTAACGTCCTGAAAACGCAGCAACCTCCGGTTCTGACCATTTCCCTTTTTTGAACTGCCGGTGCATAATCACTTCTATTGTTACACCCGGATAAAACACTGAATAAAATACTTCTGTTCCATCTGGCGAGAAAGCCGGAGAACTATGTTCGTGAGCTATAGTTGAAATTATTCCCGGTGCAAAAATTTCCGGTGTCATTCCCGGCGGTTTTTGGCCAAGGTATGGACCTGTGAGTTTAGGAAAACTTGATTGTTGTGCGCTTACTGTTATTGCTGCAATAACTAAAAAGCATGATGTGAAAAATAGGTTTTTCATGTCATTTTCTATTTTAATTGTTTATTTAGTTTCTTTCAAGGCATCCTTACGCATGTTTTCAATGATTTTTATATCCACCCACCGGATATCACCATTATACCCGAAGAACAAATACTTGCCGTCGGGAGAAATATATGCGCCTCGCATATCTGGTTTGAAACCATGCTCAGTCAGATCAATTGGTTCACTCCAATCCCCTTTCCCATCTTTAAAGCTTACAAATATTTTGCTGTTTTCTGTTTCGGTGTCGAAAATAAGATAGCTGCCGTCAGGCGCTATGCATGGATGTGTCTGCAATCCGTAATGTTTATCTATCTTTACACGTTCATGCTTTTCCAAAATTCCGTTATTAAGCGCTGCTTGAACAATATAAAACTTAGGAGCACCTTCTTTTCTTTCGATCTCTAATGTATAAAGGTTTCCAACATTGTCAGATGTTAGATAGAAACCTTCCCCGGCAAATTTCGGTGTTGACCAACCTGTATCGGTTCTTTCAGAAGCATAGTATCCGGATTGCTTCTCGCTGCCGGATTCAAACTGCCAACGAAATAGGAGCCATTTATTATCGCTCGTTATAAGTGGGTGAAATGTTTTCGCTCCTTTAGCAATAGCGAGTTCTTTTATCTCCGTCCATTTACCTTCCACCAATGTTGTGTATAATAATGTTGGTGGTTTTTGCGGAAGCGAATGTCTGCAGAAATAGTATTCATTCCCATCAGGAGAAAATGCGCCCTTAAAATTATGTGTATTCTCTAAGGATACGATTCCAGGTGCGAAAATTTCCGGTGTCGTTCCCGGTGGTTTTTGACCAAGGTATGGGCCGGTAAGTTTTGGGAAATCGCATGCAACCTTCTGTGCATTTGAAACACAATTTACATATAACAGCAACACACATATAGTGAAAATGTTTTTCATGTAATCACCCACTACCTCAGATTTTGTTGTGTAGAGGAACCTTCATAACAATTATTCCTTTCGGATTATCACCTTTCCCTCCGTCATCAGTGACGTAGTAGAAAAAGTCATCCACAATGACTCCTGTTGTTGGGCTAATTAATTCGGGAGTATATCTTTCAAATATTTCACAGCTTTTTAATTTAGTAGCTTTCTCGTTTAGAGAAAATCTACTTATTTGGTTCAGTGCTATTTGTACAGCATAAAGTTTATTGTCTGCAAAATATAAACCGTCGATTCCGTAAGGACAAAAATCCGATTCGCTAGATAAGAGCGAAAAGGATTTTGTCTTAATATCTATTTTGTAGATCCCAATTGGGAAACCTGATAAATAGATCGTTTGGCCATCATCAGATATAGTAATTCCATTATGACCTATTATTGAATTGTTTTTCAAAAACCATTCTAGCTTATCCGCAGTATGATGAATTATATATATTGCACTGCCGCCACTGATATATACGTCTCCATCAGGATGAATGACCAAATCATTAAAACCATGCTTTTCTTCACCTGGAGGAAACGAATACTTCTTAATCAGTTTTCCTGACGTAAGATCATATTTAAATATCTCCTTTTTGTTTTCTAACCATGAACAAGCCCATAAGGTACGACGGACAGGATCTACATGAATACCTAGTACTAATTCCAATCCATCCTGCCCTTCGGTAGTAAAATCAGTACTATTCCCCAAATGATCAACTTTGACTATTTTGTGTTTGTACTGGCTTCCTAAATAAAACATCTTTTCAACCGGATCGTAAGTAATACCTTCAGTGCCTAAATTTTTATCTTCGATGGCAAAAGCAATTTGACTTTTGTGTATTGGTTTCTCGGCTTTCTCTAGCGCATTAATTATTTGATCAAATTTTTTATTCCCACGTAGAGCCGTGAAAGCAGTATCATTAAACTGGTGAGTTTTATTATAAGGTAATTTAGTAGTGTAACCCAATTTTGTTGCCTTTTTTAATTGTTCCAAAGCAATATCATCATTCCCCAATAGCGCGTTTAGCCTGGCTGCCAGGTAATTTATAACCAGATGATTGGGAACAACTTTTAGCACCTCGTTGCAAAAGTACAACGAGGATTTACATTCCTCTACGGTACTTGCTGCATATGCTTTTTTTTGATTTTCCCTATAATTACCGTCAATTTGTCCAATAGCAGGAAAACAGGAAATCAGTATCATTCCTATTATCAGCACAAAGCTTTTTAACTTAAAATGTTTTTTCATTTTTGTTCCGTTTTGTATTTTTGTTATTTTTTTAATTTCCTTGCAACTCCGTCTTCTTCAACTCTTCAATGATTTTTGCATCAAACCAATAAACATCATCCAATCCATTACCTGGATTATCATACAGCGACAAAAGTTCTTTCAGAGTTTTTCTAGAATTAAAATAATTGCCGAAGGATTTACGTTTGCTTGTAAAAAACAAAAACTTGCCGTCCGGACTCATTGTTGGGAAACGATCGTTATCATCCGAGTTGATTCCGTTCTCTAAATAAATCGGTTCTAACCAAGATCGATTCTTTGATTTAAAACTGATATATATATCGCCAAACCCTATCTTTGGATTTTTTCTATTGGAAGCAAAAAGTAAATATGATTCATCCGGTGCAATGAACGGACACCATGCATAACTCCCTTCAATATTAATCGGCGAGTCAACTTGCTGCGGTTCGGTGTAAATATCGTTTTCAAACTTTGCATAATAGATACAATGAGAAAATTGGAATGCTTTATTCTCTCTTCTAAAATAAATTGTTCCGGTTGCCGATATCGACGGCTGCCATTCGTCTTTATCGGTGTTAACCGGATCGCCAAGGTTTATCGGTTCGCTCCAACCGTTTTCGATTTTTTCAACGTACCAGATATCAGCATCTTTCGGTTCTCCCTTTCCAGCGAGCGGTCTTTCAGAATAAAAATAGAGTCGTTTGCCGTCGGGTGAAAAACGAGGACCTCCATCATCATAACATCCTGAAAATGGTGCAACTTCGGGATTCGTCCATTCTCCGTTTTCTATTTTCATTGTAAGGATTACTTGCGGAGCTCCTGATTGAAGCGGCGCTAAATAAGCCGACCAGAAGACTTCATCACCGGAAGGAGAAAATGAAGGGGAGCTGTGCTCGTGATATTTAGTAGTAATAATACCATTAGCAAATAATTCCGGTGTTTCACCCGGAGGTTTCTGACCAAGATATGGGCCGGTGAGTTTGGGAAATTCATTTTGTTGAGCAAACCCATTTGGTGAGGTTACTAAAAGTATCAGAAGCAAAAATATTTTATTCATATACTCTTCCATTTATAGATAAAACACATATACTAATAGTTGTTAACTTCACCGTCAACTAACCTAACAGGCGGATAACCGGCCATAGGATAGGAATAATGTGTTTGAGTCATTTTCCATTTTCCATCTTGTTTAATCAGTACCATTGAAATACGAATCGGCCAAACAAATGTTTCTCCCAATTCCATATTCTTAAGCACCATACCGGCATCCCAAATTGCTGTGTAGAGTTTTTGCCGAGTTGTTTTTGTAGAATCATCTTTCAGTGAGCTAAGCCGGGAAAGACCTCTTTCCATATTTGCTTCGTTGGTTCTGCCGTAACCGTTCTCGGGACTTTTAGTCACGGTTGCTTTCATTGCTATCATTGCAGTAGTAGGTGATAAAATTCTTATATCTGCATTTTGAATATCGGCATCCAACACGCCCCAATATTTCCAATCATTTGCAAACAACTCTTCCGCTTTGTCTATTCCAACTTACCATTCGCCGGTATGGGGAAAGACGCCATTAGTTCCAATGACATAAACATCATCGGTCATTAATTCTTTAGTCCACTCCTTCACTTTGAATACATCTTTATCAGTATACCCTTCTTGGAATTTGTAAAGGAACTTTAATATTTCATTGCGCGCATCGTTATTTGTATCAATAAGTTGAGCGGTTATATTCACATTAAAGAATTTTAATAGAATCACAAATGCAAAAACCGCTTTGCTTTTCAATAGCATTTTATTCCCCGGTCTTCTATTTGGATAATATTTTTATTTCTCATCTTTTAATTTCTCAATTACATCGGCATCAATCCAGTAAATATCTTCAAACTCGTTGCCGGGTTTTTTCAGCCATTCCGTTTTTTGTTCATATGTTAACGGAGGATCGGAATAACGCTCATACGGAATTCTTCTTGTTGAGCAGAAGAAGAGATATTTTCCGTCCCGCGTAACAAAAGGATGGATTTCATGCGCGTAAGAGTTGATGGTTTCTCCCAAATTTTGCGCTTCACTCCAGGTTCCGTCTTCATTGTGAAAACTTATATAAAGATCGTTTGCGCCATAACCGCCGGGCTTGGCTGATGAGAATACCAGGTAACTTTCATCAGGAGCAATGAAAGGATCCATATCATAATGTTCGGTGTTGATGGCGCCGCCGAGATTTTCCGGTTGAGAATATTTGCCGTCGATCAGTTTGGAAATATAAATATCACCTCTGCCGAATCCGCCGGGATAATTAGCCGAATAAAAATATAAGTTGCCGTTTGCCGCAACAGTCGGACAATCGGCAGAATACTCACCCGAAGCCAGGGGAGCGGGAAGCCGAACTGCGTCTCCCCATGTTCCATTGGATTTTTCCACAGCCCAGATATCCCAATTTCCTTTCGGATCGCCGCTGCCGGAATCGGGAATTCCCGCACAGAAATACATTGTATTCCCATCGGGGGAAAGCTGGCACTCGGAACTATACTTGCCTGAAAACGGAGCTATCCGCGGTTCGGTCCAACCATCTTCAGTTTCCTTCATAAAAAGAATAACGCTGTGTGGCGGGCCGCCTACCGTAAAGTAAACTTCCTTTCTATCGGGAGTGACTGAAATGCATATATCCTGATTAGCTGTTGAAATGATGCTGGGCGCAAATACTTGTGGTGTCGATCCCGGAGTTGTCTGCCCGAGATAAGAACCTTTCAATATAGGAAATTCACTTTGCTGATTATAGTTGCAACCAGCTAAGAATAAAAACAAAGAAATAATAATAAAAACTTTTTTCATTACTCCCCCATGCTGCTTGTTATAAACTCAGTTTATTTTATTGGTCATTCATCATTCCTTATCGGAGAAAAATTTACCGATGTTGCCCCCCATTATTTGTCTTACTTGCTCCGTGGAATAGCCTCGTTTAATAAGTTGGTCGGCAATTTCTTTGAAGCATTCAATATCATACAAATCTTTTGTAGTATAACCACCGGCTCCACCGTAGTCCGTACCGATTCCGATTTTATCCGTACCGTATCTTTTGGCAATATAATCAACGTGTTCAATAAGTTTTTCAATTCCGTTTGAATTGACATCGAGATCAAATCCATACAAGTAGGGTCTACAAAATGTTAACAGCAAAACGCCGCCTTGATCAAAAAGTATTTTCATTACTTTGTCCGAAATGTTTCTATCGTCATACGCAATCGTCTTCGCGTTGGCATGTCCGGCAATAACCGGTTTGGTTGATAACCGCATCGTTTCCAATTGCAACTCTTCGGACAAGTGCGAGATGTCGATTGTAATATTATTATCGTTCAGTTTTTTGATGAGCTTTTGTCCGAACTCGTTGAATTGTTTTCTATCATTATTAACATTTGCAATTTTATCCTGATCATTTGCATCCAACACAACCAATGAAATACCGGCAGCTTTCAATTGATCGACACGTTCAAGATTGCCGCTGAATTGTCCGTCGATTTCACCCCCCATAAGAATTTGCAGCGAATATGAGTCTGAAAATTTTTGTGCATTTGAAAATTTATCAACGAAATTAACTTTAACATTTTTCGCGGCAGCTTCTTTTTTGACAAACTCTTTATCCATCAGTATTTGCGGAATAATCGATTCGGACGATGCACTGTTCAACGGGAAGAATAAAATTATCCCATAAATACCGGCAGCCTCCAACCGATCGATTCCTGCTTGCTTTGGGTCTTCACCGTTTCGTTTAACCAAATCGTGTGTGTGGCCGTCAATTATAAAATAATCTTTAAAAATTGCATCAGTGAGTTCATTACTCTGAGCGATCATTTTGCTACTGTAAAAAGAGACCATGACCAACATAAGCGTCATAACACGAATATATTTCACAAAGAGAATTTCTGCCATAATATTATTCCTATTACATTTGTTCGTACTTAATTATCCAATTTATATTTCAGCACAACCGGTTTTTTCAATAATTCTTTTCTATCCATTTGATTTCTATTATAAACCCGCAAACATGTGGCAGCCAAAACATACAAGTTATTGTCTACTATGACACATGTAGTTGGTATGTTAAATTCGGGGTTATCTTCGTCAATGATAGATGCGGAAATTATTTCACGGCTATCATCACTCATATAATATCTTGCGATGTAAGCGAAATCGTGTTGTGAGTTGGCTACTCCGATTATACTGTTGTTGTAATATACTATGCCGTCTAAACCGCCTGTTGCGATAGACATTATGTTTTTTATCGGTGTTATTGATTTGTCTTTTAAATCAACAATTATAATTCCGTTCTCATCAGATTCAACATAAAGAAGTTTGTTATCGGGAGATATAGTAATTCCGTTTGGATATTTTATCAATGAATCAACAATGAAGAGCTGCAGCTCATTTAGATCAGGAGGAACCATAAAAATGTGACTGCTTTGTGTGTCTGTTATGTATGCCCCGCCTTCGTTTGTGAGGACAAGGTCGTTCAAGTGATATTGTTTGACTGTTGGTGTGAAAAATCTTTTTATCAGTGTTGCATCATCAGCATCAAAAACATGAACGACAGATACTTTGTTTTCGCCGAATTGGCGATTTGAAAGTACCCACAACCTCCTTCGTTCAGCATCTACTTTTAAACCGAGACTGCCGAGCACGCTATCTTGCCGTGTTTTTATGAAGTCAGTGTGGCTTCCGTCTGCACCAACAGCTATTACCTTATCTTTACTTTTACTACTTAAGAAAAATCGTTGAGTTGCAGAATCATACGCTATGCCCTCAGGTATCAGATCAATTTCATCTACGACAAATGCAATTGAAGAGGGGAGCAAGTGAAAAGAGATTCCTGCTTGAGCCATTATATTTTTGTTCAGAGAAATATGTATCAAAAATACTGCTATGCAAATCAGTCTTCTTGCGATTGTTTTTCTAAGATAAAAGATTGATAAAATTATTTTTGTTGAATTAATAATAACGATATCCTCCATAATCAGTTAAAAATAAAGTCCAACGATAGATCGATCTGATGAGGAAAATTATCCGGGAACTCGTGTCCTTTCTCTGATGAAACAATGAAACGATTTTTCAAACCTTGCTTATCCATATCAACTGCCATTTCTTTTGTCTTAATTACTCTGGGGTCATATTCGCCGGCTAACATCGCAACTTTAACTCCGCGTTCGCCTGCTTTCTTTACTTTTTCCAAATCCAATTGCGGGGTTCCGGGGAATGCCAACACCATTCCTCTTACAGGTATCCTCTCATTCAACATGAGAATAAATGAATGATGCGCACCTGCAGACTGCGCCCCCAACACAACACGTGTAGTGTCAACTGAATATTTACTAATGATTTGATTGTATGCGGTTACAAATTGATCGACATTATCACGCGGGTAACTTCTCAAGAAACTTCCCATGCATTGATCGCCTTGCATGTAAGCGGTTATATAATCCGAGTCAAGTTTTGGCGAATGCCAATCCTGCATCTGCTGCGTGTGGCTGCCGAACCCTCCGTAAAGAATTATCATCAACGGATATTGTTTGTTATTAGAATAATTCTTCGGTAGTTGAACAACATATTCAAATTTTGCCGTTTGCTGTGCAGCCTCTCTCAACTTTTTGTTTTCATCAAGAAATGATTGGAAGTCATCGAACTTTTCGAAGTTGCCTATATAAGGAGGAAATTTATTCTGCCCCATAATGAAAGGATAAAACAGACCTTCCTTTTGTCCTGCTTTTAGAACGTCAAAACCCTCTTCAAATTTTCCCAGCTCACAATACAATGCGGGAATTTCCCAGAAGATAAAATAAAATCTTTCGAACGAGTTTGGGATTTGAGGAAGAGCCCCTGTCAATAATTTTATTGCGTCGTCAGGTTTGCTTCTTAAATTGTCTAGTTTGTTCAGCGTTTCGGTATATAACGAGCTTATGTTCGTCTTTGGAACTTCAACCACATTCTGAGCTAAATACTTATTTACACTCAGTAATAATATTAAAATGAAAAGACTAATTATTTTTTTCATGATTTTCCCCCAGACATATTTTTAGTGATTCTATATTTGTATTATTTCAATTAACTGCCACTCTAAAAACAGTAAAATAATTCAAAGGATTTATTTGAGAGCCATAGCAAGAACTTGGCCGAATGCATTTGGTACTCCATGGGCAGTACCGGATGCAACAATGCTTCCGCTTTTCTCTCTAATCAAACCAAAGAAGAGCGCGCCGAAAAATGATTGCACGCCCATCCACGGATTCAAAGTAAACTGACCAAGGAACGGATTGAATACCCCCATTTGCGCTATGTGCGAAAGTCCGAACAATAAAGAAACTATAATGAGCCCGGGACCGAAATTGATTCCAAACAGATTCCACTGTTTACCATACTCTTCATTGATTCTGGATTGGAAATAACCTCTATATTTAATTTCCTCGCCGAAACCCACCATAAACAGAAAATAAAAATCCCATGCTACTATTGTAGAAACGTTTCCACCGCGTAAAACGGAAACAATAACCGGACACAGAACTAACGCCAGCAGGATGATTAATTTATAGATTACTCTTAACCGATTATCGTTTTGATCAACTGATTTTTTCTTTGAGGGTTTTACCGCCCAAATAAAGAGGGCAATCATAACAATGGCAATACCGCTTAAGATAAGCGACCCGGTCATACCGGTTCCACTAATGTGCCGGCTTCTTAAAAACCCGAATCCCAATCCAAGCAGCATCATGAGAAGAGCTCCGATAAATCCATAATGCAGAATTGCACGGAAGTTAGTTATGTTAAAACCGTATGATTTCCAATCTCTCTTACAAATCCAAATTATCATTATAGGAATTACAATAGCCTGTAAACCGAACAAAAAAGTTCTCCATCCCGATGCTACATCCCACCCGGCAAGAATCCAATCAAACCATATTGAAAATATTTTCATTAACAAAAACACTACAACAACTTCAAGTATGGATTTACCTTTCATGTTTCCCTCTGAAGATAATATTGATATAAAGCAAAGATTAATTGTCTATATTATTATTAATTCTCTTTAGGCCATGAAAAGTGCTGTTGTACAACACGCCATTTACCGTTTCGTTTTTCAAGTACGCCTGTCCATCTTACTTTTTCCCAGTTGGCGGGTTCGCCTTTCCATGTGTTGATATCGTCGAGCACACAGTAAAACCACGCAACATCTCCGCCGCTTGAGAAATTAATTTTCAGATCGAATAACTCATGACGTACGGCTTTAAAATTAGGACTTGCCCAAAAAGCCGTATCATTCTTAACTGCTTGTGCGCCGAATTTAACTCTCTTGTAAGGCGTTACGCTTACAAAGTTTGAGTCATCGGAAATTGTATTGAAGAATAGATTGAAATCTTTGTTGATAGCCCAACCCATAACGTTATTAATAGTTTCCTCGACAAGGGGCAATTCAGTATTTATTTTGACAGTCTTATAACCTTCACTTACCCACTTTATGATTCCTTCATTCATATGATAGAGATTATTGAATCCCATAGATTTCATTTTTTCGAAACCGGTTAAACTTCTTTTACCTATCGTGCAGTAAAGAAGGTAAGTTTTGTTTTTGTCCAGTCTATTTGCCCATGCATCAAATTGGTCGGAGAACACATCAAAGAATATTGCTCCCTGTATGTGTTCATCCTTATACATTTTCTCAGGTCCTAGATCGATTATAACAAAGTCAGGATTATCAACACGAAGTTGAATTAACTCATAAGCTTCATGGCATGTTACGTCTTTAATTACACCGCTTTGTGATGAAACAAAGCTGAATGCGATTAAGAATAAACCGATGAGCATAATTATTTTTTTCATTTTTATCTCCGTGATAAATCTAAATTTCGTTTTTAAGATTGTTAATAAAGAAAGCATCAATCCAATAGATATCTCCGGCATCGGCTCCTTGTTTCGGTGTATGATAAAATTCATACAACGCTTCAATTTCATCAAGTGTTAAACGTCTCTTTGAATACTGCGCATATTTAACTTCAATAGGTCTGTCGCTTGTAAAGAATAAATATTTTCCATCGGGAGTAATGCTTGGCCATTTCTCTACATATTTTGTATTTACCGCTACACCCAAATTTATTCCGCGCGACCATGTACCGTTTTCCATTTTGAATGTTACGTAAATATCAATTGCCCCGGTTGAATCGGGTCGGTTATCCGATTGGAATAAAATGTAGCTTCCATCAGGTGAAATTTGAGGGGCGTATTCATTTGCTTCCGTATTCACATAACCGGGTAAGTTTTCCTGATCTGAATATTTTCCCTCAACATATCTGCAAACGTAGAGATCGAATCCACCTTTACTGTCCGCGGCTTTGGAATGTTTGATCAATGTGCCGTCATTCGATACAGATACACGTGTGTAATAATCATCGGGGTGATCGATTGGTGAACCGGCAGGAACAGGGGCTTGCCATACTCCGTTTACCTTTTCAGTAATCCATGTATGAAATTTAGATGCACTTTCTATTCCTTCAAAAGGTCGTTTCGAAGTAAAAAATATTTTCTTACCGTCGGGTGAAATTGAAAGGCCTGCATCATGGTATTGTCCGGCAAAGGGAGCTGTTTCAGGTTTAGACCATACACTGTTTACACGATTCATGTAAACAAAGGTTGAGAACGGCGCGCCTCCTATCCGCCAAAAAATTTCATTACCGTCCGGAGTGAAAATAGGCCCGCCGTCTTCATTCATTGATGTTGAAACAAGTGCCGGGGCGAATAATCTTGCAATTTCTCCGGGAGGTTCTTCATTTAGGTAATCACCTGTAAGTCTTAGTTGATCCGGTTTTTGTGAACAGGAAAGGAGAAAGAAACATAATAAAGTAAAAGAAAATTGTTTACCCACCTTTAGTCCCCCGCTGTTTTATTCCAAATTATTCTATTCTCAACTCAGCAAAAAACCGGCATTGCCTAAATAGACGCTTGAATCACCAATACTGTTTCTTAGAATAAGAATTATTTAGATTTAAGGAAACAGATGGAGAAGCCTCGCAATAATTGATTTTAATTTTCCAACCCATGTGTCTCGGCTCGCTCCACCCGTTACCATTCTTTGGATTATCCATATATCCGGAGCTGATTTATATTCATTTAGAAAATATTAACTTCTTATAAAGACATAATTTTCAGCCGATCAAATCATATTTTATTTTGTCAAAACCATTTTAATAATTCTTGATATACTGTTATTATCTTTAAGATCTTCCGCTGTTATTTTTGCGAAATAAATTCCGGATGCATACCCGGCGGCATTCCAATTATATTGATGAACTCCCGCCGATTTTATTTCATTTTGTGATTTATGAACCTCCCGGCCTGTTATATCATAAATGGAAATTTTGATATTGCTTTCTCCCGGCAGCGAATATTTGATTATCGTTTCAGGATTAAAAGGATTGGGATAATTTTGAAACAACTCAAACTCAATTGGAAGAATTACTTCGTCTTCAATTGATGTTGTAACGGCGGTAACAAGATCTAATTTGTCAGTATTAAAACAAGGAATTGCCACCACTCCATTCGTTTCATCGTAATATATGTTCGATGGACCGTAATGACCGCCAGATAATAGTATAGGCGGGTTTGCGAAAGATGAGTTATAGTAATAAACCGAATTGGTTGTCCATGAAGAAATATAATAATTTCCGTTTCCATCAATCGCAAGACCGTCGCAATTACCGAACCCGGTTGAAACCAGATTCGTAACCGAAGTATCGGTTAAACTGACCGCCTGGATAGGAGAGTTATCATACCAAGAGCAGACCAACAAACGATTATTCGATCTGTCGAATACAACATCCTGCGGCCTTTGCGATAACCCTGTAACAAAAAGTGAGTATGTTTGCGCCTGTAAATCTATTTTGAATATTCTTGCGCCAATAGTTTCAACAACGTAAAGATTATTATTATCATCCACCGCCATTCCGTCCATTTGAATTGCTAAAGGGACAAACAAATTCATAACAGTAATATTCGGGTCGTCCAGGTCATAACCATAAATAGAAGTACCGTCTGAAACATATAAGATGTTTTCATGAATGATATTTCCAAAAGCGTGAGCAAGTCCTTGCTTAAAGAAGGAATGATTTCCCTGTTCGTCAATAGCAATTATATTCCCGTTATTATAGTTAGATACCAAATACCTGTTATGACCGGCATCGTAACTGATACATTCAGGACCGTCGAGCAGATTCTGAGCGTAAATACTCCCGGTTAGAAGAACCGCCAACAAAGCATTCAACAATTTCATTTATCCCCCAATTGAAGTATATAATTAGCATTTAGTTTTTTGCATTGGCAATTATTATTAATGAGCAGTGTAAACGCTCCAACTTGCCCAGCCATCCCAACCGTTGCTTTCGGTTAAACGTGTTTGGTTGCTTCCGTCACTATTCATAGTGTAAATTTCAAAATTGCCTTCTCTTTCGCTTTGAAAAACAATCTTCCCACCGTCGGGTGACCAACATGGATTTTCGTCACGCCCCGTTGCACTTGTTAACACAATATCGTTTGTTCCATCGGCATTTATCACATGAATCTCTGCCTGCCGTGTTGCAGTGTTTGTTAAACCGAATGCAATTTTGCTTCCGTCATTATTCCACGAAGGAAATACTTTGTGTAAACTGCTGTCGGTAATTCTTCTTTGATTACTTCCATCGGTATCCATCATATAAATTTCATATTCTCCATGTCTGTTAGACATAAACAAAATTGTAGATCCATCTGGAGATAGGAAGGGACGTTCATCACGCCATTGGTTCGATGTTAATTGAGTTTGTTCAGTACCGTCGGAGTTCATGCGCCAAATTTCACTCCGGCTCCCGTAGTCCAGCATATAAAATATATTTAACCCGTCGGGCGACCATGACGGTTGGTCTTCGGCGTTAAGTGTGTTCGTAAGTCTTGTTGGATTAGAACCGTCAATATTAATCGAATAGAGTTCGAATCGTCCGTCTCTGTTAGTTTGAAACACTATCTTTGTTCCGTTAGGTGATAATGCTGGTGTTTGGTCTGCGAACTCATTGTCCGTCAATCGAGTCTGTGCGGTACCGTCGGCATTCATTATATAAATTTCGTTATTCCCGTCTCTGCCGGAATAAAATGTAATTATTCCACCTCCGTTTCCATTGATTGTTGAATCATTATTTGGAATTTGACTTTCATTATTGTCTGTTGATGAACAACACAGTGTTGTAAAACTAAAAAACAACATTAAAATTATATTCATGCTTTTCAATTATTCCCCCATCTGATTATTTATAATATACTAGTTACTTGAGAACAAGATTGTATGTCCCGGACGCCATGGTCCGAATGCATTCATAAACCATTTATCCGTCATATTCCCATCGGGAGTGAACTCAAATGAATCCTTGAATTCGTATTGTTGTTTAACGCTTGGATTCATCTGCTTGGGCCACGTCATAGTTCCTTCGATTGTGATGATATTTGCTTCGGAAGTAACATAACCTTTCAAAAAAACTCCTCCTTCTTCAATAAAAAAGAAAGCAACCTTTTTTTTCATATCATCCCAATAAAAATATCCTTCGGCGTTTTTATTCATGTCAAGATTGGTTTTTGAACATTTTACAACTTCACCGTTCCAGATGGGTTCAAAGTTCCGTACAATCTTAAATCCTTGTGAACTGTCTGGAGCCATAAGCATCCCGGTCCATGTCTTACCGATTAAAGGTGAAAGAATTTTTAAATTGTCGTTCAATTTCTGTGCGGATAAATTAGCGCAATAAAAGGAGGTAATTATAAATGTAATAAATATTTTTCCAATCATATTTTTCATTCAACACCTTGTATTTTAAAGAATTATAACTACTTCTCTCTACTGATTAAACCAGAGCGAACTTCTTCCTGCTCCTTCACCGAAAACCGCTAAAAAGATATCCAGCTTTCCGTCTCCGTTAAAATCACCAAGTACACTCCTGCCGTGAGTTTCATTTTCACCAATAACCACGCTGCTAATAACAAAACCGGCATTTCCATCATTCAAATAAACTTTACTCTCTGCATTAAAATTGCTTAAGAAAAAATCATTACTCCCGTCTCCGTTTAAATCTCCGACTATTACCGTACCAAGCGAGGAAGAGAATAGCTCTTGTTCAGTCTGAGAAAAATGTCCCGTGCCGTCGTTAAGAAAAACTAATGTCGGGTAATATAGAGATACGCTCCCGCTTGCGTTTATTACATCTACATCTCCATCGTTATCCAAATCGGCAAATGCTACGTGCCCTTCGATCGTGTTGCTTTTTTCCACTTGCCATCGATCAGAAAAGTTTCCCGAACCGTCGTTAAGCATTACTTTAAGATAACCGTTCCAATCGCGTATGAAAATATCTGTATCGTTATCAGCATCTAGATCGCTCCACCATAATTCTGTTCCAGAAGGAAATTGAATGTCGCTTAAAGAAAAATTTGCATACCCATCGTTTATAAAAATTTTATGATAAAACTGCCAAGCCGAAGGGTTGAAATAATAAACGTGAACATCCATATAGCCGTCATTATTTGTATCAACTAGGTTCAGTCCGTTACCGCTGTCGTTTGTATCGCCGAGATCTTGCCCGGAATCGGTAAATTGTCCGGTGCCGTCGTTGAGATAAACCTTACTCGGTTTCCTTGACAAATCGCCGGATGGCGAGCCGTAATGTGCGCATGTAATAAACAAGTCAAGATCGCCGTCGCCGTCAAAATCGTTTATACCTACACCATGCCCCTGCTGTGTTAAGTATTGATCTGTATATGTAAAATATCCGCTGCCATCATTTAGTAATACTCGCGATGACCCGCTTCCCATAATGGAGAATACAACATCGAGATCACCGTCATTATCCAAATCGCCGGCTGCAATTTCATAAACCGAAGCCAGGTTGAATAATTGAGTACTCTTGACAAAACTTACAGGAGTAATTTGTACATCATCATTTGAATTTAGTGGAGAATTATTGCTTGCGCATGCAAACAATGTAAATGTAAGAATAAACAAAAGAATTTTGTGTGATTCTATCTTCAGCATAGTGGCTCCCCATATTTATAATTAGATAATCGACGATGCAAGAGTGCTGCGGGGGCGGCATGTTATTCGGCTATACATCATTGTTTAGCGCTTAACTAAGTTTCTCTCGCACCGTCGCAAAATTTTGAAGCGGATTTATTAATACTATTGAGTAAACAATAATTTCTATCCATAATATTTATAAATGAGCAATCCGCTGAATGGGGGGATATATAAAAGGTAGACCGAATTAGTATTCTTTCAATACTAACTTCTGCCTGATATCGAAAGTAGTTACTCTCTAATGATTTGGTTGATAGATTATCCACGAATTATCCCCCCTAGGCAGCAATTTATTAAGCCGCAAAATTTTTACACAACATTCGCAAAAACCGTGGGAAGTATAATAACCAAAGAACTACTCATGCAAATTATTCACTCCAAGCAGTTCTATTTTACTCCGAATGGTAAAAATTTGTCTATAACAGAAGTAAATATGGGCTTTAGCTGAAATGATTTTTGATATGTTTCAGTCTGTATCTGCTAACTGGAAGACGATTATGATCTTTTAAAACAACACAAAATGTTCCGTGGGAAGGGCTTTCGTAAGATTCTACAAAGTTGAGGTTGACAATATATGACCTATGGATTCGGATAAAATTTTTGGGTAAAATAATTTCAAGGGAGTTCAGCGGTTTCTCAATGATAAAATTTTTCGAACTCTCCAAATTTGCAAAAACCAAATACCGATCGGCTTGTAGGTAAACAATTCCATTAACCGGGATCAACTTGTTCTTGTTTTTCATTTTTGAAATGAGGTACTTGGTTTGTTCCGGGCGTTCACTTCTACCCATGTAACGTTCTATCGCAACCTTGAGGCGTTCTTGTTTTAAAGTTTTAGGCACAAAATCAATCACGCCGTATTCGTATGCTTTTATGGCTCTATCGGTATAAGCTGAAATTACAATTGTTTGGAACCGTCGTGAGAGTGAATCTTGCAGAATTTCGAATCCGTCTTCGCCGCTTAAGTTCAAATCCAAAAACAACAAGTCTATTTGATTGCTGGATAAGAAATCGGATGCTTCTTCGATTGAATGAAGAACCGTTAACTTTTTTATTTGGTCGTTTAGAATTGAACGAACGCTTGATGCGATGTAATCTGCAATAGGAGGTTCATCTTCTAAAATTAGAATTCTCATGATTGGCCCGGTTTGTTAATAGTGATTTTTACAAACCACTTACCATTATCCAACCCGTAGTGCAAATTCCATCTTTTACTGTAGCTTTCTTCCAACCTTGCTTTTACGTATTTAAGTCCCATACCTTCTTCAATTTCGCTGTCGGTTTTATTCCCAAGTTTTTTCAACCTTGATCCGTCGTTGGTGAGGATAATTTCCAAAGTAGTATTAATTCTTTTGCATTGGAGATCAAATGTGCCGTTCTCCTTCGGTTGATATGCGTGTGTAAGTCCGTTTTCAATTAAAGTATGAAGAACCATTGGTGGTATTCTATCATTTTCATTAATACTTATCAAATTCAACTTATAGGCAGCATCTCTTCTAAGGCCCATCAGTTCAAGGTGATGCCTGCAAAGTATAATTTCTTCGCTTATTGGAATTTCCTTTTCATGGGAAATCTTATTGATAATTTGGAATTCATCCGACAATGACTCAATCAGTTTTTCCGCTTTCGCCTTATCTTTTGTTAACCATGATTTGAGTGATAATAAAGTATTCACCATAAAGTGAGGTTGAATGCTCCTCTTCAGCAATTCTGTTTCCAACCGCTGGGATTTGAGTTTAATTGCCTCATACATTGTATTCCTGGAACGAATCCGTTCACTAATGGCAATAATCACCGAGAGGAGCATGATAATATGAGTCAATCCCAACATTATTTTAGGAAGCATGGGAAATTTGCCTTGTAATGATACGGCAAAAACTGTGTATGCATTTACCAGCAGATTTACTATAACGCCTACGAAAATAATTAGTGCTTCCTTTTTATAAACCTTAATTCCCCTACTCAGTATAACAAGTGAGTATAGAAGCATCACGCTCTTTGAAATTAAATCACCATATGTAAATCGAACACCGCTAACCTCGCATAGAACCAGCAATAACACCATCAACCCGATATGTATAGTCTTCTTGTTTAGACCAAATAAAAACAGCAAAAATATATTCATAAAGATATAAATTGAATATGCCGCCAGCAGCGCAAATACAAACAACCTACTATATACAGGCAAAGAATAATTGTGCGCAAACATGATATAGTCTATATAAGCGGCGATAGAACTCAGCAAGAAGTAGACGGAGATAATCAAATATGACCGCTCATTTCCAGTACCGAAGAAAAGTGCCAACGAAAATAAAAGCGCCGTTAGGTAAATTCCCACGTAAGTATAATGTTGGGATTTTGTTTCCTCTATTTCCAAAAGATGCGCTGAATAGTAACCGAAGGATATACGCTTCCAAGTAGAAAATGAATTCCCGTGAAAATTGGAAAGACGAACCGCAACTATGTGATCACCGCTGCGGGATAGTTCATGTGGTATTTTAAAGTAAGCGATTGTCTTGCCCGGGACTTCCGTCTCTATATTTGCGCCGACTTTCCCGTTAGACCCGATGTAAACTCCATCCCAGTAAACATCGCAAGCCATCGCCACATTGATCATCCCAATTGAGAGAACGCCATCATTATCTTCATCTAGGGTATAATTTACATCCGTTCGGAACCAATGAATTCCTTTTTTATTATTATTGAATTGTTCAAGAAATTGAAGGGGCATGGCTTGATCGTTGAAACCGGGATCGGCGAGTTTAATATTATCTCCGAAATTATATTTCCAGCCATATAACAAAAAAGTTCTATTTGCCGGCACTTTAACTCTGTTTGTATCAACTTGATTTGCGGCAAAGATACAGTTAACAGCGATAAGTAAAATCAGAGGAAGATAATATGTAGAGACTTTTCTCAAAATGTATGATACCCGCTATATTTCATTTCTCAAATATATATTTTTTATTTCACGCAGTGACACACAAATTGTTTATCGCCCTTAGTTAGGTTTCATCTCGTTTAATACTTTTGCATCAACCCACCACATATCGCCGTCTCGCAAGAAGAACAGATATTTCCCATCATGCGACAAAGCTGGAGTCATTGTAAGCCCGGCATTGATACTTTTATCGAACATGATAGGTTTGCCCCAATTCCCATTATTTTCTTTAAAGCAGGCAAACAAATCGCATTGCTTGCCCCATTCCCCTTTTCTATAAGCGCTGAAAATAATAATTGTTTCGTCCGGAGAAACATAAGGGTGCATAATGGAAAAATGACCGGAAGACGGGAAATCATCACTTGTAAAAACTACTTGCTGCTCACAAAATTTATCATCTACTACTTTTGCTTTGATTATTTTATTTGACTGATGCGTTCCATCATCGTAACCGAAGTAAACTTCCCCATTTATTGTGCTTGATAAAAATGTACCTTCCCCGATGAAAACAGGATCGCTCCATCCATCTACTTTTCGTTCGGCTTTCCATATTCCATTCTTCACTTTTCCATCTTCAATTTGTTTGCTCCCGAAATAGAGAATTTTGTTGTCACCAGTTATGTGAGGTTCTTTACAGAAATATCCCTTGCATATTTCAACCTCACCCGGTTTTATCCATTCATTATTTTCATACTTCGTAAACATTAATTTCCTATCACGAACAAAATAGAATTCTTTCCCATTAGGTGAAAAACAGCAGCTGAATTCATGACCTTCTTCAGTTGATATAAAGTTCGGTGCGAAAACCTTCGGGACTATTCCGGGGAGCTCCGGATCAATATATTTCTTGTGCAATTCCCCGGTTTCTGGTTTTTGAGATAATAAGCGGCCGCCGATTAAAAAAAAGATCAGCAAACAAAAACATATTTTTTTCACTGGTTCCTTTCTATTTTATTCCAATAATGTGTTTCGCGATTACTTAAGTTTCATAATTACTTTAGCATCTATCCAGTAGTTACCTTTTCCTATATTGAAAAAAATACTTAATGTGGGCAAAAAAAATCTCATCCAATCGCATTTGGAGCCGACACAATTTTCGACACAAAAAGTTCATCCTGCATACAAAGTCGTTTTTGCCCTAGATAATCTGTACTCGCATTTTAATTATCACCCTTTAACAGTTAGTTTTCGTTTTCCACTTTGAGTAATATCTCTGCTTCTTTTATCCCGTAATCAAGCCAAATCCGTTCGATATAATTATATGGTCCGTTTAATAATGATTGCAGCGCTTTAAGTCTAATTTCAATTACACTTTTATTATCCGGCTCTGCCGCAAGAGCCGCATCCGTTAATTGAAGAGCTTTCAAATTTTCATTTTCATCAAGATACTTTTCTGCAATTTTTATAACGGCATCGGCGCCTCCTGCCAGTTTAACCAAATCAGGATAAATTTCGGAAGCAGGTGTTGAATACATTGATGAAGGACTTTCATCAAACCACCCGATGTTCTCATGATAGATGCCGCGAATTGTCCATTCTACTTTACCGAAGTATGGAGCGATATTATATTCGTCCGGGACTTTTATTTCCTGCATAAGCGTATAAACATCTTTGCCTTCATTAATCCCTTTGATTGTTTCGTCGTTGATATATTGCAATGCGTCCAGCAGATTTCCAACAGTTTCTTTAATAATATTTTTTGATATTACCGGTGCGCCGTGCCCTGGTAAAAAGTATTCGGGATTGTATGACATTGCAAGGGTAAGTGCATCAATATATCCCAACATGGGGCGTGTTGATGTACCACGCAGCGTTGCATTATTTATAAAGTACTCGTAATAATTATCACCGACAAATACCGCGTTTAATTCAGGAACGTAAATTGTCGAATGATCGGGAGTTTCGCCGGGTGTGTGTGTCATTTTAAAATGATAACCGCCCAGTTCATAAGTGTATTCATCAATAAATGTTGTTGTTGGAATCGGAGGATTCCAATCTTTAGCATCAGCCGGATCAGGGAGTTGTCTTCCTCCCCATATTGCTCCTCTTCTTTCAAAAAAAGGTGCAAGCCGATTATGATACTCGATGTATTTCATAAACTCTCTGTTGGCAATTACCGGTACATCGGCGCCAAGCTGCCAAACATCCATGTTATCCCAATGATCTTTATGCGCATGCGTAAGAAGTACGGCTTTCAACGGATGTTTTTCTAAGATACGTTTGAAATATTGAGGGACAGCCGTCGCGCCTGCCGGGTCAATTAAAACACTGCCGTCGTTAGTTGTTACAAGAAATGAATTGCATGCCGCTCCCCACTCAATGCGGTAAAGATTGTCGGCTAGTTTTAGATAATCGATGTATGTTTCCGTTAACCAATCTTTGAGCGGCTCTTCGGCAGGAATTATCTCTGCCCATTGCGGATTACGATCCCATTGATAATCAAATATAATTGCCGAAAGCTCATTGAGCGTATTTACCTTTTTCGCATCAGATAATTTTCCGTGCTGACCGAACGGATACCCGGTTTTTATTGATAAAGGTTTTATCTTGTCTGGGCTCACCTTTGAATCAATAACACCGCTTAATACCGCTTGATGCAAAAAGAGTCTTCTTAAAAACGTGTTGCAGACGTTCTTTTGATAATTTTCATCAGTTAATAATTTTGTTAAAACTTCTGCCCATTTTGTGAAAATTCCAAGTCGTGGGTCAACGGAAAAAATTTCGCAGTTGTAATAGGCTTGAACCGGTTTTTCATCTACTACCGTTTCGATTGTCGGCACATCATTATAATTTAATCCGAGTTCATCGTAGATTGGTTTCCAGTAATGGTTGGGTTCGCTGCCTGGTGTTATACCTATTGTATTCAACAATGATACAGGACGTATTGATATTGCATATTTATTTTCGAGATCAGGTTCGTCAAGTGAATTTAACACAAGTGTTGCCGGATCGAACCATGCGAGCGTTGTAACTTCATCCTTTACCAATTGCTCAACTTGTGCCGCTGCGAAAGCTTTTATTGCGAGGGGATAATCTTTAAACTTCGAATCCATCTCAAGAGATAATAGTATAACATTTTCTCCCTTAAGAGACTCACAAGGAAAGTTTTCATGATCACCGAGAACAACATATATCTTTGAATCACTATACTTACCCGACCGTTCTCTAACGCTTTTGATAAAAACCCGCGTTGAACGTTCCTGGACATTATCGCTTGCATAAGTGACTACCGCGAATGAATTAGTCTCTTTTCCAGTGATTGAATTACTGGCTGCTATATTATAAACCAGCGGCAAACCAAATAAAATTAATAATAGAATGATTTTTTTCATTTTATACTCCCCATTTTATTTCAGCCGCTCCACCGACTTAACATAATTAGTTGCTGATAATTTTTATTTTCGGATTAATTTACTTTTTCATCAATCCATACTTTCAAATTTGTTTTATTTTCTTTCTCTTAAATTTTTAATCACTTGCGATGCGTTACTGTTGTTGGGATTTAGCTCCAAAGCTTTCTCATAATTTTTCAGCGCTAATTCTTTTTGACCATTATTCAGGTATGCTTCTCCGAGGCTGTCGTACGCATTACCTGATCCGGGAAACTTTTCAACATTTATTTTAAATATTTCTATAGCTTCTTTAATTTTTCCAGCACTCAGTAGTGCATAACCTAACTGGTTAAATTCATTTTCTGCAAAGAAATAATTTATCTCAGGTAGGCTCTTTATTTCATCAAATTTTAGTAATGCGAATTTGATTCCCTTTTCATTAATAATTTTTTCCAACTCACCCGCGGCAGATTTTGTGTTGTTAATACTATACCAGGTAAACTTCAAGTTGTCAGCATGTCCTCTATTTAATGATTCTTTGTCAATACCAGAATTAACGATGTATGAAAATTCTTTTCCATAGGAGTAATCATTTAATATGGAGTTCAAATCCATCCCTTTATTTTTTACTTCGGAAAGTTTATTCCAAATATCTTTCATATATCTATGGAATAAGTATATAAATTCACCGGTCATTCTCCCGTTATGGCAGTCATAAACCCATTTAACATTATTTTCATTTTCAAAAATATCGTCTAATATTTTGATTTGTCTTTCTTCGTCAAATGAGGGTACATAAGATATTGCCAACGCCCCTTTGAAAAATAAGTCACCGGAGAACAATAATTTTTCTTCCGGGCAATAAATCAAAATATCATCGCCGGTGTGGAGACCTTCGCCCCAGTAATAAAGCTTCAGTGTTATATCGCCAAGGTCAAGTGTCATTCGATCATTGAATGTTATCTCGGGGAGGGTCAGTATGTAATTATTCTCATAATCATCAAACATTACTATTTGTGTTGTTACAAAATCATTAAACCTTTCCCACTCTTCAGAGCCCGGTTCCGCAGCGTCTCTTTGACTGATCCATTGCGGTAACTGATTTGCACGGCGGCCATCAACAAACGCCTGCCTGTTGTCTGTCCAATTTTTCATTAATGCCGGCGTTTTTTGATGTGCGATTATCGCTGCTTCGGGGAAAACCTGGTTACCGCTTGTGTGATCGAAATGATAATGCGTGTTGATCACATATGTAAAGTCATTCCGGCCGGATTCACGTTCAATGATTTTTCTGTATTCACGTGTTAATGTGGGGGCTTTGCCTGCGTCAATCAGGACAATTCCTTTTTCGGTTGTAATTGCCACGACTTGATCCTTATATATTTTCCCTCCCCACACAACGAGAACACGATCACTAATGCGTTCATATTCAATATGTATTTTGTCAACTTGTCCTATCAACCCGGTATGCAAACCGAAGAATAAAACAAATATTGCTACATAATTGCTTAATTGTCTAAAACTATAGTGCATTTGATCACTCTTTAATAAATACATGATAATTTTTCATTGAACTTAGTATAACCATTTTACTCAATATGAAACAGCCAATTAGGAGGTATTTTTTGTTTTTCAAGTCCGGGTCCTTCCAGAAATAAATCTAAATTCAATTTTTTCATGAATGGTGGTCCGATATATAAAAGCTTTAATACATGCAGTCCTTTCCCAAGCGATATAATACCGGTCAATTCATTATGCGCACAATTATATTCTTTGTTGACAACAACTACATTATCTATTAATAATTTACTTTCGTTATTTGATATTAGTGTGAATATATAATTCCCGTCCAATGGGATATTGATAAATCCTTCATATGTAACTGCAAATCCTTCATCTCTTTTTTTCATGCCGAGATTAATTCTATCTGTCTTTCCAATATCAACAGGGATAAGAGCATCAAAGTCAGGTAAGCGAGAACGAAAATAGTAATCTTCATAATAATTGAATTTCAGTCCGTTCGATAACTGTCCATTTACTTTTACTCCGTTGATTAAATCGTATTGTTTAATTTCCACTTCAGAGGTTGAACTCTCGCCGTACCTGTTACCGAATATTTTTGCTTTAATAATAACCGGTTTGTTTATCATAAATTTCTCTTCATATTTTCTTGACACTTTCGTCGGTTCAGAACCATCCAATGTGAAATAAATCTCCCCATCGGTTGATGTGATTGAAACCGGGAGAGGTTTATCAAAATCGTAAGCTCCTCCTGCTGGAATTATCTCAGGTGGTAGATACGGCTGCCAGTCTTGAAATGCTTTTTTCAATCCTTCATAGACGCACCCATTTGGAACGTGTAATCCACCTTCGATAGAAGTGACGCTCCAGGTTAATCCCCTCGGTGAATTTGATTTTAGTGTGTTTGTAATTTCTCTTACGCAGTTATGCATATCGAAATAATATTGATCCCCATAGTAAGTATTTCCTTCCGAACCTCCGTAGACTATTGCCAATGTTTTGTTCATGGTTTCATGTTCTGCTACGAACTTTTCCAGTTTATCAATAAAGTAGTCAGTATCAAATGATATCGATGGACTGCATAAAACATAAGCATCAAATGTTTCCGGTTGAGTTAGGAAATAATAAAAAGTAAACATTCCCGAAGCTGAAAATCCAATTAATGATTTATGCGGTGCAGTTCTATAATTTTTATCAATATATGGTATCAGCTCGTCATGAATAAATTGTATAAAATTATCTGCCCCGCCGCTGGTGGGATGATATTGCGTTTTGAACGGAAACATATCGCGATTTCTATCGGTATTCGCAATTGCGACATAAATAAATTCCGGAATCCTATCTTCATCGAACAATCTATTTGCCTCGGCTAATCTGGAGAGGTATCTTTGCTCGTAACCGTCAAGCTGAAATATTACAGGATAGCGTTTGCCTGATTCGGAATAATTATTTGGTAATTTTATTAAAAGTGTTCTCTCTTCACCGAGAACTTGCGAGTAAATATTTTCATAATACCCTACATTAATCGGTTCCTCTTTGTTTTGAGCAGTTATAGGTAACACTAAAACAACAATATAGCATAACAGCCAGATTTTCAGATACTTCGTTTTTCCCCCCGTAAAAATTAATCTAAAATACTTTCCCGTAACTCGTTAATTATTTTCGCATCTATCCAATAAATATCCTGCAGGCCGTTGCCCGGGCTATTAATTAATTCTCCAACCTCTTCATAAGTCATCGGATTATCCGGGAATTCCTTTTCGATTGTTCTCATACTTATAAAAAATAAATACTTTCCATCGAAGGATACATAAGGCCGAAGCTCGGAATTAGCTGTGTTGACTTTATCTCCGATATTAATTGCTTTTCCCCAGTCACCGTTATCATCACGAAAGCTTATGAATATATCTTGTCGCCCAAAACTATCTTCTTCCCGGAACGAGTCGAAAAGGATATAACTTTCATCGGGAGCAATGTACGGATGAAATTCTCTGTTATCACTGTTTACATTATTGCTCAATCTTTCGGGTGTTGAATATTTTCCGTCTTCATACTTCGATAAATAGATGTCCGATGTTTTCCTATCGAATGTCGCGTTGAAATAAAGATTACCGTTTGCCGCAACTGAAGGGAACGTACCGTATCCTTTGTATTCTCCGCCGAAATCTATTTTCTTCGGTTCCCCCCACCGACCATTGTTCGTTTCAACGAACCATATTTCGTGATGGCGACGTCCGTCGGTTAATTCCATTCCCTCATAAGGCCGGGATGAATTGAAAAATAATTTTTTGGCGTCAGGAGTAATGAACGGATATGCGTCCGTACGATCTTGATCATAAAATAAAAGCTCAATCGGTTCGGTCCAAATTCCGTTTACAATTTTCGATGAGAGGATTACTCTCGGTTCAAATGCCGGGCCTGTAACGAAGTAATACATTTCATCACCTTTGGGTGAAAAACAAATATTCATTTCGTTTGCTCCGGTTGAAACGATACCCGGTGCAAATAATTGTGCCGAATCTCCCGGCGCTTGCTGACCGAAATATTCATCTCTTAATTCCGGAAAATTATTTTGGGCACAATAATTTGAAAGAATTATAATGCATATAATACTACTCAATAAAGTAATTTTCTTTTTCATGTCTTCTCTGTTTATTTTGTTTCTTTCAATTGTTCTATAATTTGTTGAGCATTAGTATTCGACGGATTTAATTCCAAAGCTTTTTCATAGTTCTTCAGAGCTAAATCTTTTTGTCCATCGGCTAAATATGCTTCCCCCAGACTGTCATATACATTTGCCGATTCCGGAAAAACTTCAGAATTGAGTTTAAAAATTTCAATTGCTGCTTTAGTCTTTTTTGCAGTGAGCAACCGATACCCCAAAGTGTTAAGCATATTTTCCGAAAAATCATAAAAGTCCGGATATTCATTTTTTAATTTCCAATACAAATCCACTGCTGAAATTACATTTTCACTTTCAATCAAATTTAACATTGAGGCTGATATATTTGTAGTCGGCAGTTCTTTAACGCGGTGAATATAATCTGTGTTAATCCAGTATATATCGCCTTTGTCATTGACAGGGAAATTAATTTCCCTCTGCTGGAGTTCTGTAAGATTGAGTCGTGTTTCAAAAGAATCAATATAGACTGCCGGTGTAAGTGCTTCAAAGAAAAAGTATTTTCCATCGGCTGATATTGAAGGTATTACTAAAGTCCGGAAGTTGTTAATCCTAAAACCGAGATTTTTCAAATCGCACCAATGACCGTTTTCATCCCGGAATGAAACGTAATAATTCCAATCGGCGCCAATCCGATCATCCCTTCCGGTTCTCGGAATTATCAGGTAACTTTCATCGGGAGCAACACATGCATGGAAGTTAGCATTGGTGGAATTAATATTATCCGGCAGCGGTTCAAGTTCGGTAAATTTACCGTTGATATATTTTGAACGAACGACTAATTCATTCCCCAACTCAAATACTTTTGAGAAGTATAATGTGCCGTTAGCTGCAACAGAGGGGCATGTCGAATTTCCGGAACCGTTAACAGGTGCATCTACTAATTTCGGTTCACTCCAACTATTTTCTTTTCTTTCAACGAACCAAATATTTATATGATCCGGAAATTTGTTTTTATCACCTGTGGGTCTTGATGAGTGAAAGTACAATTTTGAGCCATCTGAATTAATTGCGGGGAATCCATCCAAATATTTTCCTGAAAAAGGAGCGACTTCCGGTTTGGTACACGAATTATTTTCTAATTTACTCATAACAATAATTTCAATACCATTCGGGTGTAATGTCCAATAACATTCCTTACCATCCGGAGTAAAAGCGATTGCCGATTCGCTCATACCGGTTGAGACTATTCCCGGTGCGAAAATCTCTGGCGTCATGCCCGGTGGCCTCTGGCCGAGATAAGCGCCTGTGAGTTTTGGAAATTCACTTTGTTGAGATAACAAGTTTGTAGTGGTTATAACGATTAAACATAAAATAAATGTCGCGTTTTTCATCGGGATTACTCTTTTGTATTTATTCCTTAGGTTTTAACTCTTCTATGATTTTGGCAGACACCCAGTATGCATAACTCTCACCATCCCTTTGGCTAAGAAAGAAAATATATTTGCCATCCGGCGTAACATTCGGACATAAATCATTATACTCGGAATTTATTCCGGCTCCCAGGTTTTGTGCTTCAGTCCAATCCCCATTTGATTTTTTGTAACTGATAAAAAGATCATCGCCGTTTTGTTTTGTCGTCCGTGCGAAGATTATATAATTATCATCGGGTTAAATATAGGGCATAATAGGACTTTCGGAATTTATTTGGGCCAGTAACATTTGAGGAGTTTGATACTCTCCTTTTTCATACCTTGATACGTAAATTCCGGGTTTGTCAACATTCCTTTCGGCGTGAAAATATAAATCATAGTTTTTGTTCACCGACATCTGCCAATGCCTGAACATTGAGTTTATTTCATCTCCAATGTTTTCAGGGTAAGACCAACCATTGCCATCTCTTTCTACATACATTATCTTTTCGTCAAAGTCGAAGGATAGCAATCCCGAAGGTCGATGTGTATTGAAATAAACTCTTTTACCATCCGGCGACATACATGGATCATCGGAATCAAAAAATGCTGATGAAAATGAAACAACTTCGGGCCCAGTCCATAAATCGTTTTCCATTTTCATAAAAAGAATCTCATCGGTCTTTTCTTCGCAACCTTCACTATTCATCGGGGCCCAATAAATCTCTTTCCCATCCGGAGTGAAGACAGGACAGCCATGTATAGGACAATTTTTAGCAATAATATTTTTTGCAAAAATTTCAGGAGTGTCACCTGGTGGTTCTTGCCCAAGGTAAGGTCCGGTGAGTTTGGGGAACTCACTTTGTTGAGATAAACAATTTGTTGCCGTTAGGACAAGCAAATTAAAAATAAAAACCGCTTTATTCATTTTGATTCTCCTTGATCTCATTTAATGGAACCGTTACCATAAAAAAACTTATCGCCTCTATCTTTTATCGCGATGACATTTAAATGAGGAAATTCCTGAGAAACCGTATTCGCTTGGTGTTGCAGTAAATACTCAAATCCATAACAATGCATGGGAAACATTACTTTTGGTTTTAGCTTCTCAATAGCACTGATGCAAACATCTTCATGATAATCATAGTCGCTAAATAATATATCTATACTGTCTTGCTTTTCAGCTAAATAATCATGGTCGGTTTTGTAGTCTCCCAAATAATCACCGCCGTGATAAATAGTAAGACCGTCAACTCTAACTAGAAATGCCGATTCAGAGTTATAATAAATATTACTAATCTCAATCCCATCAATAACTCTAGTTAAACGATTTTCTGTAAAATAACAGTAGCTTGGATTATCCATTGCTTTCCAGCCAAAAACATACTTAACATTTTTTGAAGCGCACTCAAAATTAAAAATACTTTTATCATAATGATCATAGTGGGCGTGCGATACAAAGAAATAAACATCAAAGTTACCGATCTCTTCAGGCGTGATACGCCCGTTTGCTAGAGAAGGCTCATCCGGCATCGCTCCATAGTTCCAATAATCGAAAATAAGAAGTTTACTCTTTGTTTTTACCGCCCAACCACAGTTGCCCAAATGCCAGATTATCGCTTCTCCATACTCCAATTCTTTTTTCAAATCCAATTCATTATCATTAACATGTAAATTATTTCCCTTTTGTTTCCGAACTGCGCGAAACAATTCGATTATTTTTTTGTTATTATGACTTTCAGCAAGATTGGAAGGAGTTTGGTCACTGCTGTCCTTGATTTCTACTCGGGCATTACTATCGAGGAGTTCGCGTGCTATTTCGCCATACCCAGATACTCCCGCTTGATGAAGCGGAGTCCGACCAAAATTATTTTTGGCATTGATATCAGCTTTATAATTTAATAATAATTCTACAGCTTTTATGTCACCGAAGTAAACTGCTGTATGCAAAGGTGTATTCCCTGCTAGGTCTGTCACATCTGTTTTTCCTCCACTATCTAAAAGTAACTTGAGTATGTTACTCTTTCCACCATAACAAGCCAGGTGAAGAGAGGTCTGTCCATTATAGATCTTTGCATTAAGATATGCAGCTTTGTTAATAATTATTTCTGCTTCATCAAAATATTCATACCTAATTGCATAATGAAGGGCAGACATATCGAAAAGGTTCTTAAGATTAACATCTGCACCCGCATTAATAAGAATTTTAACCAGCGAACGGTATTCATTGGAAATAGCAAGCAGCAATGGTGAATAGTTATTCACATCAAGTGTATTAACTGCAGCGCCTTTTTCAATAAGATAGGTTAATATTTCGGATTGATTTGTTCTAGCTGCCCAATGAAGGGGTGTTCTCTGCATTGTATCTCGTTCATCAATAATATGAGGATTATTTCCTACAAGCGTCTTTACACTTTCAATATCGCCCTGGCGCACAGCCTCAAAAATATTCTGGGCGTTAACGCTTTTAGAAAAAAATATCAGAGCCACTATAAATGCAAAAATAATTGGTAGTACTTTTTTCACGCTGTCTTCAGAATGTATTTTAGTATGTAATTTTAATTTCTCTTTTATTCCTTCGGTCTCAACTCTTCTATTATTTTTGCGGAGACCCAATAAATATCACCTTGACAACAGAAGAAAAGGTATTTATTATCCGGCGAAAGAGTTGGAAGCATTTTACCCCCATCCAAATTTAGTACGCCTGTCAAATCAATTGGTTTACCCCATGTGTCGTCATTTTGTTTGAAGTTAGCATAAAGAATTTCTTTGAAATCGAAAACTCTAAAAGTTTCATCGCGGGAAATGCATGTATGATCGCTTGGCAATCTGTCTTCGGGAGTTACCGAATCGGAATATTTGATTTCGTCCATTAATATTAGCGAATCATTCTCCAGCCTGTAAATGTTTGAGCCCATGTATATATTCCCACTCTCGGCAGTTGTAGGGGCCATTCCCATCTGCAGATGAATCGGATCACCCCAGGATTCTCCATCCCTTTTCATTACCCAAATCTGTGTCATCCTTCTGCCTTCACCGGAACCCGGGTAAGGACGACTACTACAAAAAAACATGTGATCACCGTCGTAGGTAATATGAGGCTCGTTATCAATAAATTCAGAATTAAAAGATGCGGGTTTGGGCATCGTCCATCCCTCATTAGTTAATTTACTTTCCATCAAACCGGCGCCATCCGCGAACCTAAAGAAATAATATTCTTTCCCATCCGGAGAAAATGTTCCGCTAAATTCATTTGCATCTTTTGTTGAAATAATTCCCGGAGCAAAAATCTGCGGTGTCATTCCCGGCGGTGTTTGACCGAGATACGGACCGGTCAATTTTGGAAAATTATTTTGCTGCGAAAATATGACCGTTGCACTTATCACAAGTAAATAAATAATATTAATTACTCTTTTCATTTTGATTTTTCCTGCAATTTTAATGTTTCATTATTCCTTCAGTCTCAGCTCTTCGATGATTTTTGAATCAATCCAAAAAATATCGCTAAATGTTTCCGGCATATGTCTTGCAAAGAATAAGTATTTCCCATCGGGAGAAACAGAAGGGAATCTTTCCTGTGTTGATGTGTTTACACATGGTCCCATGTTCATTGGTTCAGTCCATTCATCATCAACTTTGTAACTAATCATTAAATCGCCGCTGCCAAATCCATCTTCTCTATGTGAAGAGAAAATTAAATATGATTCATCAGGGGCTACCCATGGGCACCAATCCACCTCGCCATCATTTATTCCATTGCCCATTTTAACCGGGGCCAAATAACCATTGCCATTAAATTTGGAGTAATAAATATCCCACCACCATTTTCCGGTTGAGTCGGGGCCGCCGTAATCAAAATAAAGATTTCTATTTTCAACGAAACAGAATGACATATAAATTTTGCGCTCCACATCCGAGATAAGATTATTTTCTTTAACCGGTTTACCCCATTCGGAATTATTGAATTCCACTTTCCACATTTGACTTGGTTTAGGTCTAATATCGGGGTCGGCATCTAATTTCGGAGTTCTATAATAAAAGAATGAACCGTCTGAAGAGAATGCCGGTGAACTTCCGCTGCTCATTTTTGTAAATTGGAATATTGTCGGGTTGGCCCATTCGTTATTATCAATTTTTGAATACCAGATGTTTTGTTGATCACCTAAAAACGGAGCACCTCCTTCCGTTTCATATTTAGGATTGATAGGTATTACCGCCCAATACATTTGAGTACCGTCTTTTGAAAATTCAATTCTGCTGTGTTCATGCTGAGCCGTAGAAACAACTCCGGGGGCAAATACAACTGCTGTATCACTCGGGAACGTTTGGTTGAAATAACTAACAGTAATACGCTTATCGGTGGACTCAGTGCAACCGAGCATACTCACCGATACTATTAGTAATGCGATTGTTTGATTCAATTTCATTTTGTTCTCTTTACTTTTTCAATTTCTTTCCAATCGTTAGAGATCAGTTTTCAAAATTGTTACATCCTCTAATTCTTCAAGGACTAAAGAACCATCCGCATGAAAATGAAATGACGGGCAATTTGCCACATAGTAAAATTCATCCCCTACCAGCACGCCGGTTGTAGGCACATCCAAAATCGGATTGTTTGACTCAAGTATTTTTCTACTCACAATTTCAGTTCCATCATCATTTAAATAATAACGGGCGATGATCATCAATCCGTCCTGTACCGCCAGCAAACTGTTGTTATAAAAATAAAGTCCGTCAATACCGTATGTTGATAAAGATTCCGGGTGCTTCACTACGGAAAGTTTTCTGGTAAGAAAATCAATTTTATATAAAAATGTTGTCCACCCGGAGACATAGATGGTCTTTTTATCATCAGAAAATGTAATTCCGTTCGGAGAGATTAATTCATCAGACTTATAGAATTGTTCAAGTTCATCTGTTTCGTTTATTACTCTATATATAGCCCCTTCGATATAATTTGTTGTATAAACATCTCCGCTTTTGGTAATTGTAAGATCATTAAATTGGTGCATTACCCCTTTTTCATGGAGAGTATATTTATTAATCAACTCTCCGGTGTTAAGATCATACTTGAAAAGCGCAGTCCAGCCTGCTTCTTTTTCGTCAATACCGGGAGGGAATCTTTTACCTGCTGCACTGCATGCCCATAAAACTCTTCGTTCAGCATCAACTTTAATTCCGATTACCATTCTTAGTCCATCCTGCTTCTCGGTTATGAAATCGGTTGCATTTCCCTCACTATCAATTTTTACAATTTTACATTTATATAGACTGCCAAGGTAGAAAGCTTTTTCCACCGGATCGTAAGCTATGCTTTCAGGTGCGAGATCTTTTTCATCATAAGTAAATCCAATTTCACTTTTATGGATTGGGTTTTTCATTTCATCAATTTTCGACAGAATAGAATTAAACTCATTTGTGTTTTTTAGAGAGGCGAATATAGTATCATTTGCCGCATCCAATCCGTAGCCCAAAGAAATCGACTTCATCAAATATTCAGACGCATCATTATTAGCTCCTAATAATGCATATGTACGCGCTAAGTTATATATAGTCGGTGGATGAGTTGGAATGACTTCCAAAGCTTTTAGTAAATGTTGAGTGGCAACATTATAATCCTTTTCCGCCTGCTCTGCTTTCTGAATCTCGTTTTGAAAATCTTTAATAGAAATTACTTCTAAATCTGAACATGAGTTCATTAGAAGAGCAAATAATGATACTATTAGAAAGATTCTTTTACTCATAAGTCATTCCCCGTAATTGTAAAATAAAATGTCCGTGAATCAATGCAATTCAGCTATCGTTCAATTTCTTTTCAATTTGATAAATCATATCCGCAGCAAAAGAGTCAACCGGGTATAGTTTTAATGCTCTTTGGAAAGACGCTTTTGCCTTTTCATAGTTGCCTATTTGGAAATATGCATCTCCCAGCCATTCGAATGAGTTTGCCGAGCCGGGGAACATTTCAGAGCTTAATTCGAATAAGGCTAAGCCGATTTCTTTCTTACCTTCAGAAATATTTCTATCGGCTAATTCAATAAGATCACCTTCCAACAAATAATAATCATCATTTGTAATCATTTCATTAAGCATCAATTTCAATTTATCCATTTCAATTTCAGCTAAGCTTTCTTCAATCTTTAACACGGCTGATTTCTTTGTCTGTTTATCGGTCAACATTGCAGATAGATTGTTTTTGAAATTGAAGAAAACACTAGGCGGTAAAACCCCGTCATGAATTGTTACAACATTTTTTATTTCACCACAACATTGGATAACATCATCCAACACTTTTAGAGCATCTTCCAAATTATGCTTTGATGTTATTGAAGCAGTTGGTTCAATTTCAGGTAATATGTCACCGGTAAAAATCAAACCAAGTTCTGGTATAACCGCTATTATGTCGTTGTTGGTGTGAAATCCCGGCGGGAAATGGAATAGTCTGAGCGTCATATCCCCAAGATCAATTTCAAGTTGATCGGAGAAAATAATGTCAGGTAACGTAAGCTGGAATATCGATTCGAGATCGTCACACATCTGACCGGACATGAAGACCAAATCTTTTAGGCGTTTATACAGATCGGAAGAAGTATCAAGCGTTTCGGCAAGTTCATTTCTTCTTAAATATCTCTCGCGCCGGGATTTCACGAACTCTTCTTTGTTTTCAGAAAATTGCAACATCGCGCCGGGGCAATTTTCATGCGCAATGATTGTTGCATCGGCAAATATTTGGTTTCCGTTTGTATGATCGAAATGGTGGTGAGTGTTTACTACATACGAAATTTTATCCCCCGGAAATTCTTGTTCAATAATTTTTCGGTATTCTTTGGTGAGTGTCGGTGAAATTCCGGTATCAAATATTACTATTCCTTTTTCGGATTTAACCGCTACAATCTGATCGGGATATACATTCCCCGTCCGGAGAATTAATACCCCGGCATAAAGCTTTTCAAAATTAATAAAATCATTACCAATTGCTTGCCCGGTTATCGGTACGTTGAAAGCGGCTATGATGAAAGATGATATAACAATAATCAATGTGATAATTTTATTTATCATCATTCTCCCCATAAATATTGTTTACCACACAAAATATTAGTTCGATACTAGAATAGGAAAAGGAAAACTTCCGGCAAAAAATTATCTTATTCTGCCTTACAAAAAATTTATTTATAAAGTATAGCTCTTATTTAAAGTCTCCATAAATAAGAAGCTTTAAAGAAAAATCCTCTTTGGGTTTCCATCAAGCTGTTATTGTAAACATACTTATCTTCACGCCAATCTACCTTATGGAACATTGAACCATAGCCGACAAATATTACAGTGCCCGGTATATAAGTAAATGAAGCGAGGAGATCAGTAAGGAGTTGTTTTCTGAATTCGTTATACTCAACAATCCCTCTGAAGAATAAATACTTATTTACCTGGTATGTAAGTTTCAATCTTGCCAGCGGGTAATCGTATATTTTCGTGTCATCCGACTTTCTATAAAAGTCGTTGAAAACAAAATCCGCGGCGGCATGAAATTGCTCGGACGGTTCGTATAATAAACTTGCCGTTACTTTGTTGCTATGCCCCTGGAAAGGATTGGCATCATAAAAAACAGCGTCGATGTTTCTCCATAAAACGCCGAAATAAAAATTGTTTGTAAACTGACCGCTTGCAAATAGATGGAATCCGCCGGTTTTAAAATTTTCACCAAGGAATATTTCTGTGGAATAGGAATATTTGACTTTGAATTGATAACGCCCGCCGAAGATAAAATTCACGGAGGCATGATTAAATGTTTCCCACTTAGCGAAAAATTTGTCTTTAGTTTGGGCTGTAAATACTTCGGCATCAATCCTTTGTATAAAATCCCATGCCGGGTATATTTTAGGACGCAAGAGTGCGGAACCAATTGAAACTCCTGTCCGCCACAAGTAACCCATATCTATTTGAAAATCTTCAGATACATCTCTCGCGGTAAATTCATAATCAAAATCTCTTGAACCGCCGCTGTATTTTATCCCAATAGAGTGGCCGCTGTTATCAAGGCCAAGCGAATCAATTTTTGTTTGTGTTAACAATCCATGAGCTTCCAAAATACTGGAATCGGAAATTCTTATTTGCCCGTCCAGCCCCCCTATTCTATTCGAACTGTTTTTAAACTCCCTGCTCGCAGCAACACCTCCAATAAATCCATCCCCTGCCAAAGAACGTTTATAACGGAAGAACGGGACATGTACATAATTATCGCCGGCTGGTTTGTCTGTTAATTCATCCAATGCGTAAATGACGGATAATGTATTATCATCACCTATCTTCCCGGAAAGTTTTGCTCCGAGCAATGGATTGCCAATTGTACGTGTATGAAGAATATTTCTTACCGGGTCAACTTCCGAAGAAGCAGTTGCCGCGATCCAGAAATTTTCTCTTCCTTCCAAAAAGAAAGGTCTTTTTTCCTGGAAGAAGAGTGCTGACCGCAGATTTATATCCACTTGCCCGGCGTCGGCCTCCACCTGGCTGAAATCGGGATTATATGTACCGTCGAAAATCAGGTCGGATGTGATTCCATATTTCATCGTTAAGCTGAGATCGCGTGTTACGTTGTCGGTTATCATTCTTCCGTTCTCATGAATGTGCCTTTCACCGTAGGTAACTGCAGGAAGTATTTCCAACAATGTATAATGTTCTACGTCATAATAAAACATTGGTTTCAACTGTGTAAGAAAAGCATAGCCCAATGCGGGATCAAGCGCCGGGTAAGAACCCTGTTCGGAATATCGACTGATTTTTCTTTCAAAAAAAACTGCCATCTCAACTGGGTTGTTATTAGAGTATCTAATACTTTTCAACGGAATCTGTACTTCTACAATATATCCTTCATCATCAATTTTACCTGCGCTGTACCAAACGAAATCGATCCCTGGATCTTCTGCACCGCCGGCAAATCGGCTGTCGGCCTGAATACCTAGTGGATTTACATAAAATGCATATAGCGACTGCTGATCATTAAACGAATCGAGATTAATACATATCCAGTCTTCGGGACGAATATTATCTCTGTTTGTCACCGACGCTTTGATTTTATCAGGTTCGCTGTCGTAACATTTATAGGCGAAGTATAAATTCTCCTTATCATAAGCCATATATACGACTGTTTTTTCTTTCATATCTTTGCTGAAATCAGGTATAAAAGTTTTAAAGCCTGTAACGGAAGGGGCAATCTTCCAAATAGCATCATCCAACACACCGTCTATTATAGGGGGTGATGTTGTAAACAATGGTTGCAGAGGTTCATTTGCTTTTATTGTTATTGTAATTAATAAAAGCAAGAAAAAGAATTGGACTAATCCAGATTTGAAAAAATTCATTTTTGCTCCGGTTTTTCAATTTGCAATTTTTACCTAAAATTCACTTAACTAATTTTTAGCCAACCCTACTATTTGATTTCTGCCAACTCCGCATAGAATTTTATGTTCTACGCATATCGGACTTTAACTGTGTGAAAACAAATTTATTGTGTATTGTGTTTGGAGAGAATTTTAAAATTCATGATAAGGTAATGCGAATAATACCGGCATAAATTTTCCAAAAGAGATTCCCCCCCTTAAGAATTTCAGAGTAAATCTAAAGGAATTTTTCTTTAAAAAATATGGAAAAAGAAAAGCATAATTTTTTTTAATTATTAAAGATCTATGCTAATCATAATTAGTGGATTATCTATTCAGTAAAAATTTTGTAAAAAGCCGAAATTACTTGGGGTAACAAAATTCTTAGCACAGGGTGCACACAAATAGATTGTTTAGATGTTGGGAGAGTGAAGGCTATTTGATGGGAATGTGCACCCTGACATATAGCATATATCTTCACTTTTAAAAACTCGTTGCGAAGTTATAGTAAATTTCCAAAAAAAATCAGAGTAAAAAAAAATATGTTTTTTCTAAGAAAATTTTCCATTAACTTCTCTAAAACTTGATTATGCTTCACATTAGGGAAGTAACCTGGTTTTATAGAATGAATATTTTAGCATAATTAAGTATCATTTCCATCATGTATTGTCCCTATTATTTTTTCCCCTCTTTTCCAACTTGGAAGGACAAGTTGACCTTTATCCAATGCCATTTTCAAAAAATATAACCCTATTAACAAATTAATTACCACTGCTATGTATGAAGCCTCAATACCCCACGCTCCGCCTGTCAGCCATACGGGACCGTCAATAGAAGGTTGAATCCATCCGGGTTGTAAAATACCTGAGTTCGGCATCCCGAAAACTCCGGCCTGGAAAAAATTCCAGCTCCAGTGCAATCCCATAATTAACCATAATCTTCTGGTTAACATAAATGCCGCGCCGAATAGTAATGTCGAATCTACCACTAATCCGAGAGAAGTCCACACAGATGCATTAGGATTGCCTATGTGGGCAAATCCAAAAAATAATCCCTGTACAATAAGAGCCCACCAGCTCCCGGCAAATTCTTCAACCAATTTAAAAAGGATTAATCTGAAGATCAGTTCTTCCGTGAAACCTACCATCATTTGATTCATAAATGAATCGGTAAGATTCTTTACACTGTTAAATCCATCAATTTGATAATATCCTAAAACCATCATAATGGCAACCATGAATCCGACGACCGAGAATGATATTAATATTCCAATTCCAAGTTCCTTCGGCAATTTAGGGAATGAAAGTTCCAATGCTTCTCTTTTTTCAATATAACGTGTATAAGAACCATATAAGACCATAAAAATAATAAGGAAAAGTAGATCTCGTAAAAATCGTATTATCGAAAAAAGAGGTTCATCAAAAGAGCTAAACAATTCCAATCCGAAAAGTTGAGATAATAAAGTTGCAGGTATAAGAAATAGAATTACGATAAAAAGTCTTGTGATTGGAAACTGAAAAAAGCGACCGTACCATGTTACCGGGTAAACATTAGAAAACATTTGATCAGCTTTGTTAAACATGGGAATACCCTTCCACCGGGAAAAATTAATATTTTAATGTTAATATGACGATTTGAACAACAATATGTTTTAAAAATTATTATAAGGAGGCAAGACTTCGCGGAAGAAAAATTCTTATGAAAAAAGAGCCGGTTCATTAAACAGAACCGGCTCAATAAAAATTATTTTTCTGTATTCATTTTACTTAATGCTTCGGTGCTCAAAAGATCAGCTTTGTTAGCAAAGACATTTTTTGATATTACTTGTATAGTCCCGTTGGAACTCACATTCAGATCAAATACATGCCAAGAATCTTTACTGTCGGTATTACCGGATGTAGGTACATTAAAGTTGTAAAGGTTACCGGCGGCAATCAATTGAACTTTTGCACTTGATTGTGCTATAGGCCCGTATGACTCACCGTCGAAATTGTGAACGAAATAAGTATAAGTACCTTCAAGTTTTCTGAAGATTGTAACCACTTCAGGCCCATAACCGTTCGTATCATCCGTATCTAAGATGGAGTAAGGATAGCCTGATGATGATCCCTTATAACTCCAATATACATGACCGGAAGAATTACCGCCTGAAGCAGGAATTTCAAGATGGCTATCCAAGTCTTCAGGTGTAGACCCCCATGTTAAAGTAATGATTACCTGCGGCGGAGCTAAAACGATATCACCGATATCAGTTGAACCATTTGCAGAAGCAGGAGTATAAATCGTTCTTGGTGAACTTGTTACACCATTTTTAGCGGCTTTAACGATAACCGTTGAATTTACTCTAACACCAATATTGAATGTTCCGTCGCTGCCTGTTGTTCGATAGGATTGGCCTGAATAGTCCACACCGTCGGCTGTTACTCTAGCGCCAACAATCGGGTTGCCGTCTCCGTCAATCACACGCCCGGTAAGATATGCAACATCATATGCTCTATCCCAATTCCATGATGTGAAGTGAGAAACGTTCCCCACATAAGTATTGCCGACTCTGTTTGCTATTCCCTCTTCTTTCCAATATCCGGCTTGAGTATCATAATACCATAAAGGTATAGTTGCAGGTGCCGTTCCTTGCAAATTTGCAGGAATAGGAATAGTTAGTGTAGCCTGGCCGTTCATATTAATATTTGAGCCTGCTGAATTTTTCAATTCCACATCCATAAACCCGAATGATTCGATCGGCACTGCATTGCCTCCTGCAGCCGGTATTCCTTCGAATGAACCAGGAAATACATCGCTGTAATTATTTGATGTAGGATCAAAATAATTAGCCGAGACAGTTCCTTCTCCCGAAAACGCATTTGGTGGAAATACTACGGTTGCCCCGCCGGTTGATACTTGTCCACCGGTTGATCCGCTAACAGTTTGAATTGTTGCCCGAGGGGCTAGAACCGCGGCAATATAACTACTCTCACCCACAATCACCTTAACAACTTTTTGAGTTGTTACATAATTCGCCAGTGTGAATGTAAGTTGTAATCTCTCTGTAGCCGAAACATCAGCTAAGCTGAACCATCCCTGATCATTGGTGGTTGCGGAACGTCCGCCTCCGCTTACAGATACCCCGCTTAATCCTGACCCACTAGTGCTGGTAACGGTACCTAGCACAATGCCATAGTTTGATGTCGGTGGATTGTTACCACCGCCGTTGTCGTCGGGATCATCTCCGGAGTTAGTATCGCAAAATTGGAACAATGATAAAGAAATGAGTAGTACTACAACATTCAAAAACATGGTGTATTTTTTCATTAATTACCTCCTTGCTGTTGGTTTTGTTAATAGAGATTATATAATCTTTTATAGAATTCCGCATTGGTTTTGTATTCGTAGAAAAAAAATGGAATGTATGTAAGAATTTGTGATAGACTTTTTTCTTTCATAAACAAAATAAAATTATTAGTTAATGTTCTTTTTATTATAAATTAGGGTAAATATATGCTTATATATAATAGGGGACAACTGCCAAAAGTGGCAAAGTGATTAAAATCATTCCTTACTAAAAACAATAATTATTTTTATATGGAAAGCTTGATTATTATAAAGAATTGTTTGAAAAATTTGAGCTTGTCAGCCAACATCAGTTATACTTATAACTTTCTTCATCTGTAATTTTTTTAAAACTACTTCTAATTGGTTTTAAAAGAGAGGCCACATTAACCGGTGAATATAATGCGAATTCAGGTCTTCTGTAAATACGTGCGAGCGTTTTAAACGATTTTACCAATATATCGGTCAAGTTGCTTTTTTGAATAAGAGCTTCAACCGGGAGAAGAAAAACCAAATCCACAGCCGCGGTTTCTGCCAATTTAAGAATTTCTTTATATTCCAATTCGTCAAGTCTGCTTTCTGCCGGAAGAATATTATTTACCACCCTTAACTTATATTCATAGTTAATGCGCTCAATCAAAAGGTTTACTGCGGCGTCGGTCGATATTTTAATTTCTATCATATCTTCTGGTTATGGATTTTGTTCTTGCTGATATTGTTATTAAAAGGGGTGAAAAAAATCACCCCCATAATTTAGTATTAATTTTCCTTAATTACTCAGAACCGCCGTCACTTTATCAGCAGCTTCTTTAAAACTGGAAGCAACTTCAAAATTCAAACCGGATTTATTCAATAATTCACCTGCTTCTAATGCGTTGGTTCCTTCAAGACGAATAACAATCGGTACGTTTACAGAGACTTCATTTACAGCATCAATCACTCCCTGGGCAACTCTATCACATCGAACAATACCGCCGAATATATTAATTAATATTGCTTTAACATTGCGATCAGCCAAAATTATCTTGAATCCGTTTGCAACCGATTCTTTATTAGCGCTTCCGCCTACATCAAGGAAGTTAGCAGGAGAACCGCCGGCAAGTTTAATCAAATCCATTGTTGCCATCGCAAGCCCTGCCCCGTTTACCATACAACCAACATTACCGTCCAGTTTGATATAGTTCAGCTCGTACTTAGATGCTTCAATTTCAAGAGGTTCTTCTTCGTCGAGATCGCGGTATTCTACTATGTCTGGGTGCCGATATAATGCGCTGTCGTCAAAGTTCATCTTGGCATCGAGAGCCAGCACCTGTCCATCTGTAGTAACTACTAAAGGATTGATTTCAGCGATCGATGCATCGGTTGCGTTATAAGCTTTATATAATGCTAAAAAGAATTTAACCGCATTTTTAAGTTGATCGCCGTTAAGCCCCAGACCGAAAGCAAGTTTTCGAGCTTGATATGCCTGAAGTCCGACTGAAGGGTCGACGGCTTCTTTCAAAATTAATTCAGGTGTTTCAGCTGCAACTTTTTCAATTTCAACTCCCCCTTCGGTAGATGCCATCACTACATTTTTAGCTTGGGCACGGTCAAGCGTAATACCGACATATAATTCTCTATCGATACTAATTCCTTGTTCTATCAACAATCTCTTAACAACTTTTCCTTCGGGACCGGTTTGATGAGTAACTAAAGTCATTCCCAAAATTTCAGCGGCTAGTTGGCGGACTTCGTCTAGACTTTTAGCAATTTTAACACCGCCCCCTTTACCTCTACCGCCGGCATGAATTTGAGCTTTAACCACCCAAACTTCGCCCCCGATTTCACGGGCTGCATCAACTGCGTCTTCCACTGAGAATGCCACTTTGCCTTTTGGAACAGCGACATTGAATTTTTTAAGAATCTCTTTGGCTTGGTACTCGTGAATTTTCATGTTCACCTTCTATTGAGTTATTGTTAGAATTATCAAGTTAGTACCGAAAGTTAATAATTATTTCTTTTCACTTACAAGTTTTGCCTGCATAAAGAGTAATAAATAATCGCGTCCGCCGGCTTTGGAATCGGTACCAGACATATTGAATCCGCCGAAAGGATGAACACCAACCAGAGCGCCGGTACTTTTCCTGTTAAAATACAAATTCCCAACAAAAAATTCGTCCCTAGAGCGGGCAAGTTTATTTTTATTTTTTGAGTATACGCTCCCCGTCAAGCCATAGATTGTTCCGTTTGCAATGTTAAGTGCGTCGTCGAAATTTTCTGCCTTGATTACGGAGAGGACCGGGCCGAATATTTCTTCCTGCGCGATTCTCGCGTTTGGTTTTACATCTACAAATACAGTCGGCTCGATAAAATAACCCGGACCATCAATTAACTTTCCTCCGGTCAAAAGCTTTCCTTCTTTCTTGCCGATCTTAATATAATCCATCACTGTGTGCTGAGCTGAGGCACAAGCCACCGGGCCCATCATGTAATTATCTTTAGCGTCCCCGATTGTTATCTCTTCCACTGACGATTTTAATTTTTTAACGAACTTGTTGTAAACTTTTTTATCAACAATAGCTCTTGAACCTGCCGAGCATTTTTGTCCATGGAAACCGAACGCGGATGAAACTACACCATTAACCGCTTCATCAACATCTGCTTCACTGTCAACAATTATGGCGTCTTTGCCTCCCATTTCAAGTATTGTTCTCTTAATCCAAATTTGTCCTTTACCGACTTTGGATGCTAACTCATTAATATGATTCCCCACTTCAACCGAACCTGTGAAAGCAACCGCCCTTGTTAGAGGATGACCCACTAACGTATCACCGACTTCGCCGCCGGAGCCTGGTACGAAATTCAACACGCCTTCAGGTAAACCCGCATCTTTCATTATATCATAAAAGATTTTACCCATCATCGGCGTATCGCTGGATGGTTTGAGTACAACTGTGTTCCCCGCTACCAAAGCGGCGGATGCCATACCGGCTAAAATTGCAAAGGGGAAATTCCAGGGGGGAATAACCGTAACCGATCCAATCGGGATATAGAACAATTCATTTTTTTCACCGGCAAGTTTTGTGATCGGCTGCTTTTGGGAATAACGTAACATTTCTTTTCCGTAGAAATTCAGGAAGTCGATAGCTTCGGCTGTCTCGCCGTCTGCTTCATCGTAATTCTTGCCCGCTTCCGAAATCAACCAAGCGTTAACTTCGTATCTTCTCTTCTGTACAATTTTTGCTGCTTTAAATAAAATTGAAGCTCTCTCTTTTGGAGAAACTTTCTTCCATTCTTCAAATTTCTTGGCGGATTCTTTTACGGCTCTATCAGCAATTTTTTTTGATGCTTTGTAAAATGTTCCGATAACCTCTTCTTTGTTGGATGGATTGTATGAATTAAATTTTTGGTTGGTTTTAATTTTCTTACCGCCGATTACTAGTTGGTAAGTCCCGCCGAATTTGGATCTAACTTTTTCGATAGCATTAACCTGCTTCTTGTATATTTTCGGGTCATTAAAATCCAGAAAAGATTCATTTTTAAATTCTACAGTACTCATTTTGTAACTCCTATCTATATTTATATACTCCAAGTGAAAAACTATTTGGAGCATTGTTATATCTTATTCACATTACTATTTGCTTTTGCAGTTCGATGCGTCCGACCTTCGTCGGAAATACTAAGTGCAATTTTGTAATAACTTTAATTTCACACTCAATCACTTTTGGCAGTTCGACTCGTCCGACCATCGTCGGACTCGCTCACTGTCATTAAAGCAGCAACAAATTCTCGCCTTAGTACTCTGCCACTTTAATGAGATTAGATGTCATATTTATAACATGGATTCAGAGTAAATTAGTTTCATTTTGCGAATTTTTGCTAAAAACGCAGAAATTGAGTGGGAATCGTGAAGTTTTAACAATAAAAAAACACCCGATTCTTTCATTCGAAACCGGGTGCAATGTGAGACTCGTTGCGATATGGAATTATTCAGCCAATCTGATTTCAAATTTTTCCACAGAACGGACATTTCTATCCACGAAGAAGTCGGGGATAGCCATCAAAGTGTAACGGCCATTTGACGGTGAATCGCCGTGGTCGATCAACAAGAAATCATTCATGTCGCTTCTGTTAAAAATTTCCGCAATGCTGAACACGGTACGGTATCCGTCTTTCGCGGATACGATTGCGTAACCGCGGCTTAAATATTCCTCCGGCAAATTGACAACCGAATTAAGTACATCTTTGAAAACATATCCTTCGAAATCATTTACCCCTTTGTAGCCGCGGCCGTGACCGTAACCAACATGAGTGAGTTTACGTGTATCGATTTTATCAATCTCCGCAACGGTTATAGTTTCGTTACCGGTTATTATTTTAATATCTGCAGAGAAAATATCATCGCGTCTTTCTTTCGCATATTCACCGGTGGATGATTTTACAATGATGCGCGTGGGATTACTTATGAAGCGCGTGTTCGTTAAATCGTTAGCGCACACAATGCGTGGTTCTTCCGGCAGCGGCCATTCCATTGTCATCTTCGACGGGTTGATGCCGTTGATTCTTTTTGTGAGAATGATTTTGAAATTATCGCGCGAATAAAAAATCTCGCCCCAGCTGAAGACGGCTTTATCACCTTTGTCATTTTCGACTATTACGTATAGATCAACAAAGGGACGAAATTCCTCAGCGTTGGCTTTCATCTCTTTCTTTAAGCTGACGATATCAAGCAATGAATAGCCGGTACAAAAATATGAACCGTCAAATTTGTACTTGCCGTTGTTTTTCACTTCCACTTCTTTCATCGGGAAGCTGTGTAGCGGAAGAGCCGACAAATCAACATCACCCGGCTCAGCGACTTCGCCGCCCACAAAGATAGTACTTAAACTATATTCTTTTGCTCGCGAGTCGTCGAATAAACTGTTTGTGCTTTCATTCTTATCTTGTGCCACAACTACCGAAGTAATTACTGCAAGGAGCATCAATAATATTTTCATTACTCCCCCATATTGAGATTAGTGCCCGAGACCGTGCACCATTAGGATTGTATGTTCTAGTGATTTAATTATTTCGCTTGTGTACTCTTTTACTGCTTTAACGCTCCCCGGCAATGAGTAAATCAACATCTCATTTTTCACCGCGGCAATCGATCTGCTTATTAGCGCCGAAGGAATATCCTCCCCATATTTTATTCTTATAAAGTCCATGATACCGGGGATTTGTTTGTCGGAAAATTTTTCGACAACATCGGGGGTAATGTCCCGTGGGCCAATTCCCGTACCGCCGGTTGTGAAAAGAATATCTATGTTTTCATCCAAGCTTTTTTGTAATTCATCTTCCAGTATCTTTTCATTGTCGGGTATAAGCGAATAAAGAAATTCGGGATGCCAGCGAGAATTCTCGAAATGTTCACTCACAAGATTTTTTATGGCGGGACCGCTTTGGTCTTCGTACTCACCGGCGCTTGCCCTGTCGCTTAATGTTATTATTTTTATTTTCAATGGCCGCAGAATGTATTCAATCTTATCCCCTTCTTTAATTTTACCGTTAGTAATCACCCTTGTAAAAATTCCTGCTTTGGGCATTACGCATTTGCCCACTTCAACATAAATCGCGCAGCCGTCGCCGTGACATTTCTTGCCGATCTGTGTTACTTCCAATTCAACAACGCCGATTTTGAATCTATCGAGTATCGCCACCTTTTTATAATCGATGCCTCGTGTTGTAAGATTTTCAGCGAACTCACCCGGCAAAAATTTTCTTTCGTTAGCGTCTAACAATGAAAAGTTATCCACGTCCTCTTGCGCAAGCATGCTTACCTGCCGATGCCACATCCCGGCATGAGCGTCTCCAACTATGCCCATTTCGTTTAATTCAATTTCCGTGCGGGGTGTTTTGATTGTCCCTTTCTTTTCGGAAATATTGAGTGATACTATATAGCTGTTTGATTCATCGTAGCTGGTTGTCATTTCAAATCCTTAATTCTGATTTCAAGTTTATGTTGCTGGTACCAAAGCAATAATTGTCATTTAAGTCACCTTTATTTTTTCCAATAATATGATCTCGCCAATTTTCATTGTTTTATCCACAGCTTTGCACATATCGTAAACGGTAAGTAATGCTACTGATACGGCAGTCAATGCTTCCATCTCAATTCCGGTTTGGCCAATGCATTTTGCAAGACTTGTCACTTTCACTCCATCATCGATCAACTTTGCTTTTACATCAAGCTTTGTTATTTGCAGCGGATGACACAATGGAATCAACTCGGAAGTTTTTTTGCCCCCTTGGATACCGGCGATCTCAGCGATAGTTAACACATCCCCTTTTTTCATTTTGTTCTCGCGGATCAGTTCAATGGTTTCATTGGAGAGAAAAATTTTACCTTCCGCTGTTGCGGTTCTTTGTTGAATTTTCTTGCCGCCAACATCAACCATGTCGGCGCGTCCTTCGGAATCTACATGAGTCAGTTTACTCATCTTACCCTCCGATATTATAAAAATTATGTGAATGGCTGTTCAACCCGCATTTAGGTTTTTCAATAATAGCTCGTTCGATAGCTTCCGCGTAATCCATATTTCTAATATTGACGGATATATCGCTAAACAAACATGGTTTAAGATAACCGTCGCTAGTGAGGCGCAGTCGGTTGCACTTTACACAATTCCCCCCATCCCCGCCATGAACAACGCTGAACTTTCCTGATTCAATATCCATTTCATCAATGAAGCGGACAATGCAATCGTTATCTTCTCCCCATTTTTTAACGGCTTGGGCATCGGGATCATCAATACTTTCATTTACCACACAATTTATTTTGATTGGAAACAAACCGGCATTTTTTGCCGCTTCTATTCCGGCAAACACTTGTTTGATGTCGCCACCGCGTGTAACTATTTTATATTTTTCAGGGTCGATTGAATCTAGACTTATATTAACTCTTTGTAATCCTACTATTTTTAAATTATCCGCATACTTCTTTAGCAAAATTCCGTTTGTTGTCATTGAGAGATCTTTAATTTCATCTATCGATGCCAGCATCCCGACTAAATCGACAATACCTTTTCTAACTAAAGGTTCGCCCCCGGTCAATCTTACTTTATTCACACCCATTGCAACTGCAACTTTGGTAAACTCATAGATCTCTTCGAAAAATAAAATCGAATTATGATCAACCTGCTTTATGCCTTCTTCCGGCATACAGTAAACGCATCGTAGATTGCATCTATCCGTAACGCTTATGCGCAGGTAATTTATTTCTCTTTTAAAATTGTCTAACATCTACCATCATACCTTTCTTAAGTTCAAAAAGACCGGCTGGTACATATATCAGCCCGTCTGCTTTTGCAAGCGAAGTAATATGCGCCGAGCCGTGATATTCAATTTTTTCAACTGAGCCGTTACTAATCAGTTTTACCGGGAGCCATGCAAGGCGTTCGTTCTTTTTGCGTCTTACATCTTTACCCAGCGGAGCAATGAATATTTTTTTATGTTCTTTCAATCCCATCATACCTGTGAGTAATTCTTTCACCATGACTTCAAAAATTATGAATGATGATACCGGATTACCCGGGAGTCCGAATACAAATTTATTTTCGCTGCGCCCGAAGACCGTCGGTTTGCCAGGCTGCACCGCAACTTTCTCAAAGAACAATTCAAACCCGATTTCTTTTAATATCCCCGGCACCAAGTCAAATTCCCCCATCGATACACCGCCGGTGAGTAATATTAAATCATTTTCTTCTTTTGCTTTGAGAACAGCTTTGCTTATCGATTCGTTTGTGTCTTCAACAATTCCATAATAAGTCGGCTCGCAGCCGAATTGTAATGCTTGTGCATATAATTGCGATGCATTTGAGTTTCTTATTTGCGACTGCTCCGGTACAAGATGGGGTTCAACTATTTCATCCCCAGTTGCGATGATTCCTACTTTCGGTTTTTTAGACACAACAGGTTTTACACAACCGCTCAATGCCATAGAGCCTATTTCTTTTGTTGATATTCTTATTCCCGATTCAACCAGCTTTTGTCCTGTTACAACATCTTCCCCTTTAAGGCAAATATTGCTGGATGTCTTTTCTTTTTTGAACCTGATTTTATTTCCTCCAATCTCTTCCACATCTTCAACTATGATGACAGAATCAGCTCCTTTTGGTATCATCGCGCCGGTCATAATTTTCGCGCATTGATTTTCACCAATTATTTTTTGCGGTGCGTAACCGGCAGGTATTGTTTCAATTACTTCAAGTTCATTCGCAATGTCGGATCTTCTGCAAGCATAACCATCCATTGCCGATTTATTGAACGGGGGCATATCAAGATCGGATAACACCTCCTGACGCAAAACACGGTTAAGGCAATCTTTTATATCAACTTCTTCTGTGCCGAGAAGAACAATATTCTCTTTTATAATACTAATTGCTTTTTCAAATTTTATCACGATGTTCCCTTTTACCTAATTAAAAACTTTACACGAAGAAGCTTTGAAATTAACGAAGACTTCTTTCCCGATTTCCAATTCGAGTGATTTCACTGCATCTCCAGAAACAGTTATAATTATTTCGCGCCCGGCATTAACGGTAATTTCATAACCTAGTTTCGCATGTGCAATATCAATAATTTCCCCTTTAAAATGATTCCGGCTGCTGCTTTCATCTGCTTTATTGGAAATTGTAATTTCATTCGACTGTATCATCAAGAAAGCTTCACCATCATTTGCTTCCGTTAAGCAGAAAACTTTGAGATCTTCTGTTGTAAATTCTTTTAAATCGCTTCCCTGTATTGTTCGCAAATTTCCTTTCATGAAATTTTTTATACCAACAAAGTGGGCAACAAAATCGGACTTGGGCTGTTTGAAAACATTTTCCGGTTTATCCAGATTAATCAATCTCCCCTTTTCCATAACACCAATTTTTGTAGCAAGGGATAATGCTTCTTCATACTCATGAGTAACATGAATAATAGTGATACCGCTTCGATTTAGTTTGCGCAGTAGAGCACGCAGCTCGGCGCGTGATTTTAAATCGAGCGAAGTTAACGGTTCATCCAATAGAAAGATATCCGACCCGGCCGCTAAACTTCTTGCCAGCGCAACACGTTGGGCTTCGCCGCCGGATAATGTAGATGGTTGTCTATCTAATTTATCCGCAACACCAACCAACTCGGCATATTCAATTACTTTTTCTTTAATATTTTTATAACCGTTACTCTTTAGCGGGTATGCAATGTTTTCATAAACAGTTAGATGCGGGAATAGAACAACATCCTGGTAAACAATGCTGATCTTCCTTTCCTGAATTTTTGCCGAAGTAATATCATTGCCCCGTAAAAAGATTTTGCCCGAAAAAGGTTTTTGTAATCCTGCAATCGTTTCAAGAAGAAGACTTTTACCCACGCCGGAGATCCCGAGAATAACCAGGTAATCTCCTTTCTCAACATCGAAAGTGATGTCGTGCAATTTAAAGGCGCCGACTTCTAATGATATGTTATCTACTTTCAGCATTATAATTTTTTCTGTTTACCAATCTTAATGCGATAAAAATTACCAAGCTAACGAGCACAAAAATTGCCGCTGCAGGGACCGAATATTTCAAACCGTATGCGGTGAATCTTTCGAATATCAACACCGGCGCTGTTTGTGGATTGTATGCCACTATAACCACCGCACCGAACTCACTCATTCCGCGCGCCCACATCATAATAAAACCGGATACAATTGAGCGCCATGCTAGCGGAAGCGATATTGTAAAAAATACACGTGCCGGCGAAGCGCCGAGCGTCAACGCTATCTTTTCCAATCTTTCCGGAACCGCCGCAAATCCGTCTCTTGCCGAGTTAATTAAAAACGGTACACTCACAAATGCCATCGCCATTATGATGCCTGCCGGGTTTCCCACAAACTTCAATCCGATCAAATCAGCAGCCTGCCCTAAGAAACTATCGCGTGAAATTATTCCCAGCACTGCAATGCCTGCGGCGGAATGTGGAATGATTATCGGCACATCAATAAGCCCGTTGATAAAACTCTTAAACATAAAATTCTTCCTCGCTAAAATGTAAGCGAGAGGTATTGCGAAAATAGAAAACAAAAAAGTGGCTGCTATTGAAGTCCAGATGCTCAACCATATGCTGTCTCGCACTTCATCGCTGGCAATCGCATCTTTGAACGATTCCAAAGGTGTGTTAAAGTACATACCGATTAATGGGGCGACAATAAATAAGAGAACAACTCCCCCGAGAAAGAGGAAAACCAAATGAAGCATCGATCTATTTTTATCGAATACCCGCATAGCTTTTACTTTTTATCCGTCGCGTAAATTTTCAAAGCGTTAGGAATATTTTTATATGTGTCGCTGTAACTTGGAATTATTGTCGGTTGACCAAGCTTTTCTAAAATTTTGAGACCTTTATCTTTACTTAAAAAATAATGAACAAACTTTTCAGCTAGATCCGGGTTGGGTGAATTTTTAGGGATAGTGAATCCATAAACCATTGCATCGCCGTATTGAACAATTTTCTCTCCCGGTTTTTTGCCGCTTATTTCAACAGAGACTTTTTTATATTCATCTTGCAGTTCAGCCCTTTCCAGATTAATTTCATCGGGCAGCATTAGAAATTTCAAACCGTGCTGCTCGGCAACAGATCTATAAAGAAAAATATAATCCAACTCACCGGCTTCAAGCAATGCAATTAAATCTGTTTCTTTCGGTCTTATATATTCGTTGTCCTTTGCACTCAATTTAGCAGCCAGCCCCTTATTCTTGTAGAATGTCTCCGAAAGTTTCATCGTTAATACTGCGCGGTAACCGCAAGGATCCATGTCCGGATCTGAACGGCCGATGTTTATGTTTTCATCTAAAAGAATTTCATACCAATTATTTTGGTTTATTTCATCTGCTCTACGCGAATGTTCGGTAAAGACTATTGCCATTTCATTAGTCGCGAATTTTATGTTCCAGTTTGCGTGGTTTGGTATTAAAAGATTGTCGATCACTTTATAATCAGCGGAAGCCATTATATCACATTGTTTATTCAGCTCCGAAATTTTTCTTGCACATTCCCGGCTACCGGCAATTTCTCTGATTACTTCAATGCCGGGATTTTCATTTTCGAAACCGTTAATTATTTTTTCAAACGGGATGGTTAAACTTCCGGCGTGAAATATTATTAACTGCTGCTTATCCTGAGCATTTGTGGAATTTAAAAAAGCAACCACGGCTATTAGAATCAAATAGAAAAATTTATTTTTCATTATTCTCGGTTCCATCCTTTATGTTGTTTAGTTTCACATTCTGCATGCGCTCTTCAATCTGCTTCTGAATATCCCAGAAAAAATTGTGGAAGTAATTGTTGTACTTCTCTGTTTCACCATCCTTCGCGCCGCTTGAATCCGCAACGTCAAAATCCACAAGTTTCTTTTCCTCAAGCGCTGTATAGATTTCATAAAGGCTAAGTGATGTAAAATCTTGTGCAAGATAGAATCCTCCGGTTGGTCCCTTTGTGCTGCCTACGACCTCACCACGGTTTAACTGGGATAAAATCAATCTCAACTTGGAAGCATTGACGCCAATCTCATCGGCAATTTCAGTGCTAGACTTTGCCTCTGGAAAAACTTTAGCCAAATAGCACAATGCTTTTACCGCAGTTGATAATCTATATGACGACGACATATACTTCCGCATTTGTTACACATAGTATAACAAATAAATTATTTTTCTCCAAATCGTACGATTATTGATCGTATTCAAAGGATATTTTGGGTTTTGAGATTATTCTTTATATATTTCTTCCCCAAAAGATGTAACTATATTAATATTTTTATATAAGGCAGGAGCTATTATGGAAATTAAGGAATATTTGGATGCTAGAAAGCTTTTGAAAGAGTTTACTTACGACATCACTCCGATGGATAAAGGATATTCGGATAAGACGCTGCATATAAATCTCTCCGGTAATGCCATCACGATTAAGAACGTTCCTCAGGAAATGAAAGAAAAATTTATTGGTGGAAAAGGTTACGGATTGAAATATTTGTGGGATGCTACTACTCCCGAAACCAAATGGAATGACCCTGAAAATGAAATTATCATCGCGGGGGGTCCCGTTTGCGGTATTACACAATATTCCGGTACGGGTAAATCATTAGTTGTAACAATATCACCTCAAACCGATTCGGTTATGGACAGCAATGTTGGCGGTTTCTTCGGGCCATTTTTGAAAGTGTGCGGATTCGATGCTCTTGAATTACAGGGTAAAGCGCAAAATGAAGTTATAATCGTTCTCGACAGCCGTGACGGCGGAAAGATTAGAATTGAAGAAGCTCCCAAAGAGCCGATAGATTCTCATGCATTGTCCGAATTGCTCACAGAAATGTATTCGAAAGATGAAGCCGACAAAATGAAAGTTGCAGTTGTGTCGGCAGGTACTGCCGCCGATCATTCATTGATAGGAATGTTGAATTTCAGTTTTTATGATAAAAAGAAACAACGCGTTCGCTTGAAACAAGCAGGGCGCGGAGGTACGGGAACCGTATTCCGTGATAAAAAAATCAAAGCCGTTGTTGCAATCATTCCTAAATTCGGCGGCGATATTAATAACGTTGTTGATATGAAAGCAATCAGGGAAAGAGGCGCAAACTTCAATAAAGAGATGAAAGAACTTGATGATTCTCAATGCGAAATGAGAACTAAAGGAACTGCTCACCTTGTTGAAATTATGAACGACTATGACCTGCTCCCGACACATAATTATAAATTCGGAAGTCATCCCGATGCGGACAATATTCATTCTGAAAAATGGAAAGCATTGTTTATGCAAGGGACTCCTGACGGATGCTGGATGGGCTGCAACATGAGTTGCGCGAAAGGCGTAAATAACTATCTCGTTCGTACCGGTCCTTACAAAGGTGAAAGCGTTATTGTCGACGGTCCAGAATATGAAAACGCCGGCGGTCTCGGTTCTAACTGTGGTATCTTCAATACAGATTATATCATCGAAGCAAACTTCTATTGCGATACATACGGTATCTGCACAATCACATGGGCAACACTTATGGCTTTCTTGATGGAATGTTACGAAAACGGAATTCTTAATGAAGAAAGAACAGGCGGATTGAAACTCAACTTCGGCAATGCCGACAGCGCTATGGAATTATTGCATCAGTTGGCAAGAGGCGAAGGCTTCGGTAAAATTGCCGGTCAAGGCGTTAGGAAATTGAAAAAATATTTTGCGGAAAAAGGTTGGGGCGACCCTCAATTCATGCAGGATATCGCCATGGAAAACAAAGGCCTTGAATATTCCGAATACGTTTCAAAAGAATCGTTGGCACAACAGGGCGGATTCGCTTTAACAAACAAGGGTCCTCAACACGACGAAGCATGGCTTATCTTTATGGATATGGTTAACAACCAAATCCCAACATTTGAAGATAAAGCCGAAGCATTGCACTACTTCCCGATGTTCAGAACTTGGTTCGGGTTAGTTGGTTTATGCAAACTTCCATGGAACGACGTTGAACCAGCAAACAATGCCGAATCAGATGAACCTGCAAAAGTGCCCGAACACGTTGATAACTATGTAACTATCTATAAAGCTGTAACCGGCAGAGATTTCAGCAAAGAAAGATTGATTGAAGATTCCGAAAGAGTCTACAACTACCAAAGAATGTTCAATTTACGCAGAGGTTACGGTGTAAGAAAGTGGGACGCTCAGCCGTACCGTGCCGCGGGTCCTGTTACTAACGAAGAATACGAATCGCGTGCTGAGAGATACGACAATCAATTGAAAGAAATAGTCGGATTCGATCCCGAAGGTAAATCAACAGACGAAAAGAGAATTGCATTAAGAGAATACCGTGAAAGACAATATCAAAGCCTTATCGATGCTGTTTACTTGAGAAGAGGCTGGGATGAAAACGGCGTGCCGGAAATGGAATTCTTGAAAAAGATCGGAATGGATTTGCCTGAGTTGGTTGATCTTCGCACGAAGTATGATAAAGGTGAATGGAAGTTGAAGTAGATTTTTAACTAGTATTTAATAGAACGCAGATAACACGGATGCGACAGATTTCCGCTGATTTTCTGCGTTCTTCAGTTTAAATCTGCGTCATCTGTGTGCTATTAAATCTACCCCCCGCTGATGAGATGGATGATATCAACTTTATCACCGTCTTTTACCACCGGCTCATCAAACCTATCTCTCTTAACAAGTTTTCCGTTTACTTTTACAACCAGACTTCTAAACGAAAAACTTTTCATTTCGCGGATTTCATTTATGGTGAGAATTTCTTTTGATGTATCTAAAACTTCATCTCTATTATTAAGAAATAGTTTCATTCTACTTATCCTTCCCGAGTAATACTTCCAAAACCACATTTGCCATCATGTTGGATACAACACCAACACGCGGCGCAATCGGCGGATTATCTTGCGATGCTTCGGATTCCCTGTCGCCAACAATGTAAAGATTATCGTACCGTTCAACTTTTATCAACTCGTTGCCGCCCCAGCCCGCCATTCCAACTCCGCAGACCAGCGGCTTGCCCGGCATCTCACAAGTAACGGTTTCGATGATCATTTCTTTCGCTTCGGCTTTATCGAATGCCTCAACTATCACGTCACATTTATCAAACAAACGAACAATGTCTTGCGGTTCAAGTTTTATTACATGCGCCTCTAGATTTACCGCCGGGTTAATTTTCTCGATGTTACTCTTCAAAGCTTCTGCTTTGGATTGGCCAATCTGATCATAAAAAAAATATTGCCTGTTAAGATTACTTTCTTCAATCACATCAAAATCGGCAATAATTAATTTACCAACGCCAACACGCGCAAGAGCAACGGCGCAGTTGGAACCGAGTCCACCGCAGCCTGCAATACCGACAGTTTTCTCTTTCAATATTTCTTTGATTTCCGAAAAACGCATTTTTTCCACGCAATTTTGTTTGCCAATATAATTAAAACTGTGTAGGGTCTCAATTCTAACTTTCACGAGAATATTTGGGATCGAAAAACAGCGATTTATTTCCACATCGTAATATTCGAAATATTTTAATCAGACAATTGAACTTATTTCTGCCATGAGCTGTTATACCTCAAAATGAGGCATAAATGAACAAAAAACAAAGAAGTATAATTTTCGCCGCAGCCGGAATAATTCTGATTTCTCTTATTATCTGGGGCATCTTCGGTTTTGAGATATTCACCAAAACCCAGGTACTGGTCGAAGAAAAAGACGAATTATTCGGGATGATAAGGAAAGTCTGGATTGACAAGTTTATATGGGGGCTCGATTTGAGTCTCGTAATTTCAGGATTTACTGTTGTTGTAGGAGGAATTCTTACATTTTTATTTAGAACAAAAAAATTGAAATCAAACTAAACATAACATTATAAAAGGGGACAAAATGAATAGATTAACTCAAATTTTTGCGATACTGGTATTTGTATCAACTATAAGTCTTGCACAGGGTTTTAAAGTAAAAGCTTCGGGTGAAAAGAGCTTTACTTTTTTTGATCAATACGGAAAGAACCAAGTAACATTTTTCAGCAGAACTCCTCTTGAAGATATTACAGGTACAGCAAGCGCCATTAAAGGCGGAGTAAAATTTGATGTGAGCAACTTCTCAACATTAAGTGGTAAAATCACCATTGATGTTGCATCAATGAAAACAGGTATTGATATGCGTGACGAACACATGCGCAGCGCAGGATGGCTGGATGCAGAAAAATATCCCGAAATTAGTTTTGAAATTAAAAGTGTAAGCGGAATTTCAAAATCCGCCGATAACAGGTTAACAGGTAAAGTATTAGGCGCTTACACAATGCACGGTGTTACTAAAGATGTTGCTGCAGATTTCAACGTAACATATCTTGACGAAAACGAACAAACAAAAATGCGCGCACCGGGGGACCTGCTGGGCGTTAGAGCATCTTTCAATGTAAAGTTATCCGACTATGGTGTGTCTCATATGGTTATAGGGAATAAAGTCGCCGATGAGATTGAAGTTAGTGTCAATGTGATTGGGTACATCCAATAAATTTATTTACTGTAGTGACAGCTCATGAGCTGTCACTACAAATTTTGCTGCCTTTGGCGGGAGCTGTCCCTACGATTCGTTTTATAATAAATAATTCGCGCCAACCATCAGACTGACATAATCACCCATCATCATTTTTTGATGCGCTATAAAATTGATATCGACATTCAATCGATCAAGTAAAGGTATTAGCGCGCCAAAACCAATACCATAACTGATATCGTAAACTGTTCGATCATCGCTAATAAACTCAGCAGGGCTTTGCCCCGGCACTCCCGATATGGGAATCTTCAATTCTTCATCAAGTCTATTTATTCCCCACTCAAGAATTATACACGGGTTGAATCCTTCATTCGAATAATAATACCTTCCTCCTATACGAAGAGGAACGGCTGACTTCACTTTAATTCTCGGCGCATAAGAATATTTGTCAAGTCCCAGTGTTTTGAATCCGCCATAATATTCAGACCAACCGATCCCGGCTGTTATCACAAAATGTCCAGTTAGCTTTTGAAGAAATGTAAACATCCCCTGTGCAGATGAACTAGTAATTTTCGCAATGCCAAGCTGAACGGAAACACTTGTTTGTACCTGTGCCTTCACCGCTATACTGAATAGTAAAATAAGAGATATTAACACGACTTTTAACTTCATTGATCACCTCGCTATGTTTGTGATTAAGTTATTCTTGTTGCGTCAAGCAATAAGAAACATAGTAGAAGTGATCAGCCGATTATACCTAATCTTATTTGTACTAAATTCAACAAACTGCGTTTAGGAAAAATCTTTAGTGATGCACAAACCATTTTAACCTCGGTATTATTTTAATAAAAAGTTCAAATGGTATGTTATGGTCGATATGCCCTCTTGGAAATTGGTTGCGACTAAAATAAAATATCAAAGTGTTTAAGTCAACCCAATAACATGAGACACTCATGTCATGTAAAAAACAGAGTGTCTCTAAAATAACTGTTTACGTGTTTAAGCAAATCCATCAAACTCTATTATTTTTGTAGATTACTGCTAAAATAGAAGGCAGCGCCTGCTAATGCCAAATCTTTTAATAAATTCGGCATATACATTTGCATTGTATCCGGGTTTATTACACCCGGTAAATGGATAAACACTATAAATACTAAGAGCATAATTCCCAATAACATCATAGCAATTTTCGAATACTTATTAATGACTACTGCAATTGGCGCTAATATGAGGGCCAGCCCTGTTAAATAGATCCAAAAGATTCCGCCCGGGATAAATGAAGGAACCATACCTGCCATTGCACTTCCGTTCATGAAATGTAGTAATCCGAAAACAACAAAGGGAATTAAAAACAAATACTTACCTGCTAGGCCTAGATTTTTCATTAAATCCTCCTTTTGTTTTGGAAATCTGTTTCTTGGAATAATCGGATAAGTTAAGAGATAAAATATGATTTGTTGGAATACAATACAATAAGATTCTATAAGTATAACAGAATATTGTTAAACAAAATTGATCAGATAATATTCCAATATTTTCCGATGCTCATAATTCTTAATAATTATTTATATTTATTCAATAAAATATATACTTCTCATTCACGGGGGTTTTACAATGAATCATAAATCTCTTATCGCCACAATTATATTTTCAATATTTATTTTTTCACATGCTTTCGCTCAGCAATTAGACTCAAATCTCGAAAAAGGTTTTAACTCGATTAATCCAATGGATGTTTACAACTACTGCAAAAAAATCGCTTCGGATGAATTTGCCGGGCGTTTAACCGGCCACGAAGGTTATACCAAAGCCGCCCAATGGGCTGCCGGTAAATTCAAAGAGTGGGAACTCAAACCCATCAACGAAACCGAAGGTTATTTACAATCTTATCCTTCGCCATACACTGTTATTGAAAGTGCAGAATTGAAAATTCATATTGTCAAAGAAAAAGGGCTGTTCGAAACAAAGGAACTTAAAGCGCCCAACGATTACATGCCAATATTATTCAGCGGAAGCGGAACACACAAAGCGGAAGTTGTTTTTGTGGGATGGGGTATAAGCGCACCCGATTTGGGTTATGATGATTATGAAGGTATGAGTGTAAAAGGAAAATATGTTATGTGCTTCCGCGGGCAGCCGGTTCGTGAAGATACAGCTTTCTATCATCACGATCATCACCGTACAAGAATGGAAACGGCAAAAGCAAAAGGAGCGCTGGGATTGTTTTATATTTATCCCGCTGCAAATGCTAATCCCAACGGGGAGTATATTGAAAATTTTACACCGGCAATAATAACAGAAGAAATTGCAAATTTACTTTTAGCCGAGAAAGGAACCAACTGCGAAGAATTGAAAAAGACAATCACTAATGTAAAGGCACCCAACTCGTTCGAATTGAGTTCAATAATAAGTTATTCCGTAAAAGCGGATTATCACCCGGAGGGAGTAGGCTTTAACATTGTCGGGTACGTTGAAGGAAGTGACTCGGAATTAAAAAACGAGTGTGTAGTTATCGGAGGCCATTTCGATCACTGTGGAAAGCATATGGGAATAACCTTCCCCGGTGCGAACGACAATGCTAGCGGAAGCGCGGTTGTAATGGAAGCAGCTGAAGCATATTCAAAGTTGGATGTAAAACCGAAGCGGTCAGTTATATTTGTTCTCTTCGGAGGGGAAGAAATGGGATTGGAAGGATCTACATACTTCGCTAATAATGTACCTGAGCAATTTACAAAAGTAGACGCAATGTTCAACCACGATATGAACGGCGAGGGGGACGGAACACGTTACGGCTACACAACCAACATGGCAGGCTTCAACGAAATGATTCTTGAAGCTGATAAGCTAACCAACATAATTAAAGGATCGAGAGAAATAAATGAAATCGGTGTTCGTTCATCGGACTATGCCCCGTTTTACCAGATGGGTGCTGCGTGTGCCGCTTTCTTTTCCAACGGTCCGCACTTAGCATATCATTTACCGGGAGATACTATTTATAGAATCAATCCCGATATAATGGCGGATATTGCGAAATTATCTTTTACTGCATCATACAACTGGGCAAATAGATAGGCTTTGAAATTGATGTAAAGTCATTTGAGTTTTCTTGGTGTCTTTGAGTCTTGGTGGCAATGATTAATAATTAGCAAAATTGATTTTTCTATTTGCCACTAAGGCACCAAGACACGAAGTTTAATTTCACTGTAACGAAAACGAATAATTTTTATTTCCCTGCTGCCTTCTCTTCAAACAGACTATCCGGTATCCCCTCGTTAATCTTATAATCTGAGTAAGTTAATGTGACGCTTCCGTTTAATTGTCTGCGACCCACAACCGCGCGCTTGTTTTGCACAATACTATTTTGATCATTCGCTGATGCGGTTGGCACCGGAGCATTAACATCAAACTCAACTATAACTTTACTTGGTAACGGATACTTACTTTCTTTATTGTAAGCAAGAATGGTTGTCATTGTTCCGCCCTGTTTTGTGGCGGTTTCAATTTTCTGCACACGGCTCTTTTGAACATCTACCCATACAGTGGAAAGCAGCATGTTGGTTGAGTCGCTGTTCGGTACAATTTTAATTACGGCAGTGTTTATATCATCAATCTTCTCATCTCTTACATAAATAGGCGTGTAATCAAACGACAACAATTTACCCGGATTAATTTCAAATACCTGTTTCGGCAGCATTGCAAATCCATCCGATTCAAATTTTGTTTTATCGGGCTGTTTGAAGTATAATTTTGCTTTTGTATCCGGCACCTTTAGAAAATCGACATCTATTTTTATCGACACTTCAACTTGGTAATCTTTTACTGACTCGAATTTATTTGTAACATCGTCAAGTAGCTGTTGTGGATTTCTGTTCTGAGCAAATACAAAACTCGACGCCAATAATAACATCAATAATTTTTTCATAACCATCCTCTTACGATAAAATATCTTTCTTCAAGAATAATGATAAAGCGACAGTATAAAACACTGCAATATAACCGATAAGTATCAAACCCGATTTCAGCACTCCCGAATAATCAACCGGGTCGGTAAAGAACGACTGCCACTCCGGCATGTAAGTCGTAAAATAATACGGCGTTAACGTCTGCAAGAAATCGATGTTTAGCACCGATAAAATCATGAATATTATGATCACAGCCATCGCGCCCACAATGGGACCGATCGCGTTTTCAACAATGGCAGAAAACATAAACGACAGCGCCATAACGGTCGTCATACTGATTATGGAAAAACCGTATGCGGCAAAAAAACGCCACATTACATCGTCCGATGCAAATATATAGATTTTATCTCTTAACGAAATCAACTCACCCGAACCGAAGATTAACAAGCCCAACCCCAGACTCATCAACATTAAAAAACAGAGTAATGATATCGTATAGATTATTCCGGCAATAAATTTTGCGTTAAGAAGCTGGAATCTTGAAACAGGTCTGGTTATCAATAAACGAAACGTACCCGATGTAGCTTCACCCGCCATCAAATCACCGCCGACCAAAACAATTAAAAACGGAATGTGAATAAATAATGTCGATAATATCAAATTACCAACGAGATAACCGTTCATCAAATTCCCCGATATTAAAAATGCATCGCTGAAACTGCGCGTTGCGAAATTCAAATAGTTATCCCCTTCGAAATATAATGCAAGCTGTACAAGCGGAGCCATAACACCTATTGCGATAAAACCGATGTACGTTCTCCACTTCTTGAATATCTTTTGCAGTTCGATATAAACCAAAGTACGCATCATCCCTCCCCCGTAATTTTTAAGAAATATTCTTCAAGCGAACGGGTAGGAACAACAGCGGAAACACCGACATTGTTTTCAACAAAAAACTTATTCAATTGTGTTACTTCATCTTTATTCATATCGAAAATCAGTTTACCGAATTCTTCACCTTTATAAAATTCTTTCCATCTACTTTCGTTCAAACAATTTATTGCTTTCTCCGTATCGTCGACTTCTATTTTAAGTTTTACATCATCACTGCTCAACAATTCCTCAACTCTTCCTTCAACTTTCGTTCTACCTTTGTTGATAATTATCATCCGCGATGCAATTAATTCTATTTCACTAAGAAGGTGAGACGAAAGGAAAATTGTCTTGCCGTGTTCTTTACTTAAGTTGATTATCAAATCGCGTACTTCTTTCATACCTTCGGGATCAAGACCGGTTGTAGGTTCATCTAAAATTATTAAGTCGGGATCATGAAGCAGTGCCTGTGCTAATCCGAGTCTCTGCTTCATACCGTGAGAAAATGTTTTCACTTTGCTTTTTGCTCTATCAGCTAAACGCACGAGTTCAAGCATTTCCATTATGCGTTCGTGCGTAACATCGCAGCCGGATGTCTTGCCGAGAATTTCCAAATTTTTATACGCAGTTAAGTAAAGATAAAAATCGGGCTTCTCCACAATTGCGCCTATGTTATGCAATATATCTTTCCGGTGTGTTTTAAGCGGCTTACCGAAAATTTCGATCGATCCTTTTGTTGGTTTTATTAGCGACAACATCATTCGAATGGTGGTACTTTTACCGGCTCCGTTCGGGCCTAAAAATCCGAAGACATCGCCGGCATATACATTCAATTCCAAATCATCAACAGCCGTTAGATTCTTGAATTTTTTTGTGAGTCCTTTTACTTCAATTACTTTTTCCAAATTTTTTATCCCGGTTTATCCGATTATTTGACGATAACTATCCTAATTAGTTCAATAATTTAATTATTTTTTTCATATAGATATAATACGGAAACAGAATTGTAATTGGAAACTCAATGAGTTATAATTGCTCAACTAACTTAATAAAAGGCGGCCACACATGGGATTTTTCGAATTGTCCAAAGAAAAAAGACAAAAACTTGTCGGTAAAATTTCCAGCGATATTGAAAATGATTTATCGAGCGGTTCATCCTCCTATATGGAAAAATATTTCTCTGATGAAGATGCTTTTTTCCGCAAAGTTGCTTATTTGGGACTTAGTAGGATTTTCAAAAATGATGAAAGCCGGTTATTAGATATAATTAAACACCTTAACGAATTGATTGACTCTGAAAATCATTTGATAAGACAATCCGTTATATATGCAGCCGGTGAAATTGGAATTTCCTCCTTCGAAGAGATCAAGCATATATTAATAAAAGGTTTCTCAGATACGGATAATCAAGTTAGATACGCGGTTATAGGTTCACTGAAAAGAATAGGGGAAAAAAATCCAATACCGATTTTAAAATTTGCCGAAGAATATATTACTCACCCCGATGAAGAAGTTAGAAAAGAAATTTGTCACGGCATTGAGCTGAGAGGCAGAACTCACCCCGAGGAGATATTGCCGATACTAAAAAAATTGGAATTCGACAAGTCGCGCAGTGTAAGAGAAATGCTAATCCACGTTCTGGGTCAAATTAGCAATAAAGAAGAATGCCTTGAGAAGGTAATATCAGATTTGAAAAAGTGGACTAATAAGAAATTAATTAAAGATGCATTGGAAGAAATTATCCAAGTTCAAAGCCAGTATATGGAATTTTCAAGTAATTCAAAAAGCGATGTGGAAAAACATATCAAGAAAGAATTTAGTGATTTATTTTTGTAACTATTCGTATTATTAAACTAATTGTTGAAGAATTGAGAGGGTTAATTAAGTTAATGGTAATCGACTTCTTTAACAACTGCATCGTGAAGCTGGGGTCTAAAATCTATTATTTTTATATTTTCCCTGGTGGGATGAACACGGTTTGTTAATAATATTACGAACAGCTCTCTCTCCTTATCTATCCAAATAGATGTACCTGTAAAACCTGTATGCCCGAATGAATTAATTGAATACATTTGCCCGGCTGATGAATACCCTTTTGCATTCTTAATATTCCAGCCAAGCCCTCTTGTACTTTGCTTTGACTGTTTCGTTGTCCATGTGTTTACAGTTTCCGGTTTAAATATATTTTTATTCCCGTAACTGCCGCCGTTTAACAAAGTCTGTGCAAAGACAGCCAGGTTATGTGAGGTTGAGAATAATCCCGCATGCCCGGCAACTCCCCCAAGAATATAAGCGGTTTCGTCATGCACCTTTCCTTTTAAAGTTATCATTCGCCAATAGTTATCCCTTTCCGTAGGAGCGCAGTTATACCAATATTTTGCCGGCGGATTAAACATTGTATATTCCATCCCTAGAGGTACAAATAAATTTTCTTTCAAAAATTCGTCAATTGGCATTTTTGCAATCGATTCTATAACCAATTGCAAAATGATCATTCCAAGATCGCTGTAAATATATTTTGCACCGGGTTCGGCTTCCAACTTTATTTTCATTAGATGATTTAATACTTCCTCTTTCTTGGTATACATCAAATGAAATGGAAAAAAAGCCGGAAGACCCGAGTTGTGAAGTAATAGATGTCTTATTGTTATTTTTTCTTTACCATTATTAGAAAAATCCGGGAGATAATAGGCCACGGGTTTATCCAACCCGAGTTCATACTTGTCGTATAATAACATTGCCGCTGAAGTTGTTGCCACAACCTTTGTTAACGACGCTAAATCATAAATCGTTTTTGTTGATACGGGTTGAGAATTGTTTTCATATGTGAACTTACCGTATGCCTTGTGATGAATGATTTTCCCCTTATGCCCAACCGTCAAAACTCCCCCGGGGAAAACTGAATCTGCTACAGCTGAGAAAATTAAAGAATCTACTACTGAAAAATCGTGTGCCTTGTTGCCGATAAGAAAATCCAGTTTATTATAAATCCTATTCAATCCTGATCCCATCATAAAATTTGTATTAGGTACTGAAACAGGGAGACGACCGGTTATATTGCTTTTTCCCAATAATGCATTTACCATGGCGCGTTGAGATAAATCAACATCGCCAAAGGAACAGATATAAGCAGCCGCTCTAGGAAATTCGGATAATAAATAAGGATTTCCAAAATTCACTACAATCAGCGGTTTCTTAAGATCAATCAATTCATTTATAAAACTAATATGCTCTTGTTCAAGTTGAACCGAACCTTGAAAAGCGCCAACTTTTGAATTAATAGATAAAATTATTAAACCGGATTTCACTGCCACATCTTTAGCATTACGGTAATCATTTTTACCGCTTCGCGAATTTATTCGATAAGTGCGGATGTACCCGAACTCATCTTGGATTAGTTCTTCGAAGAGAAGAGTTTCAGTTCTCCGGCTAATCGTTTGATCCAATGAAATAATCAGAGTACTGTAATAATCACCAGGCTTAATCGGTATTAGGTCAAAATCATCTTTCAATAGTGTAATAGATTTTTCTGCAATCTCTGCCGCCAATCTTTCATGCGCGGGGTCATCTACAGTCCGGATCAATTTATCGAAATCAATAATTCTACCGGCATCAAGCTCCAGCCACTTTTTTGCTGCCAAAATTTTTCTTACCGAATGATCAATCCGCTCAACTGCAATTTCATTTTTTAGAACAGCTTCATAAATCCCGTTAACGGCGGCTTCTTCATCAACGGGGAAAAGAATAATATCGTTGCCGGCAATAACAGCCAGCTTTGCCGCCTCTTCCTGCGAATAGTTCTTTGCTATTGAATGCATATTCATAGCATCGGTTATAATTAGTCCTTTGAATTGCATAAATTCTTTCAACAGACCGTTAACAACCGAAGTGGACAAAGTAGCCGGCAAACCTTTCGTCGATTCATAAGCCGGAATTTCGAGATGCCCAATCATCACACCTTTAACGCCGTTTTTAATGGCTTCACGGAAAGGAACGAGGTCGGTATCGTTTAGGTCTTCCCGAGTAAGTTCAATAATGGATAATTCATTGTGTGAATCCAAATCGGTTGCGCCATGCCCTGGGAAATGTTTCGCAGTAGTAATCATTCCCCCTTCATGCATACCGTGAATAAACGCATTCCCGTGGAGTGAAATTATCTGGGGGTCTTCGCTGTAGGCCCTAACATTGATAATAGGATTTCTGTAATCTCGGTTTACATCAAGCAGCGGTGCGAAGTTTATATGCACACCAAGTGCCCGCGCTTCCTCAGCTATATATTTCCCCATCAAGTAAGTGAGCCCGGGATCGTTTGCTGCGGCAACGGCCATGTTATATGGGAAGTGAACAGCATCGGATAAACGCATGCCCAAACCGCGTTCGTAGTCGGAACAGATTAACAAAGGCAAATCCGAAATTTCTTGAAGCTTATTTGTTAACGAGGCTTGTTTTAAAATCTCACCTTGAAAAAATATTATCCCGCCAACTTTTAACTCAGTAACAAGTTTGTGCAGCCGTAGGTACTCCCCGGAGTTTTCGCTTGTATCTTTGCTAACGGCAAAAGGGAAAATCATCTGAGCGCATTTTTCTCTCAACGTAAGTTCGTTAAGTTTATTTTCCACCCATTCACTTTCTTCAGGTGATAATTTGAAGAGGGACTTATATAGTTTATCCGATTGATCTAAAAATGCGAACGGATCAACCGGTAAAAGAAGTAATAATGAAGTAAACCAAAATAAAGTTAATCTATTGCCTATCATAAATAAATTTAAGATGCTTCTTCTGTTTTCTTACCAAATTCTTTATCAAGTGGAATAAATTTGGTAATTATAAATGCAGGAATAGTTGCCAGAACGACCCAAACAAAAAAGTATTGATAACCTATCAACTCCTGCAGCCAGCCGCTGAACATTCCGGGGAGCATCATTCCCAAAGCCATGAAACCCGTGGATATTGCATAGTGCGATGTTTTATATTCGCCATCCGATATATATATCATATAAAGAACGTAAGCGGTAAATCCGAAACCATAACCGAATTGCTCTAGCGCGATGCATGCAGCTACAGTTGTTAAATCGGTCGGCTGTAAAAAAGCAAGATAAACATAAACCAAATTCGGGATATTGATTGCAGTAACCATCCACCATATCCATGTCTTCAGACCATGTCTCGATGCCAAAATACCGCCGAGTAATCCCCCTACAACCAAAGCAATAATACCAACAGTGCCGTAAACAAAACCGACCTCGCTTGTTGAAAGGGCTAATCCGCCAACATCTCTGCCATCCAATAAAAAGGGGGCTGCCAGTTTTACAAGCTGCGATTCACCGAACCTGTAGAAAAGAAGAAATAGAAGAATAAATCCAATTCCTCTTTTTCTGAAAAATAATCCGAACGTACGGAAAAATTCCGTAAACAAATTTCTGCCGCTGAATCTAAGTGAAAAAGTATCCTCTTTGGGATATGGTAAAATAAATTTATGATATAAGAAAAAGACAATAAAAAGCAATGCCAGTATAAAGAACGTTATCATCCAAGCGAATTGAATATCTTCCGAAGTAATTTTAAATTCCGCATTAACAATTCCGTTAATAGAAGAATCAAGTTGAATTACGGCAAAAGCAGGTTTATTCCAGTTACTTTCGTTGAATACAAAATCGCTCCCTTGAATTATCGACAGACAGCTTGTGTTGCTTTCCATCACTAGATGAGCCGAAATTTCTTCCCCCGATTCCGGTTTCTTTGAGAGGTGGAAGTATACAATCCCTACATTACCGGTGAATTGTGTTACATCAAATCCGTTTTTTTCTACAGCCTTCTTTTTTGAAAATCCATTCAGGTTATTAAGATTACCTGCAAAATTTTTCCAGAAATCCACATCTTCAATAGTTGCAGGCGTAGTTGATATTTCAAGATGATTCGGGACAACCACAATTCTCAGTTCACCTTCCTCCGGGGAAATACGAATTGAATCGGGGTTGAATACCTGTGATACAACAATGTTCGGGTTCGATGATACTTCAAAATTTGTGGGGGGTATTCCCATGTTACTTTCGAGATAACCTGCCAGAATTACAAGAAGCCCCTGCCCGGCAATCATTGCAAAACGATAGAAAGTGCTTCGAATGCCAACAAAAAATGCCTGGTGATGTTTGGAAAGACCCAGCATGTAAAAGCCGTCGGCGGCAATATCGTGTGTAGCGGAACTGAAAGCAAGAAGCCATAAAAATGCTAATGTATATTTAAAAAAATCCGGTACCGGGATTGTTAGAGCAACACCCGCCAACCCGCTACCGATAAGTAATTGTGTAACAACAATCCAAACTCTCTTTGTTTTTATAAGGTCAACAACAGGGCTCCACAAGGGTTTAATCACCCAGGGAAGATATAACCAGCTTGTATAAAGTGCGATATCGGTATTGGAAATTCCAAGACGTTTGTACATTATAACCGAAACTGTCATTACAACTACATAAGGTAATCCTTCGGCAAAATAAAGGGAGGGTATCCAAGCCCAGGGATTGCGTGATTCAGGTCTGTTTTTTCTCATAAAAATATTTTTGTATATCTCGAGTGAATAAATTCAATTCTATTTACAAAATTTTTTCTTAGCAAGTATTGCAGCGCCATATTCCGGTGAGTGTTCCGGTTTTTTAATTATTACATCAGGAAAAGCTTTTTTAAGTTTGTTTTTAAACAACTTAGAATAGTAGTTTTCGTTTTCTATTATACTTCCAATTAAGCATAGATGTAATTGTACAACTTTTAATTTAGCCGTCATTGCCCTAACATGAAGAATTAGTTCTTCACTTTCCTCTTCCAAAATATTCAAACATGTTTCATCATTATCTTCAGCTCCCTTTATTACCAGAGGGGCAACAGCCGGAATATCGAAGTCGTCGGAATAAACTTTTCTTATCAATGAGTCTTGGTTGGCGATACCGAATTCGGTATTCAATAATTTTATTAAGTTCGTATTTAAACAGCGACCGTCGTAACTTTTTGCAGCAGCTTTCAAACCTTTTCTACCAATTGAATAGCCGCTTCCTTCATCACCAATAGATCTGCCGTATCCGCCAACGCGGTGAACTTTCCCCATCTCATCAATACCGTATATTATCGACCCTGTGCCGCAGATTAAGGTGCACCCGGCTCTTCCCGAAAAAGCTCCTTCTAAAGCTATCCTTGCATCACTCGTAACACAAAAGGAATTAAATTTAATCCCTCTTTCCTCGGCAGTTGTGAGAATTTCTAACTTCATTTTTTCCGCATGATCTTCACGGCCTGCCCCAGCCGTACCTAATACTACCGCTGCTATATCCGAGTAATCAATAACCAGGTTCTTCATGCAATCTTCTAATAAATCAAAAATTGAATTACTTACTTGCTTAGTTCCTTTTATTAAAAAATTGGAAGGCCCGCCGCAGCATTCATGAATTACATTGAGTTGAAAATCAGTTAAAACACACCTTGTTTTTGTTGCTCCACCATCAATGCCGATTAAGTAATTCATATTTTTATTTGATGTTATTAAACAGCCCAAAATATGAAAAAATATGTGAATTAGAAAAGAATTTCAGATTATAATGAAAAGAGACTGTCTTATAAACGCTGAATTTGCAAACTGAGTCCCGCAAAAGGCAGAGAAGTTTGCCTAAGATTATAAAATCATGGTTCGATTTTGCACGCCATGATTAAAATTAAATTTTCACGACAGCCTCTTTTTGTAATCCTTAGAAAAGAATTTCAAGAGGTTTGTATTCATTAAAATAATTTATTTTCGATTCCTCAATCTCTTTTTGATATTCTTTCCAATCTTTTTCGAAAAATGAATTAACTTTTTTTATTGCATTCGTTAATGCTTGTTTAGCAACTTCCCATGTTTGGTTGAAAGATTGCCCGGGTGAATCGAACGAAGAATTTAAATAGCGGTAAGGAGCAAACAATCTTGATGTAACTCTTTTAGGATCGTTTCTAAAACCCTGGACTTCAGGCTCCACGAATAACTCTTTTAGAGATTTTACCGAATCGGTTATCGTTTTTCCTCTTTCCTCAAGATTATTGAAATTTTCCGATTTCATTTCTTTAATTCTTATATTGATTGTTTCCACTACTTTGTTTGCTTCTTCCAATCTATCTACCGCTTCAGTTGCCGCATACATGCTTTTCATTACCAATTTCAATTTTTCATCTTTCTTTTTAAGATCATCAATTGAGACATTAATCCGTTCGTCGAATTTCACTTTAACAAAAGACGAATCAATTAAGTCTTTGTATGTAAGTCTCACTTTATAATCGCCGGGTAATACAGGAGGACCCGATGGTTCCTGCGCCCCCTCTTTCGGTTTAGGTCTGCCGGGAAATCTTATTCCTTTTTGATCGAGTGACCAGTAGATTCTATTAATCCCTTCTTTAGGACTTTTCAATAATGTACGTATTACTTCACCGTCATTATTAATAATTTCTATTTTAACGCTATCACAAACGGTTTTTATACTATCTTCCGCTTTGCCCGGGTTTAAAAGGTAAGTTATCATCGCACCATACTCACGGTTTTTCCCTTGGAAACCTGCATCAGCGGGACTCCACATACCGGGAAGCTGTTTGTACATTGCCTGAACGGCATCAGGTATATCGAACAACTTAAGCCCTTTTTCATTCAACAAATTTTTATTTTTAACCAACTGGCGCAGAGGAGCAATATTATCAATAATATATGCGGATCTCCCGAATGTACCGATTACGAGATCATTTTCGCGCGGGTGAATTTTCATATCCATTGTAGAAACCGTAGGGTATCCTTGCGTCCATTTATTCCATGTTGACCCGGCATCAAGACTAACATATAAACCGAATTCAGTGCCAAGAAAATATAAATCCGGTTCAACCCGGTCCTGCACAAATGACAAAGCATATCCCCACACTTTTTCACTATCTGCAATCCGTTCCCATGATTTGCCGTAATTTAGAGTACGATAAACATATGGCGTCCAATCATCGCGGCGGTGATTATCTAACACAACAAAGGCTTCACCGGCGTTATGATACGAAGCATGAATTTGATGCACCCATGTACCCTCTGGGGCATCCTCAATATTTTGCGCCAGGTTGATCCATGAATTACCCCAATCTTGTGTAAGTTGAACATTACCGTCATCGGTTCCCACCCATATTATTCCTTCTTTAATGGGGCTTGGAGAAATTGAAACTATCGTAGTAAAATTTTCCGCAGCCGATACATCGTAACTTAAACCTCCGCTTTCGTACTGTTTTTGTTTGGCAGGATCATTTGTTGTTAGATCGGGAGAAATAATTTCCCATGAATCGCCTCGGTTGGTGCTCTTGTGAAGATATTGACTTCCGTAATAAATTGTTGTTTTACTGAATGGATCATGAGCTATCGCGGCATCCCAGTTAAACCTAAGCAGAATATCTTCGGGATGAACAGGTTTGATATACTTTGCATATCCTGTTTCTGTATCAAAGCGGGAGAGATTACCCCCTTGGAACATGCTGTAGACATACCTATTATCCGAAGCATCCGGCAAAACATCGAACCCGTCTCCGCCGCCAAGGTTTTCCCAGTACGTGTTGATTATTCCTCCGCCCGACCAAATGTATGCAGGTCCGCGCCACGAACCGTTATCCTGCATTCCTCCGTAAACTTTATAAGGAACGGCCATATCTACATCAATATGATAATATTGACCAAGGGGCAGGTTTTCAACAAACCGCCATGTTTTCCCCATATCACGAGAAATCGCAAGCCCACCGTCATTACCGTCAATAATAAAACCTGAATCTTTAGGATGGATCCACCATGCATGATGATCGGGATGAATTTTATTATAACCAATAAGTGTTTCGAAAGTTTTTCCACCGTCGTTGCTAACATTAACCATTGAGTACAAGGTGTATATTCTGTTTTCATTTAACGGGTCGGCAAAAATATCGGCATAATAAAAGGGTCTGTTGCCGATATTCTGATCGGTAATTTTTGCCCATTTAAAACCTCCGTCATCGGAACGGTAGAATGCTGTTTTCTTCGATTCGATAAGTGCATAAACAATTTTCGGATTGCTGGGGGAAATTGCCAATCCCATTCTTCCCAGTTCGCCTGCAGGAAGTCCCTCTTTTTCGGTACGTTTTTCCCATGTAGCTCCACCATCGAATGTTACATACATGCCGGATCCCTCGCCCCCTGATTTAAAGAACCAGGGCCATCTTCTATATTGCCACATAGCTGCTATCAATTTATTCGGATTGGAAGGATCGATAACGAGATCAGCTGCGCCGGTTTTTTCGTTTACATATAAAATCTTCTTCCAGGTTTTACCCCCGTCGATAGTTTTAAATATTCCCCTTTGGGTTCCTTCGCCCCAAGCTGCTCCTTGTGCTGCTGCATAAACTATGTCAGAATTTCTCGGATCAATTATTACACGATGTATATTACGTGTAGCTTCCAATCCCATGTGCAGCCAAGATTTTCCACCGTCGATACTTTTATAAATTCCGTTACCGCTGGTTTGGCTGTTGCGCGGGTTTCCTTCGCCGGTGCCAACCCAAATAACATCCGGAATGTTTTGATCGATTACTAATGCACCAATAGATGCAACAGGCTGATCGTCGAATATTGGTTCCCACAAAGTGCCGCCGCTGGTGGAACGCCATAACCCTCCCGAAGCAGTTCCAACATATATGATTTCAGGATCGTTTAATACTACATCGATTGCTGTAACTCGGCCGCTCATCCCGGCAGGACCAATACTGCGTGCTTTTAATCCATGAAACTTTTCCATGTCTATTTTTTGTGCAGTTAGTATCGAAGGGGAAATTACTAAAAAAGAAATTATGACAACTTGGTAAGTTATCCGTAATTTGGCTTTAAAAATTGTTATGAATTTGTAACCGGTAATCGATTTCATAATCCTCCCCAATAATGAAACAAATTGAAATATATTTTTCATGTAAGAATATATATTTTTTACTCGTATATAAAAATGCAAATTTAAACTCATGTTGTATTGTTGTAATTATCTAATTATCCATAATTAAATATTTTTTTATCTATTCAGTGCTATTGATTTAGATTCCAAATGTGGCTACATTCATATCAATAAACCGAATATCATTTTTATTTAATAAATAAATTTACAGAGGAAACCCGATGACACACAAAAGATCCTTTTGGTTTTTACTAAGTAGTCTGGTTATCGCAATATTTATTCCATTTGGATGTGACAGCAGCGACACCAACCCGGCCACCGGTACAGATGCATTAGTTGGTACTTGGCAAATTTCTACAATTACCTCTACTGTTGATGGCACCCCGATTACGATACCCGCAAATCAAATTGATACTTGGCTTGTTATAGTACCTGAATTAGGAATGATTCCAGCTACAATAGTCTTAAATGAAAACGGAACATACCAAGTTACTTTTATTGACGGTGAGGTTGAAACCGGCACTTATACCGCTACAGATAATACCTTGTCGGTTACACCACAGGGTGAAACAGAAGCTCAAGATATGAATTATTCAATAGTTGGGAATACGGCAACCATTACTATGTCCTCAGACGATGGAGAAGGAGGATTACTAACTGTTCAATTGGTTTATACTAAAAGTTAAATTTTAATAATTACTTTTCTTCAGTTCTAACCGGAGGGAAATTTGCTTTCCCTCTATTCTTCTACACTTCCTTTATTGAGTTATGTTCTTTTGCTCCTTTTTGTTTTAGTTAATTTATAAATCTATAAATGACTTTAGGAGGAGACATGCCGGTCAAAATGTTAAAAGAATTTTTAGACAGCAACAACGTAAAGTATCTGTCAATCAAACATTCTCTTGCTTATACGGCTCAGGAGATTGCCGCTTCTGCACATATTAAAGGTAAAGAATTGGCTAAAACAGTTTTAGTAAAAATTGACGGTAAAATGGCAATGACTGTATGCCCGGCATCTTATAAAATCGATCTTCAAAAATTGCAGCAGTCGATTGGAGCTGAAAATGTAAGGCTGGCAAATGAACAGGAATTCAAAGACAAATTCCCGGACTGCGAGGTAGGAGCTATGCCGCCATTTGGTAATCTCTACAATATGGATGTTTTTGTAGCCGAAAGTTTAGCAGAAGATGAAGAGATCGCTTTCAATGCCGGAACACATACGGAACTTATTAAATTATCTTACTCGGATTACAAGAAACTTGTCAATCCTAAAAAAATCAAGTGCTCGTTTCAATCAAAAACCTGATTTTATTTTTTCACCGGGGGAATTTTAAATACTTTTTTACTGTGGCTGAGTTTTGCCAGATAAAAAGTTTTATTGGGAAAATTATATAAGTAAAATAAATTTGTCCTCAAAACTTAATATTACAAGATGGCTGAAAAAGGAAACCGAAAAGGAAAAGCTGTTGCCGGCAATAAAGACAAATGGGTCGGCACTAAAATCATCGATGATGTTTTCACGGATGAAATCGCCCTTTTTAAACCCCGTTTTGAAGTTAATATAGAAGCTTACCAAAAACGTCTTTGGGAAGCTAACCCCGACATTCTGAAACTATTGAAAGACTCAACAGATTTGGAAGAAGCCCGCGATCTTATATTCACCTACATAGAAAAAGCTGAAAGAGAAATATTCAAACTTGACAACGACATTCACATTCTTCAAAAAGCTACAGCACGGGTATGTATTAGAACTCTTAAAAGTATCTTCGGCCAAATTAATGAATTCCGCACAAAGACTTCTGCCCTTGAATTTTTATGGAAACTTGCGCGTGATGAAAAATCAATTATGGAAAATAATATTTCTGCAGGATTTATCCTTGAGTTCATTAATTTATTCAGAGGTATGATCGGGAAATCAACTATTTATTTTCAAGAAGGGGAAGTTAAAAAAGGGATACCGGGATTTTTCAAAATGGAAGGAAGCGAAGCCGCCGCTGCAAGAATGGAATCGCTCGATGAAATGAGTTCTAACGTAAAAAAATATTTGATGAGATATCCCTCAGGATTGGAAGAGCAGGTTAAATCATGGCGGCAGGTAAACAGGAGAAAAATCCTGCGCTATTTTAACGCTTCTGCAATTGATTGGAATGATTATAAGTGGCATCTAAAAAATGTAATCAGAACTTCGAAACCATTATTCGACTTAATAGCTTTAAGCAACAAACAAAAAGAAGCAATTCAAAAAGCCGTTGAAAATAAAATTCCTTTCGGCATAACTCCTTACTACCTGAGCCTGATGGATTTCAAACTCACCATAGGATACGATCATGCTGTACGGGCGCAAGTACTTCCACCGATTGAGTATGTTGAAATGATGGCACAATGCAGAAAGGACAGAAGCAAGCATTTTGATTTTATGGGGGAACACGAGACATCTCCTATTGAACTAATAACCCGCCGATATCCCGGGATAGCAATATTCAAACCGTTTAATACATGCGCGCAAATTTGTGTCTATTGCCAGCGCAACTGGGAAATAGACCGGGTTCTTGATCCCAAGGCGCTTGCGCATAAAGATAAAATTAAAAGGGCGCTTGAATGGTTCGATAAACATAAATGTATTGGCGATGTTTTAATAACCGGCGGTGACCCTTTAGTAATGAATGACAAAAAACTTGACGAAATTATCGGAGCCCTGGCTCAAAAAAAACATATTTATAGAATTCGTATCGGCACCCGTACACCGGTTGTTCTACCGATGCGATGGACAGACCAACTGATAAAAATCATTTCCAAATACCATGATCCCCCCAAACGTGAAATTGCGGTTGTTACGCATTTTGAACATTCATACGAAATTACTCCCGAAGCGATGAAAGCCGTGCAAAAAATTCGTAAATCGGGAATTAGCGTTTACAACCAAGTAGTCTACACAACTGAAAATTCCCGCAGGTTCGAATTAGTAAAACTCCGTCTTGACTTACGCGCTATTGGTGTTGACCCATATTACACATTCAACATGAAAGGAAAAGAAGAAACCCGCCGGTATATGGTGCCTATAGCAAGAATTCTGCAGGAAAGAAAAGAAGAAGCGAGACTCCTCCCCGGTTTAGACAGAACAGACGAGCCTGTTTTCAACGTTCCTAAACTCGGCAAAAATCATCTTCGAGCAATGCAAGACCACCGTGTTGTGATGATACTCCCCGACGGATCCAGGGTATACGAACTACATCCATGGGAAAAAAATATAACTCCTGTTCCACCATACAATTATGTAGATGTCCCGATTTATGATTATCTTGAAGAACTGGCTTCACGAGGTGAGAACATTCGTGATTACAGAACTATTTGGTATTATTACTAATCTACAAACTGTAAATTAGGAGATCAACAATGAAACAAACCAAGTCACTTTTACATTTTTTTATAATTGCAGTGATAATCATTCTGTCCAATGGATGCAGCGAAAGCGATTCCGCAACAAACCTTATTGACGATCCGCTTGTTGGCATTTGGAGGCTGGGGCATGTTACTATTATTTCCAACGATTCCGTATTAACAACAACCGATCTCGGATTTACGCAAGGTATGGTTATCGGCGGCGGGGGCGAGTTCAGCATGTCGATGCAAAGTGATTACGAACTAATAAGTTTTGCAGGAACTTGGACTTCCACTCCAACAACTCTTACTATTAATTATACGATGGGACCGGAAGAATTGGTTGGCAGAACAATTTCATATCCCTATCAATTTACAATTGACTTAGATTTGGATATTACTTCCGAAATAGATTATGAGGGAGCCGTAAAACCGGCAATATTTAATTACTACCGACCATAACCAGAGAGGATTATGAAAAATTTTAGCGAATTTTCAAAAGATGAACTTCTCAAATTAATTGGTATGTATGCAAAAAACTGGCTTGCACATGACGGGTGCTGGTTTATTGCAGCCGAAGAAAAATACGGAATTGAAACAGCAATTGAACTCGATAAAAAATCTTGGGAAAGATTTGCTGTAACCGAGGCACGACGCATAATGAATGAGTTCAATATTCCTCCGAACAGCGGATTGCAAGGGCTGGAAAAAGCTTTCGATTACCGTCTTTATGCAGCAATCAATAAACAAAAATCAGAATGGGTGAATGAAAAAACATTAAGATTTTATATGATTGAATGCCGCGTTCAGAAAACTAGGAATGATAAGAATATGCCCCTTTTCCCATGTAAACAAGTTGGTATTATTGAGTTTACTCAATTCGCAAAAACAATAGATGCTAGAATTAAAGTTGAACCGATTTCGTGTCCTCCCGATCCGGTTGGTGATTTTTACTGCGGTTGGGAATTTACCATAGAATAATTTCCTTGTTGATGATGATCGGGCTTGCTTAGCTCGGTCATTCATCTTATATTGCAATACGCAGATAATGGTCGTAATAAGTAATTCCTTACTATTACGTGAAAAGGGAATAAGGTGAAAAACCTTAACAGTACCCGCTGCTGTAATTTCCTCCTTTTATATTTATAAAAGGAAAAAATCTTTCGGAACTCCACGCCACTGTCCTTTATTCGGGATGGGAAGGTTTCCGGTAAGAGGAATAAGTCAGAAGACCTACCATTGTCTCATAATTCATAGCTTTCGGGTAAAAAGCAAAGAGCGATTTAAGTGCTCAAATCAATTTTTCTTAAATCTTTCTATTGTTTTACCTACGGCAGATTTTACAATTCTGTTATGAGGTTAAAATGTATTTTAAAACCATCTTCAAATTTAACCGTCTACTACTCGGCCTTATTTTTATTCCTGCAATTAATATTTATGCCCAATCGGCTGATTCTTTAAGTAGTTATAACTTGGGTGAAATTACAATTACCGCAACAAGAAATGAAAAACATCTTATTGATGTAGGAAGAAGTGTTTCCGTTATAACAAAAGATGATTTGGATCAATCCGTTTGCCTGATGCCTTCCGAATTATTATCGGGGCAGGAAGGAGTTTTAGTAACTGGTAGCGGTCAAACCCCCGGCTCGCTACAAAGCATTTATATGAGAGGAGCAAATAATAATCAAACAGTAATAATGATAGACGGACTAAGAATCACCGATCCCTCTTCTGTTGAAAACGCCATCGATCTTTCGGAACTGACGATTATGAACATAAACCGAATCGAAATGATTCGCGGTTCTCATTCAACGTTATACGGTTCTTCCGCTATCGGGGGCGTGGTTAACATCATTACCGAAAAAAACAAACAGCCGGGATTGAATTTTGACGCTTTAATTAGAACTGGAACATTCGGCGCCGGAACATCCGACCTCACGCAAAATTTGTCTTTGAATTACACTACCAGTTCCGGTTTTTATTTCGGAGGACATTTTTTTAATTCCAAAATTAACGGAATGGATGCTACAATTGATACCGTTACATCCGCGGAGACATTTAAAAACCGGGATAAAGACAACCATACCAAAACAGCTTTCGCCGGTAAAGTCGGGTTCGCCAATTCAAACTGGGATGTATACGCGACCTATACAAGAACAGATCAACTAACCGACATTGATAACGGCGCATTCAAAGATGACGATAACTACACCGTGGATTTTAAACGCAATCTATTCAACTACGGAGGATCTTATAAATTTAATGACTGGTTAAAGTTCAGTTTTATCGGCGGTTACACCGATATGAACCGCCGGCTGGAAAATGATTCTTCAGTTGTAGACGCCGCGGGGACGTTCGATCATTCATATTCCAAAGGTGTTTATGACGGCATTTCAATTTCGAACGAAGCACAAATCAATTTTAACACGAAAGGTATTAGCACTCTTGTAGGCGCCGGATACTATATAGAAACTATGAACATAAAATCTTATTACTATTCCAAAAGTATGTGGGGCATTTACGAATCGCAAAGCGACTTAGACACACTTGATATAAATTCTACAATTAAAAATATCTTCGCGTATGTAGATATAAACGGCGGTTTGATTGATGAATATTTATCTGCGTTCAACCTTGCCTTAGGAGGAAGATATAATAATCATTCTACATTCGGCGATAAGATTACTTATGAAATCAATCCTTCATATAAAATGGCAAGCAATACATTGTTGTATCTCTCTTACGCGACAGGCTTCAACGCGCCTCCTCTTTACCGGTTGTTCTCGCCTGAGCAGAATTACCAGTCGGGAATTTCGCGGGGGAACGAAAATCTTAAACCTGAATACTCCAATTCAATCGAATTCGGGTTGAAGCAATCTTTGAGCAACAATCTCTCATTCACGGTTTCTCTATTCAGTACAAATGTAGAAAACAACATTGACTATGTTTACTTATGGGATAAGAACATTCCGATCGATGAACTTGGAAACGATTGGTCTAGAGATGACTACCGAGGCGATACTTACATTAATACGGGTGAACTGCAGACAAAAGGAATCGAATTTAAAATAGACGCTTCTCTCTCCAAAAATTTATTCGCTTCAGCAAACGTAAGCTATATTGATGGTAAACTTAAATATGCTTCTTCCGATCTTGACGGCAACATCACACAAGAAAACCATGTACAACTTTTTGCCAACGGGGCCTTCTTAAACAACGATGTTGAAAAAGACGGACTTGTAAGAAGAGCAAACACTGCAAATTTAACTTTGACTTACCTCCCGTTCGATTTGCTTTCGTTGCGGTTGGACGTCCGTTACGTTGGTGAAAGAGACGATATCTATTACGATTCACAATTGGGACCATACGGTGCGCTTGGTTCCAAAATGGTGGATGCTTATACACTGTTCGATATCTCAGTCGGTTACAAAATATTCGGCAACCTGTCTGCCGTTTTAAGAATCGAAAACATATTCAACAAAAAGTATTATGAAATCATGGGTTATACAACGCGGGGCAGAAGCGCATATTTAAACGTACGTTATTCTCTTCATGGGTTTTAAGAAGAAATTTAAAAGACCGGGTTTATATTCGGTTCATTCATAATTGTGCGACGGAGATATTTCAATGATTACATTCATAAAAAAGCAACTGCAGTCTTGTAAAAGTTTTTTAGTTCAAAAACTTGCGCTGCAAAATTCCGGATCCCTATTTTATTTTTTCCCATCGAAAATATTGAACGACAGTTCCAGCCAGAGAATTACACAATATAAAAATTATAGAGATAAAGGTTGGGCGCCAATAGAAGAACAAAAAGAAATCAACTCACCTAACATTGCTTGCAAAACTACCGTGGTTGATTTCATAATCTTTTTGCTAAAGCATTTTTTCGTTGAATTTGAGTGGAACATACATGCCCGCCAAGATTATGCCGTTGAACAAAGTCGTCAAATATTTTTAAAGGAAATGCAATGAAAATGTTTTATAAATTATTACTCATAGTTTTGATGCTGGTTTTACCTGCATGTAAAAACTCAGATAGAAATCAGGCTGAAGGATTAGATGAAAGGAGTTCTCTTCTCACCGAAAAAAGAATTACCGCGGTACACACACATGCATTCGCCGTAAGATATCAAAACAATATTAAGCTTGTTGACGTATTCGCCCCGCCGGAATATGAGACTATTATTTATAAATATGCTTTACTCCCGCATGGTAAAAGTATTCCCCCGGGATATGATGATTATAAAGTAATTCGTGTGCCTGTAAAATCCATTCTTGCTATGTCATCTCTCTATATCGGCTATCTCGAAAAACTGAATGCATTGGAAACAGTGATAGGTATTGACGATAAAAAATATATCACTTCATCAACTCTTCACAAAATGATTGATGAAGGTAAAGTAAGCGAAGTAGGCGAACTGGCCAATATGAATTTCGAAAAAGTGATTGAATTAGATCCCGGATTATTTTTAACATACGGTTACGGTAGTCCTTCCTCTGACGGATACGATAAATTGATTGATCTTGGAATTAATGTCGTTTCAACCACAACTCATCTTGAAAACACTCCGCTGGCGCGAGCCGAGTGGATTAAGTTCATTTCACTTTTTATAAACAAAGAAAAAGAAGCCAATCAATACTTTGATTTAGTTGAGAAACGCTATTATGAATTATCGGCGTTAACAAAAAACATAAAAAGAAAACCAACGGTTTTTAATGAAGCTAAATACGGCGATGTTTGGTACCTCCCCGGCGGGAAAAGTTTTGCCGCTCAAATTATTAAAGATGCGGGGGGTAAGTATCTATGGGAGGAAGACGAACATACAGGCAGCATCAAGCTGAAAGTAGAAGAAGTATACTCCAAAGCGCATGAAGCCGACGTCTGGATTAATGTTCACAGGTGGGCCAAATTGGAAGACGCACTTGATAACGATCCCCGCAACGAATTTTTCCGCGCATATAAAACCGGGAATATTTATAACTACAACAGCAAACTTAACGGTATTGGTGGAAATGCATACTGGGAAGAAGGCCCGGTTTCACCCCATTTAATTTTAGCCGACTTGATTAAAATATTTCATCCCGGCTTAATGCCGGATTATGAATTTTATTTTTACAAAAAATTGGATTAAGACTGCACAAATGACAATAAAATTGAAATATACCTTTTTGTTATTTATAGCATTGTTGATAATGCTTTTTATCTCGGATATTATCTTCGGAGCAGTATCAATTCCGTTCGGTGAATTAATAAAAATAGTTTTTAACAAGCAAGGTTCAAACAACATCTTTTCGAACATCATTATTAATTTTAGGATTCCGAAAGCAATTACCGCCTTACTCGCAGGCGGCGGATTATCCGTATGCGGCTTAATATTGCAGACTTACTTTCGCAATCCTCTCGCGGATCTCTATGTACTTGGTGTAAGTTCCGGCGCCAGTTTTGCCGTTGCACTTGTTACTATGGCTTCAGGGGTTACACTGGTCGGTATAATCGAAATCGATTATTTAATTCAAAACATCGGCACAGTATTCGCCGCGGGTATGGGGGCATCTGTTGTATTGATTATTATTTCGATCATATCGAAAAAAGTTAACAATTATATCGCCCTATTGATTTTGGGAATAATGCTGGGTCATTTAATCGGTGCATTCGAGAATGTATTAAAATCGGTTACGGAAGCAGAGAGTCTTAAAGAATTTACAATATGGGGTTTCGGCAACTTCGGTAATGTTTTGTGGAATGATATCCCCTTCTTCTCAATAATAACAGCAACCGGTATAGTTCTCGCATTTGCTTTGTCGAAACAACTCAATGCTCTTTTGTTCGGTACTTCTTTCGCACAAAGTATCGGTATTAATACAATTGCAGGTAGAACTCTGATTATTATATGCGCCGGTTTATTAGGAGGGGTTATTACAGCTTATTGCGGGCCAATTGCTTTTCTAGGAATAGCGGTTCCCCATCTGGCAAGAAATATACTCAAAGTTTCGGATCATAGGATTCTGATACCCGGTGTATTTGTAATAGGCGGAGGACTTGCGCTGCTTTGCGATTTGTTATCCCAGGTTCCCGGCGGTAGTAATGTTTTACCCATTAATGTGGTTACTTCAATTATCGGTTCGCCGATAGTTATTTGGGTAATTCTCCAACAACAGTCTAAATTGAAACAGGTGTAAAATCATGAAGAATGAAAATACCAACAGGTTATATACGTCGGAATTACGCGCAGGGTATAAAGGAAGAAAAAATGAATTTACTGTTTTGAAAAATCTCAATCTTACGGCGGCAGAGGGGGAGTTGATATTTCTTTTAGGACCAAACGGGTGCGGAAAATCTACTCTACTTAAAACATTATGCGGGCTTCATTCACCTTTAGCGGGCAAAATATTTATTGAAGAGAATAACCTGGCCGAATTAGGAATTGACGAACTTGCAAAGAGAATAAGCGTTGTATTAACCGACAACACCCGCACATCTCACATTGATGTCTATTCGGCAATTGCAATGGGACGTTACCCTTACACCAATTGGCTTTTTCGTTTCGATGAATATGATAAACAAATTATCGAAACAGCCCTAAAAGTAACAGGTTTAGCAGAGTTCCGGGATAAACCGATAGACGAATTGAGCGACGGCATTTATCGTAAAGCAATGATCGCCAGAGCGGTGGCACAGGACACACCAATCATTTTATTAGATGAGCCGACTGCTTTTATTGATTTCCCCGGTAAAATATATCTGATGAAATTGCTAAGAGAATTAACCGACACTAAAAACAAAACTATAATTTTATCTACTCACGATCTCGATATGGCAATGCAATTTGCCGATAAAATATGGCTAATTAATTCGGAATGTTCGATCATCGAAAACATACCCGAAGAATTAGTGCTTAACGGCGAGTTTGAAAATGCTTTCGGTAAAAATGAAATCTCTTTCGATAAAGAAACAGGCTCATTCAAAATCAACAAAAAATATAACCAAAGTATTAATCTATCGGGGGATAGTGCCGGCGCATATTGGACAGAGAGAGCGCTTAACAGAATCGGCGTGGCTTCCGATAATTCCGCCTCTGATAAAATAGTGATTCACAATTACCAGAATACTCTAATGTGGGAAGTGAAATCGGGGAGTTCAAGTTATATCTTCCCTTCTATTAATATGCTCTTGCAACACTTCAAATAATTGAGTGTTTTTTGTGAATTCCTAAATTTTTAATCGTTGTCTAAAAAGTATTGTTATTTACTGCGGTATTTTTTATAGTTGATCTCTAATCCAATTACTTATGGGACATTTATGAAATTCACAAAGAAAGAATTATCAAGCTATCTTATTGTCTTTCTGATTTCCTTATTTATTATATCATGCAGTAAGGATGACCCAGCTTCAAACACCGATCCTGTATCAACAGAGAAAAATATTACTATTCTTTATACCAACGATGAACACGGATGGATGGAGCCGGTAGATGAATTCGGAGGCGCTGCCGGTATGATGGGTATATGGCGAAACACGGAAGGTTATACCGAAAACGGTTCATTTCTCATTTTAAGCGGCGGTGATATGTGGACGGGGCCTGCTCTTTCTACATGGTTTGAGGGGGAATCAATGGCAGAAGTTATGAACGCTATGGATTACAGCGCGGCGGCAATAGGCAACCACGAAGTTGATTTTGGCATTGACAGACTTACCGAAAGAAGCAATCATTCCAACTTTCCTTTTTTGTCGGCTAACATTGTTGAAACAGGCACTAATAATTCACCTCCTTGGTGCAGGCCTTATACAATTAAACAAGTCAGCGGTATTTCTGTTGGTATAATCGGTTTGACAACTTTAACTATGCCCGGGATGGTATTTCCTGAAACTATTGCTGGATTGGAATTTCAAGCTTACGCAACAGCTCTCAACAGGGTTGTACCCCAGGTAAAATCCGAAGGAGCTGAACTTCTTATTTTAATTGCGCATATGAGCGCTGCCGAACTTAGAAGTATTTCGTCACTTGCCAACCAACACGGAATTGCACTAATGGGAGGCGGGCACGCTCATGAGGAGATCAATGAAATCTGCAACGGAGTTACAATTATCGAAGCCGGTTCAAAGATGAGAGCTTACGCGAAAGCCGAAATTACTTTTGATACCGAAACCGATGAGGTGGTTTCTATTACTTCAGGATATTATCCTAACATCGGGGGAGCACCTGACGCTACTATTGCAGGTATCGTAAGCGTATGGACGGAACAGGCAGAAGGAGTTTTAACGGAAATTATCGGTTACACAAACAGTACAATCAATCAAAGCTCCGATCAAATGTATAATCTAATCACTGATTCATGGCTCTATTCATTCCCTAATGCGGATATTTCGATCAGCAACCGAGGCGGGGTTCGTCAATCGATTCCGGCAGGCAATATCACTGTTGCGACTATTATGGGTGTTCTCCCTTTTGAAAACGAGATTATTGAAATGGAAATTACGGGAACTGAACTTACCAACTTGATGAACAATATAAAAAACTATGCTTTCGTTGGAGGAATGACTACTATAGGCGGTTACACTTTATCCGATGGTACACCGATCAATCCGGGTGAAACATACAAAGTTCTCACAACCGACTTTTATTATTCAATTACGACTGATATGCAGACTTATGATCCCACCCCGGAATATACATATGTAAATTGGCGGCAGCCGGTAATTGATTATTTGAAATATCTTAGTACGTCATCTGCCGATCCGCTTGATAATTATCTCGATTATTCCAAACGTCAAACACCGCAATTTGTATTTGAATATTGATTATCGGCAAGTGCTTTTTACAAAAGACTGCAGTTAAAAAGCACTTGCTTATCTTCTATAGTACAGATATTTTGAATACTCCAAAATATTTCTTTATCATGTATTAACTACAATCAAGGATATGATATGAGTCTAAGTCAAATTGCAAGATCAATTAAAGCCTCTCCAACATTGGCTTTAAACGAGAAAGCTGCCATCTTACGAGAAAAAGGTGATCCTGTAATTCACCTTGGCGGCGGTGAACCAAAAAGCAGGGCTCCCATGGATGCTATAATGGCGGCTGTTGGTGCACTAAATTCAGGCGAAATCAGGTATGCACCGGCCGACGGAATACCGGAATTAAAGAAAGCCATCATCCGTTATACAGAAGAATTTTATAACCGTAAAGTAATGCCTGAAAATGTTATTGCATCCGGCGGTGCAAAGCAGGCCCTTATGGTCGCTTTACAGGCTATTCTTAATCCTCAAGAAGAAGTTATTTTTCCATCACCTTACTGGGTAAGTTACCCCGATATGGTCAGATTATGCGGAGCAATTCCTGTCCCCGTAAAACCTGAAGACGGTACTTTCTATCCTAGACTTAAAGACATTGAAGACAGGGTGGGTTCCTATACAAAAGCAGTTATTATTAATAGCCCGAATAATCCTTCAGGCGCCATGTACTCCGAAGAGTTTATAGCCGACATAATTGAGTTTTGCGAGAAACGCGATCTATACTTAATTATGGATGACATTTATCACAGGCTTACTTTCGACGGCAAGAAACTTATTAATTCTTATAAGTTTGCAAAAAATTTAAGCGAAACATCAAAGTTGATTATCATCAACGGTGTTTCTAAAGTTTATGCAATGACCGGATTTAGAATCGGCTGGGCAATAGCCAATACAAAACTAATTGAAGCAATGACTAATATTCAGGGGCATCAAACATCGGGTCCTTCCGTTCTTCTCCAGAAAGCAGCAGCAGGCGCTTTGAATGGAATTCAATCTCCGATTGAAAGCCTCCGCCTAACTTTAGAAAATAATAGAAATATAATGATTGATTGTCTGAGGTCATTTGAAGGAGTTAAAGTAACCAAACCCGACGGAACATTTTATTGTTTCGCCGATTTCAGCGCTTACGAAAAGAGCTCGCAAAAATTATCTAACTTCTTAATCGACAAAGTTCAGGTTTTAACCGTACCAGGAGCAGAATTCGGCTGGGAAGGTTATTTAAGATTGAGTTATTGCGGAACGATTAAAGACATTACCGAAGGTATTGAAAGAATGAAATGGGCATTGGATCCTAATTCTCCGAATGAACTCTATATTGGCGACCGCAAATTAGTGAGGGATTGGACATGAGCAAATACTTAGAATTCAATACACCGGCTACAAAGCAGGCGATGGAATTAGCTTCCGACTTCAGGTTGAAGCATCAAGGACTGAATCACCTCGATAGAGTATTTTGGAATCTAACCGATACGGCTCTTTATGAAGAAGCAATATTCCGGAATGAGGGAAAGCTGGCAGACCAAGGTCCTCTAATTGTTAATACCGGCAAGCATACCGCTCGTGCTGCTAATGACAAATTTGTCGTTATGGAAGAATCCACCGCCAAAGATATTTGGTGGGGGCAATACAACCGCCCTTACAGCCATGAAAAATTCAATGCTCTTTTCAACAGGCTTCAGGCTTGGGCTCAGGGAGAAGAATTATTCGTTCAAGATTGTTATGCAGGGGCTGATCCCGATTATAGGCTCCCCGTAAGAATAATAACCGAAAAAGCTTGGCAAAGTTTATTTGCACGCAATATGTTCATCACAACAAACGATAGAGATGAACTAAAAAAATTCGTACCGGAATTTACGGTTATCACTGTCCCCGGTTTTAAAGTTGACCCTATTGTTGACGGAACAAGAAGCGATACCGGCATCATAATAAATTTCGATCAGAAAATTGCGATTATTGCCAATTCATTATACGGCGGTGAAATTAAAAAATCGGTATTTACGGTTCTTAATTTTTTACTCACGTTTAAAGAAGTTTTACCCATGCATTGTTCTGCAAACGTTGGGGATAAGGGGGATGTTGCTTTATTCTTCGGTTTAAGCGGAACGGGTAAAACCACTTTATCGGCAGACCCCACAAGAAAATTAATAGGCGATGACGAACACGGTTGGAGTTCACAAGGTGTTTTCAATTTTGAAGGAGGATGCTACGCAAAAGTTATCCGTCTTTCTGCCGAACATGAACCTCAAATTTATGCAACCACAAGACGATTCGGCACTATTTTAGAAAACGTTGTTTATGATCCTGTTTCCCGTAGGATTGATTTGGATGATGATACGATAACCGAAAATACACGCGCTTCATATCCGCTTGAATTCATTCCTAATATTATTGCTGAAGGTTATGTTAGAACTCATCCTAAAAATATCATTTTCTTAACATGCGATGCTTCGGGCGTTATGCCCCCGATTGCAAAGCTAAGCCCCGAGCAGGCTCAGTATCATTTTATAAGCGGTTATACATCGAAAATTGCGGGTACCGAAATCGGTTTGGGAATTGAACCTCAAATAACATTCAGCGCATGTTTCGGCGCTCCGTTCATGGTTCGTCACCCGTTTGAATATGCGGAGATGCTGAAACAAAGAACAATGAAACACGGCGCCAATGTCTGGCTGGTAAACACAGGCTGGGTAGGAGGTCGTTTCGGCGTTGGTAAACGTATTAGCATTCGTCACACAAGAAATCTTTTAAATGCCGCATTGGACGGTAAACTTGATAAAGTTAAGTACCGTAAAGACAAATTGTTCGGTTTTGAAGTCCCGTTGAGTTGTCCTGAAGTCCCTGAAGATGTTCTTGAACCATCCAACTCATGGGGTGATAAAAAAGAATACTGGAAAAAATATGACGCTCTTGCATCACGTTTTATTGAGAATTTCAAACTATTCTCGGAAGGCTGTACTCAGGAAGTAATTGAAGCCGGCCCGAAAAGATTGGAGAGAACAAAATAAAATATCAATATGTTGAAAAAAAAATGCCCCGCGTTTAAGGGGCATTTTTTTAAATCGAATTTTTATTTTTCAACTGTTAAGATACGATTCCAATGTTTTGTAAATTTTTTCCACCGGCATTTTTTCTCCGGTCCATAATTCGTATGATTTAGAACCCTGTTCAATGAACATTTTCAAACCATTCAATACAGTTGCGCCTTGCGATTCTGCAATCTCCAGAAATTTTGTCCGGGAAGGATTATAAACTATATCGAACACAATTTGGTCTTTTCTAAAAGAATTTTCTATTGTTGTTACGGAATCATCTTCCACGGGAGACATGCCCACAGCTGTAGCGTTAATGATCAACTTCGAATTATGCATTACGTTAACAACATCAGGCGGAATCAATTCGTAAACTTTAATATTATTGAATAACATCTTTGCGGAAAAATAGTCTTTCAGCGATTCTGCAATTTGGGCTGTTCTATTAATAATATTGATTCTCTCAATTTTGAAATGTCTTATCAAAGAATAAATAACACTTCTAGCCGCACCCCCGGCTCCTATCACGGTAACTTCACTACCTGTAATTTCTTCCTTGAAGGGATTAAGAGTTTCTATAATTCCATGTACATCGGTGTTATACCCGTGCAGTAAACCGTTTTCATTTACAACCGTATTAACCGCACCAATTACGCTTGCCTCTTCGGAAACATCCGATAAGTACTGCACAATCTTTTCCTTATGAGGAAGTGTTATATTAAATCCTTTAATACCAAGAGCCAACATCCCTTTTACCGCCGCTTTCAAATTTTGCGCGGGAACATCAAAAGGAAGGTAAATATAATTTAATTCATTCAACTCAAAAGAGATATTAAAAATTAACGGAGAAAAAGAGTGTTTAATAGGATGCCCTATAACCCCGATAATTTGTGTTGTATGATTAAATTTGTTTTGGGTCTGCATAACCTGACAATAACGATTGATTATTGATTATCACCTAGCAATTTCGCATAGAGTTTCGAGCTTTTCACTTCGGGATATTCTTTTGCGAATTCACTTTTTATATTCGGATCAATACAGAAAGCAGATTTCAAACATTCGATTGCATCTTGGGTTCTGCTGAGTAAAAAATTTATTTTAGCTTTTCCGTAATAGGAATTAGCATGTCTCGGTTTCAGGTTGAGGCATTGATCAAATGCTTTCATACCTTCGAGCCAGTTTCCTACTTCAATATAGGTTTCGGCTAATTTATACCAGGCTTCAAAATTTGACGGATCTATCTTAACTACTTTTTTAAAACTGGCAATTGATTTTTGAAGATTTCCCAAAGAGTATTCCAAGTCAGCTTTGGCAGCCCATGCATCAACGGAATCATTAGTAAGAGTAATTGCTTTATTAAAATCTTTCAGGGCAAATTGATATTTACCAATTAAATCGTAACAATATCCTCGGGCAAGGAAAGCTTCAAAATATTCTTCATCCAGTTTGATTGCCGCCGTAAACATTTTAATTGCCTGTGTCATATCTCCCATCTCTTCATATGTTTGCCCAAGGCTGTATAATATCGTTTCGTCGTAAGGATCAATTTCACGTGCTTTAATAAAAGCCGCCAATGCGTCATTCATACGGTTAAGTTTTGAATATACAATTCCGCAGTTGAACCACGAACTGGAAAAATCTTCTTTCAAAGCAATAGATAGTTCAAAACTATTAATCGCTTTGTCGAATTTTCCAAGTTTCGAATGGACAATACCGTTATTATACCAGCCGGTAAAACTATAAGGATCAATCTCCAGGTATTTGTCGTATGATTCCAAAGCAAGATTATATTTTTCAAGATTTTCATAGCAGAAACCTAATTCATACCAGGCATCGCTATATTTGTCGTCAATCTCAACCGCTTTTAAAAAGAAATCGAGTGCCTCGGTAAACATTTCTTTTTTCTCGTAAAGAACACCAAGGCTGAAAAATATTTCTTCATTATAGGGTTCGCTCTTCAATGCATTTTCAAGAGATTCAACTGCTTCGTCGAACATACCTAAGTTATCTTCCGAAATGGACTTGTTAAGGAGTGTATCGATATCTGTAGGGTTAAGGGAAACCGATTTTACAAAACAATGATATGCTTCCTCGAATTCAAAAAGATTATTTAGAAAAATGCCTTTAAATTGCCAAAGCTCGGAATTATAAGGAGCGATATCCAACAATGTATTTGTTAAAAATAAACCGTCTTCCGTAAAATCATATTCCAAACATAATTGTATTACTTCTTCAATGGTTTCTTTAACCGAGTAAGTATTACCTTCGGAAATATATTTCTTACAACTATTTATTTTTTCTCTAATCTCGTTATCATCCAAGAACGCTTCATGGCTTTCTCCCAGATAATCCCCGGACAAACTCAATTTGAACTCCCTATTAATTTGAATGAAAATGTATTACTATAGGAAGTGAAAATCAAGTTGATTTTAAGATGTTAATTGACGATGGAATAATTACAAAAAAAAATTATAAAGTGAGAACTAAATCTTTATACGGAATATGTTTAACCCCTTCACCAAATTCCAGTATATGAGCTGTGATTTCTTTTCCGAATTTTTTCTTATATGCATCCGACAGCAGGGAAATAAACTGTTCTGCTTTCTGACTTTCAACGAGGTTTAACGTGCTTCTATGAGGGGTACAACTAATCATTTTGGAACCCAAAACGCCTTCAATATTTTTGGATTCCTCAACAAGATAATCCAATTCTTCCGAACTCAAATTGTATTCAACGGAAAGACTTTCATTCGAGTTGAACATTTGCTCACCTAAAATGCCGTAGTCTTTCTTTTTTAGTGCTTTCATTGCTTTATCAACGCGCATCCTTTCTTTAACATTATATAAACATCTTTGAAAAACTCTTCGAGGAATCATATGCACGTGTTTTTCAAGAAAGTTTAGTTCCACGTCGCGCAGGTTTGTTATTCCCCAAATATATAGTCTCAATCCCTTTACTCCTACATCGCATTCCGTAATTCTTTCGTTACAAATATCTTCTATTCTTTCAATTATGTTGGGGCTATCGCAAATTATAATTTTGTATTTACTTTCCGGTAAAGAATGTGTGGTAAATTCATCATGCCTCAAATCGAAATAAACGAGTCTGTTTTTTTTCCCTTTGGATACAGTATAATGATGGGCTTTGTTGGAAATTTTACCTATTAATTCCAGCTCAACCTTGCGTGAAAATTCCATAATTTCCGTAACGCTCATTTCAAGTTTGAGGTTAATGTTTATTGCATTCAGAGTCCCAATAAGTAGAGATGTATAAACGCCCAACCCAACGCTCCTCGGGATATCGGAAACAATCACACAATCGAACCCGGTATTTAGTTTACCTGCATCTCTAAGTGTATGTACTAATTTCCTAATAAACCGGAGTTCAAAACTTCCTATCTTTTCAAAGAACTCTTCCGAAAAAACATTTATTGGAGTATCTTGATTTCCTGCTACAACTTGAACTGCTTTATCCTCTCTCTTTTTAACTGCTATTGCCGTATATCTGTTAACTGCCGCCGAAATAATAATTCCGTCGTTATAATGTGTATGGTCGCCTAATATAATAATACTCACCGGGCTTAAAACCACAGACGCCAATTTCAACTCAGTAAAATATGAGTTATATCTTTCAACCAGTTTGCGAAGGAGAGGGAGAGAGTTTTCAGTAATACTTCGCATATGCTTCACTCTTTATGGATCCCATAAATATTAGAATCTTTTTTGTTTTTAAAAATCGTTTGGAATAATAAGTAATTTTGTAAGAATCTCTAGTCCCGGGGGAAAACATTCAATACAAGAGCAACGAAACTTTTTATCCAATTCAAAATTAATGATTTTGTAAAATAATACCTATAGAAATTTGCCGTATAAATGAAGTTGTAATAATAACATGTTGTTGGTTTTTGTAGTTGTCAACGAACCAAACTTTCCGAGGGATTATTCAAATTAGTATATATCCATTTGCCATCTTACAATGAGCTAATAAATACCAATTATATGCGTTAACGCTTTATTTTGAGAAGTGAGAATTATATTTCATAATCAGTTTTCTAGTTTCCCCATTATTTCAACCACAGTAGGTGTGATGAATTTACTCCCAAAATAATTAATTTTCTGCCCAACAAAATGAATTAGACCAAACTGAAATTTATTCTCCCAATTGCGAAAACCTATTCTAAATATCGACCCAATATCCTCATTTGAGAATTTTCTATATAGTAAAAATTCATTTTGAATTTGAATAGCATAATTAAGTAAACTAGATTAACTTAGTATTTTTCATAAACCAAATAAAAGTAAACATGCAAATTATTATTGCTGGGGCCGGGGAAGTCGGTTTCCACCTTGCCAAACAGTTGTCTGTAGATAATCATCACATTTTCGTTATTGATATAGATCAATCTCAATTGGAAAGAGTTGATTCAGCAACTGAAGTATTAACAATCAAGGGCTCATCAACCTCTATGAATACCCTGGAAAAGGCAAAGGTTGGAGAAGCTGATTTATTAATCGCTGTTACATCTTCAGAATCGGTCAATATAAATACAGCTATCTTGGCGAAAAAAATGGGAGTCCGGCAAACGATAGCCAGGGTTGCCAACGAAGAATATATTGCATTAGGTAACGCAGAATTATTCAGAAGCATAGGAATAGATTTTTTAATTTACCCCGAGGAGCTAGCAGCTTTGGAAGTTGTTAAGCTTATTGAAAGAGCTGCTGCAACCGATGTGTTGGAATTTGATAACGGGAAGATGACGCTTATTGGATTGAAGCTGGATAAAAACGCACCAATACTAAGAAAAACTATGCGGCAGGCTGCAGAAGATTATCATACCGTTGATTTCAGAGTAGTAGCTATCCATAGAGGGATGCGTACTATCATTCCTTCTGGAACAGATATTTTTCTCCCTAACGATCAGGTTTTCGTTATTACAAACAACGAGGGAATTGAAGATATCATAAAACTTTCAGGTAAAAATCATTCCAAACTCGAAAATATTATGATACTGGGGGGAGGTAAAATTGGGCGTAAAACCGCGAAAATGCTGGAAAATCAGATTAATATAAAATTAATAGAATCGGATAAAGATAAGACTTTAGAACTTGCCGATCAGCTCCAGAAATCTCTTGTTATACAAGGTGATGGAAGAGATCTCGATTTACTTGCCCAGGAGGGTATAATTGATATGGACGGCTTTATCGCACTAACCGACGATGCCGAAACCAATATTATCACTTGTTTGATGGCAAAGCACCTTGGCGTTTCAAAAACAATCGCTCTTGTTGACAATGTTGATTACATACCTCTTACTCAAACCATCGGTTTGGACTCATTAATAAACAAGAAGCTTATTGCCGCCGATAACATTTCTCGATTTGTTAGAAAGTCGAATATTATTTCTATTGCTACTCTACAAGGTGTTGACGCAGAAGTACTTGAATATATTGCAAAGCAGGGATCACCAATAACAAAAGAACCGGTAAAAAATCTGGGCTTTCCTAAGAATGCCATTATTGGTGGATACATAAGGGGGGAGCATGGTTTTATCTCTGTAGGCGATACACAAATTTTGCCCAACGATAAAGTTGTGGTTTTTGCTTTACCAGGTGCAGTAAAAAAAGTTGAGAAATTCTTTAACAAATGATTCACTCTAGAGTAATTCTACATATAATAGGATTTTTATTAATCCTTGACGGCTTTTTCATGTTGGGTGGAATCCCCTTTTCAATCTATTACGGGGATGATGATATTTTTATTCTTTTGGGGTGTGGAATAGGCACTGCTTTAATCGGATTTATTCTGCAATGGTTAACACGAAAGCAACGTTCCGAAATAAGTAAACGTGATGGTTACATTGTAGTCTCACTTGGATGGATCGCCATGTCTATATTTGGTGCTCTCCCTTTTATTCTTCACGGTTCAATCCCCAGCTATACCGATGCATTCTTCGAGACAATGTCGGGTTTCACCACTACCGGGGCATCCATACTTCACAACATAGAATCTCTTCCTCATGGTTTATTGTTTTGGAGGAGTATTACACAATGGCTCGGCGGCATGGGTATCATTGTTTTATCACTGGCAATACTCCCGGTACTTGGAATAGGAGGAATGCAGCTTTACGTTGCTGAAGTGCCCGGCCCAACAAAAGACAAAATCCATCCTCGCGTTAGAGAGACCGCCAAACGATTATGGGGTATTTATTTTATTTTTACTGCAGCAGAAATTGTACTCTTATTATTTGGCGGGATGAATTTATTCGATGCTATTTGCCACGCATTTACAACAATGGCAACCGGAGGTTTTTCGACTAAACAGGCAAGCATAGCTTATTATAATTCCCCGTTTATTGATTATGTAATAATTGTCTTTATGTTTCTGGCAGGCACAAATTTTGTGCTGCACTATCACTGGCTTCATAAAAAAATTAACATGGTTTGGAAGAACGATGAATTTAGATTCTATACACAAATAGTCGTTTTTGTTTCGTTGGTAGTTGCGGTCGGTCTTGTTTCTCTTCAATATGCCGGCCTAGAAAAATCATTCCGCGATGCTTTGTTCCATGTAGTCTCAATTGTAACTACTACTGGTTATGTTACGGCCGATTATGAATTATGGGGACCTTTCTTCAAAGTCTTGTTTTTCCTTTTGTTGTTTACGGGTGGGTGCGCCGGCTCTACTGGCGGCAGCGTAAAAATTGTACGCTATTTACTATTGATCAAAAACAGTCTTCGGGAATTACGGCGGTTGATTCATCCCCGCGCTGTAATTCCCTTAAGGTTTAATAATAATTCGATACCGAATGAAATTATCTCGAATATACTTGCTTTCTTCCTCTTCTATTTGTCAATCTTCGTTATCGGCACAGTTATAATGTCTTTGCTTGGTTTAGATTTTCAAACAGCTATGGGATCAGTTGCCACCTCACTTGGCAATGTTGGTCCGGCTATAGGCAGCGTTGGGCCTTCGTCCAATTTCTCCCACATTCCAGATATAGGCAAATGGATTCTCTCGTTTTTAATGTTAATGGGAAGATTGGAACTCTTTACGGTAATATTAATTTTTTCACCGGCTTTCTACAAGAGTTGATTATTTTTAGAATTCAAAAGCCCATATTACTCTTGGATTCTTTATATTTACAACTAATCATTAACAATTTTCACTCCAGATAATGAAATCAATATTGATCAATTTCTTTTTAATACTCGTATTTAATGTTTCGTTATTTGCTCAGAATATTTATTTCTGTAATAGTCATACGGAAGACGGCCTGCCAATTGATGCAGATATTGTATGGGACATTAGACCGCTGGGTGAAGATATTTATATTTTATTCGACAATAACGACCAACCAATCTCCGAACCGATACTATATCTACTGATTGATAAATTGGATGATAGTAAATACCAACCATTCGACAGCCGCGCGATTCATCTGCAAAAAAACAATTCATGGGTAGCTCAGAATTATAGACTTACACAACCGGGTGAATATGAAGTCTACATTATGGGATCTAACCGGGAACGGCTTGCAACAGCGCGAATGACGGTAAATGTAAAAACCAACAACGCAAAAAGAAATGGATCTTCGGATTTATATTATGACGATTGCGAAATGGTTTTTTGCCAACTTGTGGTTGCAGGCAAACCGCTGAATATCCGTACAACAATTTCGATGACCGACGGCGCATCTACTTATATTTATCTAAAATGTAAACGCCCTTTTAATACATCAAAATTAATAATCAACATATGGCGAAAGAGAAACCGTGCATTTGAGTACGATGAGTTTGTTGATACAAAAAAATACAAAATGAATTCTACATGGCCGGATGTATTTTTTACTTACAAATTCAATCAGCCGGGCGAATATAGAGTTTCGGTTTATAATGAAAAAGAAAACCTTATAAAATTCGGTTTTATAACTGTAAGCGAATAGTCTACAATAATCGGAAGGCAGACAAATGAAAGGAATAATTTTAGCTGGAGGTGCAGGCTCTCGTTTGTATCCCATTACAAAAGTATACAGTAAACAACTGGCTATAATTTATGATAAACCATTAATTTATTATCCCCTTTCAATTTTAATGCTTGGGGGAATTACAGATATCCTAATCATTTCCAACGAAGAGACAATCCCGTTATATCAAAAAATATTCGGCGATGGTTCGCATGTGGGGCTGAATATTGAATACGCTCTTCAACCCGAGCCCAAAGGAATTGCTCAATCCTTTATTATCGGTGAAAGTTTTATCGGTAACGATGGAGTTTCATTGATACTTGGAGATAATATATTTTACGGTCAGCTTAATTTCTTTTACAATGCTATTAAAAACAACGGCGATGGAGCTACAATATTTGCATACCGCGTTACTGATCCGCAGCGCTACGGCATAGTTGAATTCGACAAAGATGCCAAAGCAATTTCAATTGAAGAAAAACCTCTTAATCCGAAATCCAATTTCGCCGTCCCCGGTTTGTATGTATATGACAACCAAGTAATCGATATTTCAAAAAACTTAACCCCTTCGGCCAGGGGCGAACTTGAAATCACCGATGTGAATAGAAAATATCTTGAAGCGGGAAAACTTAAAGTAGAAGCAATAGGCCGCGGTGTTGCATGGCTGGATACAGGTACACCAGAAGCCCTCCTCCAGGCATCTAACTTTTTTGGCGTTATTGAAGACAGGCAGGGACTTAAAGTCGCATGTATCGAAGAGATCGCATATTATAAAAAGTTTATCAACAAAGATGAATTTGAAAAGTTGATTTCGGAGACTCCTGAGTCAATGTATAAAAACTATCTGAAAAGAATTCTGGACGAATGACACTTTTAGGTATATCAGGTCTGTTTTCACCTCTTTTTGATGTAGTCTTCAACACAATGCTAAGGAGTTGATTTTAATTTCTTCCCGGAATTTTATATATTCATTTTTATTATATGTTAAAAAAAATCTACTATTTACGATACTATATATGTGTTATATTAATAGTATGATTCAATAATTAAATTGCAGGCATTGTTGGCCTAATAAAATAGGAGTTTATATGAGCCTTTTTTCTTCAAAGTCTCAAAATCAAATTGAAAAATTAACCGAAGAAAACGACGAGTTAAAGAATACACTGCATACCGTTCTTCAAAAACATACCAGTCATATGGAATTGGAAAATAAAATTGAAGAATCTAAAAAAGAGCTGGCAAGACTTGCCGAAATTCAAAAAGATGTTGAAGGAAATATTCAAAACCTCAATATGGATAAAATTGAGAAAGAACAGGAACTGGATTCCTTACTAAATGAAATAAAGGATCTTCAATCAAGGAAAGACAGCCTGATTTCCGAAATCGATTCGATAAAAATTGAACCGGTGCTCGAAGAGATCAGGAATCTTGAAGCACGGATAGATGAACTTAAAGAAGAAGAGCAAAATATTAATGGGATAATCACCAAACTTAAAACCGAAGAGGCAAAGAAAGCCGTTTCTTTAAAGAATATAGACGAACGGCTTTCACTCAGTGACGAAGTGAAAACCAATCTCGATTCGAGCCTAAATACAATTATTGCGCTCATTAATGAGCGTGAAAAAGAATATGACGAATTAGTAAGTAAAATAGGTTCAATAAGCAGCCAATTGACGGTTAAGCAGAAGGAGTATGAAGAATTCGATCAAAGATACAGTGTTGAAAGCGATAAACTGACTAAAATAGAGGATGAAATACAATCTTACGAAGAGAAAAAAACAAAACTTCTGGGAGAAGTAAGAAACGCTGAAATCATTAAAAACCAGATAAACGAAGAAATGCTTAAAGCAAAAGATAAAGAAGAGGAATATGGACAATTACTTAAAGAAATAAAAAACCAGATTAATGATGCCGAAAAACGAAAACTGGAAGTGGAAGAAAATCACTTGCAAGTTGAAAACTCATTTTCGCAAACTCTCGGCAAGTTTACCGATGAATTGAACGACGCAAAATCAAAATTAAATTTAATCAAGCAAGATATTCACGCAAAAGAAAAGCTATTAAACGAAAAAGAAAAAGTCCTACTGGAAAAATCATTCCAGATTGCCGAATACGGCGGCCTGAATAAAACTTTACAAAAGGAACGTTCTGCTACCGAGCAGAATATTACCGATATGAAAAACGAACACAAAGAGTTATTGGCCATTATAGCTGACCTTAAAGATAAAGAAACAGAGCAATATAAAATTTTACACACACTCCGTTCGGATACTGAACAAATCAGAAACAAAAAAGAAGATTTGGAAAAGAAATTTCGTGAATTCCTGGACCAGGTTAACAGCAGTTACGCCGAAACTGAAAAAACTGCCGACAAACTTAAAGTTGAAGTAGAGGGAAAAACAACCCAGCTGGACGAATTGACCAAAAGAATTGAGACAGCAAAAGATGAGTTGAGAGATTTAAAAGAAGAGTATTCCAAAGTAAACGCTCTGAAAGAAGAATATACAAATAAAGTTTCCGATTTAATCAGCCAGGAGAAAAATCTGAAAAACAAAATCTCGGACTATGAGCAAAAAATGAATCGGGATAATGAACCGGCGGATAATTGACCTATAGAATAAATTAACACCTGACTTTTTTGCATAACTTGAAACCATTATCGGGGTTTACAACGTTTGATTAAATAGAGCGTAAAAAATATATCTATTGGAAGCGCCCCTTTTTCTAACATTTTTTGAGGTAAGTTTAAGAGAGTAATTACCACACTTATTCAGCAATTGGAAACTAATGAAAATATTTTTTCTCTTATTTTTTGTTTCGTATTTATTAACTAGGTCCATTTCTGCCGAAATGCTCTTTGAGCAGGGGGCGAACGATTCCCTTTGGTACAAGAACAATTTCAATTATTCGCTTCAATTAGGTTATTACGATGCCTATAAAACAAAACAAGCAGACATCGTTATGCTCGGGAACTCCATAACTCACGGTGCTAATTGGAACGAACTTCTTGCCAGGCCAAACGTTGTTGAAAGAGGAATACCCAGTGATATTATTGAAGGTTTTCTTCACCGTATGGATTATGTATATAAACTTCGTCCCAAAATTTGTTTTATAATGGGGGGAGTTAACGACATTTACAGTTGGATCCCGGTCGAGACTATTCTCCAAAATTATCTTGAAGTGATAAACGGTTTAAAAGCCCGAAACATCAAAGTTGTAATTCAATCAACGCTTCACACAAGCCCCGATTGGGGAAAAGAATGGCTAAGTGCCAACCGCCCCGATCTTGATATAAGGGAATATAACGAAGGAAGAAATCAGGAAATCAACCGGTTGAACCAATTACTTTCAAGTTACGCAAAGAAAAACGGGATCGATTTTATTGACTTGAACAGGTCTATGGCGCAAGGGAATTTCATCAAGAGCGATCTCACATGGGACGGAACTCATCTTAACGGGAAGGGGTACAAAATCTGGGCTCAAAAGATTGAAGGTATATTAAGCAAATACGGATTGTAATTATAAATTAAAAGTCTTCTAAGAAGTTAGGGATATTCAAATGGATAATGACAACAAGATAACACAACCATTAATACTTATCGGGCTAACCATAATTCTTTTAGTTGCGGTATCATTTATAAAAATTGCAGATGAATTTGATGTTTTCGGAATTCAAATTCAAGAGGTTGATATTCTTTCCGATTTGAAAGAAGAGACCGACGATTACTATTATGACTATGATTACTATGATGAAGAGACCGCTGATGATGAGGTATCGATTCAAAAAGATAGGTTCGGTTCAAAACAATTTAACTCTGCGGGCATCACATTTCTGAAAGGTTTCGGAGATGCAGCTGCCGATTTCATTTTACGTGAAAGCGAAAAGATAAAATCCGTATCCTCAATCGACCAGCTTATTGAAAAAAGAGAGATAGAAGGAAATGTAGATCAACTGAAACATTTTTTTGCCGCATTGAAAAATACGAAATCACAGAAGATACGCATTGCTCATTACGGCGATTCTCAAATTGAGGGGGATCTGGTTACCGGGGCAATCCGAGATGAACTGCAAAAGAAATTCGGCGGCGAGGGTGTTGGGTATCTGGCTTTAACTTCTCAAGACCGTATGTTCCGTATAACAACAGATCACAAGTATCCCGACGACGGATGGGAAACCGCATCGATATTTATTAGCAACCGGGAGAAACTTCCCGTTGGAATTGGAGGCGAAGTTTTTGTCCCTAAAAAAAGCACATGGGTATCTTACGAAACAAGAGGTTATTTTTCTACGGTAAGAAAATTTGATAAAGCTCGTATCTTTTACAGCGATGCTAAAAATTCATCAATAAATTATTCTTTCGGAAACGGTTCCAATTCCTCGGTAAAATTGTCTACCGGTAAAAATGTAAACGAAACCATAATAGACGCAAAGAAAAGCATAAACTCCATCAAGATTGAATTTCCAACTCCCGATCAAGCTTACTTTTACGGTGTAAGCCTAGAAGGAGATAACGGTATTTATGTAGATAACCTTCCTTTAAGAGGTAATACCGGGGAAGATCTTCAAAAAATTCCAATTGAAAAACTGCAGGATTTTCAAAAACTTTTGGATTATAAACTTATAATTCTGCAATTCGGTAAGAATGCAATGGGCACTAATTTCATCAGATACGAAAGAGAAATGGTACAAGCAATAGAACATTTGAAACAAGCATTCCCAAATACAAGTTTTTTACTAATCAGCGTTCAGGACTCAGGGTTTAAAACCGGTTCAAGAACAACCGGGCTCCTTTCTTCACAAATTAAGATTGCCAAAAAAGCCGACATTGCTTTCTGGAATTTATTTGAAGCAATGGGAGGAAAAAACTCAATGGCTAAATGGGTAAAATCGAATCCGCCTTTGGCTTCGGCAGATCATACTCACTTCAACCACGACGGCGCTAAACGGTTGGGTGAAATGATAGTAGATGCTTTGATGGACGCTTACAAAAATTACAAATAACGGCTGACTGATGAATATAAACGAAGTTACAAACTCGAACACATTATGGGAAAGGTGGGAATATAATTCCATAATCAATCCGGATAAAGAAGCAATAATTCACTGGTTAGGGGGAGAAGAACCGGTTAGATGGACGTTTAAAAATCTTATTGATGCGGCTAAAAAATTTTCGGTTATAATTAGAAAGTGGGGGATAAAACCGGGTGAAGTTTGCGCTATTATTATCCGGCACAATCCTATGTTCTATCCTCTTTATCTTGGTGTGCTTCGCACGGGAGCTTTGCCCGCAGTGCTTGCTTACCCCAATCCTAGGATACATCCGGATAAATTCCGTCAGGGAATCGAAGGCATGTCTCAACGATCAGGTTTGGATTGGATATTATCGGAGCCGGATCTAGAACCGATCGTTAAGCCATTACTGGAGAAAAAAGAGAGTACAATCAAATCAATTCTCTTTCCATTAGAAGCCGATCTTAACAACGAATTTGATCAGTCTATCGATATAAAAATTTCCGATGATGTTAAGGCTATTAAAAACACTCAGCCTGCATTACTGCAGCATTCGTCCGGCACTACCGGTTTACAGAAACCTGTTGTTCTTTCTCACAAAGCAATTCTTGAGCATGTTAAAAATTGCGCTTCCGCTTTGGAATTAACAGATAACGATAAAATTGTAAGCTGGCTTCCGTTATACCACGATATGGGTTTGATTGCAGCTTTCCATCTTCCACTTGCTTACGGAATTACTTCCGTTCAAATCGATCCGTTCGAGTGGGTATTAGCGCCAACCCTTATGATTGAGGCAATATCAAAAGAGAAAGGGACATTAAGCTGGATACCCAACTTCGCTTATAATATTCTAGCCGATAAAACTGATGATGAAGAACTTGAAGAATATTCATTAAGTTCACTTCGCTCGGTTATAAATTGCAGTGAACCGGTTCGTCACGACAGCCACGAAAAGTTCGCAGCCAAATTTGTGAAATACGGATTCAATCCCCTTGCATTAGGCGCTTCTTATGCAATGGCTGAAACTACTTTCGCAATAACACAAACCACACCATTGACTGAGATAAAAATCCTTGAAGTTGATAGAACCGCTCTTGCCGAGGGAGTAGTTAAAATTGCCAATGAAAATAGTATTAAAAGGATTTGCGTCTCTTCGGGTAAACTTATCGACGGATGCTCAATAAGAATTGTCGACGGCGATAAAAATGATTTACTGGAAGGATTTGTAGGTGAAATTGCCGTAAAATCAATATCCATGTTCGATGGTTACCGTAATTACCCGGAGAAGACCGCAGAAGCATTAATTGACGGGTGGTATTACACCGGCGATTATGGCTTTCTTTATGAAGAAGACTACTTTGTAATTGGCAGAAAAAAAGATTTAATTATTGTTGCCGGGAAAAATGTTTACCCTGAAGACATTGAAGATGCAGTTGGTAAAGTAGCCAATGTAGTTCCAGGCAGGGTTGTAGCTTTCGGTGAGGATGATCTTGACCTTGGAACCGAACAGGTGGCGGTTATTGCCGAAACTTTACTTGAAGATGTAAAAGAAAAAAATAATTTACGGCTCGAAATTATGAAAGCCGGTATGGCCATAGATATGAATATTCATAAAGTATATCTCGTGCCCCCTAGATGGTTGATTAAAAGTTCGGCCGGCAAGCCAAGCAGAAACGCCAATAAGGAAAGAATACTAAAAAGAGATGACCAACAAGTATGGAGCCGATAATGATTTCTGATAAACTTAGAAAAGTAATTCTCTCGGAACTCGATTTGGACGATTTCGATTTTCAAGATGAAACCAAAGCCACCGAAGTACCCGGATGGGATTCTTTAAATCACGTTAATATTATTATTGCTGTTGAAAAGCATTTTGGAATAAAGTTTAAAAGCCTTGAGATCCTCCGCCTTAAAAATGTCGGAGATCTCCAAAATCTGGTTGATTCCAAACTAAACAAGTAATTAATCCGGGTATATTATGTTTGATAATTTTCAACTGAGCAGAATTACCGATCTGCTTCAATTCAATCCCGATTCCCCCCTGATTTTCAGTACAGGCTTATTCATTTTTCTATTCTTCGGGTTTCTTCTCATTTACAATTTGCTTACAAAATATAAAAATGCCCGTCTTTATTTTTTAATTTTCTTTTCTGTTTACTTTTATTACAAATCCGCCGGCTATTTAGCATCTATACTTATTCTTTCTGCCGTTATAAATTTCTATTTCGGTAAACTGATAAGTACGTCTACAAAACCAGGGATAAGAAGATTATTTTTAATTGTATCCATTATTGCCAACCTGGGTATACTTTCTTACTTCAAATACACGAACTTTATAATAGAAATTATCAACGGGATACAGAGTGCGCAAATTACCCCTTTGGATATTTTTCTCCCCATCGGGATATCATTCTACACATTCAAATCGATGAGCTATATTTTCGACGTTTACATGGAGATGATGGAACCCACAAAAAGTTTTAGAGATTTTTGCGTATTTGTGTTTTTCTTTCCGAACATATTGGCAGGCCCAATAGACAGGGCTTCCGAGTTCATTCCGCAGATCAATAAAGAACCTTTCCTTACTAAAGAAGATTTAGGCAAAGCCCTGTTTTTAATTATTCTCGGGTTGATTAAAAAAATTGTTATTGCCGATTATATAAGTCTAAATTTTGTAGACCGGGTTTTCGATTTCCCTTTGCGTTATACGGGTTTTGAAAATTTGGTTGCCATTTACGGTTATACATTACAGATATACTGCGACTTCTCAGGTTATTCGGATATGGCAATTGGTATTGCTTTGTTAATGGGATTTAAGTTGATGGACAATTTCAACTCCCCTTTCAAAGCAGTAAGCATTGCCGATTTTTGGCGAAGGTGGCATATTTCTCTTTCCAGTTGGCTGCTCGATTATTTATTCAAACCTCTTCAAATGAAATTTAGGAACCTAAGACAATTTAGCAATGTAATCGGTTTGTTTGTTACATTTTTACTTTGCGGTTTATGGCACGGCGCAGGTTGGAATTTTATTTTTTGGGGAGCTCTTCACGGTATATTCATGTCTTTCAGTTTGATGATTAAAAAACCGAAAGAGTTCGTTCAAAAAAAATTGCATATTCATAACACCGTGGGATTAAAATTTTTACAACGTTTTATTACTTTTAATTTGGTTGCGTTCTCTTTCCTGATTTTCCGTTTACGGAGTTTCGACACTATTTATGAAGTTATCGATCAAATTTTTTCTTTCTTCCATGGTGAAATATTGATGCAGTTCCTTGAGAAGATGCCTTTGATTTCGGGACTTTTAATACTGGGTTATTTATTCCACTTTATGCCAGATAAAGTCGAAATATATATTAAGAAATTCATTACCTCTTTACCCTTGGTTGGTAAAGCAATTTTACTTGCTTTAGTAATCTGGATAGTGGCACAATTTAAATCGGCAGATATGCAGCCGTTCATTTATTTCCAATTTTAGGTAGTCTTAGTTTTTTACAATAGGAAGCTGCCTCAGGAATCGGAAGATAGTCATTGCGAGGAGTTAACAACAAAGCCTCTCCCGGCTTTTATAGGGATAATAATGACACAGTTTCTTATGAGATCTCTTGTTTGAAAGAGCGTAAGTGTATTTTAAAAATGTTATATTTTTTATGTAGAAAAGTCCGAACAATTTTAACAACTTATTATTTACAAGCTTCCCCAATGAAAAAGTATTTGTTTATAGTTTCAATACTGTTAATTCTTTCACATTCTAATGTGAAGGGGCAGGAGCAATATGAAGGGGAAGGTTTAAAGCAAGCTGCAATAAATCATATGGACGCCGGCAGGTACGGTGAAGCTATAGATCTTCTTAACAAGTATATATCGGCCAACCCCCGCGAAGCAAATGGTTATTATCTCAGGGCGCAATCTTTCGAGAAAAGATCTCAATACCAGGAATCGGTTCTTGATTACAGGCGCGCCAGCAGATTGGAACCGCAAAACCAACAGATACTTGCCGATTTGAACCGCGTACTTGAGGTTTGGCATGCACTGCTATATAGAAAAATCGAGGGTCATCAAAGAGAAATTGCTATAGATCCCGCTATTCCGTTCAATTATTTGGAAATAGGTAAATCATACAGGTGGCTTGAAATTTGGGATAAAGCCGAAGAATGGTATGACGAATACCTTGCACGCGACGATAATGCATCCCCCGATGAGATAATCAGGTATACCGAAATTCTCGCTAAAACCGGAAGCATTGTTAAAGGTGAACGGATACTTAAAATTTTTGTTGAACGCTATCCCGGTGATTGGCGCCTCTGGAGCCGTTACGGCTATTTTACTTTATGGCTGGGTAAATACCGGATTGCTAAAGATGCTTTTGAAACAGCCCTTAGTTTCAAACCGTTTTTCAAAGAAGCGCAAGATGGATTGGATCTTGCAAAACAGCAAGCATATGTAACGCAATATGACCCAAGGGCTTTCGAAAAAGAATTTCCAATAGATCGATACTACCGCCTCCTGAGAAAAGACAGTTCCGATTACGAAACTAGGTATAAGCTTGTTGATGAATTAATTAAAGCCGACAGGCTGGAAGAAGCTTATACACAACTTCAAATTTTGGGTGTCGATTTTTACGCCGATGACCGTTACAACGAAAAATGGGATTATTTGGTTACACTGCGTGACTCTACCTACCGCGAGAAAATTGAAGTGTATCAATCGCGCATTGATAAAAATGCCTCTGATAGAGAAGCCGTAAGATTGATTGCTCAATATTACGAGTATCTTCTTGAATACGAAAAAGCCATGGAAATTTTGGATAGATATTTTTCTATTCACCCGGATGAAAAAGAGAGCCAATTGCGATTTCAATATTCAAAAAGCGCTGCTTGGAACCGTGATTTCGACAAAGCGATTGTTATTATTGACAATCTGCTGACCGATGTCCCCAATAATTTGGATTACCAGCTTTTCCGCGCACAGCTTTCCGTTTGGAATACACGGGATCTTGAACTTGCACATGAATATCTTACAAACGTTCTTACAAAACAGCCTGAAAATTTGGATGCTCTCATTTCAATGGGATCATTAAAGTTAATTGACCGTAAATATGACGAAGCACAACAGTATGCAGATAAAGCAAAGAAAATCGACCCGGTTAGCGAGCATGTAATTAAACTTCAATCCGATATTGATTTTCAACGGCTTCGCGCTGAAGAAGAAAGACTTTATTTAATCTTAGAAGAAGGACGAAAACGTGTATTGGATGACGATTGCGAAGGAGCACTCTCATTTTATGAAGATTATTTTTCACAAGCCGAACCAAACAACCTGATTCTGAAGGAATACGGCGACATCCAATTCTGCGCCAAACATTATGATAAAGCTTTGGAAATTTACAGCGAAGTTTTAAGTTACGGATACAACCGGGATGCGGTAACTCAACGAGCAAAAGTTTACTATTCAATGGGGGATTCTTTAAATGCAGTAAAAGAATTTAAAACTCTGGTAGAAGAAGATTCCAGCGATTTTGACGCACGGTTATATCTCGGTGATTCTTATGCCAAACTTGGCGAAAATGATTCTGCGCGTGCACATTATGATACACTTTTAACATGGCAAGAATTAGACTCAACACAAATTGCTATGGTAGAAATGAGAAAGAAATGGCTGCCGGTTTCGGGGCTCGAAGCCTTCTTCGATACATTCCCGAATTATATCGGTTTCGGTCCTTCCGCTTCTTTCTATAGCGACAACCTGAATTTAAGATTCCGAAATATAGGCGGCAGATTGGAACTTGGATTAACAGGATTTCTTTCCGTAGGAGCTTCATTCTTTAGAACATTTATAAATTCCGATCAGGGCTATAGCACATTTACATCATTCAGGGGAAATTTACTCTTCCGGCTTGCACAATCATTTTCTCTTGGTTTCGGTTTCGGCAGCGTTAATTCGATGGGGCTTTCCAGCAACAGAGAAGTTGAAGCTTTCTTCCGATATGAAAAGAAAGACACTCTTGCCGTATATGGAAATTATAACAGTACCGACGCCGCATTAATACTCTACTCCCCAGATTTACTTAACACCAGAATCCCGGCTTCTTTATTCAGGATTAATGGGTATTACATCCATTCGTCCCGTTTTGTTTTTTCAGGATACTTTCAATATGTAAAAATAAGAGAATATAGTGAGCATGGTGATAATGCAGGGAACGATCTTCAATTGAGAATAGGTTATCTCTTTTCGAACACACTTACTGTTGGATATGAATATTTCTATTCCAATTACAGGTATGATTCCGATTTTTATTATTCGCCCCGTGATTTCGAATCTCATTGCATTTGGGGGGATTTTTTTCTTGAAAGAACCGAAGATTTAAAAGTATCCTTTGGCGGGAAAATCGGGACTATCCCGGGCAATCCCCTTTTAATTTTTGAGGCGCACGCTGAGTCGGAAATTAGGGTTTATGAAACTTTGACAATAAATGCCAGGTTCGGATTCGGCAGCACAACCAGGGATGATTCCAGTTATAAATTTTTCTCCGGGCAAGTAACCGCTTATATGAGTCTGTAATATTCGCAATTAATATTTATCCATCTTCAAATAAACAAAGGATTTCAATGACACGGCTTACACTTATTTTTTTCATTCTATCTTTAATAAATATCAGCAACGCACAAGGATTAAAAATTTTCGGTGAAGCAAAACCGGGGGGAGTGATTATCGGGTGTGCCCCCGAAGCAAAAACCGTTAAGCTGGACGATTTGATATTACAATTCGATTCCATCGGTATTTTTATCTGCGGATTCGATCGTGATGAAAAAGGTTCTCATACAATAACGGTTGAATATCTAAACGGCAATATTGAGTCGATGGAATTGATCCTTGCCGATCGGGAATATGAGATTCAAAAAATCAACAACATGGCTTCAAAGTATGTTACCCCTCCAAAGAAAGAACTCCCCCGCATTGAGCGGGAAAGAAAAGTTTTACAACTTGCCAGAAAAGAGATTGGAAATGACAACAACTCATTTTTTATGTCGGGATTTGTTCTCCCTGTTATAGGCGGGCGTGTTACAGGTGTGTTCGGCAGTCAAAGAGTGCTAAACAGTGTTCCGAAAAGCCCCCATAACGGTCATGATATTGCTGCTCCGCAAGGCACCCCGATATATTCAACCGCCGACGGTATTGTAAGAATTGCCGGGGATGATTTTTATTATAACGGTAATTTCGTTTTGCTTGATCATGGTCAGGGTCTTTCAACAATTTACATACATATGAGTAAAACTTCGGTTAAGAAAGGAGACTTTGTAAAAAAAGGGGATAAGATTGGTGAAATCGGTTCTACCGGGCGCGCTACCGGGGCACATCTTCATTGGGGAACACTCTGGTTCAATAAGCGGATTGATCCACTCAGTCTTCTCGAACTGAATAACTACAAAATATTTCATTAACCGGCAGATAAATTTTGCCTGTTATTTCGCTGATTTGGCATCATTCTGGCTACATAAAGAATCAATTGCTTGCTAAAGTAAACTAATTACGATATGTTTGAATCATCACTTAAAAATTCCGATTGAAATGTTCAATTCTCTTAAAACTCTTTGATCTTTATTTTTAGGTTTATTACCGGAAAAAATTAATTAAGCAATTATACATTTCTCGGCAACAGTAAAGAAATAAAAGTAAGGAGTATATATGAATATTTTTGTGGGGAATTTATCTACCGAAGCAAACGAAACAGATTTGGAAAATGCATTTTCGAAATACGGGCAGGTTCGCAATGTTAAAATAATTAGAGATATGTTCAGCCAGGCTTCAAAAGGATTCGGATTCCTTGAAATGCCCACGAACGCTGAAGCATTAACTGCAATAAAGGAACTAAACACTCAAGATATTAAAGGAAAAAATATCGTGGTAAATGAAGCCCGCCCTGAATTTAAGAAAGGCAAAGGGAGTAAACGGAACAGCGGCGGTAACAGACGGTATTAGAATTGCAATGATTATTTTTCAATTATTTTTTGTTCAACCCGCGGACCGACTGCGGGTTTTTTATTTCTTGTCGCCTGATATTTTGCTGTCTTTTAAGTATCCGAACTTTTTTTTCGCAATCTTAATCTTAGTGAATTTTTTCCTCTCCGAAATTGTTATAAAATTAGAATAATTGAAAGCATGCATTATGAAAAAAACATTATTTTTCTTACCGTTTTTATTTTTAATCTTTTTGTTTAACATCAATTTAATTTCTTTGGCTAAACAAAATAACGAGATACATACAATGCAAAATGATAAATCAAAAAAGTACGAAACCGCTATTTTCGGTATGGGATGCTTCTGGTGTTCTGAAGCAATTTTCGAAAGACTAAATGGAGTGAGATCCGTTGAATCGGGGTACTCCGGCGGTAAAACAGTTAATCCAACATACAAACAAGTCTGCACCGGTGAGACGGGACATGCAGAAGTAATCCGAATTGAATTTGACCCCTCGGCAATTTCATTCACCGAATTACTGGAAGTTTTCTGGAAGACACATGATCCAACAACTCTCAACAGGCAGGGAGCAGATGTAGGTACGCAGTACCGTTCCGTTATTTTTTATCACAACGATGATCAGAAAAAATTAGCTGAACATTTCAAAGCCGAGCTCGACAAATCCGGGGCGTATTCAAATATTATTGTAACGGAAATTTCACCGTTGACAAATTACTACCCGGCGGAAGATTATCACCAGGAATATTTTGAGAATAATCCCGATCAACAATACTGCAATTTTGTTATAGCTCCTAAAGTGGAGAAGTTTGAAAAGGTTTTTAAAAGTAAATTGAAATAACTTTTGCTGTTTTAAAAAAGCGCCGCGCAAAAAGCACGGCGCTTTAATTTCTTTTAATTAAATAAAATTTTACATTCCTGAAACATCCCAGAAAAATCCAACCGTTACATGAGCTTGTGTTGTGCATTCGTAACCAACCGTTGTATGGTTAAGCATATCATATGGAGCTGGAGCATCCGCATAATAATCAACAGTTGTTAGGTGATCACATGTTGCAGTCCCGGTTACTTCGTTTACAAAACCTGTAGCTTGAAACGTAACACCGTCATAAATAGGATAACCATAAGGTATGTTATTGCCGGCAATAGTAACATGGCTTGATGCCTGTGCAGAATAAGAAGTTCCGTAAAAACTAACTACTTGCCCTGTAGTGGGATCAACAGTAATGCTTATGTATCCTTCAACAGGCCCTGGTAAATTGGCTGTAAAAGTATTTCCGTTCCACGTTCCCTCGGCTGCCCCCGTTGATGCGTTACCTAAAACAAATGTTTGCATTGACCACATATATTCCCCCGAAAACGGGTGATAGCTGTTCCGATTTATATAAACATTTATGTAAGCCCATTTACAAATTGAATAATCGAACAAGGGCTCAGAAACTCTTAGTTCCAAGGAAACATTTGTTGAATTTGTATAAGGACTAACAATCCTTGAATTTGTTACCATCGCCAATAAATTATAACCGGCATCTTTTATTGCTTTCAAACCCGGGATTGATGTTCCGCCTGTAACGCTTCCTAAATATTCTATTTCAATACCCTTGTATGCAAAAAGGTTGAGGAGACAATAATCTGGTGCGTTAAGAGTAAAATTCATTTGTGTCGTTTCTAACCAAAGATCGCAGTTCAATTTTATATTAAAAAGTTTTCCCGAAAGATCGGGAGAGCTGAAATTAAATGTCTTTAATGTATCCGAAGGGTAAACCAAGTCCCAAATTAATGTGGCGGCATCTGAAGTTAATTGCGGAGTAGAAATATCCGGATAGATATTCCCCAGCGCATAGTTAATAAGAAAATCGGGTAACCAATAAGATACCGGATCGGGGGCGGCTATTTGAATTGCATCTATAGGGCTCAATCCTACTTTAAGACGGTCGAATATGTTTTTAACTATCCCGTCTCCGTAATTTGTTGCAAGATATTTTACAAACGCCGACATTCCATAACCATGCCCCTGAGGATCTCCCGAAGCCCCGGTTTGTAAACCATAAAAGGGTTGCAATTCAAAACTTGAACGAGCATCGGAGTAATAATTTGATGAGTTTGAAAATTTAGCTTCCGCCCAAACTGCGGATGCTTCTTCAAACCATAACCGATTTCCGCTTGATAATACTTTACTTGCCCACATTCTATCGTCATACCTCATCTGCACCCAGTGAAAGAATTCATGTCCGGCAGTAGTTCTTAACTCGGCAAGATTATTAATTTTTTGCGAATTGAATTCCAGCCAATCGTTCCAAAGATTGTATGAATACTTTCCATAATATTCGGTTCCAAGATCCGAAATTGTAACATCTACAGGTGTGTTTATCTCAAACGCGAATCCCATATTTCGATAAGTTGAATAAGCTTCCTCAAGATAACCGGCTAAAGCGGCGGCCTGGGACGCATATGAGTTTCCATGGGTAATTTTGAAATGCGAGCTTGAGCTTGTTGTTTGCGTGGCATTAATAACTTCAACATGCAAAGTTAGATTAGTTGCTAGTGAAACATCTCTCGAGATTTTCATCAAACTGCCATCCCGCCTGGGAAGATCGACAACAATAAACCCGGCGGAATCTCTGGCGGCAAACAAATTATAAGCCGTTGAAGTTGAGTTGAGACTTTTTGAAAATGTTTCGGACCCCACAGCTATAAAAGGAGCGCCGGTTACATTCCCCTCTTTACTCAATACCAGCTTTATTGCCCTCGAATAATCAGCAGGGATACCGGTAATTATAAAAGAGCCTGAAATTCTTTCACTCCCAAATGGAGATTGCGTTGTTGAATAAATTTCCAATTGGGCAGATGAAGAAAAAGAATTTGCCGGAATAGCGAGAATAATATTATCAGTTGATACAGTTCCCCCCGATTGGCCGATGTTTTCTGTTACAAGGATTACATCGGCAGAGTTATTGTCCTCCGGCCCTGTAGACGAATCGGAACTACATCCGAAAGAAATGAACAAAATCGAAATTAATAAGAACAAAAAAAATTTATTCATTTTTTAATCTCCCGTAATTGAGTAGTATCAAAATCTGCTTCGATTAAAAAAGAATCATTACCATATCATTTTTATGAAAACAATAACAATTCGATAAGTTGTAAATGCAATATGCGAAAATTAAGAAAGAACGTCTATTACTTTTAACAATCCTTCTGCATATTCAATGGATTTAATCGGGGATTCATTCAAAATATCTTTTCTAACAATATTTATCATTTCAATATCGTTTGGGCTTTTCCCCGAAAATTTTGAATGTACCAATACGGCAATTGCGGTTTTTAAAGTGAGTGCCTTAACACGCAGCGTATGAGGTGAATAGCGCCCGGGGTGGATATGAACATACCGTTGTGAGTCATTTGCTAAGCGGAGTGTCCAAACAGATGCATCAGGGAGTGTCAAAGTTTGATAATTCTTCTTATTCATTTTAATCCACTTTACATATTTGGAATTTTCCAACGCATTAATCTGCTTTAGCTGATCAATAACACATTGTGAAATTTCACCCGGTGAAAATTTACCGTGATAAAAATCCATCTGAGATTCGCCGATAATCAATAGCTCTTCCCTAATTTCATCCCTGCTTTCGTTTATTTCTGTAATTCTATCTTTCACAAACCCGGCGTGATGTTTCATGCGGTTTAATAAGATGGGAATCGGTATTTGATATTTTGTTATATCCTGTTTCATTTACTTAGCGATTAATAATCGCTTGGAATATAGCAAAATGAAAAACCCGCGGCAATAACCGCGGGTTAATGAAATATTGGTTTTTGAAAATATTAGTGTGCTTGTATTTCCCCGTCAAAAACGAGACGGTGGTCGAGATTGGTTATTGTCTCGGTCATCTTTTCAGTCAACTTTATTGTTTTATTTATTTTGTTAAAGTTGACAAATTGGATTTCATCATTCGGGCCGTGTAAACCTTCCAAATAATTATCAAATAAAAAAAGCGCCGGAATTTTTTTCAAAACGAAAGGATAATGATCGCTCAATTCAAAAGAACGTGTATAGCTGAGCGAAGCGTCTAATTCCATATTTACAGTTGCAGAGTTTGCTTGATCTGCAATTGCTGCGAGCTCCGTACTTGTTCTGTCTGCGCCGATAATATAAATTGAATTTTCATTCCCCATACTGCACATATCGATATTAATATTTGCAACAACATTATCTATGTGTTCGAAATTATTTACAAAATATGTGGCTCCCAGCAAACCTTTTTCTTCGGCCGTTACAAGCGCAACAATAATTGATCTCCTGTTAGTATTGTTTTCGGCAAATCTTTTAGCTATTTCCATTATTGCTACGGTTCCAGACCCGTTATCATTTGCCCCGTTGCATACATCCCCTGCATAAATTCCTACATGATCGAAATGAGCGGTGAGAACAACATATTCATCTTTCAATGCCGGATCATTTCCTTCAATTATTCCTACTACGTTGCGAAGCGTTTCGATTCTTTCCATTACATTATAATAGAAACCTGTACGCTTGTTAAGAATAATTGATTTCGATTCTGCTGCTTCATTTCTTATTTTCATAACCTCTTCGAAAGAAAGCTCTTCCGTGTCGAATATTTTCTTCAAACCATCTAATGTAATCATTGCAAAGGGCATCCCCCCAACAGCCGAGTGTTCTTCATTCATAAATTTCAATTCCCCCAGCATCATCACCGATGTATAAATATACCATGAGCTATAAGCGGCATCAGTCAACACCATCAAAGCACCGATAGCACCGTTTTGCCGAGCGAGTTCCATTTTAAAACCGCCCGACGAATAATTTGTCCGCTCAGCCCCTTTGAAAAACTCGTCATCATTACCGGTTGGTTCTCCGCTTAAGAAAATCACTATCTTATCCTTTACATCTATGTTCTTATAATCGTCATAATTATATTCTTCGGCGGTTATGCCGTACCCGACAAAAACCAAATCGGCATCTTTGTTCATATAAACGGGATCAAAAATTCTAGAATCATCAATAATAAAATCCGGTCCTGGTATTAAATCTGCAGTTACTTGTCCCGTTTTGTTTTTTAGTTTTAGCGTCGGCTCTTCAACAAAGCGGCGAACTTTCATTTGGAAATTTTGGAAATAAGTGCCGTTGTCACCTAGTGGTTTTACATTATACTTTTTTAATTCCGATGCAATAAATTGTGAAGCGACTTTCTCGCCATGTGATGATGCGTTTCTTCCTTCCAATACATCATCCGAAAGAAATTCCAGATTTGCCTGTAAGCGATTTATAACTTCGTGATCGCTATAAACAGATTGCTTTTGTGAAATTACTGATGATGAAAAGATAAGCGGCAATAAGAAAACCCCCAAAAATGCTTTTCTCATAAACTCCCCCTGAAGTGGTTTTGGTTATTAAGTAATTAAGAATACTTACAATTCTATGAACAGTTTAACGGATGTAAAACAAAACAGTTTGACATTTTTATTGAAAGTGTATCTCACATTAGAGTCATTTACAAACGGATTATTTTATATCACATTTATCACTAATCATGCAATTTTTTGACGTTTTGAATTAAATATAAGTTTCAATTTAATTATCTTTTAGATCATCGATTTATTCCTTTGACCTGAATTACCTGTACTTAAAATAATTTATTTTTTAATACTGGGGAGAAAGAAATATGCCATTAGACAAAATCATATTTAGAAGAATTTTCCGGTTTGTATTGATTGTATTTATTTTCCTTACTGCTTCAGCATGCAGCAGCGACAACCCGGTCGATCCGGACGATCAAGGGAATAATGAGCCGGAAGAAAGAGGATCAATTGTGAGTTCTACTTCCATAAGTTCTTATTCTCCGGAACTTTTACAAACCATGCTAGATTTGTATGAAATTGATCTGCCGACCGACTTGACCTACAATGTGCAAGCTTATAAAATTGTTTATCAAACAATAGATCACAATGGGAATGCAGTTCAGGCATCCGGAGCTTTATTTGTTCCGGTTAGCGCCGTTAATATTCCACTGCTAAGCGCCCAGCACGGAACACAGCCCGAGCGAAATATGGTTGCATCGGTTAATCCTTTGGTTTCGTTGGATGGCATTATCGCTGCGTCCATCGGATATGCGGCTTGTGTACCCGACTTCTTGGGGCTTGGTGTTTCGAATATTCTTCATCCATATCTTCATGAAGCTACTTCCGCATCGTCAGTTATTGATATGATTCGCGCAGCAAAAGAATTCTGCGCTGATAACAGCATTACGTTAAACGGACAGTTATTCCTTGCCGGTTATTCGGAAGGGGGATATGTTACAATGGCGGCACATAAAGAAATGCAGACAAATTATTCCAGCGAATTCACTATTACAGCATGCGCACCAATGGCAGGCCCTTACGATTTAATGGGCACTGCCGATGAACTTATTGGACAAGGAGCATACGGAAGTCCTACATTTATTTCTTTTTTACTTCTTGCTTACAATGAAATCTACCAATGGAATAGGCTGAATGAAATATTCCAATCACCTTACAACACAACCATACCGCAATTATTCGACGGCACACATTCAACGGCCGAAATCAATTTACAATTACCAACAAGTTTAGATGCATTATTTACAAATACATTTTTAACGAACTATTCAAATGGAACAGATACACAATTAATTTCCGCGTTGGAATCCAACAGTCTTCTCGATTGGGCGCCTGCCGCACCTGTACGACTATTCCACGGTGATGCCGATCTCACGGTTCCATATCAAAATGCTTTAACCGCCTATCAGCGTTTAACCGCCAACGGAGCGACAAATATCGATTTGATAACTATACTCGGCGGTGATCATGCCACTTCCGTTATTCCATGTATAATCGGTATGGTCGAATGGTTTGAAAGTTTTAGAAATACATCTCAACTGGCAAAAGCGAATTGATATTAGTAAAATATTTACATTGAATTTTATGCCGGACTTTAAAATATTGTGTCCGGCTTTTTATTATGTTGTTTCTTTTCTGCAATGGATATAAACTGAATTTAATTTTACTTTTTTATAACTCTGGTGTCTTGTAAGTATGAAAAAATTATTTCTAATAATAAATATTACTTTTTTATTTTTAAGCTTAGATTTGGCTGCTCAAAGCGATAAATCATATTTAGCATTTTCTGCTGCCGCGTTTGATGTTCTTCAGAAAGACAAGACTTCGCTTGAGGGAAGAATTGAATATCGCTTGTATAAAAAGGACTGGATTATTAATCCATTTTCGGGAGTTATGTATAATATTCATGATGCTCTTCATATTTTTATAGGTTTTCTTTTTGATCTATCTATTACCGATACGATTACCCTGACACCAAGTTTTGCCCCCGGACTTTATTATCAAGGTAACAGCAAAAGACTCGGTTATAGTGTTCAATTCCAATCACAATTGGAATTATCATTTGAAAATAAGGATGGATCGAAATTCGGGTTTAGTTTCAATCACATATCCAATGCTAGTCTTGCCGATTCCAATCCCGGTGTAGAAAGTTTCGCGGTTACTTACATTGTCCCGATTGAGACTATTTTTTAATTAAAATCTTATTCCAATTTCTCTATTAGTTTATGATAATAGAGATGTGAATCGGAAGACACATTGACCTTAATAGTTACTGCTGTCGTATTTGTTATAGCCATACCGGGTTTTATTACAATCATGCTTAAATGCAGAAGAGGATTGGGCGGACTGACACACATTATATACGGTGCAACTGATGAGTTTTACACCACCGACAAAAAGCGTGCAATCGAAGTAGTGGCCGAACAAAAAGCATGCAAAAAAATGGAAGAGCAGGAATCCGGCCAGACGATGAAGTAATTTGCTTCGCTCTTTACAACTAATTCATATCTGTCTTGCTTAGGCGGTAACTTTTCCCCTTGACTCCACGTCAAATTAGACATACAATTATATTATTCTTTTTCTGTTTGTTTTGGGGGGACTAGGTTTTGTTTAAGCAAATCTTTACACACTTATTTTGTATTGCCGCAATTTTGGTTGCACTTGTTTTAATAACTGTTTCTTGCAATAACAACTTCAATCATTCTTATAATAATAAAATTACAGGAAAGCTGGTATCTTCTTCTCATTGTAAATTACCCGGGGATCATGTCTATTCGGATAATTTTTCACAAAGCGATGAAGGTATGGATTACTATTACGAAGAAACCGGAACTTTACATTTAACACATGTAAATGCCGCTTTCGATATGTGCCCGGGGAAGTTTATAGCTGAATTTGTCATTGACGGGAACAACATAATAATTGAAATATGCGAGTCCGAGGGCTGGTGCCAAACTACCTGCTTATATGATTTGAATTACAGGCTGGAACACATCAATTTGGATAAATATCATTTTAAAATAATTACACCTTGCACTAAACAAAAAACTCCGTTCGAGTTTACAATTGATTTTAATATCAGCCGCGAAGGAAGTTTTAATATACGGCGGAATTCTTTCCCGTGGAGGGCAATATGATAATTACATTTGAGATAGAGCAGATTATTCTTACTGCGTTGGGAATTATTAGTGCCGCTTTTCTTTTGGGGTGGATAAAAACATTACGCGGTTCTTCCAGCAGGGATACAACATTACAAAAGCGACAAAGTATTGAATTAATTCCTGATGAGAAACGTAAAGCATTGCAGGCATTGATCCAACAAAAGAATAATCGAAGAGAGGGCATAAATGTTTGATCATACCGGCCTAAAAGAAAGTCTATGGAAACAATCAATAACAGTATCAAATTTTTGATTCCTCTTCAGATTTCCGATAATATTTTAGTTCCTGTTTTGTTATGTTGATTTATGTGATTAAAATTTTTCATAAAAGCAGAGGTTTTGGTGATGGACATTGTTTTTGTTATCGGCACACTTGTTGTTGAATTACAAAAAACAATTTGTAATTAGGGAGATTTCAGACATGGATAAAAATCTTAGACTTTATTTCGTATTAACTCCATTGTTGGCCGCGTTTATTTTGTTCGAATTTACGATGTGCAAGGAAAATTCCTCTAGTCCGGTAAATCAATACAGCGTTGGTCAGCTTATTTCTTACACCGATTGTAAACCCTTTGATGTGAATACAATGATGGATAACCATCCATCTAATGAAGAATGTATCGAATATGAATATAACGGCTCCGGAATTTTACAATTAAAGCACGTAAATGCGGGATTTAACTGCTGCCCGGGAGAACTAAATGCGGTTATCTCCGTTGAAGGGAATGTTATTACAATTAGTGAAAGCGAAGAAGAAGCCGGGTGTAGATGCAATTGTTTATATGATCTGGAATACGATATTCGAGATTTGAATCCAGGCATTTATACGATAAAAATAATTTCTCCCTACAGTGATAATATTATTTTCAACGCCGACTTTTCTTCCGAAGCCGGGAACAGCTATTGTGAACCGAGAAACGAGTATCCCTGGGGTTTATAACAGAATCCTTTATTTTAATGTTGTATAATTTGCTTTCAATTTCTGCTGTTTATGTTGGAAATTGTTGATTTCCCGTTTCTCTGAAACAGGAATATCATTCATTAATAAAATTATATACCTTGTTGTAAAAACCGCAACTATTCGGCCCCTCATTGATTACCACTGGAAGAATATATAAATTGATTTTGTACGTTAATCTGATAACAATATTTTAGTTCCATTAATTAGATTATGGTCAAAAATAAATTAGCAGGAAAACATCATGCGAAAATTTATTTCATTATTAATGATTGTAATATTTCTATTAGTATCAGCCGGGGAAATTTTCGGCTGTACCACCGTTATTGTGTCGGGCAAATTCACAAAAGACGGTAGACCTCTTCTTTGGAAGAACCGCGATACAAAGAGTTTAAACAACAAGCTGATGTATTTTACAGACGGCAAATACTCATACATTGCATTAGTTGACTCAGACGATGATGGATTTAAAAATATTTGGATAGGTTTTAATACAGAAGGTTTTGCTATAATGAATTCCGCTTCTTATAATCTAAATATTGACGACACAACCAGCATTAAAGATCTTGACGGCGAAGTTATGAAACGCGCTCTTCAAACATGCGCCACAATTGATGATTTTGAAAAAATGCTAAACGATCTCCCCAAACCGTTAGGTGTTGAATCCAACTTCGGTGTAATAGATGCAAAAGGAGGAGCCGCATATTTCGAAACCGGTAATTTTGCATACACCAAATTGGATGTTAACGATCCTTCAATTGCACCGCACGGATATTTGATTCACAACAACTATTCATTTACAGGTGAGCGAGATTTGGGGCACGGTTATATCCGTTACTTTACTGCTGAAGAACTATTATTCAACGCATCCGGAACGAATAGCTTAACAACACAATTCATTCTTCAAAAAGTAGCAAGAAGTTTAAAACACTCTTTAACAAATACTGATTATAATTCACATCCTCTAAAAAAAAGTGATGAATTTAATTTCGTCCATTTCCAGGATTTTATTCCGCGCGATATCACTTCATCTTCGGTTTTAATTGAAGGGGTGAAAAAAAATGAAGCTTCCAACCTTACAACAATGTGGACTATATTAGGATTTCCTCTTTGTTCGTTTACAGTCCCGATATGGATAATTCCCAGCAAGGCATTGCCAAAGTGCCTTACTGCAGAATATCCGGCAAACGCGCCATTATGTGATTTAGCACTTGAGCTGAAAGAAAAATGTTTCCCGGTTAAGCGGGGACACGGTTACTTGTATTTAAATCTTTCTGCTTTGTTGAATTCCGACAGCACGGGAATTTTACAAAAACTTATTCCATTCGAAAAACAAATTTTCGAAGAAACAAAATGGCGTTTGAATGAATGGCGTAAAAACGGTTTGAGCTATACCGGTATTCAACAATATTATGACTGGATCGATAAAGTCATTTTCCCAAAATTCAAAGGGATGTTTAACTAAGTACATTTTACTTTAACTTACATTCGGCACATTTAACCTATGCCGAATGTAAGTTCTTTTTTGTATTTGTCTACTCTGCTTTAAGTAGAAACACCTTACGGATTTACACTTTTAATATTCTCCAAAATAAAATCATCTCTATAATTTTTCAATCTTTCCTGCATAATTATTATCGATGTGTAAATTAATTTGTTTAGTGACTCTTCAGAAACCGTCTATTTTACACCGTTTGAAATATTTTAAAACATGGAGAAGGTTTCTCAGACTTTTTTTGATTATAGGATTTGAATTATTAGCTGGAATTCTCTTATCTTGCTTACAATAGGGGGAAAAATGCTTACAATTAAATGCGCAAAGTGTAATAAGAAAATAATGAAGTATGAAAAGATCGGCCAGGGGAAGGTATTAAGATGTTATCTTTCCAGGATAAAAAATATTTATTGCCGGCAGGATGATAATCTATTAATATGTGAATGCGGAAATGTAATTGGAATATTTGAAGAGAATTGGATAAAAATGAAGCAGCACTCTTTCACTTATTCGGGGACAAAAATTAAATAAGCATCAATCATTATCGTGGAGATATAGGATGACTTTTTTCAAAACAATAATCCTGATTTCAATGTGTTTCATTATTTCATTTCAAATCGTTCTCGGACAGTCCGTTGAAAATCCCATTAATAGTAATATTATTGAAAATGCCGAAAGTATAATTGGGTTGGAGTTTAACGATTCCGAGCGGGATTCAATGATCGGTAATTTAGAAGATCATTTGAAAAATTATTCTAATATGAGGGATATACACCTAGACAACGGCGTAATGCCCTCAATACTATTTAATCCAATACCTGCAGGTTTTGAAATTTTAGATGAGCAGCGGATAATTAACTACAGCAAATATTCTCATACCAAGATGCCTGACGACATCGAGCAACTTGCTTTTTATTCTATTGGCGAATTAGCATACCTTTTGGAAACCCGGCAAATTTCATCTCTTCAATTAACACAGATGTTTATCGATAGGTTGAAAAAATATGATCCTTTACTGCAATGCGTAATAACATTAACTGAAGAATCCGCGATTGATCAGGCAATGAGAGCGGATAAAGAAATTTCCGAAGGAAATTACCGTGGTCTTCTTCATGGAATTCCTTTTGGTGTAAAAGATCTCCTAGCGGTGAAAGGTTATAAAACGACATGGGGCGCCGCCCCTTTTAAAAACCAGGTCATCGATAAAGACGCAACAGTAGTAAAAAAACTTCTTGATGCAGGCGCCGTGCTTCTAGCTAAATTGACTATGGGAGCGCTGGCATGGGGAGATGTTTGGTTTGGCGGTAAAACTAAAAATCCATGGGATATTACCAAAGGCTCAAGCGGTTCATCGGCAGGATCGGCTTCAGCTACGTCGGCCGGTTTGGTCCCGTTTGCAATTGGGACAGAAACTTGGGGATCTATTGTTTCGCCAGCAACCGTATGCGGTGTTACTGGTCTCCGCCCAACTTATGGCCGTGTAAGCCGGACCGGCGCTATGGCGCTGAGCTGGTCGATGGATAAAATTGGGGTAATTTGCCGGAATAGCGAAGACTTGGCCATTGTATTTGGCTCAATATATGGACCCGACGGTGAAGACCCGACACTGTTTGATTTCCCGTTTAATTATCAACCTGAAATTGATTTGAGAAAATTAAAAATCGGTTATCTCAAAAATGATTTTGATTCCGACTACCCTTTCCACGCAAACGATTCTTCTGCTCTAAAAATATTACAGGAACTCGGCGCCCAGCTCATCCCGATCGAACTTCCAGATATTCCTGTTTATGATATTTCTTTTATTTTATCTGCCGAGGCTGGAGCAGCGTTTGATGAGTTAACCCGTTCAAATAAAGACGACGAGCTGGTACGTCAAGTTAAAAACGCTTGGCCCAATGTTTTCCGCTCTGCACGTTTCATCCCGGCCGTAGAATATATTAATGCAAACCGTATCCGTACATTACTTGTTCAAAAAATGGCGGAGCTTTTCGAAACCATCGATTTATACATCTCCCCTTCATGGCAGGGGAAGAATTTATTGCTGACTAATTTATCAGGGCATCCATGTCTTGTCCTACCGAACGGTTTTTCCGAAACGGGTACACCGACAAGTTTCACAATAACCGGGAAGTTGTTTGATGAAGGAACAATTATAGCAGTCGCTAAAGCATTTCAAGATGCAACTGATTATCATAAAAAACATCCAAAATTGGATTAGTAATTTTAAGACACCCGGCTTTCTATTACAAAAGCCGGATGTCTTTATAAATATATTTTGAATGAGCAAATGTAAAATATCCGATCACTTCATTACAATTAGCGCGAAATTTTATTATACTTAAGAAAGATCGGTTAAATCTTAATATAATGTATTCATTTCACCTGGATTATGTCGTAAAAATTTTGATATATACATTTGTCATTTCTTTAATGTTGGGAGGCAGTCATGAAAGTCTTGAGCGGTTATGAAAAGGCCCGGCTGTATATTGAATCCCACTCCCAGTCTTCCTACGAAGCCGAGCATAAAAAAAAGATACTCACTGCGGGACCGGTTATCACAATTTCCAGGCAAACTGGAATAGGCGCGTTGAGAATCTGCAGCGAGTTGGTGAAGTTTTTTGAAAAACACCCGGCACATGAAGCTAACGGGTGGACATACTTCGACCGGGAGTTAATTGATAAGGTAATTGAAGATCACAAACTACCGGATCGATTTAAAAAATTTATTACCGACACAAAATCAAGAACCCTCGACTCCGTATTCGGCGAATTGCTTGGTATGCATCCGTCGAAAGTTTTTCTTTTACGAAAGACTTCTAAAACAATACTCCGTTTGGCTGAATACGGCAATGTAATTATAGTTGGACGCGGCGCCAATTTAATTACTGCCCATTTGCCTAAATCATTCCACATCCGGCTGATTGCTCCTTTGTCTAAAAGAATTGAGAATGCACAAATACTCTACGGAAGCAGTAAAAAAGAAGCCCAAATCTTCATAAAAAAAGAAGACAAAGCACGGCAAAAGTATATCCGAACTTATTTCCACCGTGATATTGACGATCCCCTTCTTTATCATCTTCTGATCAATACCGGGTTATTAGACTTTAAGGAAATAGCCGAGATAATAGGGAATATCGTTATTAGAAAGTTTGAAAAGAATTTTTAAAAATATTGAGATAATTTTAGTCTGGTTGCGGGTTCGGCGCAGAGATCTCTCTTTTTATTTTCACTCAAGCGGAATTTCTATTTCATGAACATGATAACAAATTTTTGATTTAATAAAACATTCTCTTTGGCCGGCTGAATAATTGAAGCTTATGATCAATGCTCGCTTCGATTTTATTTGAAATCTTTTATGAAATACCATATTCTAATCTGAGGAATATTATTATTAGATTATTACGAAATTCAAATAAGGTTTTTCCCTGATCGGTTAGCTAAAAATTATTTGTCATATTTATTTCTTATATTTTAACATGGATGAAGAAAAGAAAAAATTTTGGATGAGTATAATTTTCTCTACAGGATTTCTCTTAGTTTTATGGATTATTAAAATTCTGGAATTTACTTTTAATATTCATTTTGCCAATTGGGGCGTATTCCCAAGAGAAAGTTTTGGCTTAATTGGCATACTAACCTTTCCTCTGGTTCATGCTGATTTTAATCACTTAATTTCAAATTCACTCCCCCTTTTATTTCTTATTACCGGTCTTTGTTATTTTTACCCGAAGTCGTCAAAGATGGTCTTTTCTATTATTTATTTCGGAACAGGAATATTTGTTTGGTTATTCGCACGACCTTCATTTCATATTGGCGCCAGCGGTCTAATTTACGGTATTGCTTCATTTCTATTTTTCAGCGGAGTAATTAGGAGAGATACACGTTCCATTACATTAGCGCTTTTGGTAACATTTCTTTATGGAGGACTTATATGGGGAATTCTCCCTCTTGAAAATCATGTTTCATGGGAAGGTCATCTTTTCGGTGCTCTAATGGGAATAGTTAGTGCATTCGTTTTCAGGAAATCGGATCCTTATAAAAAGTATGATTGGGAAGACGAGCCCAATGATGATCCGGATAAAAAACCGGAAATATCGTATGATTGATAAATTTTTCTTTCTTCTTTAGAGATTTAATACTTTTAAAATACATGGTCCATTTAAGCAGGTGTTTTTGTCATATATTAACAATAGATTGACTTAGCCGGTAATAATCATACTAGTTATTTGATATAGATTGTAATCATGCCACATTAATGAGGGTGTATTATGAATTCTTCAAAGATAGTTCTTTGGGTCTTAATAATTATGCTTTCTCTTTTTCTTTGGTCTTGTTCATCATCAATATACAAAACCGTATACCCTACTTTGGTAGATGGACTTTATGATAGTGAATTTCCATATAATAGTTCTTCAAAGCAATTAGAAGAAATTGGGAACTCTATAAAGCTGCTTAATACAATCGCATTCTACAAGAGTTATATTTTTGAAAACACAATGAATCTCACATGCGAACAATTAAATGAAAAAGTTCTTGAAGAGAAGTCCTCACAAGTAACTTATTTCAATAATACGGCTTCGGGTACGGCAACTTTAATTTATACCAGGGACAGAACCCTCGGGCTACTTACATGCGCTCATATAATTGATTACCCGGATACTGTTATTTCTTACTTTGAAAATCCCAATGGTAAAAAAACACAATTTGTTCAAAGTTTTTCCGTTAAAGAAAAACAATCAATCTACGTAACCGATTTACCTGAATTCGGAGAGGTGGAAATTATATTATTAGATAGAGCCCGTGATATTGCAATTGTCGGTAAAACAATGATTAGCACAAATGCGGCAACATTACCTGTATTTAGCTACCCTATTGGTAAAGCTAAAAGCTTGGATTGGGGATCATTCGTATATATTTTCGGTTATCCAATGAACTACAAAATGGTAACTAAAGGAATTGTAAGCAGCCCAAATAAAGACGGCAAAGGTTCATTCTTAATTGATGCCGTATTCAACAGGGGATTTAGCGGTGGTATTGTTCTGGCAATTAGAGACGGTGTTCCTAATTTTGAAATTGTTGGACTTATTAGGTCCGTTCCGGCAGAATATGAATATATACTTAAACCAATGGCAACAGATGAAAAGACTTCCTATAATCCTCTCATTCCATATACAGGCGATGTTTATGTCGATCAGAGGGCAAGTTTAAAATACGGTATTACAAGGGTTATTGCTATTGAGGAAATAGTAGATTATTTGGAAGAAAATGAAAGTTACCTTGAAAAAAAGGGTTACTACTTAAGAAAATTTATCGGTAAAAATTAGCTCCATTATAAATGCGATAAGCTTATAAATTGTTCTAAGAGGCACTCGAAAACTCCGGTAATTTTAATAAATCGATGTGCTCCCCCTAATATGCATTATTAATAATTATTCATATCTTTTAAAAGAATTATCTTGTGTTTAAAAAAATTATTAACTAATTTAACTTTAAACCAGTGCGTCAAATAATATCTGCAAATCAAAATAAATCGGAGAAAGCAAATGAGTGATGAAAAACCAAAACCCGTATTCGGCGAATATCAGGGTAATCCTACAATTACAATTTATATCAATCACAATGAAAGTTATAAATTTTCATTTGGATTAGGAAAAGCAAGAGCAATATTGGAATATTTGGATGATATCAAAAAATTTGTAGAGGAAAATTCACAAGAGAAAAAATAGTTACGATTATTTGTTCGCCTGATTAAAAAGTTTTATAATTTATTTTATTTAGAGGATGTATAATTTCTTATTATACATCCTTGTTATTCTGCATTCCACTTAAGTTTTTTCAACAAATTATTTTTCATTAAATTTGCACTTCACTGAGCCGGTATTATTCTACTATGCAAGCACGAAACTACAAACATATAATATGGGATTGGAACGGAACATTGTTTGACGATATAACATTGTGTGTTGATATTATGAACGGGATGCTTCGCAAATATAATCTTGAAGAAATGTCTGAAGAAAAATACAAAAATATTTTTACCGTCCCTGTTATTGACTATTATGCCACACTCGGCTTTAATGTTAACGACGGTACGTTCGAAGTTGTAGGGAAAGAATTTATTGACAATTATGAAATTCGACGCAATGAAGCAAAACTTTATCCTCAATCCGTCGATGTATTAAAAGAGATAAAAAATATGGGTGTAGGTCAATCTATTCTTTCAGGATATTTCCAAGACACACTTAATGAAATTATTCCCTATTATAATCTCGATCCTTATTTCGACAAACTAATCGGTTTGGGAAATGTCTACGGGGGGAGCAAAATTGGCAACGGTAAATTTCTTATCAAGGAACTCGGTTGTACAGAAGGTGAAACTCTTTTAATAGGAGATACGATTCATGATTATGAAGTTGCCAATGCAATAGGCGCAGATTGTATTTTAATAACTCACGGGCATCAGTCCAAAGACCGCCTAATGCAAAGCAATACGAAAATCATTCATAACCTTACCGATTTGCTATAGGTTTAATTTTTCCCCATCTAATTCATTTTGATTTTTCAATAATTATTCATAAAATTGTTACTGCATGTAGCATCCTACTTATCAACTTTTACTATTTTAGTTTAGTTTGATTTTAGATGCTCTGCTCATTACATGATTATTTTTAATGGAGGTTGTTTATGGCAGAGCGTGAAACCGGGGCAGTTAAATGGTTTAATTCTTCCAAAGGTTACGGTTTTATAACTCGTGATCAGGGTGGCGATATTTTTGTTCATTTTAGTTCTATTACAGGTGACGGCTACCGTACTTTAGAAGAAGGCCAAAAAGTTGAATTCGAACTTGGCGAAGGAGACAAAGGTCCTCAGGCGCACAATGTATCGGTTGTGAAATAATTTTGATACCGAAACACAACAATTCAGCGGAGTTATTAATTTAGCTTCGCTTTCTTTTTATCCATCAGACTGGTAAATTTAATACATTCTTAAAAAACTATTAATAATAATGACTAATCTAAACTTAACGAAACCCTTGCCTGCCGAGCATTCCGCTTTTTTTAATAGATATATATCTATCGTGCCCGATGAAAATATTTTAGTCTTATTGAAAAATCAACTGAGTGATTCTCTAAAATTTTTCGAAAGGATAGACGAAGATAAATCATGTTATTGCTATGCCGACGGTAAATGGACAATTAAAGAAATACTTGGTCATCTTGCTGACACAGAACAAATTCTTTTATACCGCGCACTGCGTATTGCCCGAAACGATAAAACACCATTACCCGGCTTTAATGAAAATGCATTTGTTGATAACGCTTTCTTCAATAAAATGAGCTTTACTTCACTGATTGAATACTTTATTCTAACTCGTAAAATGACATTAGGATTTTTGCGAACTGTTGATAATGAGGCATGGACAAGGATATGAGTTGCAGATAACCAACCCTTATCTGTACGTGCAATTCCATATATTATCGGGGGACATTTTATTCATCATATCAAAGTAATTGAAGAAAGATATTTATAACTACTGTTAACAGATCTTCCATTTATACTGATTTTTGTTAAATTAAATTATAGGTAGAGATATATTTTTCTCTTTCTTTTTAATAAAAAATATTTTAATTAGCAAAAACCTGGGGGACAAATTAATGAACGTGGGTCTAAAGACCGCGTAACCTTTTTTTACTATCCAAATTGATCCGAATTTTTCCTCCAGCATAATTAACCTAAGATTCAAATAATCATAGGAAATAATGCTCATGAGGTTTTTCAAACATTTCTCAATTCTGTGTTTATTCATTTCTGTTTTCCTTTTTCAATTTGCTTATGAGTTATCATTCGCACAGGGAAGGGGGGGACTAAGAGGCGTTGTTACCGATTCACTTACAAGCGAGTCACTAGCCTATGCAAATATTTTCGTTAAAGAGCTTACTACCGGCGCTTCAACCGATGTTAGAGGATATTTTTTAATTCCTTCCATTCCAGCAGGCAAAACTTATACAGTTGTCGCTTCTTATATCGGTTACAATTCGAAAGAATTTAAAATCAATGTTGTCGAAAATCGTATCACACACATGGATATTGAATTAAGCCCTTCCGGTGTTGAACTGCAGGCTGTTGAAAAAGTCGGCGAAAAATTTATGGAAACCAACGCTACAGATATCGGTTTGCAGAGAATTGCAATCAGAGAATTGCAGGCTCTCCCCAAAGGTGTGGAAACGGACTTATTCCGCTCACTGCAATACATGCCGGGTGTAAGAACAACAAGCGACGTTTCGGCACGCTATTATGTTCGGGGCAGCGCAAGTAATCAAAACCTGGTATTGCTTGAAGGAGGTACTGTTTATAATCCTTTCCATGCTATGGGATTATTCAGCGCTATCGATCCTGAAATTATCAACAACGTTGAATTTTACAAGGGAGGCTTTAGTGCGGAATACGGGGGAAGAATTTCATCGGTACTTAGTGTTTTTTCCAAAGAAGGTAATAAAAACAATTTCAGCGGATCGGCTAATTTAAGTATGATGACAGCCAAAGCTATGGTTGAGGGACCCATCCCAAACGGGTCATTCCTTCTTGCTGCGCGCAAAAGTTATGCAACTTCCGTGCTCGATAAATTCTTAAACAATAGAAACGCCCCTATAGATTTTTATGATTTGTTTTTCAAAGTGAACTATGCGGACCTGGATACAAGCGGCTCCAAATTTTCCGTTTACGGTTTCTTAACCAATGACGATATCGCATATAATGATCCGTTGAAATCGGACTATAACTGGAAGAACAATCTTTTCGGATTCAAATGGTTCTATGTTGGTGACTCACCGTTATACATTCAGTTGGGAATTTCAACAAGTAATTTCGAAGGTGAAGTAATACCAAACGAAAGTAATGCCAAACCTCAATTGAACACCGTAAACGATATCACTCTTAATGCGGATTTCAATTACATATTCGACTCTAAAGATGAGATATTAGTCGGCTTGAATATTAAAGAAGTTAAAACTGAAATGTATGTGGAAAATTCCAGGGGAGCTATATCCGACATTGGAAGCAACGGAACTAATATTAGCTTTTTCGCCAAATATAAATTTCTAAGATTCGAAAATTTCGGGATGGATGTCGGCGCCAGAATGTTGTTGACACGCTTATCAGGTGGAGGCGGAAACAGAAGCCCGCTGGAACCTCGTGTAAGCATTACATATAGATTAATACCCGAAATGGCATTTAAAGCAGCTTACGGCGTTTATCAACAGGACCTTACTACATTAACCGATGAAAACGAAGTTATCTCATTATTCGAGCCATGGATAATTATACCGGACTATCTCGAACCCAGCAGGGCTACTCACTATTCAGCCGGCATTGAAATTAATCCTTTCGAAAATATCTCACTCGAAATTGAAGGTTATTTCAAAGAGATCGAAAACCTATTGGCAATAAATCAAAACAAAGTTTATTCAACCGATCCTGATCTCACTTCCGGCAGTGGAGAATCTTACGGTTTAGAAGTTATGGCTAGGTTCAATCCTTCTATTTTCAGATTTTCGGCTGCTTATACTTTAGCATGGGCGTACAAGGAAGTTGAGGGATGGCTCTACTACCCAAGATACGATTCAAGGCATACATTAAATTTGACAATGGAAGCAAACTTCGGTTCAGGATGGTCTGCTAGTATTGTTTGGAACTATAGTGCCGGTCTTCCATTTACGCAGCTCGTTGGTTACTACGATAAAGTTTATTTCGACAACCCGAACGATCCGAGTAACTTAATAGACCCGGTAAGACCCTATGCTCTTTTGGGAGACTTGAACATTGCCAGATTACCCGATTATCACCGGCTCGATTTTACCATTTCAAAAAAATTCAAACTATACTTTATGGATTTCGATTTCAATTTTAGTATGCTTAATATTTATGACAGGGCCAACATATTTTACTTCGATAGAAAAACAGGTGAGCGTGTAAACTCACTTCCTTTCTTACCAACAGCATCTTTGAGGGTGGCATTATGATAAAAAAAATATTATTCGGCATAGCAATTATTTCAACCGCTGTTCTTTGTTCGTGCGAAGAGGAGTTTGATCTTTACGGAGATCTAAGAGAGAAATATGTTATAAATTGCGTGTTGAACAACGACACTACCGTTCAATCCGCAACCGTATCAAAAAGTTATTATATAGAATCAACAACCCCGTCGGATTACAACGACGACCCGGCAATAACCGGGGCCGAACTGATAATTTCTTACGAAGATTCCGCTAAAGTCTTCGGGGAAGAGACAACCGAAAGAACAGATGTATCACGATACTCAAACCCGGCAAATATATATACAGCTTATAATTTCAGAACGGAAGCAAACACGGAATACCGCCTTTCCGCTTTAATGCCCGACGGCAGAAGATTGCGCGCGAAAACTACCGCGCCTCCTCCCGTTGTTTTCAATGCGGCAAGCGATACCCTGATACCTCCGATAGCAAAGGATTGGGTAGCTGTATATTGGAATATCCCGAGAGGTGACCTTTATGTTGCATCTGTTTTCAAAGTCTACTATTTCAAAAAAGAGAACGGTGTGAATGTTCGTTACGAAAAGAGTGTCCCTGTTAGATATGTTAAAGACGGAAATGAATACAAACCATATTTTCCCGAACCGTCATATTCACCAATGATTTATGCAGAGGTAGATGCATTTTCAAGAGCGCTTGAAGAAATTTCCGAAGGAGACCCGAATAAAGAAAATTATACAATACTTGCGTTCATACTGGAAATTCGAGTCTACGATGAGAATCTAACAAGCTACTTTGCCGCACAAAGAGAAGTAAGCGAAAGTTTCACGCTAAAAGTTGATGAATCCGATTACAGCAACATAGACGGAGGGTTCGGTATATTCGGTTCATACTGCCTCCAAAGAAAGGCCGTTAAATTCAGTCATGCTTTCATTGAATCGTTCGGTTATAAACCGGGATTGACTGAGTAAAAAAATGAATTAATAAATCTATAAGCGGGGCGCAAGGAGATAAGCAGATGCTTAACAAAGCAATATGCCTTTTACATTGTGCATTTATTATCTGTTTGGTAATTCTATTTACTCATTGCGATAAAGAATTATCGACAACACAACCTGATATGAATATTTTTAACGGTAAAATATTATTCGATTCCAACCCGCAGGGTGCGGCAATATTTCTTAATGGCGATAATACAGGAAAGTTTACTCCGGATAGCATCATTCATTTAAAAGCCGGAACCTATGATGTTACATTTAAATTTGAACCCTACCTTGATATTATTGATAGTGTTGTATTGCCGGAAGATCAAAAAGTTTCCGTTTATAATAACTTTTTCGAGGATGAAAGAAACTTCGGATATATTGTATGTAATTCGACGCCTGAAAATGCTTTGATTTTTTTGAATGATTCTTGCACAAATTTGTATACACCCGACACGCTTAAGTTCATCTGGCCGGGCAATTATACAATAACTTGCAAGTATCCGGAACATAGAGCAAATTCAAGTTCGATAGAAGTGCGGGGAAATCAAGCCAGGTCTATTAATATTAGGTTACAAGATACTACTGTATAGTCCTGAAATAAGTTGACAAAAAAAGTCAACAAAAACCAGGACAAAATATGAAAAAAGAGAATGTCAAATATTATAGTGAATCTTTCAAATGGGAAGTAGTTCAAGATGTGATACAAGGGA